>Ga0210142_1000024_pt1 | contig 39510 bp, 38 predicted proteins | sample Goodyear_PhragC__FD_184869 | JGI IMG/M metagenome (GOLD analysis project Ga0210142, IMG submission 184869) | Wetland microbial communities from San Francisco Bay, California, USA, that impact long-term carbon sequestration - Goodyear_PhragC_D2... | ecosystem: Environmental > Aquatic > Marine >...
AAGCAGTTATTACCACGGACCGGAAAAAGATGTCAGGCGCTCGCACTGTCCGGGCAGTGTGCGCTCATTTCCGATAGCAACGTCATGTCGCTTTTCGCCGAGCGTGTAAAAAGAAGCCTGTTGTCAGCTGGATTTCGTCCCACTCTGATCACGATTCCGGCGGGTGAAAAATCGAAGACGCTTAAGCAGGCCGCCGTTATTTGCGATCGGATGATTGCTGCGGGACTCGACCGGCAATCATTCGTTATTGGCCTCGGCGGCGGAATGATTGGCGACATTTCTGGATTCGTTGCGGCCATTTATCACCGTGGAATTCCTCATGTCCAGATCCCGACCACACTGCTCGCGATGGTGGATAGCTCGATCGGCGGCAAAACCGGAGTGGACACTCGTGCAGGGAAAAACCTGATCGGCGCTTTTCATCAGCCTTCACTCGTCATTGACGATCTCGACGTTCTAAAGACGCTACCGCGCCGTCAGTTCAATCAAGGCTTCGCCGAAATCATCAAGCATGCGGTCATTGGCGACGTCAAAATGTTCGAGAAGCTAAAAGCAGCGCATGCCTCTGGGCCCGCCGCGGCGGCCGAGACGCTCGCGCTACAACAACTCATCAGGCGTAACATCGAGTTTAAATCGAGAATCGTATCGAAGGACGAACGCGACAGGACGGGCGAACGCACACTTCTGAATTTCGGTCACACAGTCGGTCACGCGATAGAATGCGCCGGAAATTACCAGAAATTCCTTCATGGAGAAGCGGTGAGCCTTGGGATCGTGGCCGCGTGCACCATCTCTATAAAAAAGGCTGGGCTGCCACGAGATCAGCGCGACGCAATCGTCGATGTTCTTCGTCGATTCGACCTGCCGACACGGTTGCCCGGAAATTTCCCGCGAAACAAAATCTTCGATGCGGTAAAGTTCGATAAGAAATTCGAAGGCGGAAAAGTCCGGTTTGTTGTGACGCCGCGCATTGGCACTGCACATGTCGCAGATGACGTAACATTCGACGACATTCGCGAAGCAATAAACGCACTCTAGGTGGAACGCGTTGTCCTCAATGCGTTTCCAATCTATTTGCCGATGGCGCGGTTCGTGACATCGCGTTCGGAGAACGCGATCCACCTCGAGCCTTGGAATAATAATCTACCACTCCCTCCGCCACGCTGTCGGCGTATTCGCGGAAGATACTTTTGCGTTCGACGCCGTTAACGGTGCGTGTTCCGTCATAATCCCCGGCCTCGATGCGAGCGAACGCATCCCTGCCGTTCATGACATACGGTTCGCAATACACCACCGGGCAACGGTAAAGTCGTGTTGCCAGCAGATTACGCGCGTACACGTAGCCACTCGTGCCGACTTTCGTCGTGGTGTTCGTGGTCGGATATTCATACGGCGGTAAGCCGGTTTCACGGGCCATCGTCGATGCGATCGTGTCAGCGAGCGGCAGTTCCTCGTCGTAAACGCGGCTCAAAAGCCGGCGGATCATTTCGAAGCGTTCATCATCAAGCTCGAGTTCCGCTGGCAAATATGATCCGTTCACAAGCAAATGAAGGTGATTCGTATCCGTCAGAATCGGACTATTCGGGTCCCCCCAGCCTTCGGCATTGAAATGCAGGCAAAGCACGAGATCGGGATGCAACTTAAAATTTACTCGCGCCGCGCGGCGTCGAATCTCGCTGTACCGGTAGAACAGAATTTCGCTCTGCCACCGGATGGTTTGCTCTTTCGCCGGATCATTCGCGTCGAGGATGTCGGCACGCGGCTGTGGGACGCCGTTCTTGATCAGAATTTTCCGGGCAAGTTCCCGAAAATCATCAGGGCGCCTAACCGTGACCGGCTCGTCTTTGTTTCGGACAAACGAAACTTTGGCGCCGAGCTCACGTAACTTCGGGGCCAACAGTCGCGCCACACGCAACGTCAAATCGCCTTCCTGGACAGGTTTACTGTCGCCGACTCTAAACCAGCGCTCTTCCATCCTCGCCCAGCTCCCGCCGAGATGACCCGGGTCGAGCGCGATCTTTAAACGTGATAACGGCTTTTTCTCTGAAGGCGGAGGCAAAGATTTCGCTGTTCGCCACAGGTGCGGCGCCGGTTTCCTGGCGGCATCGTCAGGAGCAAACCGCAACGTAAAAGACTTCTGCGTCTCCCGGTTCATGAGGATCCGCGCCGTGTCGTGGTTTATTTCGATTAAGTCGGGAGCGAACCCGTGGGTGCAGTACACGTCGTTGATAAGGTGCGTGAACTCGTCGCGTGTGATCGTTTCCTGATAATGCTCGAGGACACCCCATCGCGGCTTGCTTCCGAGGACACTAATGTTGTCCGCGGCGTGCAGAGCCAGCGGAAACAACAGCAGGACGAAAAACGAATGACGAATCAAAACTCTGTCATTCCGAGCGAAGTCGAGGAATCCGGCGGCGAAAGCTTTGAGGTGGTTCCTCGGGATCCTTCGACTTCGCTCAGGATGACAATCGCTCATTCGGACTTCGACATTGCTTCGTCATTCGTCATTCGTCATTTTTTGGGTCGACTTTCAACGTTTTAACCTTTGCCCTGGCGTAGCCATTTAATAGGATGAACGCCTCATGTTAACCGTTCTCTTTCTTGGCGACATAGTTGGACAACCAGGACGCGCCGCCGTTATTGCACGGTTGCCGGAGCTCAAGGCGAAATACGCGTTCGATTTTGTAGTCGTCAACGGCGAGAACGCTGCGGGCGGCCGCGGTATCACGGGCAAAATTACCATCGATCTGTTGCGCTCCGGCGTTTCAGTGATCACAAGCGGCGATCATATCTGGGACCAGAAAGAGATCCTTTCGTTCATCGACACCGAACCGCGTTTGCTGCGCCCGGTGAATTATCCCGACGGCGCGCCGGGAAGTGGATCGATTGTTCTTGAAACGGCCAAGGGGAAAATCGGCGTGCTTAGTGTCCAGGCACGCACGTTTACACAGCCGATTTTGGATAACCCGTTTCATGCTGCAGGACTGGAGGTGACAAAAATGCGTAGGGAAACGTCTAACATCCTCGTCGACGTACACGGTGAAACGACGAGCGAAAAAATTGCGCTTGGCCGGTTTCTCGACGGCAAAGTGTCGGCGGTGATTGGCACGCACACGCACGTGCAGACCGCCGACGAGCAGATTTTTCCCGGTGGCACAGCTTTCTTATGCGACGCAGGGATGTGCGGACCAGTGAACTCCATCCTGGGGCGTACCATCGATCCGATCATGAATCGATTCCTCTCGAACCTGCCTGCCTCATTCCCGGTCGCCGGCGGCGAAGTGCGTCTGCGGGGCGCACTGATTGAAATTGATGAAACGACTGGACGCGCCCTGCGCATTATTCGGATCGATGAGCCGGGGCTTGCGGCATCCTCTTCATCAGAACACGACCCAAAGGTTGATATCGAACAGACGCCCTCGCCGGAACAGACTTGAAACTGTTGAACTTACAGCCAACTATTGACGCCTTTAGGTTCGAATTGTCTAAAGAGTATCAACGTCTAACGGAAATCTATGAACAAATCCTTTGCTTTTACTTTAATTGCGGCTTTGACGCTCTGTGCTTCACAGGTCTTCCAGGCAGCGGAGAAAAAGAATCCCGAAGCGAACAAGCTGGCCCGCGAGGGCGCTGAGGCCGCTAAAAAACAGGACTGGGACCAAGCTGTCGACCTCCTTAAGAAGGCGACCGCCATGGACCACAAATACGCGGACGAGCTGTCGGCAGTTTATCAGCGACGCGGATACGCGGCCGCCAGCGAGCAAAGATACCAGGAGGCCATTAACGATTACAACGAAGCGTTAAAACTGACGCCGCAGGACGCAGCGCGTATTCATGAGCAACGTGCAGCGGTCGAAATGAAGGTCCAGGATTACGATAAAGCGCTCGCCGATTACTCCGAGCTCATCAAACAAAAGCCGAATGAGATTAAATACCTCAATTATCGCGCTTACATTTACGAACTGAAAAATGACCTGCAAAATTCACTGGCCGACACCGAGAAAATCCTAACGCTGCAGCCCAACAATCAGGACTCGAAAGCGCGCAAACAACGGCTGGAACAGAAGATCGCGGATAGAACGCCGCTGACTCCGCCCCCACGATCACCCACGGCTCCGCCCGCCCATTCTCCGGCAGGCAAGAAGAAGCCCTAGGCAAGATTGGGGCGACAACTGCTCCCCGGCAAACTGAAGGCTGCAAGGCACAGGAGCACTCCAAAACTCCAACGAGAATGGCGCCTGAACCGGAGGCGACGTTTCGATTACAGCGCCGCTGCCGGGGTTCTTGCGGTGGGTTACTGGTCCACGCTGTTCAGCGAATCCGTCTCTTCGCCCTGTTCATCCGTTGTTGGTAGGGTGGTGAATTTCCGCCTCCGGCGGTTCGCCGGCAAAGGCGCCAATGTCATGGTGATATTCCTTCCAGCGATCTTTGGCTCGGTTTCCACCTGCGACATGCTCGAAAGATCGTCGCGCACTTTTCCCACCAATTGAGTGCCGAGCTCCTGGTGGGCCATCTCGCGGCCGCGAAATTGCAGCTGCACACGCACCTTGTTCCCGCGGTCGAGGAATTCTTCGGCGTGCCGCACCTTCGTCAGGTAATCGTGCTCGTCGATGTTAACGCGGAACTTGATTTCCTTTAGCCTGGCACTGGCGGGTTTTTTGTCCTTCGAGTGTTTGGAAATGTCATATCGGAACTTTCCAAAATCGATGATCTTGCACACCGGCGGTTGGGCCATGGGCGCGACTTCGACCAAATCGAGCCCGAGAGTTTGAGCCTTGCGCAAAGCGTCGTTTAATTTCATGACGCCGAGCTGTTCCCCGCTGGACCCCATAATGACCCGGACTTCGCGAGCGCGAATCCGGCCGTTTACACGAATTTGTGGTTGCAGATTAGATCTATCTCCTCAGCGGCAAAACGGGAGTGCACCGCGCCGCCGTATTTCATTTATCGCAATTCCCGGCGTCAGCCTTCGCAAACGCCAGGTCACTCACTTTTCGTCACGGCTGCGATTCACCGCCACGAATTACTCGCATTACCATTCGCAAGTCGAACAGAAGTTGTAGGCAACAATTTCGCACTGGCAAGATGAAACTGCTAACAACGCAATCCAGGCGACAAAGCTCTAGGCCATTGCGATTCGTTGCAGGCCAAGACATTCCCCACCAGCTTTCTCGAATCCTGATCAACGCTTTGGTGGATCGCCAAAGTGCGCTTTATGCGCGGCATACGCGGATGCGTCCCCCAGCATGGAATCGATTGTTGCCGCCAGCGGTTCGAGTCGCACCACGCCGGAAAAAACGGCGCGGTCCCCGATCTCCGTGTCAATCACAAATGCCGGACGCTGCGTGACCTGAAGTGCATGAAATTCAGAAGTTGATTCTCGAACGCGGCTTTCGATTGCTGGCGACTTCGCGCGCTCCAGCAATTCGCCCGCGTCAATTGCCCCTGCCTCGCTCCCCACTCCGGCAGCAACCTCCCAATCACCGACTCTTTTGCCTTCCCGCAGCGCGGCGCGCGCCAGCGCAAGCCGGACGCGATCGTCAGTCAGTCCAAAATCCTTTGCTGCCTCGGCCACGCAATTAGGCGCGAGCCACTCCGGAAGAGTTGGATCGTACCAGTCGGTATTGAGCATGAATGGCGAACGCATCATCATTCCGCTGCGTCGATAGAACCATTGCTCCTGCTCGCGTGAAGTAGGCAGACCACTGGGATCCATTAGCGCGATTTTCCACTGAAAGTGTACCTTATGATCATAACATCTTTTCAATTCCGCCCAAGTGGGCTCGGACCAAAAACACCAGCTTGAAATGACATCGAGATAATCAGTGACCGTGATGGACATGACGGAACGTTAGAAACGGTTAGAAAGAGTTACAAAGTTAAAAAAGTTACAACCTTGGAACGGCAAACCCACGTAACAATGTAACTTTGTAACTTTTCCAACTCTCACCTTGAATCTCAACCATATCTTCCTCTTCCTCGCGATTGTTTCGGCGCTGCTGCTGTTCGTCCGCGCGTTGCGACCTGGAGGCCCGTATCATGGGTGGCGGCTCACTGCGGCCATTGTGCTGGCGATTACCGGCATAGCCTGGTTTTTCTGGCCCGGTGCCGCGGGATACATCGGCGGTGGCGCATGGTTCCTTCTTCTGTTTTTGCCTGCGATCGGATTGCGGAAAATGACCCAACTCGCTGCGCAGCGAGATTACAAATCGGCTGCCAACCTTGGTGCGGCTCTGCAGATTTTGCATCCAGGCGGCGAATTACGCGAACAAGTCCGGTTATTTCGGCAATTCGAATCTAATCCTCCGGTTCGAACCAATTTCAGGTCCGTTCCTACCGATCACGAGATGACTTCTTCTGCGCGGCGAGATCAAGTCCGAATCACACCCGCTGTTCTCATTATAATCCTGGTCAACGTTCTGGTGTTCCTCTTCGAAATGGTCGCTGGCGGCTGGAACAGTTTCGAGGTGCTTCATCGGATCGGCGCGCTCGAGCCATACGCGGTTGTGGTACAAGGGGAATACTGGCGTTTGCTCACCGCGCTTTTTCTACATGGCGGTTTTCTACACCTCGGTTTTAACCTTTTTGCCCTTTATATTCTTGGACCGCCGCTCGAGCGAGCAATTGGCACAATGCGATTCGCCACGTGTTACTTGATTTCAGGACTCGCCTCTAGCGCAGGCGTAGTTGCTTTGGCCGTAGTGGGTTTTATCCAGGTTACTCAGGTTATCGGTGCTTCGGGCAGCATCATGGGCATCGTGGGAGCATGGGCCGGATTTTTGCTGCGAAATCGCCACGCGCCACTCGCTAAACAGCGGCTCGGAAACATTGCATTGATCGTCGCTATTCAAATTGCATTTGATCTTTCGACTCCTCAAATCAGCATGGCTGCGCATCTGTGCGGATTGGTCGCGGGATTTTTCCTGGGCTTAATTGTCGCGAGACGGCGCCTGTAACCAGAGGTAACTCCCCCGAACGGCGACTGGCCTCCAACATGAAAACTGTCCGGTCGTCATTGGACCTGTAACTTGCTGGACGAGGTTTTCTCAGTTAACTGCGGCTCTGGTCGCTCCGGTATCCGAATGATAATTTTTGTAATTTGTAATCTGTGGCACCGGCGTGATCCCGCAGTAGCGGGACTAAAGTAACCTCTCGCGCATGCCGACGTTTCAAACTTACAATGTGACGCCAATTCTCCCGGCGGCACTTGAGCCGTTACGGGAAATGAGTTTCAACCTATGGTGGACTTGGGAACCGGCCGCCCGCCGATTGTTCTGGCAACTTGACCCAGAGCTTTGGAACCGCACCAATCATAACCCGGTTCGCATGCTGCAGCTTTCGCGCCAGGCCCGGCTGGAAGAACTTGCTCAGGACAAAAATTTCCTGCGCGAACTCAAGCAGGTATTCCAGGAGTTCGAGAAATATCTTGGGCGTCATGACACCTATGGGAAAACCGGACCCGGAGCGGCCATCAAAAATCCCATCGCATATTTTTCCGCCGAGTTTGGATTTCACGAATCAATTCCAAACTATTCCGGCGGCCTCGGCATTCTTGCCGGAGACCACTGCAAATCGGCGAGCGATCTTGATTTGAATTTCGTTGCGATCGGTCTGCTGTACCGGCACGGCTATTTTCGCCAACAGATCGACAAGGACGGCGCTCAGGCGGCGATTAATCTCAACCAAAACTTTTATCATCTTCCGATCACTGAAGTTCGCCGGGGCGACGCGAGGCTTTTAATTTCAGTGCCGATTCTGGATCGGGAAGTCTTCGCAAGGCTTTGGGAGTTGCGCGTCGGACGGATAAACGTCTATCTCCTCGACACCGATATTCCGGAAAACAGCGCTGAGGACCGCTTGATTACCGCGGAGCTTTACGGCGGCGATCTCGAAATGCGGATGCGCCAGGAAATCGTACTGGGGATTGGCGGGGTGAAGGCGCTCGCCGCACTCGGCATCGAGCCGGACGTGTTTCACATGAACGAAGGGCATTCAGCGTTTCTGGGGCTTGAGCGAATCCGTCTTAAGGTGGTGGAAAAGAAACTTGGTTTTTATTCGGCGCTTCAGGTCGTCGCGGCAGCCAACGTCTTTACTACACACACCCCGGTTCCCGCCGGCAATGACTCGTTCTCGCGCGAGATGATGCAGAAATATTTCGGTGAATTCGCCAGGGAATTGAACATGCCGTTCGACGAGCTGTTCTCGTTCGGCAACACACGGCTCAACCCAAACGATCCCTTCAGTATGACGATTCTGGCGCTGCGCCTGAGCCGCCATGCGAATGGCGTCAGTAAATTACACGGCCAGGTGAGCCGTTCGCTTTGGAAAGATGTTTGGACTGGCGTCCCGGTCCATGAAGTGCCAATCACCAATATTACCAACGGCGTTCATACAAAAACCTGGATGGCGCCCGAATTCGCGGCGCTCTATCGCAAGCACCTCGGTGACTGGGAAGAGCATCTAACTGAGGCGGATTTTTGGCGCGGTGTCATCGATATTCACGACGCACAACTTTGGGACACACATCAACAGCTCAAACGCCGGCTGGTCGATTTTGTTCGTGATCGCGAGCGACAGCGACGTGAACGCCTGGGCGAATCGCCGGAGTCAATTCGCAAAGTAAATCGCATTCTGGATCCGGAAATTCTGACGATCGGTTTCGCGCGCCGCTTCGCAACCTATAAGCGAGGCACCCTCTTGTTCAGCGACAAGGAACGGTTAAAGCGATTGGTGAATGATCCCACGCGCCCGGTGCAGTTCGTTTTTGCAGGCAAAGCGCATCCACGCGATGAAGCAGGTAAAGCGCTGATCCAGGAAGTTTACAGATTCACACGCGAACCCGGTCTGGAGAATCGTGTCGTTTTCCTCGAGGATTACGACAGCTACATCGCGCGCCGGCTCGTGCAAGGTGTCGATCTTTGGCTGAACCATCCGCTGCGTCCGCTGGAAGCGAGCGGCACCAGTGGGATGAAATCGGCGCCCAACGGCGGGATCAACCTGAGCGTGCTCGACGGTTGGTGGCGAGAAGGCTTCAACGGCAGTAACGGTTGGGCGATCGGCCCCGAGATTGATAATGGCACCACCGAATTTCAAAACGAAGTGGACGCCAGCAGCCTTTATCAACTGCTCGAAAACCAAATCGTGCCGCTTTATTACGCGAAACCCGACGGCAAACTTCCCCTGGCCTGGCTGCAGTTGATGCGCGAATCGATCCGCAGCGTCACGCCAGTCTTCAACACGCAGCGAATGGTGAGAGAATACACCGAGCAACTTTATATTCCTGCAGCCCAAGCTTACGAAAACTTTTCGCATGACGGGTGTGGCGCGGCAGCACAACTCAGCCAGTGGAAAGCGCAGATCCGGAAGGACTGGCCACAAGTCCAGATCTCCGACGTCCAAGTCACGAACAAAGATCGGCAGAGCATTTCGGTCGGCGAATCATTGCAAATCAGCGCGCGCGTGCATCTGGGCGCAGTCGATCCGCAACATGTGCGTGTGGAAGCATATCACGGTGAAATGAACAACGGCGACCTGCGCAATCCGATCGCCAGCGTTCTCACTCAAACCGGTCAAGCCGATGGCAACGGGACTTACATTTACCAGGGCAGCGTTCCCGCGACTGAAAGCGGCACCTACGGTTTCAGTGTGCGCGTCGTGCCGACGCATCCCTGCCTCATGCAAGCGCACGAACTGCGCCTGATCACCTGGTCATAATCTGTAGTTAGGCTCCGAAATGGATTCGCCGTCATCCGATGCCAACGATACCAAAACGTTTTCGAGCGATGACGTCGCCTCAGGCTTAAGTAAAGACGACGTTGAGCGGGCGCAAATGCACCAATGAGCGTGTTTCTCCTAGACGCCAACGTGCTGCTCGCGCCGGCTTGGGTCGAATCACCAGCAACACGATGCAGCACAGGAGTGGTGCGCCCGCCAGCGAAGACTCCGTTGGGCGACGTGCCCCAGCACCGAACTGGCCTTTGTTCGTAATTTAATGCAGCCCGCTGTCGTAAAACATTCATTATCCGGCGCAGAAGCCTTGGACTTGCTGGGGCGCAATTTGCAGCGTGCGGGACATCAGTTTTGGGAAGAGGATCTGCCAATCACCAAAGCGCTTGCTCCTGTTCGCGAGCGTCTCGTCGGGCATAAGCAAGTCATGGATGCATTTCTCCTTTCACTGGCGACACGGCACGATGCAAAACTACGTTCGATCAGGGCCTGTTTGCACTGTTAGCTCCAGATGCGCCCGAAGGTAGACATATTGAAGTCCTTCCTGCTACCGAGAGAGCCAGGAAAAGGTGAGCGACATGCCTCGTTTAGACCTCGGTTTCATCATTTGGATTTTGAGCGAACATGAGTAAGGCCATGAAAGGTTCCATTGAAGATCGAATCGACCGGCTGCAGACGGGTGGAGTCGTCGATATGCATTTCGATCTGCCGATGGATTTGTACGAGAAACGCGATCGCAAGAATATTCTCCGGACGGAATTTCTGCCGGAGTTGGAGGCCGGGAACATCAGTGTCATAGGCGCGGCGATTTATATTGAGGATCGTTACTTGTCCGAAATAGGACGGACTCGCCGTGGCGAGCCGGATATGGCCCTGCGTGTCGCGCTCGATCAGGTTGCACGACTCTATGCCGAAACAGCGGCGTCGGAGCGATTCGCCATTTGCAAAAGTTATCACGAAATCCAAGCGGCGCGCGAGGCAGGCCAAATCGTACTTCTCATCACCATGGAAGGCGTCGAGCCGTTAGGCACTGATTTGAATCAATTGCGCGTTTTTTACGAATTGGGGGTGCGCTCAATTGGACTCACCCACGCCAGAAGCAATGCAGCGGGTCACGGCGGAGTTTTTGCGGCAAACGGCTCGTCGCCGGAGGGACTGACCTCGTTTGGTCGCGATGTCGTGCGCGAGTGTGAAGCGCTCGGTGTAATTATCGATCTGGCGCACATTAACCCAGCCGGATTTGAGGAAGTTCTCTCGATCACGAAAAAATCCCCGATCGTGTCGCACACGAACGTTCGCCGCTACTACGACATTGAGAGAAATGTTAGTGACGAACAGATTACGATGATCGGTAAACGGGGCGGAGTGATCGGTGTTAATTCCATCCTGGTGAGCCCCCGAGAGGAAGAAAGCACGCTCGATCATTATGTAGATCATATCGAGCATATCGCGAATTTGATCGGCATCGATGGCGTCGGCATCGGTTTCGACTTCTTCGAATTCATCTACCGACAATGGCCGGAGTCCCGGCAGAAAGATCTCGCCTCAAAACTTACCAAACCGCATTTCATTCCCGACCTCATGAACCATGCGAACGCGCGTAATCTCACCTGCAGATTGATCGAGCGAGGTTTCAGCGACGCCGACATAGAAAAAATTCTCCGCGCCAATTGGCTGCGGATCTTGAAGGAACTTCTTTAGCCAGCCCCTGACCCGGTCGGAACAGAAATCGTGTAAGTGATCAACGCACAAATGACTACCATTCCGATCATGGCGAGGATAAATATTCCGTCGGCAACCTTTTCAAGACGATGCATTCTGCGCAGCGACCTGGAACGCAGCGCCCAGTAGGAAAGCAGACAGGAGATCAGGAACAGCATTGCGTCGCCGGCCAAAAAATCATCCGCCAGGGTGTTGGCCGTTCCAAGCGTAATGACAACACGAATCAACCCGATCACGGTCAGACACACACCCACCATGGCGGAGGAAACCGTGAAAATGTGGATGCAGATATCCTGCTCCAAATGCGTGCTTTCATCGCGGTGCCGATTCGTTTCTCCTTGCATTGCGACGGCTTATTAGACCTTCTTCGAAAGCGGCTGTTCAGACAATAACGGGTCTGATAGGAGTTTGCGGAGGCCGAGGGGGATCGCATTTGAAATTCATCAATCTGACCAGACGCACGGAGATCGGCGCGAATTCGTACTGTCTTGAGATTGACCGCCATCGGCTGCTGTTGGATTGCGGAATGCATCCAAAAAATACTGGCGAGGATGCTTTGCCGCTTTTCAAGGCAATCGCCGACTATGAGATCGAGGCCATACTGATTTCGCACGCTCACCAGGATCATATCGGCACGTTGCCGTTGGCCATGCGACGCTTCCCGGGTGCACAGGTTTTCCTGACAGAGCCCACGGCCGAAGTGAGCAGCGTGCTTCTACACAATTCGGTCAATGTCATGACCCGGCAACGCGAGGAAATTGGAGAAATGTCGTATCCGCTTTTTACGCATCGTGAAATCGATCGCGCATCGAAGCGCTGGCGCAGGTGCCCCTTACGTCAGCGCATTTCGATCGTCGGCGAACGGGCCCCACACCGTGAAAAGAACGCGCTAACGTTTGAGTTCTTTGATGCCGGACACGTGATCGGCTCGACCGGGGTACTATTGCGCGCAGAGGGTCGAACTGTCTTCTACACCGGCGACGTCAATTTCGACGATCAAACGATCATGGAGGCTGCCGTTTTTCCCCAGGAGAAAATTGACGTGTTGATTATGGAATGCACTCGTGGCGATCAGGCAAACCCTGAAGGTTGGAGCCGCACTCGCGAGGAGCGGCGCCTGACGGAAGCGCTCGGAGCCGCGTTCGAGCGCGACGCTTGCGTGCTGATACCGGTGTTCGCTTTAGGAAAAACACAGGAGATTCTCGCAATGCTTCACAAGGTTCGCCGTCAGGCCCGAAAGCTTTCGGGAGACTTTCCGATTTATATTGGCGGTTTGAGCTCGAAGTTCACCGATATTTACGATCGCCGCACGCATAGTACACGCCGGCAAATGTCACGTTTAAAACTTATGAGGGATGTGGCGCCGTTCATCCTGAATGATGAAACGGTACGCGATACACCCGTGCGCGGAGGACGTGTGTACGTTCTCTCCAGCGGCATGATGATTCCTAAGACGCTCTCCAACGTTTTTGCCCGCCGAATCATGGAGAATCCGCAACACTCGATTTTTTTCGTGGGCTACGCCAATCCGGAGTCGCCCGCCGGCGTCCTCCGCGATGCGGGCACAGGCGGCGAGGTGGCGCTCGATCCGGATAAAGCGCCGCAGCGCATCAGGTGCAACCTCGAACAGTTTCAGTTCAGCGCGCACGCGACGCGCGAGGCACTGGTGGCTTATGCCAGGAAAATTTCTCCAAAGAAGATTCTCCTGGTACACGGGGATCCAGAGGCAGTGGAATGGATGCGTTCCACATTATCGAACGAACTCTCCGGCTCAGAGGTTATTGTGCCTGCGCCGGGCGTGGAATTAGAGTTGTGAAAAGAATTCCGACCAGAAACCCCGAGTGAAAGTCGCCGCGTGGAATATCAACTCGCTGCGTAAACGGCAAGACCGCTTGTTCGCGTGGCTTGAAGCAGCAAGACCGGACGTTGTTTGTTTGCAGGAGACGAAATGTCCGGACGACCAATTCCCCGCGCTCGCATTGCAGGCGGCGGGTTATCGTTCGGCGTACCACGGAGAGAAATCGTACAACGGCGTAGCGATTCTGGCGAAATCGGAGCTACACGACATTCAGCCTTCGCTTTGTGATGAGGTAGTCGATCCCCAGGCACGCGTGATTGCCGCGACGACACGCGGCGTGCGTTTCTTCTCGATCTATGCGCCCAACGGACAAGTCGTCGGTTCGCCGGCGTATGAATACAAACTGCAGTGGTATCAACGCCTTCGGGACTGCGTTGCAAAGAAGGGAACGACCGAACTTGTCGTGTGCGGCGATTTTAATGTCGCCCCGAACGATCTTGACGTTTACGACGCAGAACTCTGGCGCGGCGCCATTATGGCTTCCGACGGCGAACGTGCGGCATTTCGACAACTATGCAGCCTTGGCTTACACGACACGCTGCGACTTCACCATAAGGACGGCGGCCTTTTCAGCTGGTGGGATTATCAAATGCGAGGATTCGAAAAGAATCGCGGTCTGCGAATCGACGCGGTTTTGGCAAGCGACAGCATGGCGGAAAGATGTATCGCGTCGGGCATCGATCGGGAAATGCGCGCCGGGAAAGACCCTTCCGATCACGCACCGGTCTGGGCAGAGTTTCAAGAATGACTTGTCATCCCGAGCGAAGTCGAGGGACCCCGATGCATAAACCAACGGTAACGCTACTGGATCCTTCGACTTCGCTTCGCTCCGCTCAGGATGACTGCGACTCACATTGAATGTTTGTGAAGGGACCCGGACATCCCCGCCTTACCAATCCCCCTCCGAAGCCGCTTCTGGTGTGGGATGGTGAATGTGATTTCTGCCGCTTATGGATCGAGCGCTGGCGCGAAATCACAATGGGAAAGGTCGAGTATGCAACTTATCAGGAAGCGGCCGAGGCCTTCCCGGAGATTCCAGTCGATCAATTTCAGCGCTCGATCGTTTTCATCACACCGGAAGGCAATGCGTTCTTCGCAGCGGAAGCGATCTATCGCTCGTTAGGGTATCGGCGCTCGCGAGAATGGATGACCTGGAGCTATCATCACGTACCCGGATTCGCGGCTGTTTCCGAAATTGGTTACGGCTTGGTCGCTCGTCACCGAAGATTTTCGTCAACTGTTACCCGATTGTTCTGGGGCAAAGACGTCCGCCGGCCGACTTATTTCTGGGCCCGACGTTGGTTTCTGCGGGCGCTCGGCGTGATTTATCTGATCGCGTTTCTGTCGCTGTGGATACAGGTGGACGGCCTCGTCGGCAGCGACGGCCTGTCGCCCGTCGTTCAATTCCTCCCGGCAGCTCACGCACAGGTCGGACGAAGCGCTTGTGCGCTCTTGCCGACACTTTGCTGGCTGAATTCGAGCAACACCTTTCTCCACCTTCTTTGTGGCAGCGGCGTGCTCTTTTCGTTGCTCTTGATTTTCGGAATCGCTCCAGCGGTCTTGCTGCTGGCGGCTTTTGTTTCTTATCTCTCGCTCACGGTCGCGGGCCAGGTGTTTTTCAGCTTTCAATGGGACGTGCTTTTACTGGAGACGGGTTTCATGTCGATCTTTCTTGCACCCTGGCGACTTTGGCCAAAGACACTCTTTTTCCGGGCGGGGTCAACGCCCCCGCCTACAGCTACTCCGGTTTCACGCGCGGGCTTGTTTTTGCTCAAGCTTCTCCTGTTCAAACTGATGCTGATGTCGGGTGTAGTAAAGCTAACCAGCGGCGATGATAGCTGGTGGAATCTGACGGCTCTGGATTATCATTATTGGTCGCAACCATTGCCGACAGTCTTCGCCTGGTGGGCAGACAAAAGTCCGGAATGGTTTAAGCATTTTTCTGTCGCGTTTTGTCTCGCGGTCGAAATCATCGTGCCGTTTTTCATCTGGGCGCCGCGCCGACTGAGGCTGATTGCTGCGGGACTGCTGATTTTTCTCCAACTCGCGATCGCGATTACGGGAAACTATTGCTTTTTCAATCTGCTCACGATCGCGCTGTGCTTATTGCTGATCGACGATTCGGTGGCAGGAACGGCCCGGCGGGGCGCCCCTGGCCGAATGGCCGGCGCGTCCGGCGGTCGCGCCCTGCCACAACAATTGTGCGTCTATGCTGGCATAGTCTTGCTCATGGTGACGCTGCCAATCAATGCGTGGTTAATTTTCAGTGCCTTTAAGCCGCTGAGTAGACCACCACTCGCGATAGCGAGCCTTTACGAACGGCTCGAACCGTTTCGCATTGTGAATGGCTACGGTTTGTTCCGCGTGATGACCAAAGACCGCAGAGAGATTGTGATCGAGGGCAGCGCCGACGGGATCGATTGGATGCCGTACGAATTCAAATGGAAGCCCGGCGACGTGAAACGCGCGCCGGGTTGGTGCGCACCCCATCAGCCAAGACTTGATTGGCAGATGTGGTTCGCCGCTTTGGGAACACCGCGAGAAAATCCATGGTTCATCGCCCTGATCTTCCGGTTGCTTCAGGGTTCGCAAGATGTGAGCGGGTTGTTGGCGCGCAACCCGTTTCCCGACAGACCGCCGCGCTATGTGCGTGCGATGTTTTATCGATACCGATTTACAACCGTGGACGAGTGGCGTCATACCGGGGATTGGTGGAAACGCGAGCAGCTTCGCGAATATTTGCCAACCGTCTCGCTGGACCAGTTCCGGCAAAATCCATAAGGCGAATGCGGCGTCTAGCCGGCCTTGAGACGGAAATGTCGCGGCATATATTCGCCAGGCAATGGCGAAGGAAGAACAGATCATCACCGAAGGCACTGTGACTCAGGTCCTGCCTGGCACTATGTTCCGTGTCGACCTTCCCGGTCAACGCAATGTGCTTGCCCATATCTCGGGCAAAATGCGCAAGCATTTCATTCGGATTGTGCCCGGAGACAAAGTTTCCGTGGAGCTTTCTCCGTACGACCTAACGAAGGCGCGAATCATTTTTCGCGAATAGTGAGCGTTTTCTCTGCGCGGCTTGGATAAGTCGAAGGGTGGAAAATTTGGCACTGACAAGACCGCTTCACCCTTCCAACGCGTTTACCCTTTGGTGATAACGAATGTTTGCCCATTTAGCAAAGCATGCGGATAGTCGCAGCGAATAAATTAACTGGAGATTACCAATGGCAGAACAAAACAAAGCAGGAGAGCAATCACCGTCGGCCACGGGCGATGCGCAAGACAAACTGCAGAGTAGCAAGGAACATGCGCGCAAGGCAGCGGAGGATTTGAAATCAGCCGCAGGAGCCTTCGCAGAGGAATATCGGGGGAAAGCGGAGCAGGCGTGGGGCGACGCACGCGGCAAAGCAGAACAAGCCTGGGGAGATGCCACGACTCGCGCCCGAACGTTCCAGGACGATGCGGAGCAATACGTACGCGAAAATCCAACCAAAGCGATATTCGCAGCGCTCGGAATTGGATTTGCGCTTGGCCTGATCTTTCGGCGTTAAGTTCGAAAGCACTCGGAAATGACTAGCGGGCGCCCTGCATCTCGCAATCCTGCTGGGCATTCCGGCTTGCTTGACAATACGCTGGCGCTGATAAGCGCTGCAGCGGGCTTTTTTGAAAGCCGCCTGGCGCTGGCTGCCCGTGAATCGAAGTCAGCCGCACTGCAACTCCTGGTCTTGGTCGCGTGCGTGATCGCTGCACTGGCGCTCTGCGTAATGGGATACGTTTTCCTCATCGTAAGTGCAGTGGTTGTCGTCGCGCATTTGGTTGGAACATCGTGGCCGGTCATAGCGCTCATTGTCGCCCTTTTGCATTTTATAATTGCCGTAGTGCTATTGCTGGTCGCGCGGAGCCGCATCACCAAGCCGATGTTTCCCGATACGGTTGATGAATTAAAGAAAGATCGAGAATGGCTGAAAAATCTGAATCAATCGACGACCTGAAAGCGGAGATCGCAGATTCCCGGGAAGGCGTAGCCCGTGAGTTGCGTGGCTTGCGATACGAATTGGATTTCCCGGCAAAATTCCACAGGTCATTCCGAAAACAGACTGGTTCATGGATTTCGGCAGCTGCTGCTGTGGGAGCGTTGATCGCACTGGCGCCAATGCGAAAGAAAAAAGTTTACGTCGATGCCCGGACCCGGCGTAAGGCAAACAAGAAGCTGTTCGAAACGGGCTTTGCCCTTGCAGCGTTAAAAATGGTGGCGAGCATGGCCCGGCCGGTGGTTGTGGGATTCGTGAAAAATCGATTGTTTGCTTCTGATACTCGATCACGCGGCAATAGAGAAGGCTGATGTGTTTTCGGGTCTCTCTTTGCGCCAAAGGTAAAGCATTCTTTTAGCATTTACGTCCGCGGGCTGGTCGCGTAATCATTTCGCTGCCGAGCCTATGCCCCAAACGATCGCACCTCCCCGATTCGAATCGCATCCGCTTCCGCATGTCGATAATTATCTCGAGTTCGGGCAAAAGGCTGGCGCCTCGGACGTTCATATCGGCGTCGCTGCGCCTCCGATCTGGCGAGTGCACGGAACATTGGAGCCTATGTGGCCGGACGCTCCAGTTCTCACCGGCCAACAAACACTAGCTCTGGCAGAAGCCTTCATGCCCGAAGTGTACAAGGAGGAACTAAATGCGCGCGGCGATTCCGATTTTGCCTACGAAAATGAGCACGCTCGCTATCGCGTCAGCGTGGTCCGTCAACGGCTCGGAGTCGAGATCGTATTTCGCGTCATCAACACGCATGTCCGAACGATGGACGAACTCGGATTGCCCGAGTATCTCAAATTGCTCACCCGCTATCAGAATGGCCTGATCCTCGTCACCGGTTCAGTCGGCACCGGCAAATCGACAACCCTGGCGGCCATGGTGCAGCAGGTAAATATGGAACGCCACGATCACATCATCACGTTGGAGGACCCGATCGAATACGTCATCCATTCGAAGAATTGTCACGTGAGCCAACGTGAAATTTTCACACACACCGAGTCGTTCGGCGCAGCATTAAGGGCCGCATTACGGGAAGATCCCGACGTCATCATGGTCGGCGAAATGCGTGATTTGGAAACGATCTCGCTTGCGATCACCGCAGCCGAGACTGGACACCTCGTTTTGGCAACCCTGCACACGGCAAGTGCATCGCGGACACTTGACCGCTTACTGGATGTATTTCCGCCTGAGCAACAGGAACACGTTCGTGTGATGGTAGCCGAATCATTGCGCGGGGTGATTAGTCACCAGCTCATTCCGAAAAAAGATGGAACGGGTCGCGTGCTCGCATTGGAGATTCTCACCAACACGCCGGCTGTAGCGAACGTAATTCGCGAAAATAAAACGTTTATGTTGCCCGGAGTGATTCAGACAGGAAAGAAACAAGGCATGCGTTTGATGGACGACACGTTAATCGACCTTTACCAGCGTGGCCTGATCAGCACTGAAGAAGTCTATGCGCGCGCCGAGCAAAAACATATTGTGCAGCAACACCTGAAACAGTAGACGACACAAAATGGCTGATCTCGATCAATTCTTGCAAATCGTGGTGCGCCAGGGCGCATCGGATTTGCATATCGCCGAGGGCGAACCGCCAAAAATACGTACCCACGGCGACATTATGCCGATCCGTTCCGAGCCCATGTCCCATGATGAAGCCACGCGTATGTTGAGCGAAGTCTGTGGACCGAATAACTGGGAAATTTTTGAACAGCATGGCGATCTCGATTTTGCCTACCAGATGGATGAGGACTCCCGATTCCGCAGCAACTATTTTAAACAGTCGGAAGGTTACGCCGCGGCATTTCGCTTGATTCCTACGAAGATCGCGACGCTGGAAGAGCTGGGTATTCCCCCGGTAGTGAAGCAATTCGCCTATGTACGCGGCGGACTCGTTCTGGTCACCGGTCCGACAGGTTCGGGTAAAACAACAACACAGGCCGCGCTAATCGATTTCATCAACGACAATTTTTCCAAGCACGTTGTTACCATCGAAGAACCGATCGAATTCGTGCATGATAATAAACACAGCATCATCACGCAACGAGAAGTCCCGGCCGATTCGATTTCATTCGCCGCCGGACTCAAGGCCTCTTTGCGTCAGGATACTGACATTGTGCTGGTCGGCGAGATGCGCGATCTGGAGACAATCTCCCTCGCTTTAACCGCAGCCGAAACCGGTCTTCTGGTGTTTGGCACCCTGCATACAAACAACGCGCGTAAGACTGTGGATCGGATGGTGGACGCTTTCCCCGCCGACCGGCAGTCACAGGCTCGGGCCATGCTGGCGAACTCACTTCGTGGAGTGGTAGCGCAGTTGCTTCTGAAAAGATCGGATCGGCCAGGGCGCATCGCCGTCAACGAAATTCTAATCACCAACGCAGCTGTCGCCGCAATTATCCGCGAAGGCGCTACTCATAAACTCCAGGACGTAATCGTTTCCGGCAAGGCACAGGGCATGCAATTCATGGATGACGCCATTTGGTCGCTACTGCAGAACGGCGTTATCTCCGCACACGAAGCTTTCATGAAAGCTATCGACAAAGGCCGATTCAAACCGTTCCTGTCCCCGGAGGAGGAAGGATTAGCCAACGCAGCTGGCTCCATCCGCGACGACGAACGGCGGTCTGCGGGCAATCTTGTTAAGCAATTCGACACCCGAACGCGGGTCGCAACCAGATAGGCCTGCAAATCGTTCGAGCACAGCAAATTGTTCTCGACAGGCCGCGAGAACCTTTTGGACACTCTGCGCATATGAAAACCAAAATTCAGGCCATTCTCATTGTGATCGCTCTCCTTCCCCCCGGGTTTTTGGCACAAGTGCGGGGAGTCAGTCCCGCACCGGACGGGTGTTATCCGAATTACACGACAGCAGAAGGCTGCAATGCGCTTAACTTTCTAAGCAGCGGCCTTGGAAATACGGGCGTTGGCTGGTATTCGCTTTATGCAAATACCGATGCCAGCTTCAACACGGGTCTCGGAGGCGGAGCACTCGCCCTTAACAACGCGGATTCCAATACCGCCGTGGGCGCGGCAGCGCTTTTGCTCAACACCAGCGGCACGCTGAACACGGCCGTTGGAACCGACGCACTCCTCTATAACGACGCCGCCGAGCAAAACACGGCCACTGGAGCGTTCGCACTTTTTAGCCATGTCAGTGGTAACGGCAACACGGCCAACGGAGCGAGGGCTCTTTATAGCGACGTTAGCGGCCAACTAAACACCGCCGTGGGTGCTGGCGCGCTCTTTAGCAATGTCGGCGGCCCGTTCCCAGGCAGCTTCAATACGGCCGTCGGGGCTAGTGCCCTTTACGACAGCACCGGCGGCGACAACACTGCTGTCGGTGCCGGGGCGCTCAACCACAATACGACAGGCAGCGAAAACATTGCCATCGGTGTTTCGGCCCTCGTCACCAATGAAACCGGTGAACACAACATCGCGTTGGGGTCTTTCGCCGGCAGCGGCCTGACAACTGGCAGCGATAACATCTTGATTGGTTACAACCTGGCAGCCACTGCGGGCGACAGCAATACTTGCAAAATCAAAAGCATTTTTGGCCAAACCGCTCCCGGAGGAACTGCTGTTTTCATCGATGCAAACCACAAGCTCGGTACGATGACTTCTTCAAAGCGCTTCAAGGAAGATATCGAACAAATGGATACAGCGAGCGAAGCGCTTTTTGCGCTTAACCCGGTTACGTTCCGTTACAAGAAGGAGATTGACCCGCTTCGGACATCGCAATTCGGCCTCGTAGCAGAAGAAGTCGAAAAGGTGAACCCCGAGTTGGTGGTGCGCGATAAAGAAGGAAAGGCTTACAGTGTCCGCTACGACCAAGTCAACGCGATGTTGCTCAATGAGTTTCTCAAGGAACATCGCGCTTTTGTTGCAGAGCAGCGAAAAGTAGAGCAGCAGCAGGATGAAATTGACTCTCTCAAGGCCGAACTAAATGAGCAGCGAGCGCTAATACAGAAGGTGAGCGATAAGGTCGAGTTGAGCGAGTCTGCAACAAAGGTCGCTACGCGCAATCCGTAGCGTCACCTGGCAATGGTGCCGGGAAAACCGCTGCCGTAAATCATGCGCTCAGGACAGGTACTCTACAGCGTCATACCGTCCGTGTTCGCGATCTGTTATTCAGCGATTGTGAGTACCGCGGTGGCCCTGAGCTTGCCAGCGCGAAACCGGTCAAGCGCGGTGTTCGCTTCTTCTAACGGAAAGGATTCTGTCTGCGTTTGAACCGGAACGCGCGGCGCGATATCAAAGAATTCGTCGCCGTCGCGTCGGGTCAGGTTTGCCACGGAGGTAATGACACGTTCTTCCCAGAGATTGGCATAGGGAAATGAAGGAATGTCGGTCATGTGAATTCCACCGCAGACCACGACGCCGCCTTTCGCCAGTGCGCGCAGCGCTGCCGTGACGAGCGGACCTACTGACGCAAAAATAAGCGCAGCATCCAGTTTTTCTGGCGGCATCTCATCGGAACCGCCAGCCCATTTTGCGCCCAACGCTTTTGCAGACTCCTGCGTCGCGGTATCGCCTGGACGCGTAAACGCGAAAAGATCGCGTCCTTCGAAAAGGGCAATTTGAGCGATCAAGTGCGCAGCATTGCCAAAGCCATAAATGCCGAGGCGTCGCGCGTCGCCCGTTTTTCGATACGACCGGTAACCAATCAGCCCCGCGCAAAGCAGCGGCGCTACGGCGACGTCATCGTATTTCTCAGGCAGATGAAAACAGAAGCGTGAATCAGCGACGGTGAACTCGGCGTAACCGCCGTCAATCGTGTAACCGGTGAAACGCGCGTTATCGCAGAGATTTTCCCTGCCGGATCGGCAATAGGGACAGTCACCGTCCGTCCATCCGAGCCACGGGATGCCGACGCGATCTCCGATCGCGAATGTGGGAGCGGCCTCAGTGCCGCGACTATCGGGACGCTGAGGTCCCTCCCACATTTCGCCACCAATTTCTTCGACACGCCCAACGATCTGGTGACCGAGAATTAATGGTAGCTTCGGCTCAGGCAACTCGCCGTCGACCACGTGAAGATCAGTGCGACAAACGGCGCAAGTGCTCACGCGGACGAGCAATTGTCCCCTGCCCGGCCGCGGCTTCGGCACATCGCGGAGTTGCAAGGGCTGCTTCGGTCTGTCGAGAACCATCGCCCGCATGGCACAACTTAAGTCAGCAATTACGATTGACGAATTAATGCCGAAGCTGGAATCCCAATCGAGCTATAGTGTCCGCTGTCCTCAGCGGATTTGGTAAAGAAACAATCTTCTGCGCTGAGGACAGCTTCACGCTACAGCGTACGGGCCGCTCACCGAGCGGCAATTGGCTCGGGTCGAATCTGTCCTCGCGCAGGCTCATGCTCGTGCTCGTGATAGTGTGCGCTGCGCAAAAACGGCACCTTGTCGAGCACGTGCTCCTGGAACCATTCCAGCCAGAGATAGATTACCGGGGTGACAAACAACGTGATCAATTGGGAGAAAATCAGACCTCCAACGATCACCAGACCTAATGGACGACGCGAGGCGGCATCCTGGCCGAATCCCAATGCAATCGGGATCGCGCCCATAAGGGCTGCGAGCGTGGTCATCATGATGGGACGAAACCGTTCCATGCTGGCTTCGTGAATCGCCGAGCGGAGGTCCCATCCTTCGTCGATTCGTTGCAGGGCAAAATCAACCACCATGATTCCGTTTTTCTTCACGATACCTAACAACAGAAAAAGTCCGATCACGCTGTAGAGCGAAAGCACTGAGTGAAAAATATATAACGTGGCCAAACCACCAACCACCGCGGGCACAATCGCGGGAAACAAAACGGTGAATGGATGCACGTAGCTCTCGTAAAGAATTCCCAGGATCACATACATGACAAAGACCGCGGCGAGCAACAGGAGCGGCAAAGAGCGGAACAGTTGCTGAAACACCAGCGTTTCCCCCTGGAAGATGCCCTGCACGGTTGGATAATGCGGATGGATCTGTTCGAAGGCATCCTCGATGGCCTTTGTCGCATCGCCGATGGCAACGTCCGGCAATAAATTAAAGTTAAAGGTGACGCTGGTGAATTGATTCAAATGGTTCACAGCTTGAGGGCCGATAACTTCCTTTGTCGAAGTTACAACACGTAACGGCACGAGATTTGCCATGTTACCGGCCGTCGTGGCTATGACCCCGCCGCCTGAACCGCTTGCGCTGAAATTGCCGCCTGCGTTGCTGCGAACGTAGAGATCATCCAAGTCATCAGGATGCGCCCGATCCTTGTCTGTGACTTCAAGGATGACCTGATATTGGTCGTCTGGTTCCTTGATAAGATAGATGTAATTTTGTGAATAAGCGTTACGCATCAGGCTTTGGATTGCAGAAGTAGAAACGCCGTAGGTTGCGGCGCGATCCCGGTTCATATCGATCCGAAGATTTGGCGTGTCGTGGTAGTAGTCGGAGCGCACACTGGAAAATCCTTTGAATTGCTTAAGCTTTTTCATCAACTCGTCGGCAACGGCATAAACATCCTGCGGCACTATCCCACTAATCGTGTAAGCGTATTGACCCTGAGTTTGGCTTGTAGCGCCAACGCTGATTTGCAGCACGGGACTGGGCGTTAAGACCGCAGCAATACCAGGAATGGTGCCGATCGATTTCTGTAACCGCAAAATAATCTGGTCGATCGGGGGCCGCTCGCTGCGCGGTTTCAGAAAAAGAAACATCAGACCTTGCGATAATGCGCTGCGGGAGGAGAAACCGGCGAGTGTGAAGAATTGCCCCAGGGCGGGATCCGCTTGTAACTTCTTATTGACCTCCGCCTGAAACGCCCGCATCTGCGCAGGGGATGAGCCCTCCTGCGCGATGAAGATCCCGCGAATGAAACCGCTGTCACCCGGTGGCAATAACGTGAAGGGGATATGCGTGAAGAAAAACCAAAGCCCAATGATACAGGCGATCAGGATAGGCACGGTAAGCCATGCACGGTCGAGAAATTTATCGAGCACTCGGCCGTAGGCGGCGACCACACGTTTGATGAAATTGCCGGTGTGCCGCTCCATCCACGCGCGCTTATGGCCAGCCCGCCGCTCCCCTAGGATACGCGCGCACATCAATGGAGTAAGCGTCAATGACACCAAGCCCGAGGCGAGAATGGCAACGATGATTGTGACGGAAAATTCACGAAAAATGCGACCAAGCAGTCCGGGGATAAAAACCAGCGGAATGAAGACGGCCGCGAGCGACAGCGTCATCGACAAAATAGTGAAGGAAATTTCGCCCGCGCTGTTGAAAGTCGCTTTCAGGATCGATTCGCCGTGCTCGGCACGACGCACCACGTTTTCCAAAAACACGATCGCATCGTCGACAAGAAAACCGATGGCCAGGGTGAGCGCCATTAATGTGAGATTATTGATGGAAAAATTGAGCATGTACATCACGGCCACGGTGACCAGTAGCGACATGGGTAAGGCCACGGCCGGAATCAATGTGTCGGTAGCGCGTCCAAGAAACAGATAGATAACGATCACGACGAGAACGAACGCGATCATCAGCGTCCATTTCACTTCGTCAGCGGAGTTGACGATGGTTTGCGACCGGTCGAACACCGGCGTGAATTTGATCGAGCCAGGCAAGCTTGCGCGCAACTCAGGGAACAGCGCTTTGACAGAGTTAGCCACTTCGACCGCGTTTGCGCCCGCCTGCCGCGAAACCGCAAGCACCACCACCGAGCCGGGGGGCTTAAAACCGCGCATCCAGAAAAATCGCGATATGCGTTCGTCCTGAACGCCCTGGTAAACATCGGCTACGTCGCGCAAGTAAACCGGCAAACCGTTCGGATTACGCGCCACAATCAGGTTACGATACCCTTCCGCCTTCGCGATCTGTCCGTTAGGCTGAAGCACAAAGGTGCGATGCGCGCCATCGAATTGTCCAGCGCCGGCGTAGACAGTTCCGGCTTTGATGGCGCTAGCGAGATCATCCATTGTCAAACCACGCACAGCCAGGGCCGATGGATTGGCCTTGATTCGAATCGCGCCCTGCACTCCATAAATGTTCACCTGCGAAACACCGGGCAGAATGTTGATTCGCTGCGCGACGACCGTGGACGCGTACTTATAGAGGTCGCCGTCAGTGAGTGTGTCGGACATCAAACCGAGGAGATAAACCGACTGGTCGTTCGGATTTGTCTTCTTAAAGGTCGGGGGACTTGGCAAATCGATCGGTAACCTCCCGGTTGCGCTCTGGATCGCCGCCTGCACATCGGTCGCGGCGTCTGTGATGCTTTTGCTTAGGACAAATTGTAACGTCAGCGACGTGTTACTCTGCGTGCTGGTGCTGGTAATGATGTCGAGCCCGGGGATTTGTAAAAATTGTTTCTCCAGCGGCGTGGCGATATTATTGGCCATCGTCGTGGGGTCCGCTCCCGGATACGAACAGGTAACCTGGATTACAGGATAATCGACCGCTGGGAGATCGTTAACCGCGAGTTTACCGTATGTCGCGAAACCAGCGACAATGACCGACAGCGTTAGCAGCACGGTCATCACCGGGCGGCGAATAAACGGACCGGAAAGTCCTGAGCCCTTAACTGGGACTAGCTTCGCAGTCGGGTCCGGAGCGTCCTGAGCCGAAGATCCAGATCTAGTGCGATGCCGATTTTCTACTTCCCGGTCGCCGTCGTGTTTTTCACCATCATTCATACGACATTGCGCTCTTGGAAGCGCCAGGACGGTCGCCCGTCCCCGACTTCCGGGGGGCGTACGGTTGCGGCGCTACTTTAGCCCCCGGCGAAAGCGCAAGCTGGCCGGTAACAACCACTGTCTCGCCAGATTTTAATCCTTTTTCAATAACGGTGAGATCGCCCGGCTGGCTTTGGCCCGGCGTTACTGGTCGCAGCTCGACGGTGTTGTCAGCTTTCAACACAAAGACAAACGGTCCGCTCTGGCTGACCTGCACAGCCTGCGACGGCACAAGCGTCGCATCCTTGAGAGTGTCCAGAATAAACCGAACCAGCACAAACTCGGAGGGCCATAGCGCGCGATCCGGATTCGCAGTGACTCCCCGAACTTTCACAGTCCCGGACCCGGGCTGCACGGAGTTGTCTATGAAATACAAATCGCCCGTGCGCGGCTTGATCGAACCGTCCGCAAGGTACGTCTCCACTTTCACGTTGGGCCCGCCGAGATATTTGCGGACAAGCGGCAGATCGTTCTCGGCCACGGTGAAATCGGTGTAAATGGGGTCCAACCCCTGAATTGTGACGAGTGGCGGAGTCGAGGGGCCAACCAGGTTGCCAATGTCAACATTGCGCAAACCTACTCGTCCGTTAATCGGCGATTTAATGTAACAATAATCGAGATTTACCTGGGCAGCTTCCGCTGCAGCCTGAGACTTCTGAGCGTTTGCCAGAGCAATATCGTACTCCTGCTGCGATATGACCTTCCGCGCGCGCAATTCCTGCTGCCGCTTCAGCGTCACCCGATCCAATGCGGTCTGTGCTTTCGCCTGGTCGAGAGCAGCCTGATACGGCCGGGGATCGATGGTGAACAGCAGATCGCCTTTTTTTACATCCGAGCCGTCCTGAAAATGCCGCTCAAGAATTTTCCCGCTGACCTGCGCCTGCACCTGCACAGTCTCGTACGCAGCGCATGTGCCGATTTCATCAAGATAAAGCGGCACGTCCTTGGCGACGACTTCGGCTACAGTCACCGGACGCGTCGGGGTTTCCGCAGCCTTGGCTTCGGTAGCTCTGTGTTGAAGAATCCGGTAAGTCACGAAGGCAGCGAGGAGGATGAAAAGTAAGTACGCCCATTTGGGAATGGTCTGATTCGCAGTGCGAGTGCGTTTGGCATAGGGTCTGGTCGAGGGCTGAGGGCCACCGTAGCCCATGATTTTATGATCACTCACCGGGGCGTTAGCTTTCATTTGGACTTCTTACGAAATGATCCTTTTCTTGGAATCGAATCTCGCCGTTTAGCGCGGCCGTTGTTCCGAGCCAAACTGCGAGCCCGGCTGCCGTTGCGTCCCGGTTGGACTTTATCAACGTTCTCGGCACGCTCCCGAATACGCGCCAAAACATTCATACAGGTCTGAAGATGAGAGGTTGAAATGCCTGCCAGCAGTTCGTCGCGCAGTGTTTCGGCCCTCAAATTGATCTGGGTAATCACACGTTCCGCCCGCCGTCCCAGCAGCACCATCTTGCAACGACGGTCCCTCGGTGAACTGCTCCGCGTGATCCAGTCTTCCCGCTCGAGCCGATGCAAAAGCGCCACGACAGTCGGTTCTTCCACACCCAGGCGCGCAGCAATCTCAGTCTGAGTGAGCGCGTCTCTGGCAAGCGCTAAATGCATCAGGGTGCGCCATTTCGCCTGACTCAACCCCATGGGCTTGAGGCGCTGGTCCAGCTTTTGCCGCCAGGCACGGGCCGTTCCATGGAGCAACTGGCCAAATGTTTCAGTGGGGTCCGCGGCAGACATAACTCTCCAGCGCAAATTTAGTTAGCATGCTAACCAATTCGAATCTGGGAGTCTGTCAATCCTCGTTAGCGGGCGCCACTTTGAAGAGAGTCATTTCGCGTTTGCTGTAATCGTGCACACGGACAATCAGACGTGCGTGGCGAGGCTCCCATTTTCGCGCGGCTAATGCCTCGGGTTCCTTTCCAGTTCGAACGAGAAAATAATGCACGTCAGGCGGCAGCTCCTTAATGGAGCTGACGTATTGCACCGTCGCTTTCACATAGAAGAAGACCGGCTGATAATCCGGATTTACCGCATAAAGCGTTTCAGTTGCGGGCACGCGCGCATTAATTTCTGCAGCGGCCTTTTTCACCTGTTGTCGATTTCTCAAAATCACCGCGGTAACCGGATACCCGATTGCTCCAATCCCCAATCCAAGCGCGACGAAAGCTGTCATAACCGGGGTCGTCCATTCGCGGTGGTTTCCCAACAATCGACGGGGCCATTGCAACGCATTCGCCGCACAGATCATCGCCAGTAACCAACACGCCGGCACAATTGCTGGCATGCTATATCGGGCAACGGCCCCGGGAACCAGGTTGACGCCTACGAACGGTACTATAACACCCCAGGACAACGCACGCGCCAGCCGCTGCTGAGCTTGATCATGAAATTTGGAAAATCGCGCGAGCGGAAATAGCAGAACCCAAGGCAGAAAATAGATTAATGCTCGCGGAATATTTTGTATCCAGCTCAAGAATTCAAAATCGACACCCTTCAACCGCCCGGTGTACTGGGCAGACCACTTCTCCACCGCAAGCTGGCTGGTCGTACTATGTACGAACGGAATCGCCCAGGCCGCCGCAATGCCAACCATCACTACCAGCGCGAGGAAATGAGCGGGATGAAAAAGAAGCCGCCAATCTCTGGAATACGCCAGGGCCGCCAACACTATCCCATAGAAAAATACCAGGAACGTCGGTCCCTTTGCCAGTAGACCAAGCCCGAGAAAAACGGCTGGTGTAAGCCAGATCAGCCACGCAGATTTCTTCTGCAAAAAAAAGCTCAGCCAAAAAATAATCGCGAGGCCGCAAAGAGAGATATAGAGCGCCTCAATTTCAATTAACCGGCCTTTCTCGATTGTGCCGATGTTAGTCATCCAGATCAAGGCGGCGATCATCGAGCCTCCGGCACCGAGGCTGGCGCGCGCCACCGTAACAAACGCAATGGCAACTGCCAGCACCGACAAAGCTGAGGGCAGACGCGCTGTCCATTCGTTGCGCACTCCAATTAATTTGAATGACCCTGCTACTACCCAGTTCACCAGAGGCGGCTTGCGGTAATATGGATAACTCCCGACTTGGGGAACAATGTAGTTCCCGGTCTCAAGCATCCGGACTGCCGGTAAAATTCGGCGTCCCTCTTCTCCCTTGATCGCAATCGAGCCCAGGGCTGGTAAATAGATCACCGCCCAGACGAGCAAAATGACAGCAACGGCTGGAAACCGTGAATTTATTAGATCTTTAACACTCAATTTGCTGATCGCGATTTATCGGAAGCGAAGCACCGAACGTCAAATGAAACCGAAACGCATCTTGACGCGAAGCGTTCGGAAATGTAAGCTACCGCCCTAGTCCGCGCGCTGATCAGAGTGGGAACTGGTGTCCCACTCTTTTTCGTCTGCGGGCTGCATGTTTTTTATGAACGCCGAATTTATCGCCATGCTCGATTACCTGGAGCGGGAGCGCGGGATCAAACGCGAAATCCTGATAGAGGCGGTTTCAAATGCTTTACTCTCAGCGTCGAAAAAGAGCGTTGGAGCGTCACGCGATTTACACATCGATATTAATCGCAAGACCGGCGAAATTCGCGCCCTGGCAAATTTGCTCGTTGTCGATCAGATAGGAAATCCGCAGGACGAAATCGATCTTTCGAAGGCCCGCAGCATCAATCCGGACGCGAACGTGGGCGACACAGTCGAAGTGGAAGTTACGCCGAAGAACTTCGGGCGTATCGCCGCGCAGACGGCGAAGCAAGCGATGATGCAGCGGATTCGCCAGGCTGAAAAAGAAATGATCTATGAGGAATTCAAAGATCGTGCCGGCGAAATCGTCAGTGGTACAGTGCGACGGTTCGACCGCTCCGACGTCATTCTCGATCTGGGCAAGTTTGAAGCGGTTATGCCGCAACGCGAGCGAGTCGCCGTCGAGGATTACAATGTCGGCGATCGTCTCCGCGCCTACGTAGTCGCAGTGGAAAATGGTGCGCGTGGTCCGGAAATTATCGTCTCGCGCAGTCATCCGAATTTCGTGCGCCGCTTGTTCGAACTGGAAGTAAGCGAGATAGCAGACGGAACGGTGGAGATTCGCGGCATTGCCCGGGAAGCCGGTTACCGTACTAAGATAGCGGTCTGGAGCTCGAATGAGAAAGTCGACCCGGTTGGTGCATGCGTGGGGATGCGGGGGTCGCGTGTGAAAAACATCGTCCGCGAGCTCAACAACGAGAAGGTCGATATCATCCGGTGGAGTTCAGACCCGAAGGAGTATGTTTTGGAGGCGCTTAAACCGGCAAAAGTTAAGAATTTGGCTTTTGACACAGAGAAAAAGAGCGTGCAGATCTCGGTCGACGAAGATCAGCTTTCGCTCGCAATCGGAAAAAAAGGACAGAACGCACGACTCACTTCTCGGCTCACCGGCTGGGAAATCAACATCGGCAGGGATACGTCGGCGACGACGGTAGTGGAACAAAAGGTCGCCCAGGCGGCACAAACTCTCGCCGGCGCGCTGCCGATCACGGACGAACAGGCGGTGACTCTGGTCAAATCGGGATTTACCAATTTGGAAGGATTGCGCGATGCAGATGTGCAGGATCTGGTGGATATTCTCCAAGTGGACGAAACAAAGGCGCAGGAAATTTACGACGCAGTGCCCCGGCAGGAAGTCGTACACTAACATGGCTCCGTTTGAGGACGCTTGAGCCATGAGCGAAATTTTAGAGGAACAAAGATGGCAACGAAGACGAGCAGCAAAACTGCAACGCGTAAGCCAGCCGCGAAAGCTTTCGAGGCTGGACGCAAAACCACTGCTGCTCAGAAGCCAGCCGGCGTCGCTTCAAAAGCTAAGCTATCGAAAAAGGGATTAGAAAAGGAAGTTGCGCCCACAGAAAAAACGGCGCAAGGAAAGCAGCGCACGGCGCGGCCTGAAAAACCTGCTGCTTCCGGACAGGCCCCGCATCCGCAGAGCGTCTCCCTCATTGATCGGAAAAAACCGCTAAAAAAAACGCAGGACGGCGAGGTAAAGACAAAGCGCACGGTCCTGCCGCCGATCTCGCGTATCCGCGCGTCGCTTGAAGGCACGTCTGTTTCAGCGAAGCCTGCGCAACAAACTCCTGCGCCAGTAACGCCCCCAGAAGCCGAGCCCGTCGAACAGGAAGAGAAAGCGCCGGCTGAAGCGGTTCCCGCCGAAGTGGAAGGCGAATCGCAGCAAAACGTCCTTCTAATCAAGCCGCCGATCGTTGTGAAACAGTTCGCGAATGAGCTCGGATTAAAACCGCATCAGCTCATCGCGGAGTTAATGACGCACAACATCTTCGCTAACATCAATCAGACAATCGAGCCGGACGTTGCCGCAAAGATTGCCGAGAACCACGGGTTCATTCTGGAAAAAGAGCGGCGGGAAAAAGGCGCCGGGGTTCACAAGGTGGAACAGCCTGTTGTCGCGCCCCCTCCCCCGGTCATCGAGAAGGAAGAGGAACTCAAATCGCGCGCGCCGATCATTACTTTCATGGGGCACGTCGATCATGGCAAAACCACATTATTGGACGCGATCCGCAAGACACGTGTTGCAGCCGGTGAAGCCGGCGGGATCACGCAACACATCGGTGCCTATAGCGTGGAGCACAACGGACATCAGATTACCTTTGTCGACACTCCCGGTCATGCTGCTTTCACCGCGATGCGCGCGCGTGGTGCGAATGTCACCGATATTGTCGTGCTCGTCATCGCCGCGGACGATGGAATCATGCCGCAAACGGTCGAAGCAATTAATCACGCCAAAGCCGCGCCGCATGTGAAAATCATGGTCGCGGTTAACAAAATGGATCTTCCGGGCGCAAACCTCGACCGCGTAAAGAAACAATTGCAAGAGCAGGGTCTTACTCCGGAAGATTGGGGAGGCGAGACGATCATTTGTCCCGTGGCAGCCACGAAAGGAACTGGAATCGACCATTTGCTCGAGATGATGACGTTGCAGGCCGAGGTGATGGAATTGAAATCTTCGCCTACGGCTGTGCCACGCGGCACCGTCATTGAAGCGCAAGTGGAAGCAGGTCGGGGGCCCACGGCCACCGTGATCGTACAAATGGGCACATTGAAAATCGGCGATCCATTTATCTGCGGCAATTACAACGGCAAGGTCAAATCCATCCTTAACGACCGAGGCAAAACGATCAAACAAGCCGGGCCGTCCACGCCGGTGAAAATTCTCGGGTTCACCGGTCTGCCGAATGCGGGCGACGAATTTCTCGTGATGGAATCGGAGCGCGCCGCGAAGCAATTGAGCGACGAACGGGTGGAGACGAAGCGTACCCACAAACTTTTCGTTCCGCAGCGGGCCACGCTTGAGACTCTGTTGGAAAGCGCGGACGGCAAAAAGGTTTTGCGGCTCGTTTTGAAGGCCGACACACAGGGTTCGGTCGAAGCAATCGTGAACGCCTTGCAGCAGATCGAAACGAAAAAAATCGATCTCGCCATGATTCATTCGGCCGTGGGACCGATCTCGGAATCGGACATTCTGCTGGCCAGCGCATCCGATGCTGTGGTCATCGGTTTTAACGTGAAGGTTGAGACGATGGCCGTTCCAGCCGCGAAACGAGAAGGTGTGCAGGTCAAGCTTTACAGCATCATTTATGAATTGCTCGATCAGATGAAAGATGCCATGGCAGGTCTGCTGGAACCGGAGTTGCGTGAAACAGTCATCGGACATGCTGAGGTGAAGCAGGTTTTCAAATTGAGCAGAGGCATCGTCGCCGGTTGCCTGGTGACAGATGGCCGCATTGCGCGCGTCGCGCGTGCTCGCATTCTGAGAAAGCGTCAGCCGGTTTTTGACGGAGGGATTTCGACGCTCCGCCGCTTCCAGGATGATGTGAAGGAAGTACGTTCCGGTTTGGAGTGCGGAATTAGGCTGGGTGAATTTAGCGAATATCAAGTGGGCGACGTGATCGAGTGCTATCAGCTCGAGCAGATCGCCCAGAAACTGTAAGACGTCCGTTGCGGCGGGCGTCGGCGTTTTACCAGGAACGCCTGCATCGAATGAAACATCGACAACTGCGCGTAAATGAACTCGTCAAACGTGAACTGAGCGGCATCATCGCGCGCGAAATTAACTTCGACGGCGTGCTGGTCAGCATTAATGCAGTCGATGTTGCTCCCGATCTTAAGACCGCGCACGTTTTCGTAACTATTCTTGGCGCAAAACCTGGGGTCAACGTAATCGGCAAACTGGAAGCGCATCGTCCGGCGCTCCAAGCTGAGCTTTCCCGCCATGTAGTCCTTAAATATACCCCTCACCTGGTTTTTCATCTGGATGAATCCATCAAACGCGGTGCGCGCGTACTTGAAATCCTGGACGACCTCGGCGAACAGGACGGCGACAGCAACCAGTGAATCCTATAGCCACGCCATCGGGGTTCATCTATCATAATAAATCGTCCCTCCTTTTCGGACCGTCCAGAGGGCGGTGACCACAACATGATCGCCGCAACATTTGATGAAATCGGTAAAGCCCTGCGCAAACACCAGCAGTTCGTCGTGCTTAGCCATATTCGCCCCGACGGCGATGCACTCGGGAGTCAACTTGCGCTGGGACTTTCTCTTCAGAAGTTCGGGAAAAACGTGCGCATCTGGAACGAAGAAGGGATGCTAAAAAAATACTCGTTTCTGCCTCGCGCGGAATTGCTGACGAAAGCGCCTGCGACGCCGGAGCATTTCGATGTTGTACTTGCACTCGATACTGCAATTCAAAACCGCCTGGGCAACACACTCGCTGCAATTGCGTCGGCGAAACTTTGGATCAACATCGACCATCATGTCAGCAATCCGGGCTACGGCGATCTGGTACTCATCGATCCCGATGCACCGGCAACAGGACAAATTATATTCCGCCTGATCAAGAGCCAGGGCCTGCCCATGGATCATGACATCGCGGAGAACCTTTACGCTGCGATCTCGACCGACACCGGGTCTTTTCAATATCCAAAAACCAGTGCACAAACGTTTGAGATTGTCACCGAGTTAGTACGAGATGGTAAGCTGGACGTCGGAAAAATAAGTCAGCAATTGTACGAAAACTATCCCCGGCGCAGGGTGGAACTTTTGCGGGAACTGCTGCGAACAATGCGGTTCAGCGAATGTGGCCGCGTCGCTACGTTTAGCCTCAGCTTGAAGATTGCCGCAGAACTCGGAGTCATCCCGGAGGACAACGAAGGCCTCATCGACCATCTCCGGGCAGTTCATGGCGTCATCATCGCTGTGTTTTTCGAGGAACTTTCCGACAGCAAGGTACGCATTAGCATGCGTTCGAAAGATGAGCGGGTCGATGTCTGCGCGATTTGTCAGAAATTTGGCGGAGGCGGACATGCACTCGCTGCCGGAGCGCGCGTTCGGGGGACACTCTCTGAAGTCGAACAAAAAGTCCTGGAGGAAACTAGTGAAGTCGTTAAGCGAGTCTGCGTCTCCTGATGGTGTCCTGCTAGTGGACAAAGCCGAAGGAATGACGTCACACGACGTCGTGGCTTTAGCGCGGCGAAAGCTTGGGACAAAAAAGATTGGCCATTGCGGCACGCTTGACCCAATCGCCACGGGCCTGCTTTTGCTCACCATCGGCCGCGGCACAAAGGTTCAGGATTTGCTGATGAGCGAGGACAAGGAATATGTAGGCACATTTGTGCTGGGCATATCCACCGATACGCAGGACCGGGAAGGCGAAGTGATACAGGAGCGGCCTGTCCCTGAGCTGGATGAAAATCAAATCCGGGCCGCATTCGAAAAATTTCGAGGCGACTTTTACCAGTTGCCGCCCATGGTCTCAGCAAAGAAGCATGGCGGCGTGCCTTTGTACAAGCTGGCGCGCCAGGGAAAAGTTGTGGAGCGCGAGCCACGCCTTGTCCACGTCTATCGCTACACCATCGACCGGATTGCCTTGCCCGAAATAGGTTTCAGCGTGCTGTGTAGCAAAGGGTTTTACGTCCGTACCTATGTGCACGAGATCGGCGAAGCGCTCGGTTGCGGCGCGCATCTGAAATCCTTGCGCCGCACAAAGTCGGGCCGCTTCGAAGTAAGCAACGCGGTCACGGTCGATGAAATCAAGAGCGCGGCGCCGGATGAAATTTTGCACCGCATGCTGAGCCTTCCTGAGGTCTCCAGGATGCGAGGGGCGTGAAAAAAATGACGAAGCTCGAATGACGAATGACAAAGTCAGCATCGCAGAACTGTCATCCTGAGCGAAGTCGAAGGATCCTGAGGAATCACATGAAAGCTTTAGCCACGGGATTCCTCGACTCCCCTCGAAACGAAGGAGATTGGATTCGTCGTTGGTTAATCGTCAGTGATTTGTCATTCGTCATTCATCATTCGTCATTCGTATGATGCAAATCCTACGCTCGATTCCGGAGCTTTCTGGCTTTCCCGGCCCGCTTTTTCTCGCTATTGGCGTCTTCGATGGTGTGCATCTTGGACATCAGGCAGTCATCTCGACTTCCGCAGAGCACGCGCGAGCGACAAATGGTACACCAATGGTAGTGACCTTCGATCCCCATCCAGAAAAGATATTGCGACCGGAAAAAGCACCGCATTTGCTTACCGCCACGCCGCACAAGATCGATCTAATCCGAAACCTTGGCGTCCGGCATCTGCTAATCATCACGTTCAACAGACAATTTGCCGGGACAGAACCGGAGGATTTCGTACAACAGTTGGTCCAGCATTCGAAACCGTTGCGTGAAGTTTGTGTGGGACACGAATGGTCTTTTGGGAAAAATCGGCGCGGTAATCTGGAACTGTTGACGCAGTTGGGTTTGAAGTTCGACTTCAACGTCGTGGGCATTCCGCCGGTAAGCGTTAATGGCGAAATCGTTAGCAGCACAACGATCCGCCGCGCAGTGGAGGCAGGCGATCTAAAAAAAGCGGCGACAATGCTTGGCCGTGAATACACGATTTTGGGTACGGTTGTGCGTGGCGACGATCTGGGAAAAAAAATCGGATTTCCAACCGCAAACCTGAGCGCCCATAGCGAACAATTCCCGCCGAACGGCGTTTATTTCGCCAAGGCGAAGCTGGACGGCGTTGTCTACCCCGGCGTAGTGAATCTCGGCTATCGCCCCACAGTGAGCAGTGGCACATCCGATCGGACTCTCGAAATTCACCTGTTGGATTTCAAGTGTGATATTTACGGCAAAGATCTCGAATTGTGGTTCGTCCGCTATCTCAGGCCGGAGGCGAAATTCGAAAATGTGGATGCTCTCGTGCGCCAGATCGAGCGCGACGTGCAACAAGCCCGTGAACTGGCCTCTGCGGTAAGCTCAGCGTCGCCTTAAAACTCCAGTCGCGTCAGATCGCGTACTTCCGGCGTCCTGCGGATGGCAAAGATGACGGCAAAAGCACCGACCACAAGTCCGCAGCCAAAGGCGAACACCAGCAACAGCCAAATCGGGAAATCCGCCATCTGGATCACGCCTTCGCGAACGATGCGACCGCCGCCAGACAGCAAGTAGGCGACTCCACATCCCAGCAACGCAAGACCGAACAACACCATCGCCCGCAGCCACCGCGGCTCGCGCGGTGCTGCCGGCAGCCCCGCCATAACGCGCGCCGTGAATCCGTCGTCGTCTATGTACGGCACGGCTTCCCGTAACTGCCGGTCCAGGGTCTCATCGTCGATCATGCCTTTCATTGTATCAATTCGGCGCCCAAGCTGCCAGCGTGCGTTTCAATTTTTCGCGTCCGCGCAGCACGTTCGTCTTAACGGTGCCAAGCGGAATTTCGAGAACGCGCGCGGCCTCATCATGTGACAAGCCATTTTGGCAGCAAAGCACAATAGCGGTGCGTTCATGTAACGGAAGCAAACTTAGGGCGTGCATAAGATCGTGCCTCAAACCGGGATCGACAGTGTGCGGATCCTGCTCGGCCTGCCACTGCTCCTCATCCACACCGACCAACTCTTTGCGTTTGCGTGCATCTTCACGAAAACAGTTATATGCGATTCGATAAAGCCAGGTTGAAAATTGTGCTTCGCCGCGAAAGCTCCCAAGGTTCTTGTAGACCCGAAGAAACGTTTCCTGCGCGAGATCGTCGGCCAGGGCAATATCTGTGCGCGTGAGCTGTCGCAGCAGACCGCGCACGCTGGATTGATGGCGGCGTACGAGTTCGCCGAAAGCATGCTGATCGTCATCGGCAAGAACTCGCGCAATGAGGTCCGCATCAGTAAGCTCCACAGCCGCAATATTACGGTCTCGGTGGCGGAGGAGGAATGTCCTTTTTGCCTTCCAATTTCCATACAATTAAATAGCCAAGTCCGATCAGAAACGGAATCAGCCCGAACGACCATACGCCTCCCTCCCAGTCATTGACTGCCGCCAGCCAAACCATTAGGCCGAGGCCCACCATCGTCCAAATAACCCCGCGCCGCACATCCGAGCGCCGGCGCACCCGTCGCACCTCAGGTGCAAGGAGTTCTGCGGGAACCGGTTGACCTTTTTCCACCATCATCCGGATCGTCCGCTGACGCATGCGGTTTCCGATAAGCGCGAAGATCCCTATCACCATCACGATCAGTACCGGCGCACCGAAGATGGACATGAACACGATTGCCACGATCGGAATGGCAACAAGGTTGCGCATTTCATTAAGGTCAGCGTCTTCATCTTTGTCGCCGGTCTCAATGACAATTCCGTGTTTGCCGCCAAGCTTTTTTTCCAGCTTCCGGTGAATTTTATCGGCAAGATCCGATGAAACGGAACTCGCCGTTGCGCTTGGCGCTGCCGTTGCGGTGAATGTTGGGGTTGTCGTCGCTGTTGTTGCCGTTGTGGCTGCTGTAACTGCTGCCGCGGTCGGGCTCGCTATCGCCGTTTCGGTTGGAGCCTGCGCAAACAGGTAATTGCCGACCAGCGCTATCGAGCAAATCAAGAGGAGGATTAACTTATTCATAGATTCTTTGACCATGGGATGCAGTAAACCGGCCGTTTGGATTCAACGATTTTGAGCCCCCGAGGACAATTAAAAAGGTTGCGTGCCGCGGTTGGCTGGCCATTATTGTTCCCTCCTGAAACTGCGGGTGTAGCTCAGTTGGTAGAGCACCACCTTGCCAAGGTGGACGTCGCGAGTTCGAGCCTCGTCACCCGCTCATTTTCCCCGTGTATCTGTGGTGCAGAAAAGCCGGAAACCGCTGGGTAAAAGCACACGAAGAGCTTCTTCAGGCTCAATGTCACGGCCAATTGGTGATCGTGGGCCGACCCGGGCGCAAGTTTGTTCAGTTGGAAATTGCCTGCACTTTACGGAAAACGTCCCGGTCTTTACTCAAAGACTTTGGCGGACGCATCGAGAAATTGTCGCGCAATTGGAGGGAGCGATTCACACGCGGCGATGCGAAGCCGATCAAGATCGGAAAGCGCTTGGTGATCGTCAGATCCCTCGATGACGTGCAGAGCTGTAGTGTCCGCTGTCTTCAGCGGAGTTCCCATCGCGGCGCCAGACCTGATGCGCTGAGGACAGCGCACCCTGCAGCCCAAACCATCAAGTCGTCGCTACTTGTCATTCCCGGCTCCATCGCTTTCGGAACTGGTGAGCATGCCACCACCGCAATGTCGCTTCGGCTTTTAGAGGAGCTGACGCGGCATTGGAAGGCCGGCTGGTCAATCGAGGATCTTGGCACCGGGAGCGGAATTCTTGCTCTGGCGGCGAGCCGTTTTGGCGCAGGCCGCATTTTGGGCCTCGATACCGACCCGGCAGCCATCGCGACCGCGAAATCGAACGCACAACTGAATAAGATTCGTGGCGCCACTTTTCAATTGGCGGACGTGCGCGAATTGAAATCGGCTCGCGAAACCCAAGTTATCACCGCAAATCTGTACAGCGATCTCCTGATACAAATCCTGCCGGAATTAAGGTGCACCGAGTGGCTGATTCTCTCCGGGATCTTACGCACCCAGCAAACGGAATTCGTTCGCGCCCTGCGACGAAACAAAATCAAGGCCATTCGCCTCAGGCGTCGCGGGAAATGGGTCGCGATCCTGGCCCGTTGCGGTGGCAGACGGGCAGCACGCGAACTCGGCACTGGCAAAGTTTTGCGGTGATCACAGACCGCCACTACAGTAAAGGTCCTTAATGCAAACTGAACAGCTTGCCTACGTCATCGTCACACCGTATTCGATACGGAAATCGCGCACTGGCGGCATCGTTGGCCGGTTAATTTCCCGCACCGGACTCGACCTGGTCGGCGGACGAATGTTTACTCCCAGTGCAGAATTATCCCGACGATATGCCGACACAATCGTCACGGAAACGGATGCAGGGCATCGTGCCACCCAGCAGTTGATTCGCGAGTACGTTCTAAAAAATTTCACCGGCGAAAAAAACGGACAGCGACCACGCGCCTTATTTCTGGTTTTCCGTGGGCCGGACGCAGTTGAGAGGATTCACAATGTTGTTGGCCACATCGTGCACGAGCGCACGAGCGGTGAAACGA
>Ga0210142_1000025_pt1 | contig 38329 bp, 31 predicted proteins | sample Goodyear_PhragC__FD_184869 | JGI IMG/M metagenome (GOLD analysis project Ga0210142, IMG submission 184869) | Wetland microbial communities from San Francisco Bay, California, USA, that impact long-term carbon sequestration - Goodyear_PhragC_D2... | ecosystem: Environmental > Aquatic > Marine >...
CAACGGCCAGTCGGCGCGCCACCGCTACGATGGCTTTCTTGCGCACGGCTCCGATGGCACGTGAACCCTTAGCCAGCACGGCCAGGCGCTTTTGCACCGGCGGATAGTGTGGTTGGAAGCGTACCATCCAGACCGATCTTGATCACGGCGACCGCGCGCTACTTTAGTTGTGACGGCCTCGAGTGAAGTCGTCCCTTCGTTATGAACGATTGTATTTTTCATAAGCGGGTGAGTGTAAACCGCTCACCCGCTCCCTTCATGCCATCTATGCGAGAGGCTGTGTGATAAGTGAACGGTGATGGGCTGGTGGGAGGAGTGGGAGGTACAGATAAAACCGCAGCAGATCGCCCGGATGGTAGGGCGGCCGTCCAGTCTCAGGCAGCTGCGCTCGGGCAAACCCGGCCCTCGAGCTGCCCCACAAAAGCGTCGATGAAACGCACCGGGTTCTCCGGCCCGATGTAATCCTCCAGCGCCTCAGGCAAAAGCAGTATTTCCTCCCGATCGCTCCCACGGATGTAATTCATGAAAAGGGAGCTTGCCAGAAGCCCCCGCCTTTGGGTACAAGAAAATCATCCGGCCCATGAAACACTTTTCACACAGCCTCGCGTCTCGTTAGATGTCCCGCATTACTACCACGACAACCGTTTTGCTCACAGCGAGCGCCCTCGCGATCGCGGCGCCGAAGCGTGTTCCAGATCTTTTGCTAATCAGCTGGAAGCAGAGTGATGGTCAGTGGGTATTTCGCGTCATCCCTGACAATCGTTGGACGAAAAGTACTCATAACCAGATTCTCGAATTTGCGGCCATGACGAAGGAGTACGAACGTGGAATTCCTTGGCCGGACGCCGCCGATACATTGCAGTTATACGCGGATACACCGCAGCGTATTATCTGGGTAGAATATGTTGGCACAGACCTACGCTATCCGCCGCGCGATATCGTCAGCAAGGTGAAGACGTACGCAGTTACACACAAGATTCGTTTGAGCTTTGACCGTGTGAAACGATGACATAACCAATCAATCGAGCTAACCGCCACCCGCTGTGCGTTCACGTTTTGTATAGTCAGAACCTCCTCACTTCGAGCACCGCTCGCTCTCGGTGGCGGTGGCTCACTTCCGTGTCGTTCGATCTTGAGCATCATGGTAGTTCTCATCGCGCAAGCGCAGACGCCACCTCCTCGGGCGCCTACTGCGATCGAGATGCTCTTTCCGTGGCTCTTCCTTGGTCTTATCATGGGCTCGGTTCTTGCGACGATTGCCAAGCGAAAGGGAAAGAATCCCGCGCCGTGGTTTTTTCTCGGATTTATTCCGGTTGTCGGGTATTCCTGGCCTTCATCCTAGCCTCACGCCCAGATGTGGCGTTGCTCGATCGCATTCGACGTCTCGAAGAGCAGGTCGCATCTATTCCGGCAAATACAACACGAGTGGAACCGCCGCCGATCTAACCTCCCGATGAAGCCAACGGCCTCACCTCGAAATGCGCTCAGTGTGTTTGCCACGACACCCTGCCGCGGCTTATCACCTTCTCGTTAGGTGTATTCGCGCATCGCAAATTTCGTGCTGGTTGTGACCAGCTCTGTTGCGCTGGCCGGCAAGCCTACGCCCGATCCGGCAGCTCCCAGCATTAGTCCTGATGAGATGCACGTCTTGATATCGGTTTACTACTGGCGGCGCGATCTGCACCCGCCGAACTATACATCCAAGCAGCTCGATCGTCTTTTGCGCGGATCCGCTGATCCGACGCTGGACGGCGAGCGAGCGGAGTCACAGGCGTCGAGCGTCGCGGTGGCGCTGGCATCAGTGGGCGATGATCGTTTTTCTCAGGCACTCTCTTGTCAGCCAGCCAGCGTCAAGCGCGCTGTAGCTCGCGAGATTCATTACATGTGGACGCGATATCACATGCACTATCCGAAAACGGAGCGTCTACTCCAAATGTTCGCGCTGCCGCGAAACATGTCGCCCCCTGTTCCTCCGCGTTAGTCGGCACTCGAATCACTGCCAACTCTCGGGTATTGCCATCCAGGTAGCGCGACAGCCGCTGAGAGAGTGTGGTGGCATTGCGCGATCGCTTTTCACCATCCAGTGTTTACGTGGAGCAATGACATAGCAGCGCGCTCCGGCTGCTCTCAACGCCTCGATCCAGACCAAAGCCAAAACCGCACGCTTCATAGACCACGTCTGTCGTGTGACCGACGCGCAACAGGTGCTCCACCCATGGCAGAAGCTGAGCCGAATGCAGCCGTGCCGGCTTGGGCAAAAGATGATCAACCTGCGCCACCGCTACATACAGCCTCGCGTGCATGTCCAGACCGATCTTGCGCCGGGTCGCTGAGGTTGGGCCGTTAGGCCTGGCCGGCGCTCGGTCAGTCCCTGAAATTCTTGAAGTTCGTGGCGACGCCGAAGTCGCGACTGCGCACGAATTGAATGACAGTCTGCAGCTCGTCTTTCTTTTTCCCGGTCACACGAATTTGGCGGTCCTGCAGCTGGCTTTGCACTTTGAACCCCTGAGACTTGATAGCCTGGATGATTTCCCTGGCCTTGTTGCCTTCGAGGCCCTGCTTGATTTTCAATTCCTGCCGGGCATGACCGACGGATGAGATTGCGGGTTCTTCCTGCTCTACGTTTCGCAGGTCCACGCCGCGCTTGGACAATTTACCGATCACAATTTCTCTGAGCGCTTTCAAATGCGTCCCGTCATCGGCAATCAAAATAATCTTGTCCGGTTCCGGATTGATCTCGGTTTTTGCGTCCTTTAAATCGAACCGGGTAGTGAGTTCTTTGCGCGCCTGATTGAGCGCGTTGTCGATCTCCTGCTTATCGATTTCAGAAACGATGTCGAACGAAGGCATGGCTTTGAATCTCAGAGTTCAGATCGCAAATTTCAAATTTGGAGATAGAGAAATCCCGTTACGGATTGGCCTGGCCAATCCTGATTGTTCCCTCATCGAGGCCGATCTTGATTGTCGCTTCGCCCCCACCGTTGACGATCTGATCGATCTTGGTTACCGCGGCATCCGGATTGCTGGTAACCGGGACATCGCTGAAATCATTGGCGATTCTCCCGTGCTTAACCTCGGACATGAGATGAAAAGCTGCCTCGCTGGGCAACCAGACCGAAGCGTTTCCCTGTCTCATATTCACCTCGGCTGAGAACTTTTTGTCTTCCCACCACTCGTAGGAGAGCGTGAGCGTGCCGCGGTTCATTGTCAGATCCAAATTCGTAAAACAGTTGTGGGCAGAAATCGATCCGTCACCCAGCTGCGCGCGCATCGCTCGCCCGCGCATCGCCTCGAGGCGAACTTTGCCAGCGCGCAATTTGAGCGCGGAAATGCTAGCCGTTGCCGGAACAGTAATGGTGTAATCGACTGTGCCCGACCGATCGGAGAGGGCCCAGGTTGGCTGCGGAGGAAATTTCGTGGTGACTGAAACGTTGCCCGGTGTTCTGGAGACCTCGATGGTGATCTGGTTCAACCGATCGCGGCTATACGCCTTCTTAACTGCTCGCACCCGCAGCTCGTCAGTATCTGATCCATAAACGATAATGGCGCCGTCGCGGTTCTGAATAGTTACATTTGCTTCAGGTTCGACCGGGTAGACTTGTTCGATAGTTTCTTCCAGCACGCCCTTGTGCGGCGCGCCGCAGCCGTTGACGGTCACCAACAGCGCGACAAGAATTGCACAAAGCTCCGCTGGTCGCCCCTGGCAAAAGTTTCCTCGGCGCGCTGGCTGCCACATCGCGATATTCAACGGCTGCTAATGCGAACTATTCTGGCGAATGTTCCGGCTCCAGCTCCTTATGCATAGCCCGGTATGCTTCTTCTTCAGCCGTGCTCCACGGGCCGGTTTGATCAATAAACCAATGCTTCGCAATATCGATTTGGCCGATCTCTGTTTTCGCGCAACGACGATCGATGATTTGGTAATAACGATTGCCGGTTTTCTCATCTCGATCTTTCACCCAAAGACCAGCCTGATTTACGACGTCCGCTAATTCCTCTGAATTGTCCGGCAACAACGCCGCGGCCTTGATCGCGAGCGCGCCAGCAATCAGTCGATAATGAAAACGAATATCGGGCTCGATTTGGCTCGCGGTGAGCCGCCGAATTTCCTTTCGGGACGCTTTCAGCGCGATCGGCAGGTTTTTTTCTTTCTGATTGCCATCTTTGTCGTACGAGATCTGTTGGTAAAAGCCGGAACGCCGCTGTTTGGCTAGATCGGGAAATTCAAACGCCCCGCTGTCTGCGAACGCATCCGGCGCGACCTCGGTCCCCATCAGTTCCATCCCGTCATAGCGCGCCAGCCAGGCTGCGGTGAACCATGCATGGGCGCGTTCGGTTTTGGAAAGTTTTTCGTTGGCCCCGTCTTTCATCGCCTTCACGTATTTTTCGAGCACTTTATCGTAAGGCGGCGACATGTACGGCCCGGCTTCAGCGTAACGATCTTCACGAACCATCCGGCGGCCGAGTAAGTACCTTAGCTTCGCATTATAATCCTCGCCCTCTTTCGGCGGCGGAGTCTCGGGCAAAGCATCCACATATTGTTTCAATTCTTTCGTGGTGAGAACGCGTTCGGCCACAAACGCGGCATCGTTCCAAAGGTGTCCTTTGAAAAGCGTATCGAAGGCTTGAATAAAATCGCCGCGCGCAAGCCGAAGTCCGCCGAGATCGCCATGTGCGCTTTGGCCCCAACCCCAATCCGGGCCTTCGGGAAAATAATCGTATTCCGTCCACTTCTCATCATTCCCTGCGGACGGAGTGTAGGCTGGCGCACTCCGCAACGATTCCACCGCTTGCGCCATGGTTTTGGCGGCTTCACCAAGTTTGCCAGCGCGGCGTTGCAACTTTGCCTGCAACCAGAGCGCAGCGCCGCTGTTGCCTTTACTCAACTCCAGCCAATGGGCTGCACCTTTGTAATCTCCGTTGTTGTATGCGACCCATCCGAGATACTCCGCGTCCTCGATGCTGCTGAGGTTCGCTTGTTTGATAATGTTAAGCCAGCGCGCGCAACGATTTACCGGCGCCGCTTCTGAGTCAGACGGATAAAGATCGGGCGAAGTGGCGGTTGCCAGAATGTGCACCGTGACCAATCGCCGCAGCAACGGATCGTGCGCCGCCGCTTTTAACCTCGAAACTTCCTTTTGCTCCTCCTCCTGTTTTTGTTCGTCGTTCCAGGAACTTCTTTCATCGGGTTCGGGGCCGTAATTCAACATCCCCTCAACCGGTTCGCGATCCGGGATAAGCGCTTTGAGGGAAACAACCGCGCTCGGGTCGCCCAGAGCAAGTTGGGTCAAAAATAATGGAGCTGCTTTCTCGGGATCTTCCTGTTTCCATTCAGCGCGCCCTTCCCAGCCATAACTTTCCGCCGCCAGGCCTAACGAGTCCGCGAACCCAGCTCTCGCGAATTCGCGGGTACGTTGAAACCATTGTGACGCGCTTTGGTAATCGTTCGTTTTGAGCCCAAGTTTTCCCAGCATGAACGCGGCCCACACCGTGCGATAATGTCGATCTTGCTCCGGGCGTTTGAGTAAGTTCTCCCACGCCTTGCGCGCTTCGTCCCAATTTTTATTCAGGTATGCGCCAGCGCCCCGATGATAATCCGCGAATTCTGAATCGAATTCAGCAGTTGGAGATGCCGACGTAATTATGTCGCGCGCGAGCTTGTGTTGCTCCTTTGCTTTCGTTGGATCGGGCGGCTTGATTCGTCCCTCCTTCAGGGCCGCATCAAAATCTGTAAGATCGGCGTCGCCGGTGGCCTGACTGAGATTGCTGTTGTCCGAAGCGTCCTCGTCACTTTTTTGCTCGGTCTTTTCTGAAACGACGCGTTTCTCTGTCGGATGAAATCCCTTGGCGAGCCGTCGCACCTCCAGGCCCCAGTAAAATTCTGGTGACCCATCCACGTTTTTGCCGCCCTGGTCCAAGTAAAAATCGGGACCGTAATATCCCGTCGCGTGCAATCTGCCCAGGAAGCACAGCGTCGCCCCAACCGCCACGAACGATCTAGCGAAGTGGGCCATTTTGATTTGAGAATTGGACTTGCAGATTAGTCGGTTGGTCAAAACGAAGCCAGCCGATTTTACGAGTTGCCCCTGGCGGTAGTCGAAAGCCGTTTTGCGCAACAGAGTTAAACACGGCGAGACCATTTTCCGATCGAACGCTCCAACCGGTAAGTGCGTCGGACGCTTCCAATCCTGCCTGGCTCCATTTCGCAGTTACATTCAAGCTTAGTTGCTCGTCCGCTTCGCCCGCGTTCACGATTGACAGATCGACCGGGTTCGGGCCTTCCTGTCGGACGCTGAGTTGGTGTTTCGGAGGCCGGCCCGCCATTACCGCTGTCAAAGTCGGCCAGCGCCAGTTGCGGGCGTCTGTCGCAATCGGAACACGGTACCAAATTAGTTCACGCAATTGTCGCGGCCGCAATTTTTGCCATTGGTTAATGAGCGCCGCGATTTTGTCGGCGTCGGCGCCGAATTCCAAAATCCGGGTGTTGGGCGGCCATGAGGGTTGAACGCTGTCCATTGCCACGCTCAACAGTTTTCCGCTCGGAGCGTAACCAGCGGCGCAACGATATGTCGGCAGCGCGACCGAAAAAGGCATTCCCAGTTTCCCGGCTCGAGCGACCCATCCCCGCGCTAGTTTGGAGTCGCACAAGGTCGCGCTCCCACCAGCCGAAATCGGCACCGAATGAACTTGCAACACGTAGCCGTCAGTCTCGCGCAAAAGCGAACGGAATTCCGGCTCATCCAGCCATGCGGGCAAAACCGTTATCACAAATCGAACGGGATGTACGATTGGTTGCAACATCGCCAACCACGTGTGATACCCGGCAAGTTTCTTTTGTGCGCAATCGAAGTCGAACTGGAACTCTTGAATTTTAACGTCGTGCGCACGAGCGTCATTGAGAAGTTGCTTCGTCACATCGTTAATCACGCGCGCCGGCGCATCATCTGTGCGGAATGGTCCGGCAAAAGGTGCAACTCGCAGCGCGAGCGAACATTGTTGAACCTCCCGGTGCACCGCTTCCCAATCGATTGACGATTTGACGATCTTCGGAGTCTTGCCGCCGAAACGGATCTCCGCCCCAAGCAGAACGACACCATCCATCCGTTGTTTGGCTTGCCGGAGCGAATCAATCACCGCTGGGGTCCATTCGCGTTGCCAGACATAGCCGCGTTGTCGCAACGGCCCCGAAACATTCACTTGGGAGCGATTGCATCCGGAGAAAGCGAAGATGATCGCCCACCAGATTGTGATCGGTTTTAATCTTATACCCACAGTGTCCGATCGAACGTCCGATATTGGATCGCCTCACTCACATGCTCCGGCAAAATATCGGTCTTGCCCTCAAGATCGGCGATAGTACGTGAGACCTTCAAAATACGATCGTAAGCGCGGGCGCTTAGGTTCAATTCGCTCATTGCCACACGAATCAAATCCTGCGCATCCTGGCTGAGTTTGCAGTGCTGTTTCAACTGCCGCGTCGCCATGCGCGCATTGCAGTTCACTTTGCTGCTGTCGCGAAACCGGTCCTGCTGGCGTTCCCGTGCGACAAGGATGCGTTCACGAATGGCAGGGGAAGATTCCTCCGTGCGTTCGCTGGCGACGTCGCGATACTCGACGGCAGGGACTTCAATATGCAGGTCGATGCGATCGAGCAGCGGGCCGGAGATGCGTTGACGGTATCGCTGTACCTGCACAGATCCGCACCGGCATTCGCGCTTGAGATCGCCGAAGTACCCGCAAGGGCAGGGGTTCATCGCGGCCACCAGCATGAACTCGGAAGGAAACGTGACGCTGCCTGCGGCGCGAGACACAGTGACTTTTCCGTCCTCCAGCGGCTGGCGCATCACCTCCAAGGCCGATCGTTTGAACTCCGGCAGCTCATCAAGAAAAAGTACACCATTATGGGCGAGGCTTACTTCGCCTGGATTCGGAAATGTGCCGCCGCCAAGCAGACCGATATCGCTAATTGTGTGATGCGGCGCGCGGAAAGGTCGCGTAGACACGAAAGATTGTTCGGTGTCGAGGAGGCCCGCGATGCTGTGAATCTTCGTTGTCTCGATCGCCTCCTCAAGGGTGAGCGGCGGGATAATCGTCGGCATTCGTTTGGCCAGCATCGATTTGCCCGAACCCGGCGGCCCGATCATCAGGACGTTGTGACCGCCGGCAACAGCCACTTCGATGGCGCGTTTGACGTGGCCCTGGCCTTTGACGTCGCTGAAATCGACGTCGTAAGCCTGATGCGCGGCGAAGAATTTGCTGAGATCAGCGCGTGTGGGCAGAAGTGCGAGTTCACCCCGCAAAAACCCAAACGTCTGCCGCAGATTTTGCACACCATAGATGTCGATTTTGTCGACCATGGCTGCTTCAAGCGCGTTTGCCTCGGGAACGAACAAAGCGCGTTTTCCCCGGCGCCGCGCCTCAAGCGCAACGGGTAAGACGCCTTTCACAGGCCGGACTGAGCCGTCGAGTGCCAATTCACCCACGAAGCTGAAATTTCCGAATGGCGAACTGTCGAGTTCTTCCGTCACCGCGATCATCCCAAGGGCAATTGGCAGATCGAAGCTCGGCCCTTCCTTTTTAATGTCTGCAGGCGCAAGGTTTATCGTGGTGCGTCCGCGTGGCCAGTAATAACCGCTGTTCGCGATCGCAGTGGTGACTCGATCGCGACTTTCTTTCACCGCGGCGTCTGGAAGTCCCACAATGACAATGACTGGTTCGCCGCCCGCGCCATTTACTTCTATTTCCACCTCGTACGCGTCCACGCCGTAAACTGCGGCCGAGTAAATTTTTGCCAGCATAGCCGAACGAGAGTTGCAGAAATCAAGGTTCCAGAAAAGCGTGAAATATTCGTCCCGGATCAGATACAACGGAGCGGCCAAATTATTGTCAAAGCATTAAGGGAGGGGTCGGTTAAGCCGCATGTAGGTGCCAGAAAAACCTTCATGTATCAGCCAGAAAAACCCCTAGAAAAAAAATTGAACATTACACATCCAATGGGTGTCACAAATTCGAATATTTAACCTTGTTAAATACTTCATCGGATGCTACAACGCGCGATCAACGAGTCGTGGACGAATACAAGTTATTGCGAAGTGTCCATTCAATCCCCCAAAATGAACGATGAAAAAGAGTTATATGGCTGCTGAAGATAGCGATACCGGAATAAAGATTTACCTGCGCGAGATCGGGCAAATCCCGCTGTTGACGCCGGAACAGGAGATCGAGCTGGCCGCCAAGATCAAGAAAGGCGACCGCGAAGCGCGCGCTTTGATGATCCGGTCGAACTTGCGTCTTGTGGTGAAAATCGCCCATGATTACGCGAACCTGGGGCTACCGCTTCTCGATTTAATCTCCGAAGGCAACATCGGGTTGATGAAGGCAGTCGAGCGGTTTGATCCGGCAAAAGGCGGAAAACTAAGTACCTACGCCGCATGGTGGATCAAGCAGTCGATCAAGCGGGCATTGGCGAACCAGAGCAAGACCATTCGTCTGCCCGTGCATCTGGTGGACAAGATCTCCAAGATGCGTCGCGTTTCGCTGCAAATGAGTGAAGAGCTCGGCCGGGAACCGACAGACGAAGAGCTCGGCGACGAAATCGGCATCGCCAGCGGCAAAGTTTCTCAACTCAAGACGGTTTCGATCCGTCCCGCTTCGCTGGATGCGCCGATTAGCGACGATGATTCGACTGAGTTTGGGGAAATCGTCGGCGACGAGGAGGCGCAGACGCCCTTCGAATTGTTGCGGGACAAAAACCTCCGCAATGAGGTCGGTGGCCTTTTAGACGTCCTGGACGATCGCGAGAAGAAAATCATTTTCCAGCGCTTCGGTCTGGACGGTGGAAAACCTAAAACTCTCGAGGAAGTCGGTAAGAAATTCGGTGTTACCCGGGAGCGAATTCGACAGCTGCAAAATATCGCGCTATCGAAACTTCGCCGCGCGCTGGCTAAAAAAGAGCGCCCGGTGGACGTTGAACTGCCGGTGGAAGCTTAAGCTTCCGACCGTGCCGAACTGCGGGCGGAGGATCGCCCGAAGCAATTCGGCTGTGGTCATTCCAGAACGCGCAGTTGAATCGAATCGATCATTGCGCGGCCCATGGTCACGTCGCTGACAATCACCATGCGATTGCCGGATGCTGCCAATTTGTTTCTGCGCAAAAATTTCTCCGCCGACGCGATCGTTTCGTCCGCGTTTCTGCGAAAGTCGATACGAAATGGTGAAACTCCCCAATAAAGCCCCAGTTGCCGGCAAACTTCTTCGTTGGGAGTGAAAGCAAAGATCGGGGCGCGTAGCGGACGCAGATTGGAGGTGTAACGCGCCATTCTGCCGCGCAAAGTAAAGACGACCAGCTTCGAATCCGGTATTGAGTCCGCCAACATCACGGCAGAAGCCACCGTTTTCTGCCGAACATTTTCGAGCAACGCATCCTTGGCATACCCAGCGCCGCCGCTTCGCTCGATGCGTATTGCCACACGCTTGAGAACTTCGACGCATTCCACCGGATAACGGCCAAGCGTTGTTTCAGCGGTCAGCATGAGCGCGTCCGATTGTTCAAATACTGCGTTGGCTACGTCCGTGATCTCGGCGCGCGTGGGCATGGGATTGGTGATCATCGATTCCAACAATTGGGTGGCAACAACGACCGGTTTGCCAAAACGAATGCATTTTTTCACAATGCGTCGCTGGATGATTGGCAATTCCTCGAATGGGCATTCGATTCCCAAATCGCCGCGCGCCACCATGATCACATCCGCGCCTTCGATCATCTCTTCGATCGAGCGGACGGCGAGTTGATCCTCAATTTTTGCAACGATCTGCGCCTTGCTGTTTCTCTTCACCAGGAGCCGGCGCAGCTGCTCTATGTCGCGCCTTTCCCGCACAAAACTCAACGCGACAAAATCCACTCCAAGCTCCGTGCCTAGCGCAACGTCGGCGATATCCTTCTCAGTAAGCGCCGGCAGATTCACATGAATGCGAGGCAGGTTAATATGACGCCGCGAACCGAGCACGGCATGCGTCAAAACCTTTGTGCGCACCCGATCTGGTCCCTTTTCCAGAACGACTAATTTGATCAAGCCATTATCCACCAAAATCGTGTCGCCAACCGTCACATCCTCCGCGAACCCCGGGTAGTTTACGTCCACGGAATAGGGCGTCGCACCTTGCGCGCCGCGCACTGTGAATTCCAGAACGTCCCCCGGCTTCAGTTGGATATTCGTTTTCAAATCGCCGGTGCGAATGGCGGGACCTTGCGTATCGAGCAGAAGGGCAACAGGCCGGCCAACCTTTCGTGCGACTCTGCGAACCCGCGGCACAATCTGACGAACCCATTCGTGAGTCGCATGGCTCATGTTCAGCCGGAAAACATCAGCCCCCTTTTCGATAAGTTTCGTGATAGTCTCGGTTTTCTCCGTAGCCGGGCCGAGTGTGCAGATGATTTTGGTCTTGCGCACGAATGAAAAGAAGTGAATCCCATTAACACTGGGCTTCAGCCCAGTGCAAATCTGGAAAATGCAAACAGCCGTTTTAACGGCTTATCGACGTGACCTTATGGGCTCCTGGCTATGAAGCCATACTTTTAGTCAAAGTCTCGACAAAAACGCGGCGCGCCTCTTTTACGCCGCCGCGCCACGTTGTCAGCGTTTATCTTATTTTAGCTTTCCCTGAATCTCGTTCGCTGGGTCGAAAGACGACCTAACCGTGCCGTCTCGCTAATTCGAGCCGGGATTTGGGATTTCCGTCCAGCTCTGTCCGTCCCAATGTATCGTCAGTGCCTGCTCCCCAACCCCGACTGCCCAAACGTCATCAGGCGCGACCGCGTGAACGTCCTTCAGCGAATTGGTGTAAAATTCGCCAGGGCCAGGGTTAGGTGTTCTGATTGTTCGCCAGCTGACTCCGTCGTAGTGCATCGCGAGAGTGTGCCAGGCGCCCTCAAGGTCACGGGACTGGCCTACTGCCCAAACATCGTTGCTCGCCAGCGCGCACCCGGAGTAGAGAGAATTGCCGCGCGGTGCCGTCCGCGAATTGCGCGTAAGTTGCCACACTGAACCATTCCAATGGTCGGTCAAGCTTAAGCCGCTTCCAGCGCCGAATGCCCACACGTTGTTGGATGCGATCGCAGCCACGCCGTAAAAATTAGCGTAATTTCCAATCGACCCTGTCGGTGAAAATGTCCACGCCTGACCGTTCCAGTGCAGAATCTCTGCGCCGGTAAGTGTCCAGCCGACGGCCCAGATGTCATTCGGACCTGCGTCCGCGATTCCGGTCAGCGTGTCATATGCGCCACTTTCACTCGGGACTACGCTCCAACTTGTGCCGTCCCAGTGTTCGACCAGGTTGAAATAATCGTGGCCGTTGGAAGAGGAGGAACCAACCGCCCAAACGTCGTTCGGTGCGACCGCGGCCACGTCATAGAGGGCAACGTAGGAGCCGGGGTTGACTGGCGGGACTATTTGCAGACTCGTGCCGTCCCAATGTATTACATAAGCTCTATCGCTCACCACCCAGGTCTGGCCTACAATCCAGACATCGTTAGGCGCGACCGCCGACACGCCGTACATTTGGCTTTGCTCAACGTTAGGTGGATTGGGAATGATGCTCCAGGCTTTGCCGTCCCAATGCTCGACCAGGGGAAAACTTTCCGACCCCTGATATTTGTAACCAACCGCCCAGACGTCTTTCGAAGATAGACCGTCAACGGCGTAAAGCTCGCTGTCGCCGTTCCCGATTGGTCTTAAATTCGTTGACGGGCGCTGTTGTGCGGACGCGAGGTGGACGAAACCAAGAAATCCAACTGCCAGAACAAAAATGTCGAAGCCTGTAATGACAGTCCCTTTTCTTTTACTACCGATGTTATTCATGATTTAGCTCCTTTCATTTTTTATAGGCATGCATGAAAGGTGCGCTCAATCTTTCAAAGGTAACGCGCTTGTTACCTGTAGTAGCCACCGGACAATCCGAAAAATAAGAGATTGCAAACTGGAATCCGCCTGGATGTGACAAACCGAACGCCGCGCTTAAACACCTGCTAATGTGGAGCGTAATCCCAGTGGCGGCTAATACATCACATCGCTAGTAGCTAACGGCAGTTTCAATGTGATAAACACAAAACGCGGCGCGCCTCTGTCTGGCGTGCCGCGTCGTGCAATCAGCGTTTTCCTATTGCAGCTTGGCTTGAATTTCTTTCGCCAGGTCCAGATGCTCTTGAATAACCTTCGCCGTATTGTCGGCAAACTTCTTTACATCGGGATCGCTCCCGCTGCTCGCTTCCTCTTTAAATTCCGCAAGGTCCTTTTCGTGATCCTTAACCATCGCGTTCATGTAAGCCTTATCCGAAGTCCATTTACCGGTATGCTCTTTGCCAGGGAGCTGGACTCCTTTTTTGGCAGCAATGGATTTGAGCTCATCGTTGGCTTTCCCATGATCGGTGACCATCCGCTTGCCGAATGATTTCACGTCCTCGCTCTGCCCTTTTTCTTCAGCCAATTTTCCCATTGCGACTTCCATCATTCCGCCCTTGGCGGCTTTTTTCATGAAGGTCTTGTCTTTGGCGCTCAAAGACGAACCTTCGCCAGCGGGCGTAGTCTCCGCCGCTCTGGCGACCGGGGCTAAACTTAGTGCCCCAATGATTAGGGCAAGGATAGATAACTGCGATACAATTTTAATTTTCATGGTTTTCTTTAGTTGATATGCGCCGGGAGATCTCCGAGCACACTTGAGAATCGAAAACGGCGGTCCCTTTGGACGCGAAGGAAATGCACTCCGTGTGTCTGCGGATGCGGGGGAGGTTATCCGGGGGTATTTCGTTCGTATGAGCTTTCCACCCGCCGGGCCACGTCCCGGTAACCGTAATCGACTTCGTAAATCTGTTTCATGCAGCCCAGCGATTTTTCCGGCTCGCTCAATCGCTCGTAAACGAGACCGAGATTGTAAACGATCTCCTTCTTCATCGCGTCCATCGATAAAATCTCCTTCGACCCTTCTTCCAGTTGCTTCACTGCAAGATCGAGCATCCCGAGCTCGCCATAACAGCAACCCAGCAGGTTCATAGCTCTCAATCGAACGTGCGGATTTTGGCGCGCGCGCTGCAACTCCGGCAGAGCTTCGCGGCAACGTCCCGCTGTGAAAAGGTTTTCACCGAGTTCGAACCGGAGTTGTAAATCGGTCGGATTCTGCGCCACCCGCTCCTTTGCGTCGGCAATGAGGATTTGTGCACGGCTGATCTTGGCGGCGCGGAGTTTCGCAGATTTTTCCGCACGCTGTTCGTCGTCCGCGCTGCAGGTCGCCAGAAATTCCTCGTGCGCAGCGATTTCGCTCTCAAGGGATTTAATCTTCAAATCGGAAATCTTCCGAAGCAATCCAGCGTCGCCGCCTTTGGTTAGATCGGAAGCATATTGATACCAGCGAATCGCTGATTCGAAATCATCCTTTTGTTCATTCAAGACGCCAAGGCGGCGCGCAAAATCCAGGTTTTTTGGTTCTGCCTGGTGACGCGCGTAAGTTTCGGCAATCTGTTGATCGAGCGCTTCGCCAGTAAGCCTCATCCGGCTCTGTTGCTCCAAGGAAATCGCTTCCTCTTTGTTTTTGATCAGGTCGCGATAACTTTCGGCTTGCGTCCAACCGCCTCGCTTCATCGAAGCGCGTGCCGAGGCGTCTTTGCCCAGTCGAATCGCTTGCGCATCGAGCGGCTTTATTGCCGTGATTTGATTGTAAGCTTCCACCTCGTTTTCGTGGTCCCCAAGCTCATGATACAAACGGCCGAGCTCGTTCAACACTTTCACGTCCCGTGGCTTCTCTTCGAGTAACGTTCGCAAAGCGAAGACTCCAATCTCAGGCCAACCGGCCGCCAGCGCGGCGTCCTTCAGCAACAGATTTGCCTGGTGGTTGTAAGGTTCCGCTGCCAAAACTTCCTCCAGAATTTCCACCGCACGTTTCGGATCCTTTTTGATTTCGCGTTGCGCCTTTAGCGCGCCGATGGACGCGGTCGAGATTTTGAAGAAACTTTTCTTGGCCGATTTGCTTTTGGTGACCTCCGCGCGTCGCAGCAGCTGACGGCCGGTCAGAAACTCGGGCTCTTGTTTAAGGATCTCCTGCAAGAGTGAAATAGCATAATCGAAATTGTGCAGTTCAATGGCGGCCACCGCCTTTAGCCAGAGGGCCCGCAGCCCTTCGCTTAATTGCTTCTCAGTCTTGGCTGGCATATTGCGCGACAGCTTATCACAAAAACAAACGCATGCGGAAGCGCACTCGGATAACCGTCCGGCTGCCACGGCGCAGAACGTCACAGCTCAAAAGGTTCTATCTATAACAGATCTAGCTGCGGCTTTTGCGAATCCGGCATCAGCTTGGCTGATTTTTTCCCGCGCGGCTTTCGTTCCGGCTCTGTGCGGCTTGACTTCTCGAGGTGTGCGAGAATCTCTTTGGCGCGGTCGAGGATTTCTCTGGGTAATCCCGCCAGCCGCGCCACCTGGATTCCATAGCTTTTGTCGGCGCCGCCCGGGATAATTTTGCGAAGGAAAATGACCTGGTCGTTCCATTCCCGAACGGCCACATTGAAATTCCCGACGCCCTTCCGCTCCTCGGCCAGTTTAGTCAGTTCGTGATAATGCGTAGCGAATAGGCTTCGCGCTTTGATCTTGTCGTAAAGAAACTCGGCGACGCTCCAGGCAATGGAAAGGCCGTCAAAAGTGGAAGTACCGCGGCCGATCTCGTCAAGGATGACGAGGGACCGCTCAGTGGCGTTGTTGACGATGTTAGCCGTTTCATTCATCTCAACCATGAACGTTGATTGTCCTCGAGACAGGTCGTCGCTGGCGCCCACTCTTGTGAAAATGCGATCCACGAGCCCGATCTCGGCGCACTCCGCGGGAACGAAGCTCCCAATCTGGGCCATTAACACAATAAGCGCGACCTGACGGATGTAGGTCGATTTACCGGCCATGTTTGGCCCGGTTACGATAGCCATCCGGATATTTTCGCCATCCAGCTCTGTATCGTTCGGCACAAACTTTTCCTCGACGAGATTTTGATCGAGCACCGGATGGCGCCCATCTTTAATGATAAGCCGGAGCGATTCGTTTAACTCTGGGGGGCAATAACGAAGCAGTCGCGCGGTCTCCGCGAGCGCGCAGAGAACGTCGAGAACAGCGATTGCGTCGGCAGTCAGCTGGATTGGTTTGATTTCGCGCAAGGTTTCCTCACGCAACTTTTGAAACAATTGGTACTCGAGGTTCTGGGCGCGCTCGTCTGCGCCGAGAATCTTTGCTTCTATTTCCTTCAATTCCGGTGTCACGAAGCGCTCGCCGCCTACTGTGGTTTGCTTGCGCGTGTAATGTGCGGGCACGTTCGCAAGATTCGATTTTGTGACTTCAATGAAATAACCGAACACGGAATTATAACGCACCTTGAGCGATTTAATGCCTGTCGCGGCGATCTCGCGCTCCTGAAGATGGCTTATCCAATTCTTGCCATCGCGCGAGCCCTGGCGTAACGCGTCAAGATCGGGATGAAAACCGTCTCGGAAAATGCCACCTTCTTTCACGGCGAGTGGCGGATCGTCGACCAGCGCTTTGGTTAGCTTCTCTGCTAGTGCTGGCATCTCCTGAAGAGCGTTTTGCACATCGTAGGACAAGCGTCCCGTTTGTCGCTCCTCCAGAATCGCGAGCGAGACGCATGCGCTACTTTCAATTCGCTCGATAAGTTTGCCCAGTTCGCGCTTGAGCACGGGAATTTGCTGGAGAGATGTTTTCAGCGCGGCCAGATCGCGCGCGTTGCCGGAAGCCTGGCTTAATCGTCCGGTAGCACGCTCAATGTCCCGGATGGATTTTAACTCAGTACGCATGGATGCCAGCAAATCGGGCTCCTGTAAGAGGTCGGCGATGGTTTGTTGCCGTCGCTGCAATTCTGTGAGATTGCGCAACGGCTGCAAAATCCATGCTCGTAGTTTGCGGGCACCCATCGGCGTGACGCTGCGGTCAAGAACGCCAAGGAGGCTCGCGTCGCGCTCGCCGCGCGATTCGATCAGCTCGAGGTTGGCTTGTGTAGCCGAATCGAGCAAAACGTAATCCGCCGGCGCGTCGCAGCGCAGCGATGTAAGATGGTCGATTTTTCGCCGCAGTTGATGTTTCAAGTAATGCACGATCGCCCCGGCTGCCGCGACCGCCGCGGGCATCTGCGCGCAACCGAATCCGTCGAGCGACTTGACCTTGAAATGTTCGCACAGGGTGAAGATCGCCTGTTCCGGCAGAAACGCGTAGCTGTCGTATTCCAGCGCCTGCTCCATTTCACCGATGCGTGCTTTCTGTTCCGAGCTGATCAGCAGCTCGGCAGGTGAAACGCGCGCCAGCTGATTGAGCAACGATTCCTGGTCCTGTGCCTGAGTTAGTCGGAACTCACCGGTGCTGAGATCGGCATACGCGAACCCAAACACGCCCCCGTCGGCATAGATTGCCCCGAGATAATTCGCGCGCTTGGCATCGAGCCAGCTTAACTCGCTTACCGTGCCCGCGCTGATGATCTGCGTGACTTCGCGATCCACAATTTTGCGGCCGCGCTGTGGCTGACTCATCTGATCGCAAATGGCGACGCGGCGACCGGCCTTGATCAATCGGCGAATGTACCCGTGCGCCGCATGATAAGGAACGCCGCACATGGGCACCCCATTCCTTTTGGTCAGCGCCACGTTCAGCAGTCCCGACGCTTCTTTCGCGTCGTCGAAAAACATTTCGTAGAAATCGCCAAGCCGAAAGAGCAGAAGTGTATCGGCGGGAATACTTTTCCGCAGTCGCTGGTACTGCTGCATCATCGGAGAAAGCACATCCTGCATGATGGAGTTTACCTTGCCCGCTTCATCCGAACCACACCAGAACGAGTGAGCGGGTCTTTTTTAGTAGAGACAGGAATAAAAAACAATGGCGAATACGCTGTAATTACAACTGCTAACGGCCGGTGATGGGCTTGGCTAAAGTTGTTACACAATCAACGTTAAAAATGCTGTTTCGCTTAATTTGACGGGCAGGTCTGTGCCGAGTAGGCTCCGGCTCCGCCGATCTACAGTATTTCCAAAGCGAGGAGAGTGATTATTGATGCCAGAAGTCATTGTGCGCAAAGGTGAACCGGTCGACCGCGCATTGAAACGGCTGAAAAACAAGCTGGATGCCGAGGGCATTCTCGATGAGGTCCGCCGTTTGCGAGCTTTCGAGACGCCGTCGCAGAAGCATCGCCGTAAGGCGAGAGCGAACGCCAAGCGCGGCCGAATGAAGTTCCGATTCAATGCATAATCGAAAAGGTTAAAGGAGTTACAAGGTTACAAAGCTAAAAGCCGATTCCGGCGACGCATTGTAACGGTGTAACTTCTTTAATACTTTAACCTTCTTCGAAAAGCTCGCCGATTGCCTGCACCAGCCCGTCGATATCGTGGCGGCGGGCCTCTGCGTCGACGTTATGTCCCAGGTCACGGATGGTCTTTGACGTGATCGGTCCAATGCTGGCAATGCGCATTCCTTTCGGCCATGGCAGACCGAGAGGGAAAAAGTTTTCCGCGGTTGAAGAACTGGTGAACGTGATCAGGTCCGCTCCGTTCTCCGCCAGTTGCCGCCGTGCGCCGCTGGTGTCGCGCGTCTCAGGGACCGTGCGATAAGCGAATGCTTCATCCACGATTGCGCCCGCCGCCGAGAGTCCCTTGGGCAAAACGTCCCGGGCCTTTTCCGCGCGCACGACAAGGATGCGCATATTCTCGATGCTTCCCTGTTTCTTGAATTCGCGTACCACCTCTTCTGCTACGAATTCCCCCGGCTGAAGGTCGACGTGCAGGTGAAAATCCTTCAGGCGCTGCGCCGTAGCCGGTCCGATAGCCGCGATGCGCGCACCACCGACCTCGCGAGCGTCATCATAAAGCTTGAAGAAAATGTCGAAGAAGGCTTCGACTCCGTTTGCGCTGGTAAAAACGATCCAGTCGTAGGTGTGTGCGTCCTGCACCAGTTCGGCAAATTCGCGCAGATTGGTGGGCGGCTCGATCCGAATGGTTGGCAATTCGATGACGTGCGCGCCAAGTGCGCGGAGCTTATTGCTTAGTACGCCAGCCTGTTTTCGCGTTCGAGTAACGACGATCCTCTTTCCCAGAAGCGGGCGCTTCTCGTACCAGTTGAGGGTGTCACGCAAGGAAACAACGTCGCCAAACACAGCCACGGCCGGTGCTTCAAAACCGTTCGCCACAGCTTTTTGCGCGATATTCGAAAGCGTGCCCGTCAGCGTCTTTTGCTGACCGGTTGTCGCCCAACGAACGAGCGCGACCGGCAAATCGCTGCGTACGCCGCGCTTTAGCATCTCGCTCGTGACGCTTCCGAGACGCTCCACGCCCATTAGCATCACTTGTGTGCCGCCAAGTTTTGCCATTGCGTCATAATCGATTGCGGTTTCGGTTTTCGTCGGGTCTTCGTGGCCGGTGAAGAATGTTACATGTGAATTGTGCGCCCGATGCGTAATTGGAATGCCTGCATAAGCCGGCCCGGCGATGGCCGATGTGATTCCAGGCACAATTTCAAATGGAATTCCCGCGCGAGCGATCTCCTGCGCCTCTTCAGCGCCGCGACCGAACACAAATGGGTCGCCGCCTTTTAGTCGGACGACCTGCTTTCCTTCACCCGCTTTGTCGAGCAGCAGCGCAGTGATCTCCTGTTGGGTCCGGCTTCCGCCCGATTGTTTTCCGGCATAGATGATTTCTGCGGAATCCCGTGCCCAGCCGAGCATATCTGGATTTGCGAGATGATCGTAAACGATCACATCTGCAGCCTCGATGCACTCTTTTGCGCGCAATGTCACCAGCCCGAGATCGCCCGGACCTGCGCCGACCAGGTACACTTTTCCATTCGTGCTCTCGCTCTTGCTCATGGTCTCAATGTTGTTCCAATCATGCGCAACAATTCTGCCGGCAACGTCCCGCCTTCCTCGCAGGGACCCTCTGCTTCAGCTTCTCGCGGCGCTGTCGATTCCTCCTCGAAGACTTGGGCGCGAATTTTCATCCTGCCGTTGTTGATGCTCGCAAGCACGCCGACCGGGAAGTTGCAATCAGCGTGTAAGCCACGCAGAAATTCTCGCTCTGCCTCGAGGCAAAGCAACGTTTCCCGATCATTTATCGGATCAAGCATGGCCTTTGTTCTTTGATCGTCCGCGCGAATTTGGAGAGCAATAATGCCTTGACCGCCCGCCGGCAGAAAAGTTTCGCATGAAAGAATTTCTAGAAAAAACTGACTACGGTCGAAGTTGAGTTGGTCGCTCGCCGCCGGAAAGCCGAGGCGTTCCAGCCCCGCGCGGGCTAACAAAACGGCGTGCCACTGGTTGTCGGCGAGTTTTCGCAGCCGGGTTGGCACGTTGCCGCGAAGATCAACAACTCTAAGATCCGGCCGTTTCCAGCGCAACTGATGCATCCTTCTTACGCTGCCGGTTGCCACAGTCGCGCCGTCGGGCAGAGAAGCGAGACCGCGCGCCTGTTTCGAAACCAGTACGTCGTGCACTGATGCGCGGGGAAGAACTGCCGCGATTTGTGCGCCCGCACTGGCTTCACTCGGCAAGTCCTTTGCGCTATGGACTGCTACATCCACCTCGCCGGCGAGAAGGGCTCGCTCGATTTCGGTCGTGAACAATCCTTTCCGGCCTGCATGGGGATCGACAGGCTTGGCATCATCGCCCTGCGTGACGATGATTTTCGTTTCAACGGTTAGACCCGCGTTGACTCGTTGAATCGCTTCCTCAACGAGCCCCGCCTGCGTGCGCGCGAGCTCACTGCCGCGGGTCCCCAGGATGAATTTTGAATTTCTCACGGCGTTTACTGTAGCGGCGGTCTGCGACCGCCAACGAAACGGGCTGGTCCGAATCGTATTCTAAATGGAAAATCTCGATCATAAACGGCCACTCGTCTGGCGCCGTCACCAGTGCTGCTCGAACTGGATTCTCTCGAGCATAGATCCATTTTTTGAGTACGATTCAACACTTCGTAGCAAATGATCTGGCATTAGCACGTGCTTGCCAACAAAAGCGGTGCGGGTGCGTCCTTCGATATTCCGCGGTCATAGACCGCCGCTACAGTCCGGAAGTACGAAGCGAGGTCTCTCCGAGCGAAGGCTGTTTAGCCGGCTGAGCGGCGCGGCTCAATCCTCGTGAAATTGAATCGATAAAATCGGTGACGTGATCGCTGATGATCGCTTCGGCCGCTGCGACCTGCTGTCGACGCATGGCCAGCGATTGCTCCGCGACGGAGCGGATCGAATCGATATCGTAAAGATAAACACCTTCCATCTCGTTTACGTCGGAATCCACATCCCTGGGCACGGCGATATCGATGATGAAGAGCGGGCGATCCAAACGCTCGCGCAGCATTGGTGCGAGTATCTCGGGTGTCAGCAACGCTGTCTCAGACGCTGTGGATGTAAGCAGAATGTCAATCTCACGACATTGCGTCGTCCAATCATCGAATGGCACCGCGTGGCCACCTACGGCTTGCGCAAGTTCGCAGGCTCGATCGAACGACCGATTACTCACGCGAAGATCAGTGACACCGCGCGAGACAAATGCTCGCGCCGTGCGCTCGCTGGTCTCACCGGCGCCCAGCACCAGCACTTTGCACCGGCTTAATTTACCAAAAATCCTTTGGGCGAGTTCGACCGCGACCGAGCCAACCGACACGGCGCCGCGCGCGATATCGGTGTGGGTGCGCACTTGCTTCGCCACGCGAAAGGCGCGCTGAAACAAGCGGTGCAAGAACGGGCCGACTGCTCCGGACGTTCTGGCTGATTCGTACGCCTTCTTTGCCTGACCGAGTATCTCGCTTTCGCCGACGACCATTGAATCGAGCCCCGAGGCGACCCGGAAAAGATGCTGCACGCATCTATCGTCCTCGTAGCGATAGAATGGAGGCGCGTAATTTCGCAGGTTCCGCCTTGTTTCACTTACCAGGCAACGCGTAATTTCATCGGTGGACACCCGTTTATTTGAGACCGCGTAAACCTCCACGCGATTACAGGTCGTTAGCAGCAAAGCTTCGCAGCAAGCCCCTTTTCGCACGATTAATTCTGCCGTGGCGTTACCCGCAAATTGTTCGCGCGTCGCTACGTTCGCGGTGTGATGGCTCAATCCAATACAGAAAAAATTCATGGTATCGGATTCAGCTGCGCAGTGAATGTGATTCCCCACAGAAGCGCCAAAGCAGCGCTAAACCCAAGAATGCATAACGCGGCTACACGTTTTGGCGCGAGCCATTTCAGATGCCACGCTTGCAAGATCGCCGCATAAAGCAGCCAAAGCGCAACCGCGGCCACGACCTGAGTGCGGGGTAATGGATGGCCCGTAAGAAAACCGCTCGCGATCCCCAGGGTGTAGAGCGCAAAGCCCAACCACAGCAACCGGGTGATCGCCGCGAACAGATTTGTGAGAGGCGGCAGATGATAGAAGATCGAATGCAGCTGGTGCGTCTTGAGCTGGCGCTCCTGCAGGAGATACATCACGCCGGCGATGCACGCCAGCGCGAACGCACCGTAGGCTATCAACGAAATAGATGCGTGAAACTCCAGCCAGGAATTTGCGGTAAGTTGTACGGGATGCCGAACATCGATCGGGGCGATAAGGGCCAAACCTTGGAGCAACAGTACTACCGGCGCGGTGAACGCTCCCATGAGCGAAAGGCGATACGCCGGTCCCACCAGGAGGTAAATCAAGGCCACCGACCACGCCAGAAAGACAAAAACCTCAAAGAGATTTGTGATTGGACAACGTCCCAACTCGTGGCCACGGACCGACAAGAATGCTGTCTGGAAAAGAAAGCCAAGTCCTATCGCGAAGAAATTGAACCGCCACGGTCGGAACACCTTCGCACGAAACTCGACGACCGTGTGTACAACCGCCGTCAGGAAGCAAACTGTCGATATAATAAGAAAATAACGGTCCACTGAAAGCCCAGTTTAGATCGACTCGTATACTTCGTAAATCTGCTTTACACGCCCCGCTGAACATCGACACAGCTTGGAAACATGGGTGTTCTGCTGTTTATTCGCACCAATGAGCGCGAAGACCGTTGAGAAATTGCGCGCCGCTGTGCGCGACGTAGCTGATTTTCCAAAGGCAGGGATCGTATTTAAAGACATTACACCCATTTTGGCTGATCCCATTCTGTTTCGGGAATCCATTGATCTGTTCGTGCACCGTTGCCGCGGAAGAAATCTCGACAAAATCGTCGCCATCGATGCACGTGGCTTTCTTTTCGGGTCTGCTGTGGCATACACACTGGGTATTGGTTTCGTTCCGATTCGGAAGCGCGGCAAGCTTCCCTACAGAACGGAGGCCGCGAAGTACTCGCTGGAGTATGGTGAGGCGGAAATGGAGATGCACACCGACGCAGTGACCGCAGGCGAGCGCGTTATCATGGTGGATGATTTGCTTGCGACCGGTGGGACATCCGCCGCCGCAGCAGCGCTCATCCGTAATGCCGGTGGAGACCTGCTCGAAGCGCAATTCCTGATCGAGCTGGAATTTCTCCACGGCCGGAAAAAACTCGAGTCGACACCTGTCACATCGTTTCTAAGGTACTGAGCTGGCGTATGCCGCGGTAGAAATGGCCCTGGCGCGTCAAATTTGTCCAATTCTCGTTTTGAATGAAGCGAATCCCGGCTCGTTTTTTTTTGAAAGCGCGCCGAAAAATAGTGATGTCGATTGGCTCACCATCACGGAGCGATTTGTAGGAAAGCGAACCATGCAGACCCATAGCCCAGCCGAATCCTCAGATTTTGGCTTTTAGATATCCGACTCTAAATTGTTCCGCACCTCAAGAGCGCGATGAAAGGATCTCGAGAGCTGGAAAAAGTTCTGGCACACGCCGAGAGCCGCCTTGCCCCGCAAGGAACAAGGCGTCCCACGGAAGTCCTTCCGAATTACAAAAAATTTCTCAAGGTTGAAGAACATCGCTTGCGTCTGAGACATCAAGCCGGCGTTGGCGGGCGCGAGATTTGCACGCGCCGCGCCGAGTTGGTCGACGTTTTGTTGCGATACGTTTTCGGCGCCGCGTCGTCTGCCGCAGGTGGGGGCAATGGCGAGGCTGATATTGCTCTGGCTCTGATTGCTCTTGGTGGATATGGACGGGGCGAACTCAATCCGTTCAGCGACGTTGACGTCATGCTCCTGCATCGACAGGGCGCCGAAGTTTCGCCCCGCCTTGAGGAGATGGTGAACCAAATCTTATACCTCTTGTGGGACAGCGGCTTCAAAGTTGGACACTCCACCCGTTCAATCAAAGAAGCCATTGCCCAGGCCAACAACGATATGCGAACAAAAACCGCCATGCTGGAAGCGAGATTTCTCGCCGGCGACGAAGAGTTGGCGCGAGAGTTTCGGAGGCAATTTCGCTCAAAATGTGTCGTCGGCCACGAACGCGACTACGTCGAAATGCGGATGCAGGATCAGGTAGCCCGTCACAAGAGATTCGGTGACAGCGTCTATCTGCAGGAGCCCAATCTAAAAGGCGGTTGTGGCGGATTACGCGATTATCAAAATCTCCTTTGGATCACTTACTTCAAAGAGGGCTCGCTCAGCACCAACCAACTTGTTGGCAAAGATTGGTTGAGCGAAAGCGACCAAAGCCGCATCGAGCAGGCGTACGATTTTCTTCTGCGCCTGCGGACAGATTTGCACTACGCGACCGGGCGCGCGACCGACATTTTACATCTGAATTTACAGGAACAAATTGCGTCGCGGCTTGGTTATTCGCCTCGAAAAAGTCAGCTGCGAAGCGAAGCGCTTATGCGTGACTACTACCACCACACGCGGAATATCCTGCGGGTCACCGAGCGCATTACCCAGCAATTCGTAAGTGGACACGTTACCAGCAAGACCCATGCGCTTTTCAGTTTTCTTCCGCTAACGCGAACCGACAAGACTCCGATTGGCGACTGCTTTTTTATTCGCGGTAAGCAATTGCATCCCGCGCGCCGCGATCTGTTTCGTGACGACCCTGAACAGATGATGCGCGCATTTGAGCTTGCCCAACAGGGCGACCTCGATCTTAGCCCCGAAATGGAGGATTTGGTCAGCAGAAGCCTGCGCCACGTAACCAGGACGTATCAGTATGCTCGTGGATCTCGTGCAATTTTTAAATCGATTCTTTCTACGAAAGGCAGAGTGGGACGTATCCTGCGAATGATGCATCGTGCCGATTTTCTCGGCCGATACATACCGGAATTCGGCCAGCTTACGTGTCTTGTGCAGCATGAGTTTTTGCACCGGTACACAGCCGACGAGCACACGCTCGTCTGCATCGACAAACTTGATGCATTGATAGACACCGATGACCCAAAACTGATTCATTACCGCAAACTATTCGAGCAACTGGCGGACCCGCTGGTTCTCTATCTCGCACTGCTCTTGCACGACAGTGGAAAGGCCGTCGGACGACCGCACTCCGAGGCGAGCGCCCTGTTCGCCCAGCGTGTCGCCGCCCGTTTGCAATTGTCATCGGAGCAGCGGAAATCGCTCATTCTGCTGGTCGATCATCATCTGACATTATCCAGAATGGCGCAGCAAAGGAACCTGGATGATCCGGCGACGGTGATGGAATTTGCGCAAATCGTAAAGGACCAGAAAAACCTTGATGCCTTGATGCTGCTTACCCTGGCGGATGGCCAGGGTACCAGCGCGGAAGCGTGGTCAGATTGGAAAGAATCGCTGGTATGGCAGCTATTTCACGAAACCTCACGTTATCTCACGGACCGGAAATCGTATTACGAGCAGACCAGAATCGCGCGGGAGACCTTGCGCGCTTCAGTCGCCGAGTACCTTTCGCCGGACTATGCGGCGGAGATTGAGGCACACTTTGAGTCCATGCCGGATCATTATTTCCGCGCGACCGACGTGCCGGAGATCGTAGAGCACATAAAATTATTCCGCTCGTTCGTGGAAAACGTTTCCAGCACGGACGAATTTCCACTCACTCCGGCGGTCAAGTGGAAGATGGTGCCGGAGCAGGGTCACACCGTAATGACTTTCTGCACTTGGGAGCGCGAACGGCTCCTGGCAAAGGCCGCGGGTTCCTTTGCCGTCGTCCCTCTCAATATCTTGAGCGCAGATATTTTTCCGCGCGACGATAATACTGTGCTTGGCGTGTTCCGGGTATGCGACACCAAAGCGCAACCTGTTTCGAACCCGCGCGATTTCGAGCTGGTAGAACAAACATTGGGTCGAGCCCTCGGAAAGGAGAGCTTCGATTTTGTGCCGCTCATCGAAAAGGCAAAGCGCTCAAGTCGTCGTACCGCGGTGGGACTCGAATTTCCGATGCGGATCGCCATCGACAACAAGATCCATCCCACTCACACGCTTCTTGAGTTTCAAGCACCGGACCGCATCGGATTGCTTTATGACGTGCTGAGATGCCTCGATCGCGAAAATCTTTTGATCCCTCTGGCTCGCATTAACACCCAGGCCGGCGCGGCTATTGATACGCTATACGTCGTCCAACGCTCAAATCATGCTAAGATCTCAGATTCACATCGTATCCGAACCATTCAACAGCACCTAAAGAATGCCATTCTCGGAGCCTCGGCAAAACCGTAGAGAAAACATGAGCGTTTCGCTTGTTTGCTGCGAACTCTTTTGATCTCATGAACGTCCTGATTCTTGCTGCCGGTTACGCCACTCGCCTGTATCCGTTGACGCTGAACAAAGCAAAGCCATTACTGGCAGTGGGTGGCAAACCGATCATTCAATGGCTGGTGGACAATCTCGCGGGCATTCCTGATGTAGAGACAATCTACGTGGTGACAAACGACAAATTCGCGACTGATTTTCAAGTCTGGACGGAGGAGTACGAGAAACAATACCCCGAATTTAAATTCAAAGTGGTCAATGACGGATCTACTAGTGACGAAGATAAGCTGGGCGCGATTGGAGATATCGATTTTGTTGTCAGCAATGAAAACCTGTCCAAAAGCAGCTTGTTAGTCGCTGCCGGCGATAATTTGTTCACCGATTCACTGGCAGATTTTGTGGCCCACGCCAGAGACACGGAAGTAACCGTTGCCGTTTACGACGTCGGCGATGTTGAAGCGATAAAGAAATACGGCAACGTCGCCGTTGATGCCGAAGGAATCATCACCCGGTTTGAGGAAAAGCCACAAAAGCCGCAGGGTACGCTCGCTGCGATTGCTCTGTATTATTATTCGCCAGCCGTCCTCTCGCTTTTGAAGACCTATCTGGTTGAGGGCAACAACGCAGATCAACCCGGCCGCTTTGTGCAGTGGCTCCACACGCGAAAACCGGTGAAGACGCTGCAAGTTGGAGGCCTCTGGCTTGACATCGGAAGCAAGGAAACACTCGAGAATGCGGACAAGATATTAGCGTCTCGACGTTAAATCGCTACAAGGGCTACGAGGGCTACAGAGGGGGATCGGTGTAAAAATGTAACCCTTTAAACAAATCACATTCATTTTAGCCGTCCTTCATCAAACTCGATTAGATCGAAGTAGGTCCGAATATCTTTGCGACCTGCGCCTCCAGCTTCTTTCAGAAAATGCAGGAAACGCGCCTTTTTAGCTGCCGTATCCGGATGGCGCGAAACCATTGCTTCATTCCATTGCTCGATCGCTTCGGGCGAATGTCCGACACCGTTCTGGCGAACCCAGTCCAGAATTGCTTCGTCGTCGTCCAGCTTATTAGCCGCTTCTTCGAAGGAGTCGCCATCGATTTTCAGAAACGCGAGCAAATGCTTGTCGAACCCAACGGTTTTGTAGTTGTAGCCGTCAAGCAACCCTTTGCGGTGCAGCCTAGCCTTATCGATCAAACGCGGCAGGTGCACATAACCGCCGAGTTTTTCGTACGGACTGCGTGGGTGCAGCCTTCGCATTGAAGCGGATAGTTGCTACGTGGCTGGCAGCGGCTGCGGCAAAGAATCCGGAAGATTTGGCTTGGTCCCGAATGGAATTGTCGGCTCTCGTTCGCCCAGTAATTCTCCCTGTGTCAGACCGGTCTGACCGATCGCGAGCTGGCCGGAAAACATTCCGCCTTTTTCCACGCTGATGGCGCGGGCTGTGACGTCTCCTTCCAGGCAGCCCCTCTTATGCACCGTTACCGTTTGAGCAATAATCTCTCCCGACATTCTGCCTTTGATTTCGATGTTCTCCGCACGCACCGTCCGAAAGCAGTGAATATCAGCTTTGCGCTCCACCACCACGCGTCGAGCGCTGATACGCCCCGGAATTTTGCCTGAATAATTGATGGTCGCTGTGTCGCTACAATCCAGATTTCCCCGCAGCCTGCCTTCGATTAAAGCGGACGCGCAAACCACGCTGCTGCTGGCCAGATCGCCCTTGCCCGACAGGTGAACGTTCCCGCGGGTGCGAATGCTTCGGCTGAATCCGGTGGTAATCTTGTAGTCGCGCAAATCAATGTGCGCGCTGCAAGAGGGACAGATTGTTGAAGTCGCCGCGCCGGAAACCTGTTGTTTCCGTTTACAGTCGAAACATTCGACGACAGAAACAGTTTGCCGCTTCCAAAAATCCTCCAGTCTACCAAAAATTGAGGAGGAAGCTTCCGGCGGCGACGGTTCTTCCGTAGTCCGAAGCTTCAGGCCGGGTTTCGGCGCGAAAGGAGAAAAGGAACGGCCACACTGCCGGCAGATCGAACTTTTCGCCGCCGCATATTCCATCTGCTTAAAGCCGCAATGCGGACATTCCGCACTGACTTTTGCAGGCGATGGATTTGCCACTGGACCTTTGCCGAAACCTTTCTTTTACGCGCGCGCTCCGAATGCCGCCTTGATCGGCTCACTGGATCGTACCACTTCGGGCCGCGGTGCGGCTTTGGCGGAAACAGCTCCAGTCGTGACTTCGGATTTTCCGATAAAAGTTGCGCCTTCTTCGATTACAAGACGCGCTGCTTTAAGATCGCCCTGCAAAACGCATTTGGATTTTAGCTCGCAGCGCTCGGCAACAGTGATATTACCGTGCACCTTGCCGTAGACGGTGATCGATTTGGTTTTGATCTCACCCCGAATTTCAGCGTTTTCGCCTACTGTCAAAACGCCGTCAGAGTTGATGTCGCCTTCGACTTTACCGTCGATGAGCAATTCTTTTTGGAACTTGATCGAGCCTTTGATTTCGACATCGCTCGAGAGGATGTCTTTGCCTCCGTGATCTGCCATAGGATTAGGTTTTGGATTTGGTTGATCGATTGTGGTTGGTATTGATGCTGGCTCTTCGCGACTCGCAAGATAACTTTTGTCATCTGGGTCCGGAGTCCGCGGTTCTTCTCGAATCGGGGGCGCCGGCCTTTGCGGAACGAATCTTTTGAGCATCTGGTAGTAATGGGACACTCGTCGATGCCTGTCAACGGATTCTCTTTTCCGAGTCCAAAGTTTTTTATTATTTTATCGCTGAACGCTCACCACGCGGTAAAGCTTGCAGGCGGCGTTTTGTGCGGAGAAAATCAGGAACCGGGGCGTCAGGCTGGGTGTTCGGTCCAGCACGCGACATAAGGGATGAGGAGGGACTCGCTCATCCAAGATGGCTGCGGAGTTTTGCGCCACCCGTTCGGAATCGTACACAAAAACCCAGGCAACTCGATGTTGCTGGAGAATCGTGCGCGCTTGTTGGGGATCCTCCGAAAGAAAAAATCGGGCGCTGTCCTCGATTCCGTTAAGACTTTCGTGCGAGCTTCCAGCAATTCCCGGTTGGCGGGACCAATAAGCGATCGAAGGCGAAAGCCACCACGGCGCGAGAAACGGATGCACTTCTGACGATCGCAGACTGAGCGCGAGCTCCCGAATTTGCGTCGATTCAATACGTTTCTCCAGCCGACTCACCAGTTGCTCCTCGTTCGGCCAAAGCTTTTGATCCCAGTCCCGCAAAACCGGAGAGATCGACAACATGAATGCAGTCCAGACTGCGGCGCTCGATTTGATAGGCGCGAGCAAAGCCGGAAGAGCCAGCGCAAAGACCAACACAAAAAAGTAGCCCCATCGTGCCTGCCAAATAGTTAAACCGTAAGTTCCGATCAGCAGAACAAGAATTGGCAGGGCGCGACCGGCAGGCGCGCCGTCTTTTCGGTCCCTGATATTCATCCATATCAAAAACGGTGCGACCAAAAGCAGAAATCCGCACCAACGAAACCAGACGGGATTTGCAGGCGAAAGATGTGCAAGTTCGCCAATGGTGCGGGCCCAGTTTTCGAAAGTCAGGTTTGATTGAAAAACCGTGATCGATGGAACGCGTCGCTCAATCAGAAGTGCGATGGCAATGATCGCGGCGAACAAAATCCATCTCGGGCGACGATCCCGTCGAAAAAGCGCCGCGCGATTAGTGAAAAAGGCCGTGGCGGTCACGATGAAAAAGATCACGAGCGGCTCGTAGGCGGAGACCCAAAACGCAAGCCCCCACGTGAGTCCGCCTAGCAGAGCCCATCTACTGACTTCTGTAGAGGCAGCAGCGTTCGCCGACTTCATTTGCACGCTCCACTCTGCGCACAGCGCCATCATTACCAGCAAGATCAACAACGATTGATGATCGGGTCGACCAAGCTCCGCCCCATGGACGAGAATAGGGCTGATTGCGTACAGGATCAGCGTTATCCAGCGATACCGGAATTTCATCCGACGCGACCACCACCAGAGAAACCAACCCCCAATCAATGCGAGGACCGGCGAGATCCATGCGCCGGCCAAATCGACTGGCTGCCCCGCGAACGGCTTTAGCAAAAGCGACAAGCCAAGGATGAGATAATCGAGCGGCGCGGTCGTATGTGGTGTTGTTCCGTACGGGAAATTTTCAAAATCATGATGTCGCACGATTAACCCCGGTTTTTCCGCACACATCTGCACCCGCGTCATGCGCGCATAACAATCCGCGTCGACGAAGTAAATGTTCCCGCCGACAAAAACATCCGGATAATTCACGCAACGGGTCGCCATAATCAGCGCGCTGAGAAGTGCGATTTCGAGTGTTGCAACGATTCCGCGAATCAGATTCCAATGCCAAATCCGCATTCATTCGGCAATAAGGTTATCTGCCGCGGGTGGCAATCCGAAACTGAGCCACGTCGTTAGCTCTGCTTAAACTGTCCTTTCGTAACCTGCGCCCACCGGCCAAGACGAAAGAGAGGGAGAGACGAAGCCGTCTCCAGCAGTCTAGATTGCTCGCATGCGCGCGCAGCTCTACCGATCATTCAGAACCGTTTGCGTGATCGGCTTTACCGACTTCGATCACCACGGCGGTTGCAGAGTTGCTCTTTCAAGTCCGCCAATGACGGACTCGCTGCGGCGAGCTGCGCGCTCACTTTCTGTAAGCCATCGGTAAGCGCCTCAATTTGCTTTTGCTGGAGCGCGATGGTCGCAACGCGTTAACCTCACTGGCTGTATTACTGCCGCCCGTTGAATTGTTGTGGAGGGCGTCTACCCCGATGGCGGTGTTATCGTTACCGAAAGTGTGCGTTGCGAGGGCAGACGCTCCAGCAGCAGTATTATGGTTACCAGAAATGTTTCCGCGGAGGGCACTATGGCCCTGTGCAGTATTATTGACGCCGATGGTATTGCTGTCGAGAGCTAAAACACCGGTTGCCGCGTTGAAGTTGCCGAGGGTGTTGTGCGTAAGGGCATCGGAGCCGGTCGCAGTGTTCTCCATCCCAGCTGTATTGTTGAGGAGCGCTGAGTTACCGAGGGCAGTGTTGTCGTTCCCGTTGTTCGTAAGCAACGTCTGAAAGCCGGTGGCGGTATTTCGCACACCGGTGGTATTGTTCTACAGTTTGTTCTTCCTCCGCGGTGTTTAGTCAATAGACGAATGCAAACCGCCCTTTCCAATTCCAAAAACGCAGTCGGCTTTGATCGGCAGGCAATTTTCGCGCAGCCCAAAAGTCCAACCGCGCTTCTTGCGCTAGCGCGTCGGTGACGGCGGAGGACGATTCATATACCCGGGTGACGCGTTATAAGGTTCTTCCGTGACTGTCGTTCCCTCCTGCTGACAAGAAGCGATAAATGCCATCGCAACAAAGATACCTAGTAAAGACAGTATGTATTTCTTCATAGATTCGGAGTTTTCGGATGGAGTGCCGCAGAATGTCAAGCTCCCACAAGCACAACGACGATTTCAGCCAGTGGTGACAGTCTTACGATAATAAACTCACCGCAAACTGGTGAATCGCCCGTTCCATTTCTAGAAATGCTGTCAGGATTTCATCGGCACGCACGATAAAGCCATTTCCGTAGGCATGCGGGTCCACCATTCAGATCGTTCGGCCTTGCGAATCCAAGCTGAGACACGGCGCCAGCTCCATCCGGCTTTGTTGGGATTGTCAGCGATGATTTCCCCGGACTTCATCGACTCGGTTGCTACTGATTGTTTAGAACCGTTTGCGGTGCGGATTTACCCAATTCGAGCTCTGCGCTGACTTTCTGTAGGCCAGCCGTAAGCGCTTCAATTTGCTTTTGCTGACGTGCAATTGTCGCCTCTTGCTTTGTGGCATTAGACTTTAGTTCCTGCACGGTGCGATGTTCTTTAAGAAACTCATTAAGCAACATCGCGTTCACCATTTCGTAATGCACGCTCTCAGGCTGACCTTGCGCATTGCGTGCGATCAGAGCAGGGTTTACCTGAGCTACGTCCTCAGCAATCAGGCCAAAGGCGGGCGACCGGGTCGCATCGATCTCCTTTCTATAACGATAGCTGACTGGTTGGAGCCGATAGAGCGCTGTGCTGGCATCGTTCATCGGCTTGATGTTTTCCTTGTAACGCCGCGATGAAGTCAAGTGACCAAGCAAGCCGGTGCTTAGGTTCACAGTAACGGTGTCGGTGCCACCGCCGCTTACCGTGGTGTCATTTATATTTTTGATATAGGTGTGGTTACTTTCGCCAGCAGCACCACGCATTTCGTAGCCGATATAGACGTTGCCATTCCCGGTCGTTGCATTTCCCCCGGCGTCTACGCCCAACGCGGTATTTTGGATGCCGGTGGTGTTGGCATACAGCGCGTCTTGACCAATCGCTGTGTTGATGGAGCCTTCGGTGTTGCTGTGAAGCGCGGAATCACCGCTGGCAGTGTTGAAGCTGCCAGTCGTATTGCTAAGGAGCGCTTGATAACCAGTGGCCGTGTTGTTTTCGGCGGCGTTGTTGAAGAGCGCCTGAAAGCCGGTTGCTGTATTGTGGCTGCCGTTCTGGTTGCCCTGAAGAGCTTGTCCGCCAATCGCCGTGTTTTGGACACCCGTGGTATTGCTTTGGAGCGCCAGGGCGCCGTTGGCCGTGTTCCCAACGGCATCGGCGTTGTTCGCAAGCGCGGCAAATCCGGTCGCCGTGTTGAAGGGGCCGGTGGTGTTGTTGAGGAGCGCATCAGCACCGATAGCAGTGTTACCTTGGGCAATGCTGTTAAAAAGCGCGAACGTGCCGACCGCAGTGTTGTCCGAGCCGCTGTCGTTAAATACGAGTGCATCAGTTCCAACCGCCGTGTTTTCACTGCCCGTGGTGTTGAGCAACAAGGCCGCCGCGCCTACTGCCGTGTTGGAATCCGCCGTATTTAGCGCCAGCGCTCCACCGCCAACACCAGTATTGAAGTTGCCGTCGCCAACTAGATACAGCGAATACCATCCAATTCCCGTGTTTCCGGCACCGGTCCCGAGAAATTGAAGCGCATTGCACCCTTCCGCGGTCGTGTAATTATGATAGCACCCATCCGGCGGAGGAACGACGGCTTGCGCTGTTGGTAAGAGCGCAAAGCAGGCGAACGCGATGGGGACAAAAAACGGCAGAGTTATTTGCTTAAAATGAGTCAACCTGTTCATGGTTCTTCCTTCCTTTCCCCGCAAAATTGAATGTGAGATTAGGGGGAGTCTGGAAGAGGCGAAGAACCCAGCGGGGCAAAGTCCTCCGCCCGATTCAGACCCGTTTACGATGCGGAGTCTGGGAAGGCTTCTACCTGCTCGTCAAGAACAATGTGGCGATCCGCTATAGAGCCGACGACGGGTATGCGGGTTGCAAATTCTAGCGCTTGCAGCGGTTTGTCATTTGTGAAGTTGTAAGACTGTTCAAAGAAGTTGGGCGACCACCCAAGAAATCAGGGGTGATCGCCCCGAGCGCAATCCCGGCCGTGTGCGTTGGACCCTGGGCTGCGCAACATGGGATTTAACCCGGGTGGCAAAGAATTGTCTGCCAGGCGTTGCCTAATTCTTATGTAGGGTGTTGCCCAGCACATCGCTGTCAGAATCCGTCGCCGTTTATCCGCGGACACAATGGAAGATCCCCGCGTCGTTGCGATGCGTATCAATGATCGAGAGCGCTTGTCTCTCCGGATCAAAGATGGAGAGCGGTGCTGGTGAGATTTCCTGTGAGAAAAAGCGATAGCAAAGACCCTTTGACGGCGTTTAATTATCAATGACAGGGGCCTGTAGCTCAGCGGTTAGAGCAGGGGACTCATAATCCCTTGGTCCCAGGTTCGAATCCTGGCGGGCCCAGAGTCTCCGGAAAACTTTTGGGTCATCGCGTAGCGACACTGCTTCTGCTCGAGCGTTTCGATCCGGTTTTCCCGTTACCATAAATCCGTCCGGATCACACGGTCTTTTTGAATGTATCCGCTTTTGGATCCCAGAAATCTCCGGTTAATCCCAGGCCAGCAAAGATTGTGTGCATCTCGTGTGGCTGCGGACGTCGAGAGTTCGGCTGTAAACGGGTTGAATACCAAGTCGTCGCCAGTGTCCAAAGTTGGCTAATCGTTACTATTGGACGCACCGGATAGCCATGCCGGGCGCACCACTCACGAACCATTTCTTCCGACCGGAAGAAGAGCATGTTGTTTCACGTAAACACAATGTCGTCCCACCATTTAGCCGCGGGGACCAGACAGTGGAACAGCCAGGAAGAGGGTTGCGGCCCATCCAGGCCGACTTTCAGATGGAATGGCTCACCGGATTGCTCACACCGCGAATTGACCTCACCGGATTGATGCAACGTGGCCGGGACGCCCAGGGCATCCCAGGCGCAGTTTGCGAAATACTGCTTATCACCGACGACAACCATGTGTTGAGTCGGGACACCGGAGAATGGCGGCGCCATGCGAATTGATTCGCCATCATTTTCCAGAACAAGCACCCTTTGCGCACGCAGGCGCGCGTAGGCCGCACGCACACTTCTTGTATCGGAACCAACTCGCTTCACCACTGTCTCCAGTGACGGGCGACGCCCGGTTTCCGCAAAGTGTTTATAAATGGTCACCTTGATCTGCGTCTCGAGGTTCATGCTGCTACTATCGCCAGTTTTGTGGAAAAGGAGCAACGTTCATGAAACAGACCAGTGAAAGACCCGGATAACTCGAATACCTACAAGGCGGCCTAGCTTTCGCCCAGATAAAATACCGATGAGCTGCGAAAACGAATCGTTTCGCGCGGCAAACACTACTTGATGGTAAAGAGGATACTGGCAGTCTTGCCCTCGCTTACCACGCTCATGAGATAATTTCCGGCAGGAAGCTTCTTTCCATCCATCGTTTTGTCGATGTTCGTTTTGGTTTTACCCTGGAGCAAAATCACCGCGGGCGTCGAGCCCTGGACCGGTTCGTTCTTTGCATTCACCGCGTTCACGTTTACAATGATCATTCCGCTTTTCGATTCCACCGACAATTCCGCATCCGCTGCAACCGGATTTTCAATTTTCGCAAAAGGCGTGCCGTCCTTAGCCGCCTGACCGCCGAGACTGACGGGAAACGGAAGAGAATCACTAGCCAGGAGACCAAACGGAAGAGCTGCAGCGACTGTTAGAAATAAAAGAAAACGTTTCATAAGGCATGAGTTGATGGCGGATTTCAAACGGAAAGGCAAGACTGGAAAGACGTCGTTGCAGTGGAAGCGAACAAAATTCATCAGGGGCGGCTTTGCGGGCTGCTTTTAAGCTCAACGAGGATCAAATGCATGGTCGTGTCGCCGATGTTCTCGGCGGCATGAGTTAAAGGGTCCCGATAGATAACTTCGCCGGTTCGAAGGGTGCCTTCCGTGGTCTTGCCATCGGCCGCATAATTGCGATACCGGCCTCCTTCCAGGACGTAGATGACGTTGGCTGGGTGCGAGTGCACCTTCTCTTTGGTACCGGGCGGCAACGTAGCTTCGAGCACACGAACACGATCGTTTTCCAATCTGACGCGGATTGTCTTCGAATTAACGACCGCCGGATCTTGCGCGTACACCATCCCAGGGCCTCCAACGAGTAAGGCGACAGTGAGCGTAAAGAGGGTTAGAGATCGCATAACCATCACGATGGCCTTCTGTGGAGTCGATGGCAACTCGTTAGTGTGTGGGCAATGGCGCATTGTATATCGGAAAATCATTGACGATAACCTCAGGAAAGGCCGTTGGAATTGGGGCTGAGTCGCAACTGTGGACTGCCAAGCACGAACGATCTGAATTCCTGATGCACGTCGTGGCGAAGGAAAGCGTTACGTTGTTCGGTCTGATGAGAAGTTCATCGGGTTTCCGGGACTCGAATCAGCGATTTCCGGTGCGGCAGAATCCCCGGAGAACTGCGGAGCGTCTGAAATAAAGGTCGACAAATGATCGCCGTGCTGTAAAAGCCTCTTCGATTACGTCATCCGAAAGTTTCACTTATCTTCGGCAGAGCTGAACAAGCCAGGCTGGATCTTCTCTGAAACGCCGTTTAGCGCGATCCCCCGGATCCAACTGGAAGCCCCGAGTCAGCCGAAACGAGCAAAGCGCCTCGTCAGGGTGGTTCCTGATTTCCTCGCGGAACTGGATTGCAGTTAATGCAGTTCAAAAATCCAGCCTCACCACAATAAAATATGACAACTTTATCTTTAATAAAATCAAAGAGCTACTCGCCTCCGCGGCTTGCTCTACTCCTTATCCTGCTCGTGTTCGCCTGCTTCGGTCTCCCGGACAGGATGCAGGCAGTCACTCCACCACCGGATGGGGGCTACGCACGGGGCAACACCGCAGAAGGGCAAAAGGCACTGTTTAGCTTGACCAGCGGCGGATACAACACGGCAGTTGGTTTCTTTTCGCTTTTTGCAAATACCATCGGGAATTTCAATACCGCTGTTGGCGCTGGAGCGCTTGACCTTAACACCGGAGACAACAATACGGCTACCGGCGCTGCAGCGCTTTTGGTTAACAGCACTGGCCACAACAATACGGGCGTTGGTTTTCGAGCACTCGCTAGCAATACTATTGGCAGTTCCAATACAGCCGCCGGCGCTAACTCGCTCGTGAACAATACCACGGGAATTGCCAATACGGCTACCGGCAACAGTGCGCTGGCGACTAACGACACAGGCAGTTTCAACACCGCTGTGGGTCAGGTTGCGCTCTGGCTCAACACCGCGGGGAGCGGCAACACGGCCATCGGCGACGAGGCTCTATTGAACAATGCCACGGCCGGCGAGAACACGGCCACAGGTTTTCAAGCGCTCCATGAAAATACCACCGGTGGTTCCAACACGGCCATCGGATCCGAGGCGCTCTACAGCAACAGCGAAGGATCTGACAACACGGCCATCGGGCCTCAGGCGCTCTCTAGCAACATTACCGGCGGCGAGAATACAACGGTCGGTTATCAGGCACTAGCGTTCAACATTACCGGCTTTAGCAATACGGCGATCGGCGTTTATGCCCTTCCCAACAGCACCGGCAACTCCAACACGGCTTTGGGCCAGAGAGCGGGCAGCGGTGTCAGCACGGCCGATAACGTCATTTGCATCGGCACACCAGGTGTTAATGTGAGCAATAGTTGTTATATCGGGGGCATTACGGGCCAAACCGTCGGTCTTGGTGGAAGCGCGTGTTACGTAGATAATGACGGCAAGCTGGGCGTGAATCTCTCCTCGCGTCGGTTCAAGACTGACATTGCTGATATGGGCAATGCCAGTGAAACGGTGTTGCTACTGCGGCCGGTGACGTTCCGCTACAAGCCGGAGCTGAACCCGGCGGGAACGCCGCAGTTTGGGCTGGTCGCTGAAGAGGTGGAAGCGGTAAATCCTGACCTTATTGTCCGCGACAAGGAGGGCAAAGTCAGCACCGTACGGTACGAGGCGGTGAACGCGATGCTGCTCAATGAATTTCTCAAAGAGCACCGTAAAGTCGAGCGGCAGGGCAGACAAATACAGGAGCAGGCTGTAAGCATCGCTGCATTGAAATCAACGGTCGCGCAGCAACAGAAGGGAATGGAAGCTGTGACGGTGCGTTTGAATGAGCAAGCCGCGCAAATCCAGAAGGTGAGCGCACAGATCCATCAGGATAGAACAGCGCCGCAGCAGGTCGTCCTGAGAACTCCATAAGCCTGCACATATGTGTAGAAGATAAACACACCCAACCAGAAAGAACAAT
>Ga0210142_1000026_pt1 | contig 36530 bp, 27 predicted proteins | sample Goodyear_PhragC__FD_184869 | JGI IMG/M metagenome (GOLD analysis project Ga0210142, IMG submission 184869) | Wetland microbial communities from San Francisco Bay, California, USA, that impact long-term carbon sequestration - Goodyear_PhragC_D2... | ecosystem: Environmental > Aquatic > Marine >...
GTAGTGCCGCCGTTGTCCTGAAGCGGGCCCAGAATCGGGTCCGTGTTGGTTTGGTCTCCTGGACCGTTCAAATAACCACCGCCATTATCGCTGCTGAGGTTGTAACCAAGCGAGGTAATTGTTCCGCCATCATTGAAGATGTTTTCGCCAAGGTCGCCGGCGTTTAAGATGCTATTTGCTATCTGCAGTGGCACGGCGTGGTTGCAGATTGCACCACCGTTGGCAGCTGAGTTACCGCTGATTGTGCTGTTGGCAATCTGAAGCGAACCGCTATTGCCGATCCCGCCTCCGCATCCAGGTACTTGGTCGATAGTGAGCGCCGAATTGCCGCTGATAGTGCTGTTGCTGATCGTCAGCGTTCCGCCGTTGAGAATGCCACCGCCAAACCCGGGGCCAGTTTGAGGGCCCGGGTAACCCCCGCCGGAAAAGTTTCCACTGATCGTGCTGCCACTGATTATCGCAACTCCTACGTTGTAAACTCCGCCCCCAAAACCGCCAACTGAGTTGCCGTCTATCGTGCTGTTGGTGATCTCAAGCATTCCTGAGCTGTCGATGCCACCGCCGTCTGTTTGACCTTTCGCAGAACGGTTACCGCTAATGATGCTATTGTTGATGATTAACGTCCCACTACTTGAGATGCCAGCGCCGGTCCCTTGATACTCCAACACGTTACCAGTAATGCTGCTGTTATTGATCGTCAGTGTTCCGCCGTTGGAAATGCCAGCGCCCAAGGTTTGGCCATCGTTCCCTGTCACAGCGCAATTGTTGATTGTTAAGGTCGCCTGGTCGTTCAGAATTCCACAGCCGTAAAAGAATAAGCTTGGCCCGATCATGAGCCCCTCAATTGTGACGGTGGGGCTTGCCATCACATGGAAGACTCGGAAGTGGTATTGGGGGATGTTTAGACCCACGGCGAGTTGATCCGGACCGGGGCCGGTAATTGTGATGCTTTTATCAATTACAAGCTCGCCGCTGGTCAACGCGATGGTCTGCCCTTTCAGCGATACGTCAAAATTTATCGTGTCCCCGTCGTTAGCGTCGGCCAGCGCCTGACGCAATGAGCCGGGGCCGCTGTCGTTTGTGTTGGTTACGGTAATGGTGTCCGCATCTGCCGGAATTGCGATTGCGCAGAGCAGCGCGAAACAAATTCCAGCGGGCAGATTGAAAAAGGGAGGAGAGTGCTTCTTGTTTTTCACATGTTGCGCACCGGTGAGTTAAACTCTTTTACTCGAACCGCGTTAAAGATGTCGAGAGTTTTTTATAACATATAGTTTTTTGCAGAATTTTTAAGGCTCGGGAATCGCGCGGTTGACCTCCCGCAGTATTTTCCGGCAAGCTGGCTCTCGGTTAGGCGACCCGCCATGAGCAAAGCATCCAGCAATAAGTCAGGCTGCCTTGGTTTATTTCTTGAGCTATTCGGCATCAAGTCGACTGTTGGTCCTAAGTCTTTTCCTCCGCTTCCTTTTGGCCTCCACGATGAGCCTTTGCCATTTCGTCTGCGCGATGATTTTCTCTCTGCCGCAGAGATTTCCTTTTATCACGTTCTTCTCTCGACGGTCGGCGACGAGTTGACCATCTGTCCGAAAGTCAATCTTGGCGATATTTTCTTTGTTTCTCATCCAGAGCGGAATCAAGCCGCATGGAACCGAATTTCACGCAAGCACATAGATTTTTTGCTATGTGATCGCCGGTCCATGCGCCCGCGTGCTGGCATCGAGCTTGATGATTCCAGCCACGCTCGCCAGGATCGCCAGGAACGCGATGAGTTTGTCCAGAAAGTCTTCGAGACGGCTGGTTTGGCACTGTTACGTTTTCCCGCGCAGCGCTCCTATCGGATTTCCGAAGTCGCAGCCCGCTTGGTACCGTTTGTTTCGGAAGGCGCTTTGCCGCCGCCATTGCCAGTCCCACAAGAAACGATTTCTGCACCACTCTGTCCGAAGTGTGGTATTCCGTTAGTCGTTCGCGATAGCAACCGGGGGAAGTTTTACGGTTGCTCGAACTATCCGAAGTGCCGACAGACTATGCCGATGCCATGAAGTCAAGTTCTCAGGGCGTGGTTTTCAAATCATATATATTTTTTACGGAATGATTAGAGCCCGGATTTCGTTGTGGGTTGCATGATGCTGCTTTTATCGGAGTTCCCAGGTGAGGGGGTTAACTGTGAGACCGGCGAAGCGTTCGCGGATTACATGGACAGAAATTTTTGTGATCTGCCATGTGTCCGAATCGAAATGGACGAGCAGTGGCAATATGTCGGCTGCCACGCTGGCAGGCTTCCCAAAGACGACAAAACGGAACGCGGCGATTATTGGCTGTGGTGTTGCATTGACGCGGATACGAAACTTGTTTTCTCGCACAAGGTTGGAAAACGCGACTATTGGACTGGCAATCAGTTTGTTGAGGACGTTCGCAATCGCGTGAAGCTCGCCGGACTTAGAAAGCCTTACCACGAGCCACGTAGAGCGCGCATTTCTGACTGTGCGTCAGGAACTAAAGAGATTTGGTCGCAAAACGCTCGGATACAGCAAAAGCGTAGAAATGCACAAGCACGCGGTCGCAATTCATTTCGGCGTTTACAACTTTGTGCGGAAACATCACAGCCTTGGAACGACGCCAGCCGTGGCTGCAGGACTGGAAGAAAAGCCGTGGACTTTAGAAAAGGTCGTTGAAATGACGGAAGCCTACTGTCTCAGAAAGCGATCGGCATCAACCTGACCCAACACCTACCGATTTTATATGACATATATTGTCTGATGTTGTTGATGAGGTATAGACGTCCCATCGAACGAAGTTTCCCCGCCGCACTCTTGATGAAATTCCCCCGCTCTTGACGGCGTCCGACTGGGCGGATAGCGTCGCCGAAGTTTCAATTTCGCTTTACCATGAAAATTCCGCGCACTTTTTTAATCTACTGTTTGCTCGTTGGTTTTGCTGTGACTTTTGGCCTTTTACGATCGGCGCACGCCAAGCGTCAACCGGAGTCCGGTGACATTCAGCAAATGATGACTCCGGATGAATTCAAAGCTGCTGGTTTAGGCAAGCTCTCGCCTGATGAACTGGCAAAGCTCAACGCCTGGCTGCAGGGTTACCGTCAGGTCACCGAACAAGCGGCCGAAAAGAAAGCCAGCGCACGGGCTGAGCGCACGAAAATGGACCTGATTGTGAGCCGGGTCGATGGATCGTTTAACGGGCTCACAGGCCGGACGATCATTCGATTGGAAGACGGCACGGTCTGGAAACAGGCAAATTCCGAGGACCACTATCGGACGAGTGTCACCGATCGCCCTGCTGCCGCGGTCATACACGGCATCTTCGGTTACAAAATGCGCATCGAAGGGATGCAGGAATTCTACGTGGATCCGGTGCGCCGCCCGTAGCTGTGTCAGGCCAGTGGCTGCGTCGCAGCCGGCGTGGAAAGCACCCGTCCGAGACCGAACTCAGCGTGGATGAGCCGCGCTGCGCGCTCTGCTTCCTTTTCGTCGATAATGACGGCGATCTTAATCTCCGAGGTGGAAACCATCAGAATATTAATTCCGGCGCGTCCCAGGCATTCGAACATTCGCGCTGCGACGCCTGAGTGGGATCGCATTCCAATGCCGACCACGCTTAGCTTGGCTACGCCACTCGCGGTGTTCAACCGTTTCGCCCCCAGCTTGCCCAGCACAGGCATCAGGATCGTACGCGCGTTCTCCAGCTCGTCTTCGTGGATTGTGAACGAAATGTCGGTGGTCCCGTCGATCGAGGCATTTTGCACGATCATATCGACAATAATGTGCGCCGCGCCGATATCCGAAAAGATTCGGGCCACGATTCCGGGCTCGTCCCGTACACCGGCTATACTGAGCTTTGCCTGATGCCGGTCGAGGCTGATACCGCGAATTACGATGTCTTCCATGCTCGGAGTCTCTTCCCGCGCGACCGTCCCGCCGGCCTGTGTAAAACTCGATCGGACCTCAAATTTGACCCCGAATTTCTTGGCGAACTCGACCGCGCGCGACTGCATCACTTTTGCGCCACTCCCAGCCATCTCAAGCAACTCATCATAAGCGACTTCGTTAAGTTTTTCCGCATCTTTGACAATTCTAGGATCGCAGGTAAAAACGCCGTCAACGTCGGTAAAAATCTGGCAAGCGTCCGCGTTCAATGCGCCGGCGAGAGCAATCGCGGTCAGATCCGAGCCCCCGCGGCCAAGGGTGGCAGCTTCGCCTTCCGGGGTCTGGCCTTGAAAGCCAGCCACGATGACGATGTAGTCGTCCGCGAGCAGCTCGTGAATTCGCTTTGGGCTGATGTTCGCGATTCGGGCCCTGGTGTGATTGCGGTCAGTCAAAATTCCGGCTTCGGCGCCGGTCAGGGATATTGCCGTGCCGCCCAGCACGTTTACCGCCATGGCGGTCAAGGCTGCGGCGGCCCGTTCGCCGGTTGAAAGCAGGAGGTCGAGCTCGCGCTTGGTCGGGTTTGGCGAAATCGCGGTAGCGAGCCGAAGTAGTTCGTCAGTCACTCCTGCCATGGCGGAAATCACAGCTACCACGCGGCAGCCCTCGCGCTGCGTCTGAATAATTCGTTGGGCGACCTTACGGATCCGTTCCGGAGTGCCAACCGAGGTGCCACCATATTTTTGGACTACCAGACGCATGTTCAGATCGACTTTAAACTACATCTCATAACCGTCATTCCGAGCGGAGTCGAGAACGGAGCGGCTCGTGGAGGCAGGCGACATGGACGGGCAGGCTGTAGCCTGAGCGGATGGGAATTGAGCGAATCAAATCCCATGGTCCGACTCATTGCTAACTTTCACCGGGGTGTCTCGACTCCGCTCGACATGACAGATACCAATAGTGGGAAGCTACAGTTCAATCGCGCGTCGCACATCGGTTAGCGTGGCGGCAACCGGCCTTAATTCTGTCATCCCTTGAAGAATCACATCAGGATCTTTCAATCCATGTCCAGTGACCGTACAAACGATACGGCTGCCTTCCGGGATTTTCCGGAACGGATATGCTGCTTCATTTGAATCGCAGCATTGGAATAGCCCTGCGATTGGTGCGGCGCTCGCCGGCTCGACAAAAATTCCTTCGTGTTGCGCAAGCCAACTCTGCGCTGCCAGAATGCTTTCATCGCTCACCACGTCGATGGCGCCGTGCGATTCCTTGATGGCCGCACGGGCCTGCTTCCAGCTGGCTGGGTTTCCGATCCGAATCGCCGAAGCGATTGTCTCAGGCTTGTCGATTATCCGCTGATGGAAAATCGGTGCCGCGCCGGTTGCCTGAAACCCGATCATCGCCGGCACTTTCGTTGATTTCTCGTGCGCGCAAAATTCCCGGTAACCCGCCCAATAAGCAGTGATGTTTCCTGCGTTGCCGACGGGCAGCAAATGGAAATCCGGCGCGTTACCTAGTTCATCGATAATTTCGAACGCAGCGGTCTTTTGGCCCGCGATCCGGTCCGGATTAATCGAATTCACAATTCTAAAATCTCCGGTCTCGCCAAGCTCTCGCACGATTCGCAGCGCGTCATCGAAATTGCCTTCGATCGCAACGATTTTTGCTCCGTATGCGTAAGCCTGCAGCAGTTTGCCGGTGGCGATTTTTCCCGTCGGCAAAATCACCACGGATAAAATTCCGGCTCGCGAAGCGTAGGCGGCTGCGGACGCTGAAGTGTTTCCAGTCGAAGCGCAGATGAGCGCTTTAGTGCGATTTTCGACAGCTTTCGAAACCGCTACGGTCATTCCACGGTCCTTGAACGACCCTGTCGGGTTGACCCCTTCGTTCTTGACGAAAACCTCGCAGCTGCGGCCGACGCGTTCGCTGAGTCGCGGACAATAGATCAGCGGAGTATTCCCTTCACCGAGGGAAACAAGCGGCGTCCCAGCGGAGATCGGCAGAAATTCGCGGTAACGTTCGATCACTCCCCTGCTCCACTGTGATTTTGTTGTTGTCGAATCCATTCAATTTTCTTATGCGAAGCACGTTCGCGCGATTGTCGATCGGAATGCGATATGTAAACTCAACCGTATGCCTGCCCTTAGCAAAAACGATAAGCTGCGGCTGCTGACGCTCATTCTGGAGAGCCGGCACGCGGATTTGCGCGAACAGAATCTGATTCGTCAGGGCAAAGGACATTTTCACGTTTCGGGAATGGGCCATGAAGGGCTGGCTGCGGTATCCATTCAGATGGAGCGGGATGATTACATCGTTTCCTACTATCGCGACCGCGGTCTTGTTCTTGGGCGCGGCATGACCACGCGTCAGCTTGGCCTGGAATATTTTGCCAAGCGCAATACCGGCAGCGGCGGGCGTCAGATGCCTTCTCATTATAGCGATGCAGACCTGCATATTTGGAGTGTGCCCACGCCAACCGGCGCACAACTCCTTCCCGCCTGCGGCATGGCCTGGGGCATAAAACTCGATGGAAAGAAAAATCTTGTCGTCACGACGGTCGGCGACGCCGCGACGCGTCAGGGAGATTTCTTCGAGGCGATTTGTTTCGCGAAGGAAAAGAAACTGCCGATGCTTTTTCTGGTCGAAGACAATGCCTATGGCATCAGCATGCCTACGCGCAAAACGAACCCGCTTGCTTTAGAAATCCTTGAGCCCGGGAACTGGCGCAAAGTCGAAGGACAAGACGTTCAGCAGATCTACGACGCTACGGCCGAAGCGTTCGAGAAGATTCGCGCCGGCGACGGACCATTTTTTTTCTGGATCCGGATGGAGCGTCTGTCGAGTCACACCAGTTCCGACGATCAAAAACTCTACCGCGCTGTCGAGGAATTGAGGGAGCTGGAAAATTTCGATCCCCTAACGTGCTGGAAAGAGCGGCTGTTCAAGGATGGCGTGATCAGCCAGGAGCAATACGCGCAGCTGGATAACGAAATTAAGGAACGCGTTCGTCGCGAATACGCCGAGGCGGAAAAAGCCGCGGATCCCTCGCCTAACGAACTCCTTGCAAATGTCACGGCACAAGGAACGGCGGTTTCCGAACCGCCGATGAATGCTTCGGAAAGTGCCTCTCCTTGGAAGAAGGAAATCCTTCCCGCCGGTAAATACCGAATCGGTGACACGGTGAATAAGACTCTGCGTGCTGGCATTGAAGAAGATCCGCGGCGAATCCTCTTCGGCGAAGACATCGAAGACCCGAAAGGCGGCGTGTTCCGTCTGACGCAGAAGCTTTCAACTGAGTTTCCCGAACAGGTTTTCAATTCGCCGCTCGCCGAATCGACCATTCTGGGAGTCGCGTGCGGGCTGGCTGCGTACGGCAAGCGTCCGGTGTTTGAGATCCAATTCATCGATTTCATTTATCCCGGATTCAATCAGCTTGTGACCAACATTTCGACGTTGCGGTGGCGATCGTTTGGAAACTGGAAATGTCCGGCAGTGATTTATGCGCCGTATGGTGCGTATCTGCCGGGCGGCAGTTTGTGGCATAGTCAGGCAAATGAGTCTGCGCTGGCGCATTACCCGGGATTAAACGTCGTCATCCCCAGTACACCTGCCGACGCTGCCGGATTGCTATGGACGGCGATGCATGCAGAAGACCCGGTTATCTTTCTGATTCCAAAACATCTGCTTTGGGCAGAGCACGAATATAAGGAGCCAATTCGTGCCGTGCCGTTCGGCAAAGCGCGCAAGCTGCGCGAAGGCTCCGATGTCACGGTCGTGGCCTGGGGGAATACGACAGAGAAATCGCTGGAAGCGCTGGAGAAGATTGGCAACGAAATCAGCGTCGAACTGATTGATCTCCGTTCAATCGTGCCGTGGGATACGGCGACCATCGAGCAATCCGTGCGCAAGACAGGCCGGCTCGTTGTCGTCCAGGAAGATACGGTGAATTGCAGCGTCGGGGAGATGATTATTTCACACGTCACCGGCGGGCCCGATCTTTGGAACGAATTGGTCGCCCCGCCCATTCTCGTCAGCAAACCGAACGTAGTGATCGGTTACAATCCGATCTACGAGTATGCGGCATTGCCGGACGTAGAGCGCATCGTTTCTGCAATCAAATGCTCCGTCTCAACAAAGCATGAACGCGCAGCTGCAGCAGCGGGCGTCGACCGCGGCCATGGTTCGACGGAACAACCATTTACCCAACCGGGATCGGCGCCCCCGGCTACAACGGATACCAGCGAACGACATATCCAAAACATCACCGTTCCAGTGATGGGAGAAGGGATTCGCAACGCGAAAATTGTTTCGCTTCTTAAGAAACCTGGAGAACCGGTCCAGCTCGATGACGAGTTGTGCGAAGTCGAAACCGACAAAGCCGTTTATCCAATTCAATCGTCATTCGCCGGAGTGATGGGCGAATGGAAAACCCAGGTGGGCGACACAGTTGAGATCGGTGAAGAATTGGGCACGATCGTTACCAGCGAACCGGGGTTCGCACAACAGTTCGAAACAGCAGCAAAAGAATCGGCACCTCGAAAAACTGTAGCGGCAGCCGTGCCGGCTGCAGAGACTGGCGATCGCGGCCGAACGGCGCGTGAAACTGCTTTGGGAACGCCGGAGTCATCGCCCCCGGCTACAGGGAAAGTAATCGAGCCTGCTCTTTCGCCGACGATTACGCGCAAACTGAATCGCGTCATTCCCGCCAATCTGCAAATCGACGTGCGGTGGGAAGCGATCCGGCAAACGCGCGCGGCGACCAGAAAGAAAGATCCCGAGCATGCTCCCTCTCCTTCTGTGATGATCGCGTGGTCAGTGGTGCGGGCGATGGAAAAGCATCCCCCGTTTCGCCGGTTGATTCTCGAGGACGACCAGATCGTGCAACATGACGATTTCGATTTGGGGGTTGCGGTCGCACTGGAAGACGATCGCCTGGCAACGGCGGTGATTACAAAAGCAAATCAAAAAAGCTGGACGGAATTTGTTAAAGCCTATGACGAGGCAATCGCCGCGACACGCGCGGGTCGCGTTGATGCCATGAATGCGCCAGTTGTTATCACCAGTCTCGGTGCGTTTGGCGTAAAAGCCGGCGCGCCGATTGTCGTGCCGCCATCAGTAGGCACGTTATTTGTGGGCACGGCGCACCGCGAACTGATTCCAAACAAAAACGGCGACCAGAGCGCAGAAGTCATTACGCTCTCACTCACGTTCGATCATCGAGTCGTAAACGGCGCCGGCGCAGCCGCTTTCGCCAACGAGCTCAAAAACCAAATCGAACGCTTCAAGATCCCGTCCGCAAAAGTGCTCGCCGCTTCCGCGGCCAGGCGCTGAAGATTTTCACCGCTACATCCAATCTTCCGTTACGCTTCGTAACTTAAGTACGCCCGATCTTCATGATCGATCGCGGTCAAACATCAACGGAAAGGGATCTTATGGAACGAAAACTCGAAGGGAAAAGAGTGGCTATTCTTGTAGCGGATGGCTTTGAGCAGGTGGAAATGACAAAACCGCGCAACGCGCTCAAAGAAGCGGGCGCGGAAACGAAAATCGTATCTTTGAAAGCCGGCAAGATTGAAGGCATGAATCACGCGGAGAAAGGCGATAAATTCGATGTCGATCTTACGCTGGACGAAGCGCGTCCGGAAAAATTCGATGCGCTCATGATTCCGGGCGGTCTTTACAATCCCGATGCCATGCGCACGAATGAGAAGGCGCTGGGATTTGCGAGGCATTTTTTCCGCGAAGGCAAGCCGGTGGCGGTGATCTGTCACGGCCCACAGGTTTTGATCAATGCAGATGTTGTTCGAGGAAGAAGAATGACCTCCTGGCCAGCCATTCAAGTGGATATGCGCAACGCGGGCGCGCGCTGGGTCAATGAAGAAGTAGTCGTGGACAACGGATTGGTCTCCAGCCGTAAACCTGATGACATTCCAGCCTTCAATAAAAAAATGATCGAAGAATTCGCCGAAGGCCGGCACAAGACAGCAGTAGCGGCGTAGCGCTAATTTAGGACAGGCGGCGGTTGAACGGCGGGAACGCAAGGCAACTGTAGGGCGTCTGTGTCAGACCGCCGATCGCGAACTGGCGTTTCAGAGAATGGAGCCCGGCGAGGGCCGAGCGACATGGACGGGCAGCCCGGAGGGTGAAGCTCGCTGGCGCGAGCGAATCAAACGCCCTACAATCATTGTGCTCGCGCTGTATGACGACCGCCAACAAAATCACCGTTGTCCGGATCTTGATGATCCCTGCGTTCGTGACAATGGCGATTTATTATGGCGAGAGCATCAAACGCGGCCAACCCCTTGAATGGCAACGCTTCGCTGCGATCGCGATCTTTGTTGTTGCTGCTGTAAGCGATGGCCTGGATGGCTACGTGGCGCGTCGGTACAACCAGCGCAGCACCCTCGGCGTCATTCTTGATCCCGTTGCCGATAAGGGATTGTTGCTCAGTGGCATCATCACCTTGAGCCTGACAAATTGGAGCGAGTTCGGGCCGGAAGCTGGAAAATTCCCTGTCTGGTTCCCGGTGCTGGTGATTTCTCGGGATGCCATTCTGCTGGTCGGGACACTCATCCTGTATTTACTCAACGGAAAAGTAGAGGTGCAACCACACTGGACAGGAAAAATTGCCACCGTGTTGCAGATGTTCGCCATCGGATGGGTGATGCTGCAGATTTATGTCGTTCCGCTGTTTTACATTGTACTTGCTGCCGGAGTCTTCACTTTGATCTCGGGGATCATTTACGTCACCGACGGCGTCCGGCAGTTGCAGGCCGCAGGGCACGCGCATCCTGCGAAATCGTAAATGCGGCCCGGGGTAGAATCAGCGCCCGTGCGGCAAAGTAAGTTTACCTACTGCGATTGCAGAGGTTGCGTGTCGGAGCACAATTCTCGTCACCTCTCCCTTCACAAGGGAGAGGGCAAGGGTGAGGGTTCGCTTTGTCTTTCCAACTTTTAATCCCCTCACCTCAGTCCTCTCCCCTTGATCAAGGAGAGAGGCGGATTCAATAATGTCCTCAATCATTGACTATGAGTGACACGACACCCAGGCCAAGCGTCGCAATCGTAGGGCGGCCGAATGTAGGCAAGTCCGCGCTGTTCAATCGCCTCGTAGGCCGAAAGATTTCGATCGTCCACGATCAACCTGGGATCACACGTGACCGGCTTTCGGCAATATGCACACGGGGTAAACGCCCGTTCGCCTTGTGGGATACCGGCGGCATTGTCGGTGCTGGCGAATCTGAACTGACAGAGCAAGTGCGCCGCGTTGCGGATGAGGGGCTGCGCCAAAGCGATGTTCTCCTTTTTCTGGTGGACGCAAAGGACGGCTTGTCTCCGATCGACCAGGAACTGGGTCGGATGCTGCGCAAAGCGCGAAAACCAGTGGTGCTCGTGATTAACAAGATTGATACCGACAAGCACGAGCCATTGGCGTCGGAGTTCGATTCGTTAGGCTTCGGCCAAACAATTTTGGTCAGCGCAGAACATGGCCGCGGGATTTCGGACCTGCTGGACGCAATTGAACTCCAGCTCCCCTCGCCTGCCAACATCAAACATCAAACACTTGTCCGCCATAGCCTCGGCGAAGGCGGATCGAACATCGAACATCCAATTGCCATCGCCATTGTCGGTCGGCCGAACGTAGGCAAATCTTCGCTGATCAATTCCATCGTCCGCAGTGAACGCGCGATTGTCAGCGAGTTGCCCGGCACAACACGGGACGCCGTCGACGTTCTTTATCAGCGCGACGACCGAACCTTTGTGTTCATTGACACCGCTGGAATTCGACGGCGCGGCAGGCATTCAAGCTCCGCGGAGGTCTTCAGTGTGATGCGCGCCGAGCGCAGTATTCGCCGGGCTGATCTTTGCATCCTCACTGTCGATCTCACCACAGGCGTGACTGCGCAGGACAAACGGATCGGGGGATTGATCCAAAAAGCGCGAAAAGCAGCAATCATTGTATTGAACAAATGGGACTTGGTTAAGCCGGCGCGCAGAGAAAAGCAGGTCACAAGACAACTTGCCGATGAAACGCGCGCCAGAATTTTCTTTCTCGAATACGCGCCGGTGTTGATCACTTCTGCCTCGACCGGCGAAAATGTCGATCAGCTATTTGCATTGGTGGAACAAATCCAACGCGCGGCGCAAAAACGCATCGGCACGGGCATTCTTAACCGCTTACTCCGCCAGGCATTCGAAGCGAATCCACCTCCATTGAGCAAAGGAAAACGGCTGAAATTATTTTACGCAGCTCAATCCTCAGGAGTTGAGCACCATTCTTCCAGGGAGGAAGGAACCCCTGTGACGTCAGCGCTCCCGCGCGGCAGCCAAACGTCCCGACCGACCGGGCGGAGCCAGACGCTCTCACCCCCGGAATTCGTTCTCTTCGTGAACGATCCCGGTTTGATCAATGAAAACTATCGCCGTTATCTTGAAGCTCGCATTCGTAAGGCGGAACCATATCCAGGTCTGCCGTTAATTCTAAGGTTGCGTGCCCGCGTTCAAAAGAAACGCGATTAGCTTGCACTTCGAAAACAGCACCCTGCACTCGGGCAATAGGTCCCGCTTTGATCGAACGTTCCGCCCGTCAAACGTGTCTGACCAGACCGTATGAAATCGACGCAGGAAATTACGCAGGAAGTCCGAGAGCTGGGCCAGTGGATTCCGACGCTTCGGCAAGAGGTCGGTCACGTTGTGATAGGGCAGAAGTATCTGGTGGATCGTCTTCTGCTCGGACTTTTGGCCAACGGTCATCTCCTGCTCGAAGGCGTCCCCGGTCTTGCCAAGACGCTCACAGTAAAAACAATGGCCGCAGGCATTCAGACCGGTTTCCAGCGGCTGCAGTTCACGCCCGATTTGTTGCCCGCCGACTTAATCGGGACACTCATTTACAATCCCCGGAGCGGCGAATTTTCTACCAAGCTCGGGCCGATCTTTTCTAATTTAATTCTCGCGGACGAAATCAATCGCGCGCCGGCCAAAGTCCAGAGCGCCTTGCTTGAAGCGATGCAGGAGCGGCAGGTCACGCTTGGCGAAAAGACTTATCCCCTGCCCGATCCGTTCCTGGTTCTCGCGACCCAGAATCCAATCGAACAGGAAGGCACATACCAACTGCCGGAGGCGCAACTCGATCGATTCATGTTCAAGCTAAACATCGGTTATCCACATAAGCGCGAGGAGCGAAGCATCCTCGACTTAATGGCGACTTCGGCGCCTGACTTGCGAGTCAATCCCGTTGTAGAGCCGGCGCAAATCGTCGCCGCGCGCGACGTCGTCAACAACATCTACATCGACGACCGCGTGAAAGACTACATTGTGGATGTAGTCTGGGCGACCCGCGAACCATCCGCGTACAACTTGCGGCTGGAAGGATTGATTCGGTACGGCGCTTCGCCTCGAGCAACGATTTATCTCGCGCTGGGCGCGCGCGCTCATGCATTCCTGAACGGACGCGGGTACGTCACGCCGCAAGATGTAAAAAGCATCGGTCCAGACGTGTTGCGGCATCGCATCATCGTCAGTTACGAAGCCGAGGCGGAAACGGTGACCAGCGAGACGATTATCGAACGAATCTTTGCCGGGCTGCCTGTGCCGTGATTTTCTGTCATTCCGAGCGAAGTCGAGGAATCCCGTGGCTTAACCAGAGAGTAATTCCACGGGGTCCTTCGACTCCACTTCGTTCCGCTCAGGATGACCGAGAATAGTGCGCAACCGTCCTATGCCACATCAAAACTACTTCGTTTACATTTTAACAAACGGTGACCGTCACACGGTCTTGTATATCGGTGTCACCAACAGCCTCGAGCGACGTGCGAGTGAACATTCGCTCTTTGGCAGCGCGTTTGCGCGGCAGGACAACGCTCACAAGCTGATTTGTTTCGAAGGGTATCCAGACCCGACTAACGCAATAGCGCGAGAAAAGCAGCTTAAACGTTGGCGTCGGGCGAAAAAGGAAGCGCTCATCGCGAAAAGAAATCCTGAATGGAGTGATCTCTTTGATCGGATGTACGCTTTACGACCACTTGGAGGTACTCGGTAATGCCACGGGATCCCTCGACTCCGCTTCGCTCCGCTCGGGATGACGAGCGTGCTGAGAAGACAACGGAGATTCTTAAGAAGATCAGAACCCTCGAGATCAAAACGCGCGGTCTGGTCGAGACCGCGTTCGCCGGCGATTACCACAGCGTTTTCAAGGGTCGCGGCATGAATTTCGACGAAGTGCGCGAATATCAGCCTGGCGACGAAATTCGCGCGATCGATTGGAACGTCACCGCGCGCATGGGGAACGCGTTCGTGAAAAAATTTACTGAAGAACGCGAGTTGACGGTGATGCTGGTGGTAGATGTGAGCGCGTCAGGCAGTTTTGGCAGCACGACGCAATCGAAACGCGAATTGGCTGCCGAAGTGGCCTGTCTTCTCGCTTTCAGCGCAATTAGAAACAACGACAAAGTAGGCCTGCTGCTCTTCACGGATCGGGTTGAGCTTTTCATCCCGCCCAAGAAAGGCCGCTCGCATACGCTGCGTATCATTCGCGAGATTTTGTTTTTCGAACCGGAGGGACGCGGCACCGAACCCGGGCCAGCCCTCGATTACCTGAATAAAATCGTTACGCGTCGCGCGGTCGTTTTTTTCATTTCAGATTTTCAAGCGCCGGACTTCTCGCGAACGCTCGCGGTGAGCGGACGGCGGCATGATTTTGTGGCGATCCAGATCACGGACGAACGCGAAAGGACGCTGCCAAACGTGGGCCTCATTACTCTGGAGGACGCCGAGACCGGAGACCAGATCGAGATTAATACCGCGGACCGCAAAACGCGCGCCCTGTTCGCGGACGCCGCCAGTGAGCACGAAACAGAGCTTTCGCGCACGCTCCGGAAGAACAATATTGATGCGATTACGCTGCAAACCGGCAGGGACTATCTGCCGGCGTTGCGTTCGTTTTTCAAACAACGCGAGCGTCGGCTTGGGGTTCGATAGGCCGCGGAAGTAATTGTGTATGGAGATGAAATGAATTCCCCTTTCAAAAAGCCGTTATCACTCTACTACTGCATCGCTCCTGCGTTGCTGGTGGCAGCGGAAGAATTCCACGACATCACCCCGCCCGTGGACTATTCCCTCATTCCTCCCTGGCTTGTATTTGTAATCGCATTCGGCGTGCTTTCACTGGTCGGCCTGGTGGTGTGGTGGTTTGTGCGCCGAAAGAAACCGGAAGCGCCGCCCAAACAGCCACGGGAAATTGCGCTCGAGGAGCTCGAACAAATTCGCTGGGAGATTGAAAAAGTCAGCCCGTATCAGTTCAGCATTCGCGTATCCGACATTTTGCGGCGGTACGTAACACAACAGTACGGGCTACCGGCAACGCGACAAACTTCCATAGAATTTTTGACGGCGGCCGCAAAGGCGCCCTCTTTTTCAGCGGCTGATAAGTCCTTGCTCGAGGATTTCTTGAACCGCTGCGACCTGATCAAGTTCGCAAAGTACGAGGCGACCGTGTCCGACAGCGAATTGTTGCTGGAAGAGGCGATCCGCTTCGTCAAAGGAGGGCAACTTGCGACTGTTTAATCGTTTCTGTCATTCCGACCGAAGTCGAGGAATCCCGTGGCTCAATCGTAGGGTAATCTCGCGGGATCCTTCGACTCTGCTTCACTTCGCTCAGGATGACGACTAGTGAAATGAAAAATCTATTCGATTCGTGGTCAAACAGCGCATTGACGTTTGCGCATCCCTGGCTGCTGCTGCTTCTGCTTGCGGTCCCTTTGCTTGCATGGCTGCGCGGGAAAAGTGGCCCGGCCGCGGCGCTGACTTATTCGTCGACAGCAAGCCTGCGGACGATCGGGAAAAAAAGTGCCGCGCGCGTCGGAAAACTTTTACGAACGCTATTGCTCGCTTCGCTCGCCATCTTCGTCGTGGCTCTTGCGCGGCCGCAACTCGGCAAGAGTCTCACTCAAATCGAGGCCAGCGGGATCGACATCATTCTTGTGCTCGACGTTTCCGGTTCGATGCTGACGAAAGATTTTACCATTGGCGGCCAGGAGGCTACGCGTGTGGATGCGATTCGCGAAGTCACGCGGAAGTTCATCGAAGCGAGGCCAAATGATCGCATCGGCATCATTGCATTCGCCGGTCGTCCTTATGTCGTTAGTCCCATGACGTTGGATCATGATTGGCTTTTGCAAAACCTGGACCGGGTGAAAATCGGCCTTGTGGAAGATGGCACGGCCATAGGGTCGGCCATGGCTGCAGCAGCGAATCGCCTGAACGACAAAAAATCCAAAAGTCGTGTGCTCGTCTTATTAACCGACGGCGAAAACAATGCCGGCAAAATTCCGCCCAAGACTGCCGCCGAAGCAGTGAAAGCGCTAAAGATTCACTTCTATTCCATCGGCGCTGGAATAAATGGAATTGCGCCTGCGCCCATCTTCACCAACCGCGGTCCGTTGACCGATGCTTTGGGAAACATCCTTTATGAAAATCAGCCGGTGCAGTTTAACGAGGCCGGGCTGAGGGAAGTCACGAAAATCGCCGACGGTAAATTTTTTCGAGCTACCGACACGGAATCGCTGGAACAGATTTTTGGCGATATCGACAAGTTGGAGAAATCGACGGTCAGCGTGAAAAAATATCAGCAGTATCGCGATCTATTTCCGCTGTGTCTCATGGGCGGCTGCGGCCTGCTGCTGGCCCAGATAATTTTGTCGCAAACGGTTTGGAAAAAATTGCCATGAGGAGAAAACGCCCAACGCCCAAGGTCCAACGCTCAACATCCAAACGCCCCTCCTGTCATGTTGAGCGAAGCGAAACATCTCGGATTTTAACTACAGCTGTTTCCAGAAGGAATAATCAGAGATTCTTCGCTTCGCTCAGAATGACAACAGCGCTAAACGGCTTGCCGCTTCAACGCTTCAACGCTTCAACGTTTTTTTTAATCAACCCATGACCTTCGGTGCACCAGAATGGCTTTGGGGATTGCTGATCATCCCGCTCTTGGTCGCGCTATTTCTGCGTGCGGAGCACAGGGGCCTCAAGCGGTTGCAGCAATTCGTTTCCGCGCGCCTTCTCCCGCAGCTCGCGGGAACGGTCAATCGACCGCGGCGCATCATAAGGTTTGGCTTGCAGTTGCTCGGGCTTGCGCTGGCGATCGTCAGTCTGGCGCAACCGCGCTGGGGTTACACCTTTCAAGACGTAAAGCGTAAAGGACTCGATCTGCTCGTTGCGGTAGACACATCCCGAAGCATGCTGTCCAATGACGTCCAGCCCAACCGGCTCGAGCGGGTCAAACTGGCGATCCAGGATTTGATCAACGAACTCCAAGGCGACCGCGTCGGCCTGATTGCTTTTGCCGGACGAGCTTTCTTGCAAGCACCACTAACGATTGATTACGACGCCGTCATCGAAGCGGTCAATGATCTCGACACAAAGACGATTCCCGAAGGTGGCACCAACATCTCCAGCGCCATTACGCTCGCGACTCAGAGCTTTGGCAAAAGCGCGACGGGAAATCGCGCGCTCATCATCTTCACTGACGGCGAGGAATTAAGCGGCGATGCGCTAAAAACGGCCAAGGCTGCGGCTGACGCCGGGGTGCGAATCTTCACGGTCGGTGTCGGCACCCCCCAGGGTTCTCTCATTCCTATCACCGGAGAAAACGGTGAAACCAGCTTCGTAAAGGATTCAGCCGGTCAGGTCGTCAAATCGAAGCTGGATGACAAGCGTCTGAGCGAGGTCGCTGAGGCAACAGGTGGGTTTTACGTTCATCTGGAAAACGGCCCGCGCACAATGCAGCAAATTCAAAATGAAGGTTTGGCAAAAATGCAGGCCGCTGAGATGGACGTGCGGTTGTCACGGCGGCCGATTGAGCGCTATGAGTGGCCGCTCGGGGCCGCTTTGATCGTTCTCGCTTTCTCCATCTTGATTCCCGAGCGCAAATCGGCCGCCGGGTGGATTCGCCGTGGCAAACGCGCGCGTGAACGAACGTATGTTCCTGCGCCGGTCAAGGCAGCAACCGCAGCCGTAGCTCTCATGCTCCTGCTATCTGCATCCGCTTTTGCCACTGCACCGGGAGTCCACGCGTATCAGCAGGGAAAATTTGAAGACGCTTACAAAGAATTTCAGGAAACCTTGAAATCCCATCCGCAATCCCGCGCCGAAGACGAGCTCCAGTTCGATTCGGGTACCGCTGCTTACAAATTAAAGGATTACAATAAGGCGCTGGAGTCATTCAGTCAGGCTCTGCTCACACCTGACACAGGTTTGCAGAGCAAGGGGCATTACAATCTTGGCAACACGTTGTATCAGCGCGGCGAAATGCAGAAGAACGAGGATAAAAAACTAAGCGACTGGAAGAATGCCCTCGATCACTACGAGCAAACCCTCAAACTCGATCCCCACAACAAAGAGGCGAAGGACAACTACGAATACGTCAAAAGGAAAATCGATGAGCTAAAAAACAAGAAGCAACAGCAACAGCCCTCGCCCTCTCCTTCTCCAACTCCTCCGCAAAAAGATAAACAGAACAAAAAAGATCAGCAGCAGAACCAGCAAAAACAGGATCAACAGCAACAACAAAAGAATCAGCAGCAGCAACAGCAGCAAAACCAAAAGGATCAGCAGCAGCAACAGCAACAGCAACAGCAGAATCAAAAGGACCAGCAGCAGCAGCAACAACAACAGCAGCAGTCACAAAATCAAAAGACAGAAGACCAGTCCGGCAACAACAAAGACAAAAACCAAAAAGATCAACAGCAAAAGGATAAGAATCAGGCTCAGGCGAAGAACGAGCCTCAAAAGAAAGAGCAGCAACCCGGCCAGAGTCCGTCGCCTTCGCCCGGCGGGCAAAACCAACAGCAAAATCAGCCCTCGCCATCGCCAGGCGAGCAGCAGGCTGAACAATCCCCGAGTCCAGGCGAAGGAGAAAACGGAACGCCCTCGCCGTCGCCGGGCGAGGGTGAAGGGGAAAACGCCTCCCCCACCCCTGCGGAATCGCCGCAGAAGAAATTCGCGGGCGAAGTGAAAGGCGCCGGAGGAGATACCTCACAAAAACCTCCTGAGAAAAACGAGCAAGTCGCCGAAGCTGAGCAGGAGAAAGAGGGCCAGATGAGTGAACGCCAGGCCCTGGCGCTTCTTGAATCGATGAAAGACGAGGAAGCGCGAGTCCGACTTGATGAACGCAAAGTAAAGCGCCATGTCTATAACGATTGGTAAGAGATTGGCTGATAGTTGATATTTGATGGGGATCCCAATGCGCGCTCGAATCTTTTTGGCATTATTCGCGTTGATCGCGGCTACACCGCTTGCATTAGCCGATGCACCGAGTGTCACTGCGGTCTTGAGCAATGCCGAGATAGCTGTCGGCGAAACCGTGGAGCTGCAAATCAAGGTAACCGGTCCCGGCGATGCGCGGCCCCCTGAAGAGATTTCAATCGATGGTCTGGAGATTCACTCCACCGGAACGTCGCGACAATTTGAAATCCACAACTTCGCAACCAATTCGAGCGTGACTTATAATTACACCATTCTTCCGCTCAGAGCCGGACGATTCACCATCCCGCCGCAGACCGTTCTGGCCGGCGGCAAGATCCTCCGGACTCCAGAGCTGGTGTTGAACGTTGTCGATTCCCCGGGACGTCCGACAGCCACGCAGCAACGTCGCAGCGCGCAGCGCCCCTCCACCAGTGCGCGGGATCTGGTTTTCGCTGAATTAATCGTACCAAAGAAAACTGCATATGTAGGTGAGATCGTTCCGGTTCAAATTCGCATGGGATTTGATGCGCGTATCCGTCCCAGACTGGTCGAGCCGCCAGAAATCACGGGACAAGGATTTACCTCGCAGAAATTGCAGCAGTCCGCACAAAACGTGGAGACCATCAACAACAGACCTTACGAAGTTGTCACGTTTAAAACTGCGATTGCTGCTGCGCGCGCGGGAAAGTTTGAACTCGGGCCAGTCACGGCGAAAGCGCAGATTGTCGTTCCCCGAAGGCGAAACGCGCCGCGTTCCCGTTCGCCATTCGATTTATTCGATTTGGACGATCCTTTTTCAGATCCATTTTTCTCGAATCCTTTTGCCCAGCTCGGCGAGCGTCGCGACATAGATATCAGCAGCGAGCCTGTATCGCTTGAGGTCAAGCCGTTGCCACCAAACGCGCCACCGAGTTTTTCAGGAGCTATCGGGAGCTTTACCATGGCCACAGACGCGAAGCCGAAGAGCGTTCAGGTAGGCGATCCGATCACTGTCACAACTACAATTTCAGGGCGCGGCAATTTTGATCGCGTCAATGCGCCGTTGATCGAGGATGAACGCGGCTGGCATAAATATCCCCCCTCTTCAAAGTTCAAGCAGGACGATGAAGTCGGCATTAGCGGCACAAAGACTTTTGAAATGGTGCTTTCGCCTAACGAGAAAAAGCAAACTCTGCCAGTGCTCGCCTTCTCCTATTTTGATCCGGCCAAGGAACAATACATGACGCTGCACAGTGAGCCGATGGCGATCACGGTGCAGGGTGGTTCAGCCGGGTCGAACGTGGCCGCTCAGCCGCCGTCATCCCCACCGGCTGGCGCATCCCCCGCGGCCCCATCGGTTTCAACAGCCACCAAGCCGCAGGATATTCTTTATCAATTAACAGAGCCATCGCGCACCGTGGCATCGTTCGAGCCGTTTTACGCGCGTCGCATCTTTTGGGAGGCGCAATCACTGCCCCTGGCGGCGCTGCTCATCTTCGCCGGCTGGAAGATTCGGCGAGCCAGACTCGATAATCGCCAGGCCCGGCGCATTGCCACCCTGCAACACGAAGCGGCTGAGTTGATGCACAAATTGCGCCGTGATGACGTATCTCCGCGGGAATATTACGCCGAAGCGTCGCGAGTTGTCCGGTTGAAGGCCGCGCTGGCTTCCGGTAACCGGGGGATCGATCCAAACGTAGTGGACGTGGAGACCGCGGCCAACACTTTCAAGCTGGATACGGATTCGCGGGACCAGCTCCGTCGGTTGTTCGAGCAAAATGACGAGTGGCAGTACAGCGGAACGCACAACGGCCCTGGAAAAATCTCACCGGAAAGCCGGCGCGACGTCCTGGAGTTAATTGAAAATTTGAAATGAATGCAGGAAAAAATAGTAGCGCAAGCGTCCACGCTTGCGAGAGCTCTCCGACGCGCAGGCGAGGACGCTCGCACTACATTATCCGCGCTTGCTGCGCGATGATTTGTTCGGTAGTGCCGTCGTTGGCCTTCGCGCAAGCAGATGCTGACTTTGCAAAAGCGAACAACGAGTACGCCCAGGGAAATTTCAAGGAAGCGGTCGCCAGCTATGAGGCAGTGGTTCGCAAAGGGCAATGGAACGCAAATCTGTTCTACGATCTCGGTAACGCCTATTTTCGCACCGGCGATTTTGGGCATGCGATTTTGAATTACGAGCGCACGCTTGCGTTAGACCGACATCATCCGGAAGCGATGGCTAATTTGCAGATTGCACGGGACGAAGCGCGGGCGCTGGAACTCCAACCAAGCCGCCTCGAGCGTTATCTCCAATTTGCCAGCGCTAATGAGTACTGCGTGGCTGCCGCCATTGCGTTTTGGCTCGGAATTTTTGGGTTGATCGCGCTGATTTTTGCCCGCCGCCGTTCCGCTGCGTTAACGGTCTTATCGATCGCCTGCCTGCTGGTATGCGCCGCGACTGTGTGGGCGATTTACATACTGGAGCGAGGCAGCAATGGACCCGCGTTGGCGATCGTCACTGGCAACGACGTGCAGGCGCGTCTCGCTACCGCGGATACGGCGAACAGTGTTCTCGCGTTACCGCCGGGCAGCGAGATCAAAATCCTGAGTGCGCGCGGTGATTGGATGTACGCCGCGCTTCCGAATGATTTGCGCGGCTGGATTCAGGCGAAGAACGCCGAGCAAGTGCGGCTGTAACAGTTTCTGTAGGGCGTCTGTGTCAGACGCCTGAGTACGAGCGACCAAACAGATAGGCGCATGACACAGACGCCCTACAACTGCAGAGCATCACGATTTGCAGGGGTCGGAAATCCCCGCTAGAGAAATTATATGAATCCAGAGATGGAGATCGGCACCGACGAGAAGGCGCTCGAGATGAATCTGGATCCGACCAAGTATGGGACTTTCGCCGAGATCGGCGCCGGCCAGGAAGTAGCGCGGAGATTCTTTCGTGTCGGTGGTGCAGCGGGCACGATCGCCAAGACCATGTCCGCCTACGACATGATATTCAGCGATGCCATTTACGGACCGGCACAACGTTATGTCAGCCGTGCTCGTCTCAAGACGATGCTCGATCATGAGTACGATCTTCTCATCGAGCGGCTGGACCAAAAGTTCGGAGCTGAAAAGATGTTCTTCGTTTTTGCCGACACAGTTGCGGCGCGCAGTTTCAAGGAACGGAATGAATCGCACGGCTGGCTTGGTGTTCGATTTCAATCCGAACCTCGAGCGCAGCCGAGCCAGATCATCATCCACGTGCGTCTGCTGGACGCGACTCACGTGGAACAACAGGAAGCGCTCGGCGTGATCGGTATCAATTTGCTGCACGGCGCGTTCTACCATCGGCAACCGGAAGAATTGATCGCGTCGCTTCCGGAAAATCTCGCACCGGGACGAATTGAAGTGGACATGATCAAATTTTCCGGACCGCTTTTTCAACACGTAGATAATCGACTGATGAGTTTGCAGTTGGTCAGCCAGCGTTTAACAGATGCGGTGATGTTTAAGGCCGACGGTGAAACCGTCCAGCCGGCGGAAGTTTTCTACAAAAAAGCGATCCTGGTCGAGCGCGGCAATTTTCGGCCCATCACGTACGCCACGAACGACATGCTGGATGGTGCGCGGCGCGTGTTTCTGAAGCACTGCGATTGCTCGGAAGACGAGGTCGTGGTGCTCATGGAAATGACGTTGGAAAATTTGCTCGCCGACGGCCAGGTGAATCACGCCGATTTTTTGGCCCGCGTAGATATTCTCGGCGCCTTGGGACGAACAGTCTTAATCTCGCGATTCCGCGAATACTACCGGCTCGCGGGCTATCTGTTTCGCTATACCAACAGAGCAATCGGGCTCGTCATGGGCGTGCCTAGCTTGATCGAGATCCTGAACGAAAAGTATTATACAAATCTTGCAGGCGGAATTCTCGAGGCGCTCGGCCGGATGTTTAAGGGAGGACTAAAACTTTACGTTTATCCGATGATTGACGAAGCGAGCGGACAGATCGTCACGGCGAAGGAAATCGAAGTCGCGCCGAATTTGCGCTCGCTGTTTCAATACTTGATAGACAATCAATACGTTCAGGAAATTGCTGACTACCATCCTGAGTTTTTGCGGATTCATCCGCCTGACGTGCTTGCGAAATTGCAGTCCGGCGACAACAGATGGGAGCAAATGGTTCCACCGGAAGTCGCTCACATCATCAAGAAACGCGAGTTTTTCGGCTATCGCCGGCCGATCGCCGCGTAGGCTGCGTCCACGAATGTCATTCCGAGCGAAGTCGAGGAACCCCGTGGCAAAAGCTTAATGTTCCGCACCGGGATGTCTCGACTTGGCTCGACATGACAGCGCTATTTAAATTTAAATGAAAATCTCAGTGGCCCAGATTTCGTGTTCGCTCGGCGATCCGGATGCGAATCTGTCCAAGGTTGGCGAGTTTTCCCGGCGGGCCAAAGATGCAGGCGCAGAGCTGATTGTTTTTCCGGAAATGACTGACACCGGCTACGCGATGCCAGTAATTCAGAAGCATGCCAGCCATTGGAAAACTGGATTCGTTCCCCGACTTCAAGAAATCGCGACGGAACATTCAATCGCGATCGTCAGCGGCGTTTCGGAGCGAGATGGACCTTCAATTTACAATTCCCAGGTAATTGTCGACGCCAAGGGCGACATCATTGCGAAATATCGTAAGACCCATTTGTATGCGGTTGCGCCAGTCGAAGAACAGACCTGCTTCGCACGAGGTGAGATATTCGCAAGTTCTGCGCTCGGCGAACTGCGCTTTGGCTTCAGCATCTGCTACGATCTCCGGTTTCCGGAGTTGTACCGAAAACTGGTCACCGAGCAGAACGTCGGCGCTTTCATTATCTCTTCTGCCTGGCCATTCCCAAGGGTCGAACATTTTCGCGTGCTAGCGCAAGCGCGCGCGATCGAAAACCAAAGCTACGTTGTCGCGTCAAACCGTGTTGGCAAAGACGATAACCTCTGGTTCTGTGGCAACTCGGCAATCATCGACCCTCGTGGAGTCGTGATTGCCGCTGCCTCCGCAGACCGCGAAGAACTGATTCACGCCGATTTATCGCAAGAGCTAGTACGAGCAGTCCGCAGTCGGGTCGGGTCGCTCGCTCATCGCCGACAAGATTTATACGGCTAAGTTCCTTAGCGTCTCACTCTAGAGCCCAGCCGAAACGGCGCGCTACGTTAATTTTGCTCCTATCGGGCCACTAGATGAGAATCGCCTCTCCGAGCTGTTTTCACACGACCGAAGAGGCTCTCCTCAGAACTTACTTATTTCCTTACGGCAGCGTTTGGTTGTTGTGCGAATTGATCTACAGACAGGCGCGTTCCATGGAGTGTCCCCATGTCTTCGAAGACGACGTTTCCATCCGAGTCGAAGAACTTTTGATCATAGGTGCCGTCGAAGCTATTCTTGTCAACGCTGACGGTATTTAGTTCCCTCAACTCGAAGCGGACACTCCCGCCAGGGCCACCGCCAGGTAGCCATCCTACGTGGAAGAGCTGGAACGTCCTGGCTCCTATCTGTTTGAATGTTCCCTGGCATTGGCCCAGCGAAAAACTAGGACTCTCGATTTCCAAACCGTCACTGTGCCACTGCGCGTAAGTGTCATACGCCGGACCGAGCCCGGTATAATGTTCAAGCCACAAACCTACGATTCCAGGGGCACCCTCAACTGCTTTCACCGCCGGTGACAGCCAAAAGCAGCCAAGCGCCAGCAGAATTGTTCCGAATGTAATGCTCAATTTCTTCATTTAATTTTCCTTTGTTGTTGTTTTGGCCTTCTTTGACTTCTCATTGTGCCGCCTTCGTCCCGCACTCACGGGCTATGGCGTGCCAAGGAGAACTCAGTTCTAGCCGTTCACTGATGTACTGCGCGAGATTGGCAGAGCTGTTACGCGTAAAGTCGACAATCGTAAAAAAGGGAAACCACGGATGACGCGGATATCACGAATTGGGGAGCGCAGGCTGCCAGCCTGCTGGTTTCGGCTGCCAGCCGAAACGAACTTTAATCTGTGTTTATTCGCGCAATTCGCGCGCGACGGCTCTGCGATAAAGGACAACAAAACAGAATGCCACTTGTGCATAGTCCGCCTGTATGCTTGACCGCCTTTGCAAGTGCTGTAGTCACCACTAAGAGGTCGGAGCGTTATTGATTGTTTACGACTACTTTCGAAGCCGGCTTACTCGTTTCAAATTGCGCACTCACGTTTTGGATTTGTGACGCCTGCTCCTTCAGTTGCGCGATCACAGTGCCCAGTCCTTTCTTGAGCTCGCTGATTGTTCCTTTCTCCTCCTGAATTTCGCGAGCCTGATCCTGTACTCTTTTATGCTCTTTGAGAAATTCATTGAGCAGCATGGCGTTGATCGCATTGTAGCGCACGCTCTCGATTTGGCCCTCTTTATTGCAAACGGTCAGGTTTGGATCGATCTCGGCCACGTCCTCGGCGACCAAGCCATAGTCGAGGATTTGGCTTTGGTCGATCTCTTTCTTGTAGCGATACGTGACCGGCTTGAGCCGGTAGAGCGTTTCACTGGCGTTGTCCATTGCTTTGACCTCTTCCTTGTAACGGCGCGAGCAGGAGAGATGACCAAGCACGCCGGTCGATAAATCCACGGTGACAGTGTCAGTGCCGCCGCCGCTTAAGGGGGTGTTGTTGATATTGCCGATATAGGTGTGGCGGTTCTCGTTGGCAGCACCTGCCGGGTGGCCGATATAAACGTTGAGAAAGCCGCTCGTGAGACCCGTGCCGGCTCCAGTGCCAACGGCCACATTGTCGTAGCCATTGGTAAGATTAAAAAGCGCTCGATATCCAAATGCGTCGTTGGCTACGTTATTGGGGCCATTGACGTTGGCCAGGGCCTGAAAACCGACAGCTGTACTGATACCCAGATCGGTGGGTCCGTTGCCGAAATCAGCCCCGGCCACCATGCTGCCCAACGCTTGATAGCCCACCGCAGTGTTGCCGCTGGCGATGGTGTTGCTTTCCAGCGCATGTGAACCGACGGCGGTGTTAGGACCGACGGGCGAGCCGTTGGTTGTGCCCAGGGTACCCCCCGGTGGTGTTGGCCTGGAGCGCAAAAGCGCCGGTGGCTGTGTTGCCGTCGGCGGTGTTGTTCAAGAGCGCAAACGCGCCAACTGCGCTGTTGTCCGAGCCGCTGTCGTTATAGACGAGCGCGTCAGTTCCAATAGCCACGTTCTCTGTGCCAGTGGTGTTGAGCAAAAGCGCTGCAGTGCCCACTGCGGTATTGGAATCCCCGTTGTTGAGGGCCAGCGCTCCACCGCCCACACCGGTATTGAAGCCGCCGGTGCTGTCTAAAAAGAGCGAACGCCAACCAAGCGCCGTATTCCCAGCCCCGGTCGTGAGAAAACCGAGCACCTCGCACCCTTCGGCTGTCGTGAAGTTGGGATAGCAGCCGTCCGGCGCCGGACTGACCGCTTCCGCCACCGGCAATACGCCGAAACAGATAAAAAGGAGGAGCGGGATCAGCGAGAGAACTTTTCCCGGGTGCGAGTTTTGAGTGAATCTTTGGAGCAAAGGTACTGTTTTCATGATTCTCTTTTGTTGTTTTGGCCTTCTTTGGCCGTTCACCGATGTACTGCGCGAAATGTGATTAGGCGTTACGGAGAAACCGCGCGAATTCGCAAACAGAAGGAAACTCCGGAAGCTTTCGCCGGCAGGCGAAGGCAGCAAAGATTCAATTTAGTGCCGGCAAAGACGATCTTTTGTGGCGCAGCTTTAGTGACTGCTGCGCACCACTTGCGGCGCAGAGTGACTCGTCTCGACGTGCGCGGTTACCTTCTGCAAGCCCGCAGCGAGCGCTTTGATCTGGCTTTGCTGCTCAAGAACAATCGCTTTCAGATCTTGCACTTGATGATGCTCTTTGAGAAACTCATTGAGCAACATCGCGTTCACCGCGTCGTAGCGCACGGTGTAGATGTCGCCCTTCTCATCGCGCACCACGAGACCGGGATTCACTTCGGCGACTTCCTCGGCAATCAAACCGAATTGCGGCGTGTCAGTCTTGTCGTTTTTGTAGTGAAACGTCACAGGCTTGAGTTTCAGGATAGCTTCGCTCGCCTTATTCATTGCTTGAATCTCTTTCTTGAACCTGCGCGAGGAACTAGCCGTGCCGAGCTGGCCATTCGAGTCGATTAGCACCGGTAGGGTATCGGCGAAATGTGTCGTCGTTCCACGAATGTTGGCGATAAAGCAGCTATTGCTCACGTCCACACCGGAAAGACCGATACAAATAACACCATTGGCTGCAGTGATATTGGAGCCAGCGCTCACGCCCAACGCGATATTGCCGCTGCCGTTCATGTTGCCAGCGAGCGCACTATCCCCCAAGGCCACGTTGTAGATGCCGGTGGTGTTGTTAACGAGCGCAGCATCACCGATGGCCGTGTTGAAGCTGCCGCCGGTGTTGTTTAAAAGCGCTGCCGCTCCAACAGCTGTGTTTTGGGCGCCGGTAGTGTTGTTCAAGAGAGCCGCAGCTCCAACCGCCGTATTTGCATCTCCGGTGTTGAAAAGGAGCGCTCCCGCGCCGGAAGTCGTGTTGAAGCTGCCCGTTACGTTGCTAAAGAGTGAATACCAACCAACTGCTGTGTTCGCTGCGCCGGTGGTGAGGCTAAAAAGGGCGTTCTGCCCTTCTGCCGTGGTGAAGTTGGGATAGCCTCCATCTGGTGCCGGATTGACTGCTTGCGCCTTTGGCAAAACCCCAAAGCAAACGAGGGCGAGCGTGATGATAACTGATAGAATATTTGTTTTCATAGTGTGAAGTCTCGTGAAAATCTGGCCCACTTGTCGAGATAGCTGCGCCGCAACTTTATGGGTTAGCGGCGGCCACTCGTGTATCAGTTCTGTTCATCTGCACCTGATCACGCACTGTTTGGATTTGCGAATCCTGTTCTTTGGAATGAGCGACGATCGTTTCGATTTCCTTCTTTAGCTGCGCAATCGTGGCTTCTTGTTCTGCGACTCTGCGATGCTCTTTTAGAAACTCGTTGAGCAACATCGCGTTCACCGCCTCGAAGCGCACGGTGTAGATCTCGCCGTTCATATCCCGCACCACCAGATTCGGATTCACCTTGGCTACTTCCTCAGCAATCAAACCAAACTGCGAAAAACCTTTGGCGTCGTTCTTGTAGTGGAATGTCACTGGCCGAAACGCCAGAATCGCTTCGCTGGCCTTGTCCATCGGACATATGTCTTTCTTGAACCGTTTCGACGAGCTGGCTGTTCCTAGCTGACCTGCGGAATCGACCAAGACTGGTATCGCGTCTGCATTTCCTGTGGAAACGCCGCGGATCCCAGCGATGAAGGCGTTTGTCTGTGTACCGGCGGTACCGATCCGGATAGTATTCGCCTCAGCAGCGATGCCAGCGTTGCCAATGTCGATGTTATTGTTGCCTGTTGTGAGATTTAGACCGACATTATTGCCTAATGCAGTGTTGTTGCTGCCAGTGGTGTTATTACTAAGTGCCGAGAAACCGGCGGCGGTGTTTTCGTTGCCTGTGGTATTAAACACGAGTGCCTCGGCACCGGTGGCGGTATTGTCACTGCCGGTAGCGTTAAAGTTGAGCGCACCGGCGCCATCGGCTGTGTTCTCGTTGCCGTTTGTGTTGTTAAAAAGCGATATGGCGCCCGAGGCCGTATCGCCCTCACCGGTTGTGTTGATGAACAGCGCTTCTACGCCGGTAGCCGTGTTGAATGCGCCGGTAGTGTTGAAGTTGAGCGCAGTACCACCGGTGGCCGTGTTGTAGTTGCCGATTGTGTTGCTAAAGAGCGCACCGACACCATCGGCCACGTAGAGACTGCCGGTGGTGTTGCTCACGAGCGCGTGATGACCCGTGGCCACATTGAAGTTGCCAGTCGTGTTGCTTAGGAGCGCTTCAAAACCAATTGCTGTATTGCCGAAGCCGGTGGTGAGACTAAAAAGGGCATTGGTGCCGTCGGCGGTGTTGTGGTTGGGATAGCCGCCGTCCGGCGGCGGATTGAGCCCGGGTTTCGCCGGCGGTGCCGCTTGCATTGTTGGGGAAAACGCAATGCAGGCGAGCACCAGCAGAATTGTTGCGAATGTGATGTTTGATCTTTTCATTTCTTAATTTCTTTCATTTCTTTTTCGGCCTTCTTTGATGTCTCACCATGCCGCCTTCGTCCCGCACTCACGGGCTCCGGCGTGCCAAGGAGAAGTCAGTTTTGGCCGTTCACCGGTATACTGCGCGAAACTGCGCCGGCCGTTACGCAGAAAATCGGAAAGACAACCACGGATCACGCGGATGTCACGGATTGTCGACCGGAGTTGAGACGCAAATGCGATGCCTTTGCAACCAGGCATTGTACTTCAAATAAATCATAAGCCCGGTGTAGCCGGGATCGATGATCCCGGTTGCCGGCAGCAGCAAAGATCGATAATTCTTGAAAAAGTGCCCTTTACCGGGCGCCTCGCCGGATCTCAACTATCATGTTTTTCCTATTTCTCGTTATTCAGCACCCTTGCCGTGAAGCTTTCGCAATTAGACCAAATTGCGGCGTATTTCTGTTGTCACTATTGTAGTGGAATGTCACTGGCTTAAGCACCAGAATAGATTCGCTGGTTGCATCCATTGGTTTGATGTCGTGCTTAAACCGGCGTGATGAGCTGGCGGTGCCGAGCTGGCCAGCGGAGTCGATCACGACGGGTATCGCATCGGGATTCGCCGTTGTAGTTCCGCGAATATTGCCGATAAAGCAGCTGTTGCTCACATTCGCATCGGCCGCATCACCATGCAGCGAAAAGGCGGCGACAACGGCCGCGACACTTCAAAACTGCTGCAGTTTAAGATAAATCCGGCTCAGATGGTGATCGCGTGAGAAGTTCGGCTAACGCTCACGTCGGCGGCCGAGCGACAGCGAGGTCCGAACGAACGCAGTGAGTGTACTCAATGTGATTGTCAGAATTATTTTGGATAGAAAGAACACCAAGGCGGCCACTCATCTCCTCATCATGCCGAATTAAGTCAGGTGGCTGTACCGGAAATTCGAAATTTAAACCCTCTTTGGCCCTGCTACCCATGGGACGGCCGATTGCCGCATCTCGGCTGTTAGGATGGTGATCAATGTCTCAGTTCCGCCCGCTGAAGCATAAGGTTCCACATCCGAACCGATAACGACGTTTGCCTCAGGATTCGTTGCTGTCAGTAGTTGCACATACGCTTGCGCTGCATACGAATTCGGCAGGCCGTTGGCGACAAGAGCACGAAATGTGTCGAGTACCAATTGAAAATTTGGATCACCGATGGCATTGCCATTGGCGTCTACAGGTTGTAGAAATATGGGTCTCGTTCCCGAGGCAATATCGGTATGCACCCACAGAGGATTGAGTGTGGAGACTTCGATCGCTGATCCGGAAGCACCAAGAATTCTACGTAAGGCGTTGGCATAGGACAACAATGCGCGCTTGCTGGCTGTATAGCCGTGGCCAAACGTAATACCTGGATCACCCCCACCATCAATATAAGCCTGCACCGACGTAGTGAACAGGATTCGCGCATAGCCACTAGCGGAGCGTGCAGCTAACGCCTGCAAAAACCCACTGGTCACAGCCATGTGCCCGCCGTAGAGCGTTGCCAGTCCGGTTTGAATACCGGCAAAATACATATTGGGATCAACGGGGATCACGCCACCAATAACTCCGCGACCTGCATTATTCACCAGAATGTCGATACCGCCAGCACCTTGCACTTCCGGACGGCCCAACACGGTTGCAACAAATCCCTGAATGGATGCCGGGTCCACGAGATCCAAATTTAATAGCGGAAAGGGGTGTCCGGGGTAGGCCGCTGGTGTTCTCGATGTTCCGATCACCTGCACACCTCGAGCCTGCAGTGCCAGACCCACTGCCAGACCGATACCACGCGATGCACCGGTGACGATCGCAACTTTGCCAGCTAGATCGATCTCGAGGACATAGTTGGGTTTTGGGTAATACCTGGGCGCCAGACGAACGTCGAAGGCCGGAGGCGTGACGGCACCCGCGAGGTTGTCAGCCAACAGTGCTGGAGCAACAAGTCCTCCGGCAAGAGCGGCCAAGAAACGACGCCTACTTTCCGAATGTGTACTCTTCTTCATTTTTTCCTCCATAGATGTGTTCTTCATAGTTATGATTCTCTTTGTTATTCTGCCTTCTTCGAACTCGAATCTTTCGAGTCAGTTCTGGTCGTTCACTGGTGTACTGCGCGAAATCTGAGAGCCTGTTACGCGGAAAGTTGAGGAGACAAACACGGATTTCACGGATCATCCGAGTTTTTCTGGATGGCAGGCGTGATTTAGCGGCTACCGATTGTAGACGCACACCCTATCCTGTGGGCATTGAGCGTCAGAACTTCTGGGTTTCAGCAAGGATTGGGTTGCAACTCTCGGTAGAAATCTATGTAATCGCGTTCGGCGGACCCATTTGGGTCTGAAATGAACGCCCCCCTCGAACCAAAATATTGTCGGTTTGCTGTTCTGGCAGCAGCGGGATGTTTTGTGATTCTCACAGCAGACGCATTTGCCCAGGAGAGGACAGCGCCAGCCGTTACGGAAGTCGAGCGAGTGATCGTCACGGGCTCAAACATTCCCACGGCTCAAGAAACCGGCCCAAATCCGGTGGATACATACCGTCCGGCAGACATCGAAAAATTGGGAATCCGCAATTCAACTGACCTAACAACTTTTCTGCCACAGCAGTCGGGCGCAACCACAAACCTGAACATGGCTAATGGCGGCGACGGTACAGTTCAATTCAACCTGCGCGGCTTGTTGGCCAAGGAAACCCTCGTGCTGGTTGATGGAAAGCGTGTCGCCTTTGGTTCGTTGAACGGTGTCGGTTTCAGCGGAGGCGTGGACATTAACCTGATTCCGTTTCCGATGATCGATCACATCGACATCTTGAAGGATGGGGCGTCGGCGGTGTACGGGTCGGACGCGATCACCGGCGTGGTCAATTTCTTTTTGGTCCATAAGTTTCGCGGACTGGAGATTGGAGGCAGCTATGGAAACACCAACCTGGGTGCGTCTAACGACATGGGCGAGTGGGAGACATGGATTAAGGCCGGCACGGGTGATGATAAGACGGAGATTGTGGTCATAGCCGATTTCTGGGAGCGCACCGGCGGCCTCTTCAGCAGTGACCGGGACTTGTCGGCTAATGCGTTTTACATCCCCTGGGGAGGATCAGATGGGCGCAGCTTTAATGAATCCGGCATTGGGTTTCCCCCGCAAAGGCTGCCACCGAGCATGTTTTTCGGCCCTGGCGGTCTTCCGCAATTCGGCGTGAACACGCCTCTTCCGCATTCAGCACCAAATGCCGCGAGTTCGCCATTTTATAAGACTCCCTATTTCCCGTTGTTTCTTCCTTTTTTTGGAATCCCACCGGGGACGCCCGGTACGATTAATCCCAATGCGTATCCAGGCGCTCCGGGGGTCATCGGCCCCCATGCATTGGTCCGCTTCCCACAGTCCGGCACTGACTACAAAGGGGGTGGCAATTACTGGTTGTATAACTTCGCGAATGTAACGCCAGCTCTTGCGCCTGCTGATCGCCAGGCTTTCTATGGTTCTTTTACGCGAGATCTATGCGACAAATACGTGACGGCATTTGCCGACTTTAAATCTGTCCGCTCATTTTTCGATGCATCCCTAGCGGCTGTTCCGTTTGCCCCCGACCCATTTAAGCAACCAGGTACTAACCTGGCCTTTAGTCCATCTGGCATCAGCGTGCCAATCCGGAATCCGTTTAATCCGTTCACCGCCGCGGATGCGACTATTCCAAATTTCTTTCCTGACGGCAGCGGTCTGCCCGTGACTACCGGAGTTAGGTTTCGCGGCATTAACGACACCGGCCCCAGACATGAAAAGTTCACTTACTGGGATTCGCTGTTTGATGTTGGGTTACGTGGCGAGATGGGAGAATTTGGCAATTATTTCAAGACGTGGAACTGGGAGCTGGGTTTTCGTTATTCCTGGAACGAAGGGCAGAATTTGTCCGTCGGCGAAGTTAGCCAGCCTGGATTGCGCGAAGCACTTTTGAATACGAACCCGGCTACGGCATTTGATCCGTTCCTCAATTTTACTGCCCACAACACCAAGGCGGCGAGGCAAAGAGTTTATGTTACGCTGCATAACTCGGGCGAATATGAGTTGCCAATTGGTTACGTCACCATTAACGGCGACTTGTTTAATCTTCCCGCGGGTCCGGTCTCGTTCGCTCTGGGCGGCGAGTATGACGCGCCGAGGTGGACGCGCGATCGTGACTCGCTCAATACCACGTTTCAATCGATTGGTTCGGTGGATGGGGAAGGAGCTCGGGTAAACCGGAATGTTTGGTCAATCTACCAGGAAGTGCGGGTGCCTTTCACCAGCCCGACGTGGAACTTCCCCGGCTTCTACAGCTTCGAAGTTGACTTTGCCGAGCGCGAAGAATGGTACAGCCAGAACGCCTCTGCAGTTCTAGGTTCTGACGCCTTCCCTTCTCAGCCGGCGGAGCACAGCCAGTACGATGCGCAGAAACCGAAGGTCTCGGTTCGCTGGCAGCCGCTTGATCCAAAATATATCGGCGCCCTTACCTTGCGTGGCAGCTACACAGAAGCGTTTCACGCTCCGGCCCTATCGGAGATTTCACCCGCTTCTACGCAGAGTTCCGCCGACGGTTTCGACCCAATTTTAAAGGAGGGCGTGAGCGTGGAGGCACGCGTTATAGGAAATCCCAACCTTCAACCGGAAGTGGCCTATGAATGGTCTTACGGCGCAGTTTACAACCCGAAATGGCTTAAGGGTCTAACGCTCAGCGCGGATTGGTGGCATATCGATATGCGATCGATCGCGTCCCTTCTGGGCACGCAATTCATTATCCAGAATAATATCCCCGGCCTGGTTATCCGTGGTCCTTCTACTAGTCCTGGCACACCGGGACCAATCGTCCTGGTCATTGATCCCAACGAAAATCTTACAGGCGCGATTTTTGAAGGTCTCGACTACGAAGCAATCTACATTCTGGACTCTCCGATTTTTGGTCGTGGAGATTTTGGTAGACTGACGGCAACGCTCAACGGCACGTGGCTATCCCGAGCTGAGCTTCAAATTGCGCCTGAAACAAAACGTTTTGGAATTGCCGGTGAAGTTATACCGCCAGGATTCACTCTGACCGGTTCGCTACCCCGGAGTCGCGCCAACCTTAGTCTGTTCTACGACGGACCAACTGATACGTGGTTGCAGGGCTTGGACCTTGGCGCAGTAGTCCACTATACCGGCCAATACGAAGACGACAATCGAAGCCTAACCCTAAATCCGTTCACTGGGGAATTCGCCAAGCCACAAACGCCGAGAAGTGGTTTTCGTTCCTGGCGCGCGCGGAAAGTGCGGGAGTGGACTACACTCGATCTGATTGCGTCCTACACGTTTAACCTGCCACCGCCAGCCGCTACGCGGGTGCCGGGATTCGCCAAAGATGGCGGTAAGAACATGAAGACGGAGGAAGGAAAGGAGAAAAATGTCATGCCTATTTCTACAGCCGAATACAATCCTTGCGGGTGGCGCGCATGGTTGAATAACACTTCCATTTCCCTTGGAATGCAGAACGTGTTAGACGCAGATCCTCCGTTTGTGGCCGGCAGCTTCGAGAACGGCTATGACGAATCGCTTGCCACGATCAAAGGCCGCTTCTGTTACGTTCAGTTGAAGAAGAGATTCTGAGCGGACAGTCTTATTTTGAAACAATCTTTTCCGGCGCGAGAGAGGCGACGATTTTTTCGAAGCGCGGATCACCGCGCAGAGAATCCCATATCGGATCTAAACGCAGGTCACCGTAATGTACTCCGTTCGGGATTTTGGCTGCTACTTCGAGTTGCTCAATGGCCAGGTCGCGTTCGCCGGTCCACGCGTAGATCGTTGCCAGGTTGGAGACAATCTCCGGGCCTACCAGCGAATCCTTTGCGACTGGCGTAAGTGCCACCGCCTGCCGGCCTTCGCGGATTGCCTCTTCTTTCCGACCCAGTCCAGCGTCGATGAGCCCCAAGCCAGAAAGGAATATTCCGAAATCGGGCTGTGCGCGGGCAAGCTGCTCCTGCTCCGCGCGAGCGAGAACAAACGCGGCATGCGCCGCCGCCGGGTCTCCTTTCATACGAGCAACCAAACCTGTCCAGAAGGCGCGCCCATATCCAAAGTCGTCGTTGAAAGAGTTTTTCTCTGGAAGCGCTGCTGCGATCCGGCCAGCGGCGACAGCGTCGCGTTCCAGATAGGCGAGACAGAAGAACAAGTCGTTCAGTTTGTCATTTTCTGCCTGAGCGGGATCATCCGCTAAAACCTTTTCAATTGCAGCGTGCAACGGTCGAGTATCGGCTCGCCAGCTTATATCGAGCCCTGCGCGCTCTAACTTAGTTCTGAGGTCGTTTGGTTTGAGCGCGAGCACACGATCCTTAGCGTCGCCGGCTTGTTGATAGGCTCGCTCGAACCAATACATCGCTGAAAGTCCGTTCAGGGTGAAAGCGCTTCGGGGATCGAGTTCACTTGCGCGCTCTATGTTGTGCACCGCGTTGGACCAGCGCCCTTGCCGGCGCTCAATCCATGCAGAGAATAGAAAAATCCGCGGATTATTGGGCAAAGTGCGCCGGGCGATCGCAAGCTCGGAGCGGGCGCGGTCGTAATCGAAGTAACCCCAAAAGAGATGCACAGCCAGAGCAAGGTGCGCCTCGCCCGAGTCCGGTTTCAGCCGAAAAGCTGAAGTGATCGCGGACTTCGCCAGATCCAAGCGGCCGAGCGTGCGATCGATGCCTTGGAAGTACACGGTGTCGTGTGCTCTAGCCAGCCAGCAATAAGCGAGGAGAAATGCGGGATCACGCGCGATCGCCTGATTGAGCAAGTCCACAGCTTGAAAGAGATCCTTCTCGTAACTTGCAAGATTTCCATTGTTGGCCCCTTCGATCAAAGGTCTGGAGCGAACGTACAGATCATAGGCGACAAGGTCGTTGGTCGGCCACTCTTGCAGGGCAGCCTTCTCGCGAGCTGAAATTTTAGCTTTAAGTCGATTTACGATTGATTGTGCCACTTCCGTTTCGATGGCGAATACATCATTCAAATTCCGATCGTATTCCTCGGCCCATATCCCTGCGTCGGTGCGAGTGTCCACCAACTGCGCATTTATATGCACCTTCTGTCCGATACGTCGCACGGTTCCTTCCAGTATGTGAGAGACGCGCAGTGCGTTACCGATCTGCCTTACATCTTGTTTGCCGCGATATTGCATGACGCTGGTGCGGCTGATCACTTTGAGGTCAGCGATTTTTCCCAGCTTGGTCAAAATGTCGTCCTGCACGCCGTCGGCAAAAACCGCGTGCTCTTTCTCATCACTCAGATTTTCAAATGGCAGCACCGCAATGCCTGTTGTCAGTGGGTGCTGGGTAAAATCACTTT
>Ga0210142_1000029_pt1 | contig 35051 bp, 30 predicted proteins | sample Goodyear_PhragC__FD_184869 | JGI IMG/M metagenome (GOLD analysis project Ga0210142, IMG submission 184869) | Wetland microbial communities from San Francisco Bay, California, USA, that impact long-term carbon sequestration - Goodyear_PhragC_D2... | ecosystem: Environmental > Aquatic > Marine >...
TAATTCTTCTCGCCATTGATCGAGTTTCAGTGTTGGGTCAAGCAAGTCTTTCCGCCGCAGGAACGGCACATCGTTCCTCAAAGCCGAACCAGAACTGCTGGATACACTCAGCGAACCGCTATAGAGACAGGCAAACTGCTTAGCCTTCCTGGATCAACGGTTCCTCCGATGCCGTCTTCAGGAAAATCATCCACACGCCGACAAGAACCAGCCCCGCTCCCACCAAGGAGGACAGCGGAAACGTTTCTCCGCCTAATAACCAACCAAGGATGACCGCTCCTGGTGGAGTGATGAGAGAAATGCTTTGCAGCTGCGCCACTGTTAGGCGCGGCAGCAGCCAGTAAAGAAGGAGAAACGTCAGGGCGGAGCCGATAACTGCCAGATACAGCAGGCAAAACACTGACGTTGCAGTCCAGTGAAACCGCGCCGGGTTGCCATCGACGACGAACCCAAGCAGTAACAACGGCGCAATTCCGAAAATCATCTGCCACGCAGCCAGCATTGCCGGCGCAAGCTGCATTGCGCGCGCCTTGACGAGCACGTTAGCGAACGCAGCGCTGGCCGCTCCAACAACAACTCCTACGCCACCCCAGAAAGCGAGTGTCCCATTGAACCCCAGGAGTCGCGCACAAATGACCGTCACGCCGCCAAGTGCAATGATTGCGCCAGCGAACCTTCGCAAGCGTAGAGGCTCATCCGGTAGCATCCAGTGGGCAAAGACCATGCCGAAAATTGGTATTGTTGCCTGCAAAACGGCGGCCAGTCCCGATGAAACATGCAGCTCCGCCCAGAACAACAGAGTATAATTCAGAGCAAACATCAGAATTCCGGTGATAGCTAAAATGCCATAATCACTGCGCCGTAATGGGAGCAGACGAGTTCTGCCGATGGAGACAGCCAGCAGCACGCCGATCGCGATAAGAAAACGAATCGCCACAAAGGAAATCGGCGGGAGATCTCGGAGTCCGATTTTAATAGCAAGCCAGGTGGAACTCCAGACTACACAAAGCGTAAGCCATGCCAGCGGGACGCCCCATCCAACTTTCGGTCGCCACTTTTTTTCCAGCGCTACACTCACGGGCGGGAGCATCGCGTCTTGGAAGTGACTCGTAAAGACAACTCGCCTCACGTGCACCAGCCCATTCATCGTTTGACAGTCACTCACGTGCCTGAGACGATCCGCACCTATGAAAAGATTCCTTTCCCTCCTGCTCTGTCTCTTACTTAGCTTTTTCACTGTGGCGCGTGCCACGAAGCCAGCTCAAACGCCCATTGCTGACGCGCCATCCCGTGGCAAACCAAAACGAGAAAAAGTCGACGCTGAAACTTTACTCAACGACGCGACGATAGCGCTGGCGCCAAGGTTCAAAGCTGCGCGATGCGTAATCATTTCGGAATCGGTTTCGGACCGGGAGATCAGTTCAGACGAATCCCATGCGAAAAATGAATCGTTCGACATGTTTGCCGCCGAACAGAAGGAAATCGCCGCCGAGACGGATGCCGACGAAGAGGTCACCCCTGACGATGATGAGAGTATGGAGGACGCCACCGACGACGAAAGCGAAGACATGGGTGACGATGATACCGGCGAGACCAGCGATGACGACACCGCCGATGACGACGGCGGCGCTGCCGGTAGAGGCGACTAGCCGAATCCTTCGCTGTCTCCGATCATCGGTAGCGTTGACCGGCATCTTGCCAGTTCCCGCGCAGTACAGTATTTCTAAACGGTCCCGTTCACGGCGCGTTCGTCTAGTGGTTAGGACACAGCCCTCTCAAGGCTGGTACACGGGTTCGACTCCCGTACGCGCTGCCAATGGACGGACCCCGATCTAAGGAATCCTGAAAAGTTGCTTCTTCAAAATTGGCAAAAATCCAGATCGGGCGTACAATGGAATCATGAAATCAAATTACAGATTAGCGCGGAACGTTTTTCTGATTTGTGGTCTCGCAGGTGCGCTGTTCATCGGGCCAGTTGCGCAAGGAGGTACCCGGTTTCGACACTACCCACCGGGCCGGATCACTGTAGACAGAGTGCCAAACTTCGGATGGAATCTCGCTTTCAATCTCCAGATTGACGGCAGGCCTGTCGCGACTGTCTCTCAGGGTCACAGCTATTCTGCCTGGCTACCACCCGGCCCTCATGTTTTGACCGTGCGCAAGGTGCCAACCTCGGGCTTTACGGCGCCGATTTCGACAACAGTGAACGTCCAGCCCGGGGTGAACCATCAATTTACCGCTTTGTGGGAATCAAATCTCGTTGTTCTTCGCCCGACAGGAACCTGGCTGACGCCCGGCGCTGTGTGGCAGCTGCCAACGACAAATTCCTGGGCAAGCGGCGCTTATTATTATTGATCAGTTGTTAAGACCTTAACAGCGCTATTCTGTATCGCGGCGTTGTGCCGTAAATTGCCGGCATGTTTCATCCGCGCGCGGTGACAAAATGCGTTCCGCCGCGGTGCGCGTCACCATTGCAGTCTAAATTGACTCAAACACTTTCGATACATTTTAATTCATTTGCCGGCATCCTTGCGCTTGGTGCTTGCCTGGTAGGAAGCGGATGCTCCAAAGGCTTGACTCGCTCGACAGCCCCAATCGTGTTTTTTGTAAACGGTGATGTCGTTTACGGAAGTGCGGCACGAAATCAGTTTCAAACGGTCACACCCCGGAGCAAAATTCAAGATGGCGACACCGTTCGGACATCGGAGGGCGCGGCGATCAATTTGGCTTTGGTTCCGGGCGCCTTCATTCGATTGTCAGGTAATTCCGAAATGAAAATCGAGGAGCTCCGGTTAGCGAAAGATGGCAATGAGACTGCCGGAGGCATGCTTTATCGACGCGCTCGCGTACGATTGAACCGTGGAAAAATGACCATTCTGTTCATCCGACCTGACCGAAGCGCATCATTGTTAGCCGTTACGACGAGCCAATCGACCACTACGCCGGCATCCGATTGCCTTTTCAGCGTCTGGACTGATGGCGCCACCACCAGAGTAACCTGCGGGCGAGGCGAAGTGATCGCCTCGGGAAACGGGCAATCAACGGTTAAGGTTGCCGCAGGGTACTTTGATCGATGGCCAACGGCGTCCAAGGAGCCTGCTGCCGCAACTGGCGATGCTGATGCGCAAACGGACATCAGTTCGTCCCTTGAAGCAGAGAAGGAGTTACTGGATCAGGCAGCCGGCTGGCAAAACCGTCGCACATTGTAGGAACGGCGCCGAGTACCTAACTCGAGGTCGTCGCGACGAACTTGGAAAATCGTTTGCAGTCGCGCGACGAATTTTGGATGATCGTTTTCAATGACTCCGTCAGCCCTCGATCTCGTCCTCGCAGCATTGGAGACGATTCGAGAGACCACTGATCACGCGCCGCGTGCATCAAAAGTTGCGCTGACGAAACTGAAGGTCGCCGAGCGTGCAGCTCCGTCACCGGTTCTGAGGCTGGAGCCGCGCGAAGGGGCTTCGTCGACGGGGCAACGGCCGCCGACGGAGAAAATTGCTTCGCTCGGCGCCATTCGAGAGCGCGTTCGTGCCTGTACGAAATGCGCTCATCTTGCCTGCTCGCGCACACAGACTGTATTCGGTGTAGGAAATCCGGACGCCGACTTGATGTTTATTGGTGAAGCGCCTGGCATGGACGAAGACCAGCAAGGCGAACCGTTCGTCGGACGCGCTGGACAGTTGCTTACGAAAATTCTGAAAGCGATGAATTTCACACGCGAAAACGTTTATATCGCGAACATTCTCAAATGCCGTCCGGACACGCCCCGGGGAAGTTTTGGCAATCGCCCGCCGACCCCGACGGAGATGCAGACGTGCCGGCCGTATCTCGTGGAACAGATCGACATCATTCAGCCCAACGTTTTGGTGGCGCTGGGGGCCGTTGCCGTAGACGGCTTGCTCGGGATGCGCCGGAGTATGCGCGAATTGCGTGGCGGCTGGCATGATTACAACGGAATCCCGCTCATGATCACATATCATCCGGCGTACCTGCTGCGAAACCAGGCACCTTCGGAAAAACGCAAAGTCTGGGAAGACATGCTCCAGGTGCTGGAGCGCCTCGACCAACCAATTAGCGAACGACAGCGAAAATATTTTTTGTAGCACCCACCCCGGCCCTTTTGCCGTTTCTACTTTACCTGGTTTGCATCCTCCCATCGGATGGCAGCGCGAACCAATTCAGTCAGGGAGCTAACGCCAAATTTCTCTTTCGCACGAGCGCAGTAGGCCTGGACTGTTTTCAAACTTAGATTCAAGTCTCTCGCAATCTGTGAACTGGTGCGGCCCTGACCAAGCAACCGAAAAATTTCCAGTTCGCGATCGCTCAAACGTTCGACTGGCGAAGTCGTGACGGGTTCCCGTGTCAAGCTCGATCGCAGGGCCATTCGGTTGAAAATCCTTTCACTAACGTAAACGGCGCCGCTGAGTACGCGCCGGATCGAGGCAAGCACACTTTTGCTCGTCTCATGTTTCATAATATAACCTCGCGCGCCCGCACGCAGCGCCCGCTCTGCGTACAAGGTCTCGTCATGCATGGAGAGAACGATGAGGGCGACTTGTGGGAACTGTCCTGCCAATTGCTTGATCAATTCCAATCCCGATTCGTTAGCCAGGGATATGTCGATGAGGGCAACTTCGGGCTGTGCTTTCACGATTCCGTTAATGGCTTGAGCAGAATTCTCCGCTTCACCACAAACAACGAGATCATCCTGCCTGTTAATGAGGTTAGTGAGCCCCTCACGAACCAGCGGATGATCGTCGACTATAAAGACGCGGCTCTTAGGCCTGACTGTTTCGGAAACGCTGGAATTCATCGGCTGAGACCAGAATCGTTGGCATTCAGATGCCTTACGCGGCAGCTCGCAATGGTGCCATTTTCGCCATTCCGCCGAATGTCGAATGTACCACCGCTCAATGCCGCACCATGACGCATCAAACGAAGACCGAGTCCCTCGGATCGTGGGTTATCCGGAAGACCAATTCCGTCATCGATAATCGATAGACAAATTTCCGGGCCATCCGTTGCCAGCCGAATCTCAATGTTGCTGGGAGCGGCGTGTTTCACCGAGTTTGTTACCGCTTCCTGGGCGATTTGAAAGAGTTGGTTTGCAACAGTGGAATCGTGGATCTGAATTAACGCGTCGCCATACAGAGCACAGTGAATTCCGAATCGTTCCCGTACGTTATCAGCCAGAGTTTGTAAGGCGACGACCAGCCCATCGGCTTCAAGTTCCGGCGAAAAGAATCCACGCGCGAGATTCCGCGTAAGATCAATTCCTTCTTCAACAAAGCGGACAAGTCTATCTGCTTCACTCGCTTCCGGTGCTGATCTGGCAGCGAGTCTTTCTTTCAACACCTGAGCTACGAGAGCAGTGCCTGTAAGGTGCTGCCCCAGCCTATCGTGCAAGTCGTGCCCCAGTCGGCGCCGTTCCCGATCCGCCACTCGCGCGATCTCCTGGTCGAGGCGGCGGCGCTCCGACATTTCGTGTTCGAGGGCCGCGGTTCGTTCTTGAACTCGCTGATCGAGTTCCCTAACAAGCGTTGCTAACTTCGAAAGCACAGCTGCGAAAAGCACGTACCATGCGAAAGCCATTCCAATGTTCCAGAATCCTAGCGCCGGGATTCCAGATGCAAGATCGGAAAGCACCCACGCTATGACGCAGAACACCGCTATCGCGATGCCGAACGTGAGGTTACCAAACCAGGCCGCCAACGAAATGGGCACAAGATAAAAAAGAAGCAGCGAGCGCTTGTATCCGGTCAGATAATCAACATACCCAACGAGGCCAGTCAGGATGAGGCAGGCTATCGTCAAAATCGTGCGCGAAAACTTAAGGTGGCGAAAGTTGCCCAGCTTGCCTATCAGCCTGTCAAACACGGTTAAGCGCTCAACTTAATCGCAACCGAGCCTGCAAACAAAGACAAAGCATCGGAGTATTTCTCCGGACGACATATCGGAAATGGTTATGGCGAATCATTCAACCGTTATGTTTGTACCTTAATGATTTGTCTTTTTATAAAATGTAGGGGCGGTCACCGAAAGGAAATGACCGTCCCAAGCCTAACCAAACCACGCGTTCGGCCCGACTCGCTTCGAGCTTGGCTGGTAAAAAGGCTTCTGCCGGATTCAAGTCTTTTCCTTTAATATGATTACGTAGGCGAATTGTCTGCCCGGACATGGCCTAATCTCCATGCAGGGCGTTGCCTTACAGATCGCCGCTATAGTTTTGTACGGTTAAAGATCGCGTCGACCGTTGCACTGGATCCAAAAGTAACAGCGAGCGATAAGATCATCACCCGAACTTCGTTGCGCGGGATTTTCACACTTTGCCTTAAGGCGCCGGAACCAGCGGTCTGCAAAAGCGAGAGAGTGCGTGAGCCGATTAATGCCGGCAATGCTGTTGCCACCCGCACTCGACGATTATTGATCGCACGCGTGTATTCCATCCCCGCCTCCAGACCAGCCGTTGCCTTCTCCAACCACAGCCGATAGATCGGCTGAAAGCGTTCTGGTTGGGAGAGAATTTGCGATGGAGTCAAATGTGCGGCGTTCAACTCATATTCGGGAAAATAACATCTGCCCGCTCGAAGATCAGAGCCAACGTCACGCAGCACATTTATCAATTGAAGCGCCATACCATAGCGTTTGCCCAGCGGCAGCATCTCGTCTTCGGTCCGGCTGGCGAAGTTCCGAACATGCCGGAAACAGAGTTGCGTCCAAAATTCACCGACACAACCGGCAACGAGGTAGGTGTATTCATCGAGATCGGCGGCGGTGCCAAGTGCTCGGCTTTCGGTTGGATCGCCGAACCGCTTCAGATCCAGCATTTGGCCGCGCACAATCTTTTCGAGCACGGTGCGAATGTCATTGCGGTCCGAATGTTCCAGTCTATCCAACCAGGCAAGACAAGCGGGTAGTGACTCCAGCAGTTGCCGTTCGGCCGCGTTCGTTTGAACCGAAACAAGTGACCTGATGAGATCCACGACGACATCGCGCGAAGCCATTCCCTGGATTCCGTGGGAAAGCAGGTTCAGACCATCCAGTCGCATGTCCCCGGAAATTTGTGCACTGTCAGCAACGGTGTCGGTGGTTCGCGCGAGCAAATACGCCAACGCAATCGGTTCTCGCAATTGAGCGGGTAAAAATCGGATCGACAGGTAAAAGGAGCGCGAGACCGAGCGCAGAAGTACCGTCTGCAACCACGATAATGTACGGCCGGAGTCGCAACCTCCGGCTACAGTTTCAGAATTCATCGGCCAATATTTCTTACCTCGATCCGACTAGGTGCCGAGTTTCCAAGACCGAGCTGACTCGCAAAGTCGATATAGCTCGCCATTCGACCAACAGGGCGAAGACTCCAGCGCTTCCGCCATTCTTCCAATCGTTTCAATGCGATGGCATCCAAAGCCACCGGGTCTTTGCTGGCATAAAGTGTGGCAAAGTGAACTGCGTAATTCGGCTGCGGCTGCGGACCGCCCGCATACTGCGCGATGAGGCCGTCCATCAAGTTAAGAACGACTTTGTTCGCGATAAGTGGGTTGGCGTAGATTTCCGCGAGACTTTCCGCACCGAACCGGGAACCCTGCGCGAAACGGCGCCAGTTGTCGATGTTTGGAATGGTCATGTTGTAAATGCAGCCGGCGATTCCATTCGTTTCACTGACGCTCATCACGGGCACATTGATAACTTTGTCCACTTCATTGGAAATGATCTTGCAAAAATGACTGACGTTGCTGGTGGCTTCGGCATCGGCGAAGATCGGCATTTTTTCCAGATCGCCAGTATAGTCGAGATCGCCCCATACCAGTTTTCCCACCAAAGGAGCAGACACGACTGCTTTCGCGTCATACCCTTCGCGCGGAGCGACTGCTTTTAGCTGATAACCATCCCCTGGACGGTATCCAGCTTCTTTGATGCCACCAAGGGATCTGTCCCAAACGATGATCCGGCTTCGCGGGTGACCAGCCGCCACCAGCCCGTCCACGATCGCATTTACAATGGCATGATGTGTGGTGAAGAGCTCGCCGCCCGCCGCTGATATCTTAATTCCAACCCTGTCGTTAGGCGATACCAGCGACGCCCACGCTTTGCCCACGTCCGACTGTCCAGTCACAGCCAGCACAAGCCGATTCACCATTTCGCGCACCACACGGGGATTTGTCTCGTAATCCTTGATTGCATCAGAATTGTGCACCGCGTAGACAACCGAAGGGGTTGGTGCAGGCGCCTGGCCTTGCGCCAGGGTGGAAGAGATGGCGCAAAATAAAACGAGAGCTACCTTTCGTATCAGCATGAGGGCGTCGACGGCAGACGGATTCTATGAATAACGACGCAAAGCACAACTACGCGACTGTAGCGGCGCTCTGTGAGCGCCGTAGACCGCCGCTACAGATGACATGATCCACCATTTGTACGTTCATATCCCGTTTTGCGCCCGCATTTGTCCCTATTGCGCCTTCTACAAAGATTTGCTCGATCGCTCACGAACCAACCAGTTTTGTGAAGCAATCCTGCGCGAATTGCAGCAACTCCAAGAGGCCGTAGTCGCTGCTTCTCCGCGGCAAAACAGACACCGTCGCGCCTACGTTCGTCCTTCCACGATTTATTTTGGCGGCGGCACACCGACGGCGCTTGCCATTGCGCAATTGGAATTGTTGCTCACCGGATTTCACAACACGCTCGAACTATCGGACCTGGTCGAGTGGACCATGGAAGCAAATCCGGGAAGCGTTTCCGCGCGAAAAGCCGCCGTGCTCAAAAAATTCGGCGTGAACCGGATCAGTCTCGGCGTGCAATCATGGGACGACGAACTGCTGAAACTCCTCGGACGCGAGCACAATGCGCGACAGGCAGAAGAATCGTTTTTGATTCTGCGAGGAGCTGGATTCACGAACATTAACATCGATCTTATGTTCGGTTTGCCGGGTCAAACCGCTGACCAGTGGAGAGCGAGCCTGGAGAGAACGATCGCTCTGCAACCCGAACATATTTCTACCTACTGCCTGACTTACGAGGAGGACACGGAATTCTTCCTTCGCCACGCACGCGGTGAACTCCGGGAGGATGAAGACACCGAGACCGACTTTTTCGAGATGGCCATGGCAATCCTGGGAGATGCCGGCTACGAACATTACGAGATTTCGAACTACGCGCGGCCCGGTTTCGAATCACTTCACAATCGCGCATACTGGCGCGGCAAAGATTACGTCGGTATTGGCCCGAGCGCAGTTTCCACGATGGGCATGCAGCGTTTACAGAATATTTCTGATTATCGTCAGTACATCGATCGCGTGCTTTCCGGTCAGTCACCGCGCGCAACGAGCGAAAATCTGACTGACGAAATGAAACGCACCGAGCGAATCGCCCTCTCGCTACGCACCGGCGAGGGAGTTCCTGCTTCCGAGTTGCAAACTTTCGCCAAGCAGACAGATGAGTTGGTCGGACTCGGTTTGATTCGACAATCGGACGAACGAATCGTTCTGACTCGCAAAGGCAAAACCCTCGCGGATTCAGTTGCCGAGGCGTTTCTATAACTACGAATCGCTAATTTCGCTTCCACACGCGCAGGCTTCCCGGCCGCCCCGAGACTTCGCGCGGGTTTCACGTCGCAGTTTACCAAGACGAATCACTACGCACGCGCAAACCTGCTGGGTGCACGTAGCGCGCGGCATCTCGTTCACTGGCGACCGTACAATTGGGGTCGCGGATGCCTATTAATCCACACGACCGCAGTCCAAATAAAGCCGCCATGCGAACGCGCCGTGCGCATCATAACGCTACACGACATTCGAACTTGTCACAGCGGTATGGTTTGCTCCAAAATCTAAACTCCGGCAGCCGCTGGACTTCGATTCGAACGAGGCGCAGGACATCTGCCCCTGTCAGTTCTTCGCGTCGTTCCGGATCTTAGCGATCAGGAAATAAAAATCTGACGGGGGATGAAAGGAATCTCAATGATCTACATGATTCGATCCAAAACAATGACTGCGTCGTTTCTGGTCATCCTGGCCGTTGGTTTATACGCCTTGTCACAGAACGCGCCAGCAGTCGTCCCAACGCCCGATGGCTGCTATCCCAATTACACCACGGCAGAAGGGTGCGACGCGCTTAACACTCTCACCACCGGTGCTGGAAATACGGCAATTGGTTGGCGTTCCCTGTTCTTCAATACCGACGCCAGTTTCAATACTGCGGTTGGCGGTGGAGCGCTGGCCCTCAATAACGGGGATTCGAATACCGCAGTGGGCGCAGCGGCACTTTTGCTCAACACGGGCGGCACAGAGAACACGGCCGTTGGGACCGACGCGCTCGCCTATAACGATACCGGCGTCGAAAACACAGCCGTCGGAGCATTGGCTCTTTTCAACAACACCACGGGATTCGCTAATACGGCTACCGGGATTGCGGCGCTTTTTAACAATACAATCGGCTTCGGCAATACAGCCGTTGGCGGTGCGGCGCTCGGTGCAAATACGACTGGCACCGGGAATACGGCCGTTGGTGTTAACGCGCTGGGTGACAACAGTACTGCCGGCAATAATACGGCCATCGGTATTGGCGCACTGAACTCTAATACCACCGGGGATGAGAACACCGCAATCGGCGCTGATGCGCTTTCCTCTTCCACCACTGGCAACCATAATACCGCCACTGGCGCTCTGGCGTTACACGATAACACCATCGGCTTCAACAACACCGCGAATGGTGATCAAGCGTTGTTCTCCAATGACGCTGGTGCTAATAACACCGCGACTGGCGCGTTTGCACTTCAAGCAAACACTACGGGCTTCAACAACACGGCCAACGGTTTGCAGTCGCTTTCTTCCAATACTACCGGAGCGAATAATACGGCTACGGGTAATTTCGCGCTTTTTGTTACCACGATCGGAAGCTTTAATACAGCAAATGGCGTTAATAGTCTTCAGGCCAATACTACCGGCAGTTCCAACACGGCTGTTGGTTTTGGCGCGTTTTTTAATAACACATCGGGCTTTCAAAACATCGCGATCGGTCGCAGCGCGGGTTCTGGTGTCGTCACAGCGGATCACGTCATAGCCATCGGCAGCGATGGCGCGAACATCAGTAACAGTTGCTATATTGGAGAGATCTATTCCAACATACAGCCTGTTGTCGGCACCGACCCGGATGTGGTCACAATCAACAGCAGCGGCAGACTCGGCCGGGCAAACGTCTCTTCTCGTCGCTATAAACATCACATCAAATCGATGGATAAAACTAGCGAGGCCATTTATGCGCTGAAACCAGTCAGCTTTCGCTACCACAAAGAGTATGACCGGACTCAGACCGTCGCCTTTGGTTTGATTGCTGAGGATGTGGCGGAGGTGTGCCCCGATTTGGTGGGACGCAATCCGAAAGGACAGCCTGAATCAGTTCGCTACCAACAGATCAACGCGATGTTGCTCAATGAGTTCCTTAAAGAGCATCGCAGAGGCGAGGAGCAAGATCGCAAGATCCGAGAGCAAGAAACAACCATTGCAAACCTACGATCCGAAATTCGGACTTTGGCCGCAAGCCTAAACGAGCAGGCATCGCAACTGCAGAAAGTGAGCGCGCAACTCGAAATGAACGCGCTAGCATCGCAACTGGCCGGGATTCAACAATAGCCCAGACGCTAGTGGCGTTGTTTTATTTTGCCATTTACCGCGATCGCCGTAACAAAGCTCTTGGCCTGGTCGCGGCGACGATCATTTCACCGAGTTGACCTACAAATCGTGCTCGCGGCGCAACGCTGTCCTAGGCGAACAAGGTGTTGATCAGACAGGCGTGAGGACCACGCGCTTGGCCCTCTCTAATGCGCGATGCTTTGCCTCTCGCTATTTTTCTCGCCAACGTTGCAAGGCAATTGCAAACTTGGGTTTATGAAAACACCAATTCAAAGATCAACTCTAAAACATCTCGCATGTCTCGCTCCCCTCATGTTTGCTTGGATTGCGCTCCTGCCGAATGCGCAATCGATCGTCCCAGCACCGGACGGCTGCTATCCCAATTACACGACAGCGGAAGGCTGTAATGCACTTAGCTTACTCACGACAGGGGCGGGAAATACAGGTCTTGGTTGGTATTCGCTCTCTTCGAATAGCACCGGCAGCTTCAACACCGGTATTGGCGGTGGAGCGTTGGCGCTCAACAACGCGGACTCGAATACCGCAGTGGGCGCCGGGGCGTTGTTGCTCAATACCAGCGGCTCAGAGAACACGGCCACTGGAACTGACGCACTCGTCCATAACGATACCGGCAGCCAAAACACGGCCAATGGGGCATTCGCTCTCTTTACCAGCACAGCCGGCAACTTCAATATCGCCATGGGGGCGGGAGCGCTCTTTAGCAACACGACCGGCTCGGGTAACACGGCTGTCGGCTATTCAGCCCTTTCGACCAATACGACTGCTAGTGGCAATACTGCGACCGGCTGGGCTGCACTGGAGAATAATACCGCCGGCGACAACACCGCTTTTGGTGACCACGCGCTTTTTAGCAATACCGTCGGCACATCAAATACGGCCACCGGCAGCTCTGCTCTCCATGATAATGACACCGGCGGTAGCAATACGGCTACCGGTTCGCACGCGCTTCAGTCCAACACTACCGGTGACGTCAACACGGCCAACGGCACTGCAGCCCTTCTCACCAATCTGACTGGCAGCGCAAATACCGCAGTTGGTACTAGTGCGCTCCGATCGAACACCGCCGGCGACGGGAATACGGCCGTCGGGGCAGGCGCACTCTTTGATAATACCCAGGGCAACTTCAACACCGCCGTCGGCAATGGTGCGTTGAGTAACAACGATACCGGCGTAAATAACGTCGCGCTAGGTTCCAACGCCGGTAGCAACATCACGAGCGCTACCGGCGTTATTGCCATCGGCACCGCTGGTGAGAACACGAACTTCAGCTGTTTTATCGGCCAGATCTATAACAATATTCAGCCGCAGGTCGGAACCGACCCTGACTTGGTGACGATCAACAGCGCCGGCAGATTAGGTCGGGCAAATGTGTCGTCGCGTCGGTATAAACACGATATCCAACCGATGGCTGAAGCCAGCGAAGCCATCTACGCGCTCAACCCGGTCAGCTTCCGCTACCACAAAGAGTACGACAGAACTCAGACTATTGCGTTTGGTCTAATCGCTGAAGAGGTGGCGGAGGTGTGCTCCGATTTGGTCGGACGCAACCTTAAAGGCGAACCTGAATCAGTTCGCTATCAGCAGATCAACGCCATGTTACTCAATGAATTTCTCAAAGAGCATCGGAAAGGCGAAGAGCAAGACCGGAAGATTCAGAACCAGGAAAGCACAATTGCCGAGCTGCGATCTGAAATTCGGACTTTGGCTGCGGTGGTAAATGAGCAAGCGTCGGAATTGCAAAGAGTAACCGCTCAAATACCGGTCAACAACACTAGCCGGCAATTTATCGCGGAGAATCCGTAGACAAAAGAGCAACTGCCGTTGCCAAGCGCCGAGGTAATCCCGATCGCAGTCGGCCCAGCTGCCTCAATAGCCTCAATAAATGTCGTTATCGGAAGTGTAACCCGGATCGTCGCGGATGGAACGCAGACGAGCGCGGCTACCCCATTCCGACTCAGGCCGAGTGATCTGGCCCATTGCGATCTTCACCAGCCACGGCGCCGCGGCCAATGCACCGAGTGTCACAAGCGTGATAGCTGTAGCATGACGTACTGCTGGTTTGATTTTATCCGCAATCAAGATTCCCAAACCGAGCCCAATTGCTGTCCGCGTGAAAACAAGCAACGGCGCAACGGGAAGTTCTTCGGAAGTTTTTGAAATGGATATAAGGGAAGACATCGCCTACCATTACACGCCTCGTTTCAAAAAAGAAATCGTAAATTTCTCAGGCCACAGATGAACACAGACTTGCACAGATTTCTGATGCCCAAAGCTTTCGTCTGATCGGTGTCTTATACCTGCCAATTGTGCCTTAAAGTTTGAACACGCTGATGCCTGATTCAATTTACGCGCTGATCCTCGCTGGCGGCAGCGGCGAACGTTTTTGGCCCTTGAGCCGGCGTGCGCGTCCCAAACAACTGCTGCCGCTCGTCTCGGATAAGACTTTGCTGGAAGAAACCTTGGCGCGCCTTGCAGGGCTAATTCCACGCGAGCGCATCCTGATTCTGACGAATGCAGAACAGGAGAAGGCAGTGCGAAATCTGCTTGGGAATTTCCCGGAAGAAAACATTTTGGCAGAGCCGGCGAAACGCGACACCGCCGCCGCGATCGCGCTTGGAACCGGCTGGGTGGCCGTGCGAGATCATGCAGCGATCATGATTGTTCTCCCCGCCGATCACGTCATCGCAGATCGGGTTGCGTTTCAGGAAACACTCTCCCTGGCTGCTGACGCCGCCAGGGAGACAAGCGAGCTTGTGACCATCGGTATAAAACCCACCTGGGCGTGCCCCGGATTCGGGTACATCGAACACGGCAAACCAGTTCGTTTGCGCAAGCGCCCCGACGTGGATGCGATTCATCGCGTGTTGCGTTTTCGTGAAAAACCAAATCCTGATCTGGCCGAGTCGTTTTTGCGCAGGGGAAATTTCCGGTGGAACGCCGGCATGTTCGTCTGGTCGGTGCCCATGGTACTCCGCGAATTCAATCGTCATGCTCCGGACCTGGCCGATTTCATCTCACAACTCCGGGCGCCTGGAAACTTCGAAACAGCTTTGCGCGAGCGTTTCAGCAAACTGCCCCGAATCTCGTTCGACTACGCGATCATGGAAAAAGCCGATCGCGTTCTCGTCGTGGAGGCTGGTTTCGATTGGGACGATATCGGAGGCTGGCGAGCGATGGCGAATTATTTTGAAAAAGACAAAGACGGAAACGCCACCAATCGCGCGATTACTGCTATTGACTCCAGCAATAACATTGTTTTCGAGGAAAACGGAACGACGATTGCGCTGCTTGGAGTACAGGATCTGATCATTGTCCGGACGCCAGAAGCGCTTTTGGTGTGTCACCGGCACGAAGCGGAACGGATTAAGGAATTAGTCGGAAAACTTCCGCCAGAATTGCAATGAAGTAACATGTAATGAATCCGATTTTAGCTCTCGATTTTGGACGGGCGCGGATCGGAGTGGCCATATCCGATGAGCTACAGTTCCTGGCACATCCGCTGGAAACGATTCCAGCAAATGCAAAACCGGCAGAGCGAATCGCGGAAATTGTTCATGCGAGAAAAGTCGACTGCGTCGTGGCGGGACTTCCGAAACGCCTGAACGGTCAGCTTGGCGAAGCTGCAGCCGAAGTGCAGCAGTTTGTGGAAAAGTTACGTTCGATTCTCCCCTGCCCCGTTGTAACCTGGGACGAGCGACTGACCACTGTTGCTGCCCATCGGGCATTGCGTGACGCGGGGAAAAAAACGCGCCAAACCCGCGGTTACGTGGATCAGGTCGCGGCGCAAATGATTTTGCAAAGCTATCTGGATCACCTCGCGCAGAAGAACGTGGCTGGCGAATTGTGATCGGTCATTTGTAACCGGTAGTTACGCTACTGATGGCTGATCAGCGGTCACTAAAATTAGCATGGTGCGAAGACTGAAATTAATCGTCGCCTACGACGGCGCGTCGTTTGCCGGTTGGCAAAGCCAATCTCATCGTAACACCGTGCAGGACCATCTCGAACGCGCGTTTGAACGCATCACTGGCGACGCTACGCGTGTCCACGGAGCCGGACGAACGGACGCAGGCGTTCACGCCCTCGCGCAATGCGCGCACGTTGACATCGCGGAGAAATTTTGGCCACCTAAGCGTTGGATCGAAGCGCTCAATGCGTTACTCCCATCGGCAATTCGCGTCCTCCGCTGTCGATACGTATCTGACGATTTTCACGCGCGTCTTTCTGCGAAGGGAAAAATCTATCGCTACAGAATCTGGAACGCGTCTGTTTTGCCCCCGTTCGAGAAGGGCCGTGCCTGGCATGTCGCGCGACCACTCGATCTTAAAGTCTTAAAATCGGCGGGGAGACATTTCGTCGGCACTCATGATTTTGCCGGCTTCGCTGCCAATCGTGGCAAGTCTGAACGGAGTACGCACCGCACAATTAATGCCGTGCGGGTTCGACAGAAAGGTCCCTGCATCACCCTTGAGTTCGATGGCGACGGTTTCCTGTACAAGATGGTTCGGTTAATGACCGGATCGCTGGTGAAATGCGCGCTGGGCAAAATGCGGGGCGAAGAAATCCGCGCGCGACTGAAGTCGACGGAATCAAGTTCACCCCGATTCGCCGCGCCAGCCCAAGGATTATTTCTCGTCCGCGTGCGCTACTGATTCGTCGCCTCGTACCCGACCAGAGAGGTCGAAGCGCCTCACACCGTGAGGGCGACAAGCCGGCTCCGGCTTGGGACTGCCAGTTTGCGAAACACTGAGTGAAGATGCTTTTTCACCGTCGGCAAACTCAAGCACGCGTTTTGAGCGATCTCCTTGTTGCTTCGGCCTTCACAGACAAGTTGCGCAACTTCTCGTTCGCGCCGCGTCAGCAGAGCGATGCCCGGCAACCTGAAAAGCCTGAGTCGCCCTGATCGTTCACCGTTCCGGCGAAGGTCTTCGTACGCGATCAGAAAATGCGGCCCGGCCACACCAACGGAATTGATCTGCTTGAGTTGAATGGTCGCCCGCAAATGCGGCAGGTGAGGATGATTCACTTGTTCTTCTTGGAAGTCGAGCCGGTGGGTCCTACGCACCTGTGGCTGCGCTTTCCTCCATTGTTCCTTGAGAACACGGCACCGATCCAAAATCTCATCGGGCGTCGAAGAATTCGCTTTCGTTCGTTTGGCTTCCTCGGGTCCTTTTTCCCACATCGCGCAAAACTCACGGGCGGCTTTATTCTGATAAATCATTTTCAGATTCCAACGCAAAATCATCTTCGGCAGCGGCAAGCGCCGGAGAAATTCTTCAAGATCTGCTCGCACCGTTCGCTCGCGCTCGAGCGACTCAATGCGGCGAAGAGCCGCCATAACTTGCGGGTGAAGTTGCCGAAGTAACTTCACCTCTCCCAGCGAAAAATCCCCTTGCTTAGTCGTGCGCAGGATTGCGACAACGCAGACAGGTCTCTGTCGTTTCCAGAAAAGAAGTATGGCGCCATGGGCGCATTTCTGTGGGGCCATGCAGCGACGATAAAAACGTGATCTTACTAAGCTGCTGCGATTGCGAAAGAGTTCGCTCAGGCGCGCAACCTTTTTGCGCCGGCGTTGAGTGGCGCAACGTTTAAGAGCTTCCGCAGCGAAGTCATTAGAGGAGGACCGCGTCCACTTTGCAATTACGGGCATGTTGGTGTTTTGCTGAAGCAACAACCCGACTGAGTGATTCACGATCGAGGCAGAAAGCAATCGGTGGACACCTTTCCAGAATGACCTGACGTCCACGGCGCGGTGCAATTTGAGCAGAGGTTTCTCTAACGCCGGATCGATTACCGGTTCACGGTTGTTGACAAGCCAAGTGCCTCCCCTCACGTGGCGCCCTCCTCGCGCACGCATTATAAAGACCATGCTCATCGCCGAAACGTTCAACAAATCGCTCGATGAAAATTCAAACCAAAGTTACCTCGCGATGGTCAAGCGAGTCATCGACGTTTTGTGAAATACGAAACCAAAAAAGAAAGGACATCAAATATGAAACTTGAGATTAATGTACCAATAAGCGGATTGGATTTGGCAAGCTTGCTCGAAGATGAACAAGGACTCTTCCTCTGCCAAAACAGAGGACAGAACTACGTCACCGTCGCAAAAGCTGGTCACTCCATCGCCTTCGGGCCAACGCCCATTGGGAAGGCGATTCAGGAGCAACCGGCAACCACCATGGGGCCGGAACCCTGGTTCGTGACAAAAATCAGTCACTCAACTGAATTGGCGGAATTCCGTGGGAACCTTCACGGCCGGGAGGCGCGCTGAACCTGTAACAACAAGAAACGAGAAAATGAAATTCGAAATAAATGTGCCCGTGAGCGGGCTCGATCTGACAAACCTGCTTGAGGGGGAACAGGGATTGTTCCTCTCTCAAAACAGGGGCCAAAACTACATCACTGTTGCGAAGCCTGGTCATCCGATCGTCTTTGGGCCGATGCCAATCGGTCAAGCGATTCCGGAACACACAGCAAGTCTGGGGCCCGAGCCGTGGTTCGTTACCAAAATCAGCAACTCGACTGATCTCGGTGACTTTCGTGGCAGTTTTGGAAGAGAATCCAGACAAAATCGCTAAAGCCGTCGCCTCAGCGAGAGGTTTTCTGCGCGGAGATTTGGCGGGATTTCAGAGGTAACCAGCCCCGAAAGGGTTCTGAGTTGCGAAACAAAGCCTCAGTGAGGAAAACTCACTGAGGCGTTTGTTTTGCTCGAAAGAGTGATGCTTCCCAGGGCCAAGGCGCCATGTTTTTTCCTTAGCTGGGCTAAGCGGTCCGCCGTTGACTACTTTTTCCAGCCGTTGCCGTTCCCGTCTGGAGCGAGCGCGGGCGCCATTTCCGGCGTAAGATCCTCGTCTTCCGGCGTTTCATCCCACCCGACATCCATCAGAGATTTTTCGTGATGCTCTTTCGCCAGAAGCATGTAAAGCGATGGAACGATAAACAACGTGAAGATTGTGCCGACCGTCATGCCGCCCACGAGAACGAGACCGATTGAATTTCGCGCGGCGGCGCCGGCACCGGTCACGAGTATCAGCGGGAAGTGACCGGCAACGGTCGCTGCGCTCGTCATCATGATTGGTCGCAACCGAATCCGCGCCGCTTGCGCGACTGCGGTCAATTTATCCATCCCTTTGCGTTGCATTTCATTCGCGAACTGCACAATCAGAATCCCATTTCGCGAGACCAGACCGACGAGCGTGACCAAACCCACTTGCGAGTAAATATTTAACGAAGTGGTCCAGCCGTTGGTGAAAAACGTACCGAACGGCATTTTCAAAAACATGAAAATCACGGCACCGAAAAGTGCCAGCGGCACGGAGCCCAGGAGCACGATAAAGGGATCGCGGAAACTGTTAAACTGCGCGGCAAGCACCAAAAAGATCAGGATGATGGCCAAGGCAAATACAGGAACAAACTTGTCGCCCTCGGTGCGCAACTGCCGCGACTCGCCAGTATAATCGATGACATAACCTTTGGGGAGAATCTTATGCGCTTCATCTTCGAGAAATTTCAAAGCGGCATCGATGGAACGCGCCGGAACGCCGCTGATGGTGACGGCGTTGAGTTGCTGCATCCGATTGAGCGAACGCGCGACGGTCTTGTGCTTGATCGTCGCCACAGTGCTCAGCGGGATCAACTTGTTCTCAGGCCCGGTAACATAAATGCTTTCCAACTGCTGCGGATTTAAGCGATCGACGCGCTTGATCTGGGGAATAACCTTGTAACTGCGCCCGGCGATGTTGAATCGGTTGACATAGTTGCCGCCGATGGCCGCGGTGAGATCGGCGCCCACCTGCTGCATGTCCAGGCCGAGCGCGGCGACTTTGTCGTGATTAAAGTCAATCTCCGCCTGGGGTTGGTCGATTTTTGTATCGATATCGGCAAATCGGAATACGTGGGCCTGCATCGCCTTCGCGTATAGCTGTTGCGCGAACTCGAGAATTCGCTCGGGATCGGCAGTGGAAGCAATGACGAAACTCACCGGGAAATTATCGCTGCCCGGAAGCGCAGACGGCATCACAGGAAACATTTGGATGCCGGGGATCGCCCCAAGCTTGCGCTGAACGATCGGAAGATAATCTGCGGTGGGCGTTTTCCGAACCCCCCACGGCTTCAGAACCATTCCGCCAAAACCGTTGTCAGGAAAGGTGATCTGAAATGTGAAACGCGTATCCGGGATACCATGAAAAATTTTCCCGGCTGCATCTGCGTACCGAATTGTGTCGTCGATGGTTGCATTGGCAGGTGCGGTCATGACTCCAAAGATAACGCCCTGATCTTCCGTCGGAGCCAGTTCCTTCGTGGCGACCTTCGGAATCATGACGAACATCAACAGCGAAATCACTGATACTCCCGCCCAAACCAAATAGACCGCCGGACGCGCGTGAAGCGTCCGATCGAGGTGGCTGCCGTACCACTCGCGGAAGCGATCGAACGTGCGATTAACCCAACCGCTGAAGCCGTGATCGACATGTCCGGGACGCAGCAGATGGGCCGACATCATCGGTGAAAGTGTGAGCGCGACAATGCCCGAGATGAATACGGCACCGGCGAGTGTCAAAGCAAACTCACGGAAGAGCGCGCCTGTCAGTCCGCCCTGGAGAGCGATCGGCGTGTAAACAGTCGCGAGAGTGAGCGTCATCGCGATGATTGGGCCAACGAGTTCCCGCGCGCCTTTGAGCGCCGCGTTCATCCGCGACTCGCCTTCGCGCATATGCCGCTCAACGTTCTCGACAACGACAATGGCGTCGTCCACCACCAACCCTACCGAGAGCACGATCGCCAACAGGGTCAGCAAGTTGAGCGAAAAGCCGAACACCTGCATCAGAAACATCGCGCCAATGAGCGAAATCGGGATCGCCACCACCGGCACGATCACGGACCGGAATGAGCCCAGGAATAAAAAGATGACCACCATCACGATCAGCAGCGTGTCGATCAGCGTCTTTACCACTTCGTGTATTGCGTCGTTGATGTACGCGGTCGAGTCGTAGGCGATTTCAGCGTTCAGACCCTTCGGCAGTTCGCGTTTAATTTGCTCCATCTCCGTGCGTACCCGTTTGATCACATCCACCGAGTTGGCATTCGGCAAAACGTAAATGCCCATGAACACCGCTTTCTGCCCTGAGAAGCGCACTTCGGTGTTGTAGTCTTCTGCCCCGAGCACGACGTCCGCTATGTCCCCTAGCCTAACGAGAGTCCCCTTGTCCTCGCGAACGACCAGTTTCTTGAAATCATCTGCCGTGTGCAGATCGGTGTTCGCCGTGAGATTCACCTGGAGCAGAGACCCTTTCGTGCTCCCCACCGCTGAGAGATAGTTATTTCTCGCAAGGGCACTCCGAACCTGCGCCGGCGAAATGTTCAGCGCAGCCATGCGATCGGGTTTCATCCAGATTCGCATCGCAAAGTAACGGCCGCCGAGGATATCTGCCTTTTGTACGCCACTGATCGCTGTAAGTCGAGGCTGCACGAGTCGCACGAGATAATCCGTGACTTCGTTAGGCTGGAGAATGTTTGAAGTGAAACTCAAATAGGCCGCAGCGCGTTGCGAATCAGCCGACTGAATTTCGATGACGGGAATTTCAGCTTCGGGAGGCAAATCGCGCCTGATGGCATCGACCTTGGAGCTGATGTCGGACAATGCCTTATTAGCATCGTAATTCAGCTTCAGGCGAACAGTGATTACCGACTGGCTTTGCTTACTCTGCGATTGGATGTAATCGATGCCATCTGCCGCCGCAATTGCGCGCTCGAGCGGCGTTGTGATAAAACCCCGGACCAATTCGGCGTCTGCGCCCACGTAAACGGTAGTGACCGTAATCGACGCGATATCGCTGCGCGGATATTGCCGCACATTTAAACCGCCGAGCCCTGTTAGCTGCGGGAAAAAAATCGGCAATATCGCTTTCGATCCGGCGATAAGGATCACAAAGCTGACCACCATCGCCAGAACCGGGCGCTTGATGAAAATATCAGTGAAGGATTTCATCCTCGAATTCGAAATTCGGTATTCGTGCTTCTAACTTCTTTTTGTTAGGTATCCGCGGGTCTCGGATTCAACTCCGGCTTCGGTGCCAGATCGTTGTTTACGGTCACCGTCATTCCGTTGCGCAGTTTGAAAACGCCTGCGCTTACCACGGTTTCGCCGGGTTTCAGTCCCTGGGTGACTGCGACGAAATCTCCACGCGCTTCGCCGATTCGCACAAACTGTTGCCGGAGCACCTGTGATTCCTGTCCTGTTTTCGGGTCCTTCTGCTTCTCAATCACGAAAACCGAATCGCCGTACGGCGCATAAGACACGGCCGACCCTGGAATTACGATCGTCTTTTTCGTTTCGGGCAGAGTGACTTCCACCTTTGCAAACATGCCCGGATGCAGCGCGTGATCGGGATTATCCAGCGTCGCCTGCAACGGCACGTTGCGTGTGACCGGGTCCACCATGGAATTAATTGCAGTCAGTTTTCCTTTGAAATCACGGCCAGGCAGCGCATCAGCATGCACGGTCACCTCCAAATCTTTGCTCAACTTCGGGAGATATTGCTCGGGTAACGCAAAATCCACATACACCGGATCAAGCGCTGTCAGCCCGACCACCTGCTGGCCTGCATTGATCATTTGCCCTACGTTTACCTTGCGAATACCAAGCTGTCCGTCGAATGGCGCAATAAGCGTCTTCTTCGCGATGCTGGACCGCATCTGATCGACCACTGCATTCAGTCGCCTGAATTTTGATTGTGCGGAGTCGAGCTCGGCGCTTGAAACAACCTTCTTCATCGCCAGATCGCGGGCTCGTTCGAGATCCGTTTTCGCCAGCTGCGCCTCAGCTTCCGCAGAGCGCAAAAGTGCTTCCTCCTGCGAGGTATCGAGTTTCATGAGTACCTCTCCCTTTTTAGCTTCCGCACCGTTTTGAAAATCGATTTCACTTACAATACCGGCGAGCTCTGCAGAAATGACGGCGCCCTGGACAGCGCTAACCGAACCTACTGCGGTCAGCCGTGGAGCCCAGGCTTCCTCTTTCACCGATGTGCTGCTAACGGCCGTCGGCGGCATTGTTTGCGGCATGCTCATCATCTTGCCGATTTGCAGAAATTTGATGCCGACAACAAAAACAATAATGGCCGCGAGCAAACCGATCGCTATGCCAAAGCCTCGTCGCCTTTTTCTCTTCTCCGTCTTCATTGAAACACCCTTTGCAACGTCATGCATAAATTAATTCGCCCTCGCGTTTGAATAGCAGCCGCCAGAGTCTGCGTGTCACTTCCAACTGTGCCGTTCGCCGCTCTGCCGCGGTCATTTCCTGGGGACGCAATACATCGAACATCATCATTCCACGGGCGACCGCGAAAATTAATTCTGCCAAATCTCGCGGAGAAAGGTCATTTGCGGCATGTTGAGCTTCCGGCGCACGCGCAATGAGGTCGGTTACACCGTCCATTGCGGTGGTCAAGACGCCGCGCACCAGATCAGCTACACGCGGATTGCGCGACGCTTCGGCATAAAGGTCGACCACGAATGCCGAGAGAGCTCGCGGCTCGTTTTCGCAGCAATGCACGGTGAACAAAATCTCAAGCGATTCCAGCAGCGTGGGCGCCTTTCGGGCTCGCTCAAGCATTTCGCTGATTTCCTTCTTGTGACAGTCCACCATTGCGGAGATAACCGCTTCCTTATTTTCAAAGTAACGATAGATGAGACCGACGCTGATGCCGGCTTCAGCACTGATGTCGTGCATGCTGGCTTGGTGAAAACCGCGCTTGGCAAAGCAAACCAAGGCGGCCTCAAGGATCTGAGATCGGCGATCGGGAATGGGATCTGTCTGGGGCTGCGACATAAGTCCGGGAAGATGAATGAACGTTCATTCATTGTCAAATCGAGCTCTGGTCTTTCGACAGAGAGCCCGAACTGGTTTCCTTAGGTGTGTCGACCGCCGCCTGGTTCAAGACCTTGGGCCCCATACTGCTGCAACGGCATGCGACACGACCGGAGCAGGTCGCTTGGTCGAGGCAAACCCGGCGAACGGATCTGACGCGGGTTGACTGATGAATTGGAAGATGGCTGCGACTACACTCAAAAAGAACGCGCCGTACACCGCTATCTCCAATGCGCTCCGGCCTCTTTCTTCTGAACCAGCCAGGAGCCCGTAGATTGATTGACCGTCGTTTTTCATAATCTTAGGACGCCGCGAAGTTCCCGCTTTGTCTATTGTTTGTTGATTGTTCATGATTGGTTTTGAAAATTGGATGCCGCCGTCTCGTGAATTGGATTCAAATAAAAACGGAGTTGCTTCGAACCTTTTCGCCGGGAGCGCGTTACCTGATCGGCGTGTCTGGAGGACGCGATTCTGTCGTACTGCTGCACTGGCTAATCAGCCTCGGTTATAGAAATCTCGTCGTTTGTCATTTAAATCATCAACTGCGGGGACGATCGGGTGATGCCGACGCGCGCTTTGTTCAGAAGCTGGTCGACCAATACAACCAAAGATTTCCAGGGCAGGCACCGCGCCCACCAGGCCGGCGCATGGGCGAGAAAGGCACTCGCCTTATGAAACCCGTCGATGTCGAGCTTGGTTCAGCCGACGTGCGCGCGCTCGCCAGAAAACAAAAAATGTCGATTGAAGCTGCCGCGCGAGACGCTCGCTACGCATTCTTCGCCAAGACTGCAAGGCGCCGTCGTTGCCGCACAATTTTCCTCGCGCATCACGCCGACGATCTCGTGGAGACGTTCCTGTTTAACTTGGTCAGAGGCGCGGGTCTGACAGGTCTCAGTGCAATTCGCAACGTCTCAACGCGACGCACCGACGGGATCGAGCTAACGATCGTGCGCCCGCTGCTTTCCCTCTGGCGAACAGAAATCGAGAGCTATGTGCGCGAACATCGACTCAAGTTTCGCGAAGACGCCACAAACAGGGATTTAGCGCCTGTTCGCAATCGAATTCGCCACCGTGTCATTCCGTATCTGGAGAAAACTCTTGGCCGCAATATCCGCCAGAATATTTGGCGAACAGCGACAATTGCCGCGGCAGAAGAGAAATGGATCGACAGCCAGCTCTCCGACTCAAAAAATGCGAATCTTTCCGTGTCCGAGCTTCGCGGCTTGCCAATCGCGCTTCAGCGCCGCGCGATTCTGAAATGGTTGCGTGCTCAAAATATTTCTGACGTTGGGTTCGACATTATCGAGCGCGTCCGCTCTCTTGCCGATCCCGATGGGCGCATCGCGAAAGTAAATCTACCGCGGGATCGCCATGCACGACGTCGCGCGGGAAAGATCTTTTTGGAGTGATGTGTAGGGGCGACCGCCGCGGCGGGCGCTTGGCGGCTGGCACAGCCGCCGCTACAATATCTGTGAAAATCCGTGTAATCTGTGGCTGAATGAGTTCCGACGTCCGTGTCCGTTTCGCCCCCTCGCCTACCGGCTACCTCCATATTGGCGGGGCGCGCACTGCGCTATTTAACTGGCTCTTCGCGCGGCATCACGGCGGGAAATTCGTGTTACGCATCGAAGACACCGACGTGAAGCGCAACACCGAAGAAGCGATGGCCGCTATTTATCAGGGGCTGGAGTGGCTGGGCTTGAATTGGGACGAAGGCTCGCATGTCGGCGGCGACTTCGGACCGTATCTGCAAAGTGAACGCACGGAGATTTACGAGCGTTACCTGAAAAAACTTCAAGATGCCGGTCACATTTTCGAAGACCAGGGCGCGTTGCGATTTCGATCGCCTCGCGAGCATGTGATCGTGGACGACGTTGTGTGCGGCAGAATTGATTTCGATCTCACCAATCCAACAACGCATCCCGATATGACCATCCGGCGTTCGGATGGCTCATGGATCTTCCATTTCGTGAACGTGATCGATGATCTCGAGATGAAAATTTCTCACGTGATCCGCGGCGAAGATCATCTCTCGAATACGCCAAAGCACATCGAACTCATTCGCGCGCTAGGCGCGACGCCGCCGCATTACGCGCATATCCCACTTATTCTCAATCGTGATGGCTCCAAGATGAGTAAGCGCGACGAAGCCGCACGCATCGAGTATTACATCCAGCACGGTTATCTTCCGCAGGCGGTCCGCAACTATCTCTGTTTGCTTGGCTGGTCGCCGAAGGATGATCGAGAGAAGTTAGACATTGATGAGATCATCCGGATTTTCGAAGTGAAAAACATCGGTCGGAGCTCCGCGACATTCGATCCCGATAAACTTCACTGGTTGAATGGCGAATACGCGCGGGAACTCGGCAATGAGGAGTTTTACGAATTAGCCGTAGCGACGCTGAAATCGAGCGGTGTGAAACTCGATAATTATTCTGAGCAATATGTCCGGGCTGCTCTGGAGACGTGCAAAGGCAAAATCAACACGTTTGATGAACTGCCGCCTTACTGCGGGTTCTATTTCACTGACGATTTTGATTACAATCCACAAGGCGCAGCGAAACATTTCACGCCCGAAAACAAACCTGCGCTGGAAGCAGTACGCCAGGCCCTGGGCGGGCTCGAGACATTCAACGCCAGTGAAATTGAAACGGCCTTGAAAAGCACTGCGGCGAAGCTCGGAGTAAAAGTCGGTGCGATCGTCCATCCCACCCGCCTCGCTGTCACCGGCAGTAACGTTGGCCCAAGTCTCTATCATTTGCTCGAGGTTCTTGGAAAAGAGAAGGTCGGGGCGCGCATCGATCGCGCGCTGTCAACGTTTTGACTCTAGGGAGCGCAGGCCGCTGGCGTGCAGTTCATGGCGACCCGCCGTGAACGTCTTCTCGGCAACGCTTTCAAACGATGGAACGCCGCGCACGGGCAATGCAACTCCGGTTACGAGAGTGTTCGGCCAGCGGCCAAACACAGCACGCGAGCCGCGTGCGCTCCCCTACTTCTTCGCTTCCTTCGCCCACGTGTCCCTCAGCGAAACTGTGCGGTTCCAAACCTGCCGATCCGGCGCCGATTCGGGGTCTAACGCAAAATAGCCGAGGCGCTCAAATTGGTAGCGCTCTTCCGGTCGCGCATCTGCAAGCGCCGGTTCACACTTCGCACTCGTCACTTCCAGCGATTTAGAGTTTATGAAGGATTTGAAATCGCCTCCGGCGTCCGGTTCAGGAACAGTGAAAAGTCGATCATATAAACGCACTTCCGCATCAACTGCATGCGCAGCGCTCGCCCAATGGATCGTCCCTTTTACTTTGCGGCTCGCCGTCGGTCCGCCTGATTTGCTGTCAAGATCGACCGTGCATCGCAGCTCGGCGATGTTGCCGGCGTCGTCTTTGATCACTTCGTCGCACGTGATGATGTAAGCGTATTTGAGCCGTACTTCGCCGCCGGGGCGCAGCCGAAAATATTTCGGCGGTGGCGTTTCCGTGAAATCGTCGCGCTCGATGAAAAGCTCGCGCCCGAATGGAATTTTGCGCGTTCCGGCATTTGGATCCTCGGGATTATTGATTGCATCCAGTTCTTCGGTTTTTCCTTCCGGGTAATTTGTGAGCACAACTTTGATTGGTCGCAGCACGGCGAGCCGGCGCGTCGCGGTGCGATTGAGTTCGTCGCGCATGGTGTGTTCGAGCAACGCCATGTCCGTCATGCTCGGATACTTTGTAATTCCGATGTTGTACGCGAGAACACGTAATTCGGTTGGCGTCACGCCGCGCCGGCGCAAACCGGAAATGGTAACCATGCGCGGGTCGTCCCAGCCGTTCACAAGTTTTTCGGTAACGAGCTGGATCATTTTGCGCTTGCTGATCACCGAGTAGGTCAGATTAAGCCTTGCGAATTCGTATTGGTGTGGTCGCGGTTCCGGCACTTCAAGCGCGTCGAGAATCCAATCGTAAAGCGGCCTGTGCACCTCAAACTCAAGTGTGCAAATCGAGTGAGTAATCCCTTCGATATAATCGCTAAGCGTGTGTGCCCAGTCATACATCGGGTAGATGCACCACTCCTCGCCCGTGCGATGATGCGATGCATGCCGAATCCGATAGAGTACCGGATCACGCAACCAGATGTTCGCGGCGTTCACGTCGATTTTTGCGCGTAGCGTGCGCGCGCCGTCAGCAAACTCCCCCTCTTTCATCCGCGAAAAAAGATCGAGATTTTCATCTACGGACCGATCGCGGAAACTGCTGGCCTTTCCGAGACGTCGATATTCGTCGGTTTCCTCCGGGCTCATGTCATCAATGTATGCCTTGCCTTTGCGAATGAGTTCCAGTGCGTACTCGTAAAAACGGCCGAAATAATCCGATGCGTAGAACGGCGCGCCACCAAGTTCTTTGTCCGCCCAGCCGTCTATCAACCAATGCACGTCGGTCATGATCGATTCGACGTATTCTGTCTCCTCCCTGGTCGGATTGGTGTCGTCCATGCGGATGTTGCAAATTCCGCCAAACTCGTGCGCAATCCCGAAATTGAGACAGATCGATTTCGCGTGACCGATATGAAGAAAACCGTTCGGCTCCGGTGGAAAACGCGTAACGATTTGCTTGTATTTCCCGGTCCGAAGGTCCTCCGCGACGATATCGCGAATAAAATCAGATGGCCGTTCTCTTTCAGTGGTCATTGTACCAGGCAAGACTACCGGCGAAGGTGCAGATCGACAACTTCACCGCGGCTTGAGCGCTAAGTTTTCATTAACACCGCGCTTCAGCGCGGTGCGGAAAGCACCTCGCTCGGGCTCTAACCGCTTCAGCGGTTTCTTCAAACAGTCATCGTAAACCGCTGAAGCCGTCGAAATGCGATGGTTTGCTTCCGGCATCCAGCTAAAGCACGGTGTTAATGACATCTGCACTGTGTGAAAAAAGAAGACGAAACTACCGACCGCTACACACTAGCTGATCTTGAGCGCTGGTCTGAGATCACGCGTGATATCGATCCGCCTGTTCGCCTGGGTGTTTTCGGTGACCCGGTAGCTCACTCGCTTTCACCGCAGATGCAGAACGCCGCGTTGCGCGGCTGCGACATCAACATGCAGTACGTGCGCTTTCATATTCGGCCAAATGAACTCCGGTCGGCACTGCATTTTCTGCGGGAGCGCGACTTCGTTGGAATCAATCTTACCGTGCCGCACAAGCTCGCGGCTTTCAGCCAAATCGATGAGGCGGACGAATTCGCAACGCGCGCTGGAGCTGTAAACTCTATTCGTGTTCACGACAGAAAATTGATCGGTTCAAATACTGATGGGGAAGGATTTCTGCGCGCGATTCGTGCTGAATTTTTGATGGACCTGCGCGATTTGCGAGTGATGATCCTGGGAGCGGGCGGTGGCACGGGTCGAGCCATAGCATGGCAATGTGCGCTGCAAAATTGCGAGCGTCTGGTACTGGTCAATCGCACTCCGACAAAATCAAATGCCCTTGTCGATCGTCTGCGGTCGTTTTTCGCCGACCCGCGCGTGCTGGGTCCTGTCGCGAGAATTGAAGCGATTGCATGGGACGAAATGGCGATGCGCGCGCAACTCACAGACATCGATCTGATCGTTAATGCCACGCCACTGGGATTGAACCGGAGCGACCCGCCGCCGATTGCAGAGCGACTGCTCGCGCCTCATCACATGGTGTTCGATTGTGTCTATGGACCATGGAAAACGCCGTTGCTTCGCGCAGCACACGAAGCAGGCGCCCGTGGCATGAACGGTTTATCGATGCTGCTCTATCAAGGCGCACTATCATTTTCGATCTGGTTCAATCGCGACGCGCCAATTGATGCAATGCGCGCTGCGCTGTCCTTGTAGCAGCGGTTGTGCTCGCCGCGCCGGAGCCGAGGAAAGGCGGGTCAGCCGTCCGTGGTATCCGCGACGCGGCCACCATCGCGCACTATTTTCTGCTCGCCAATCCAGCGATGGATTTTTTACTCTTCGCGCCAACGAATGGAGAAACCTATGAGAAATCACAACGTCATATTCACAAAAATATTCCTGGCGCTTGCCTGTCTTGCGCTTTGGCAACCTGCCCCGAATGCTTTCGGGGTCAATCCGTCGCCGGACGGGTGCTATCCCAACTACACTACGGCGGAAGGATGCAATACGCTGAAATTTCTCACCACAGGCGCGGGAAATACAGGTGTTGGTTGGTATTCGCTCTATCTCGATACGACCGGCAACTTCAACACGGGTGTTGGCGGTGGAGCGCTTGCCCTCAACAACGCGGATTCCAATACCGCAGTGGGCGCTGGAGCGATGTTGCTCAATACTACTGGCTCAGAGAACACAGCCGTTGGAACTGACGCGCTTCTCTATAACGACAGCGGCTTGGGCAACAATGCTCTCGGCGCTTTCGCGCTCTTTAGCAACATCGACGGAACTGGCAACAACGCTTTTGGCGAATCCGCGCTTTTCGTCAATACGCATGGCTCCTTAAACACTGCTCTCGGTGACGGCGCGCTCTTCAGTAATGATGCGACCGGAAACGCCCTTGGGAACTACAATACAGCTGTTGGCGCTGGAGCACTCTTTTCTAATAATGATGGCGATTCAAACACCGCTCTTGGTTTTAACGCGCTCGCTGCCAACGATACCGGCATCCAGAACACGGCTACCGGCGCTGGAGCGCTCTTTAGCAATACCACCGGATTCAACAACACAGCTGTTGGGGTGCAAGCGCTCGCGAGCAATACTGGCGGGAGCGGCAGTGAAGGCAGCGTGAACACGGCCATTGGTTTTCAAGCGCTCTATAGCAATACTTTCGGTGGTGGAAACACGGCCGTCGGCGATGAAACACTACATACCAATATCGGTGGCGGCCTCAATACAGCCATTGGTGTTGGTGCCGGGTCCGTTATCGACGGCAGCGGTAATGTCTGTATTGGAGCGGGAGTCAACGGCCAGGCTGGCGTTAATGACAGCACCTACATCCGTAATGTGAACACGTTGACCCAAAATTTCAGCGCAGGCGTGAACGATTACGTCACAGTCCGACTCAGCGATGGAAGGCTTGGCCACACCGCTGTTGTTTCGTCGCGCCGCTACAAAGAGGACATTAAACCTCTCGCTGCGACCAGCGAGGCACTCTACGCGCTGAAGCCAGTTAGCTTCCGCCTCAAAAAACAGTTCGATCCCGCCCAGGCACTCAGTTTTGGCCTGATTGCCGAGGAAGTGGAACAAGTGGACCCTGCTTTGGTGTATCGGAATGACAAAGGCCAGGCGGAAAGCGTGCGCTACGAAATGGTGAACGCCATGCTGCTCAATGAGTTCCTCAAGCAGCATCAGAAAGTTGAAAAACAACAAGCGGCTATCACCGGCTTAAAGTCAACTGTGGCAAAACAGGAGACAATTATTGCCCGGCAGCAAAAGGGCATGGAGGCTTTGACTGCACGTCTTGACGAGCAGGCCGCGCAGATCCAAAAAGTGAGCGCGCAGCTCACCGCAGCGAGTCCGTCCCGTGGCGAACTTGAGATGATGGGGCCAGCCACGAAGCTGGTCGTGAACAAACCGTAAAGCGAATATCTACGCTTAGTGTTGTAGCCGGCATCGTTGATGCCGGCCTTTCGACCGCGACACTCCGGGGCCGGGATCATCCGCCTTTGCCGACGGTTACGGCGTGACAGGTTGATCCCGGCGATAGCTGTGCGCTGACATTTGTTCTCGACAAGCTGCGGGAGCTTCTCAGAGGCTCCAGTCTATGAAAACCACAATTCAATCCATTCTCATTGTAGTCACGCTCCTGTTCCTTGGCCTTTTGGCACAGGTGCAAGCGCTCACTCCGTCGCCGGATGGTTGCTATCCCAATTTCACGACAGCAGAAGGGTGCGATGCGCTTAATTTCCTTAGCACCGGCGCTGGAAATACAGGGCTTGGTTGGCGTTCGCTCTTTTTAGATAGCACCGGGAGTTTCAACACCGGTGTGGGCGGTGGAGCGCTGGCCCTCAACAACGCGGACTCCAATACCGCAGTAGGCGCTGCAGCGCTTTTGCTCAACACGACCGGCACACTGAATGTGGCCGTTGGAACGGACGCGCTCGTCTTTAACGACAGCGGATCGAGGAACAATGCTATCGGCGCCTTTGCGCTCTTTAACAACATTGACGGATCATTTAACAACGCCTTCGGCAATGGCGCGCTTCTTGAAAATATTCACGCCGGTGGAAACACTGCCATTGGTGATCAAGCGCTCCAGAATAATGACGTGACGGGAAACACCAGTGCGAACGACAACACGGCCGTTGGCGGTGGGGCGCTCCAAAGCAACACAGACGGCGCGGAGAACACGGCCATTGGACAGGCTGCGCTCCAAAGCAACAGCAACGCCAATTTCAACACTGCCGTCGGTACTATTGCGCTGCTCGAAAACACGGCCGGCGCCCAAAACACTGCCGTTGGGCGTCGAGCGCTTTTTCACAGCACTGGCGACAACAACACGGCCCTTGGCCACAATGCCGGTCAAAACGTTACGACGGCCAGCAACGTTATTTGCATCGGCGCGAACGTCCCCGGGGCAGACGTAAGCAACACCTGCTTTATCGGGAATATCTTCGGTGCAACGGCTTCCGGTGGAAGTGCCGTTTTCATTAATTCAAGTGGTCAGCTTGGAACCCTGACCTCGTCCCGACGATTTAAAGAGGGCATTAAGCCAATGCATGGTGCAAGTGAAGGGCTCTTTGATCTTAAGCCGGTTGCCTTTCGCTATAAGAAAGAGATTGATCCGGTCGGCACATCCCAGTTCGGGCTTGTCGCTGAAGAAGTGGAAAAGGTAAATCCCGACTTGGTAGTGCGCGACAAGGAAGGCAAGCCCTACAGCGTGCGTTATGAAATGGTGAACGCGATGCTGCTCAACGAGTTTCTCAAAGAGCATCGGAAAGTGGAAGAACAACAAGCAGCCATTGCAGAGCTGAAGTCAGTTGTTGCACGCCAACAGAAGCAGTTTGAGGCGGCCATGGCGGAGCAACGGAAGCAATTCGAAGCACGCCTCGAACAGCAGGACGCAAACATTCAAAGGGTCAGTGCGCAGCTCGAACTCAATGCCCTGAGCCGGCGAACCGCCAGCAATAATGAATAGTTGTGCGGCTGCGCTCCGCAGCGACGAGAAAGCACGAATCAGCGTAAATTCGTTTTTTATTGATATCACTTCGTGTCTCCTTTTCTCGCGACGAACTCGCCGTTGCCTTGATCGAGATAAACGGTTGAGTTGACAATCGAGGTCTGAAGCGATTGGCGCCATGTTCCGGATGGAAAATGTTTTGTAGCTTCAAGTGTTTTCGTGTCAGCCTTTCGCGAAAACAGGCTTCCGTCATCCTGGTGGACGCCGTTTTTGGAATCGGCGTCATTCATTGCTTCGAACAAAATCCTGCCATCTACATTCGCCGGCGGCTTGATTTTGAGGATCTGCAAAATCGTCGCGGCTAGATCGACGTTCCCGCTCGCCAGATCATCGGTTTGATCGCGCTTAAAATCCGGGCCGGCGGCAATCAAAGTGTTGTGCATGTCGAAGCGGCTCAGTGTGGCATGAGTTCCCTTGCCTGCCGCCCGCTGCCAATCGGCATCGATCACACCGGGAACGCCGAACTGATTTTTGGCTTTGTCCCAGCGAAACGCCATCACTACGTCAGGCGCGTTAGCATTTTGAATGTTGGCCTGCCCCAGCGCGAACGTCCCTTCCATTGCCTGCTTTGTGAAAATCACTCCGGCGTAGTCCGACTGTTGCAAGAACTCAACCAGTCGACGTGTTACGGCCGGATCGTGTCCGATCACATAGAAAAGAACGCTGCCGCCATTGCCGGCAAGCATGATGTCTCCCGGCTTTGGTTCACCCTCGAATTGTGTCGTCGCCCTGAAGCCCGCCTCGTTTAACAACTTCCGCAAGTCAATCGAACGTCTGATCGTAGAAAAACCATGATCCGAAACGACGAACACATCTGTTGTTCCGCGAGCCTTGTGGTTATCCAAGGCCGAGAGGACCGCGGCGAGATTTTCATCAGAGGATTTAATTGCAGCAAGAGCTGCCGGGGCTCCGGGCGCGGTCTCATGTTGCGTAAGATCCGGTTCGCCCAGCCACAGAATCGTAAGGGCCGGCACGCCGTCTTTCCAAAGAACGTCTGTCAACGCTTTGGTCGTCCAGGAGTCTTTCTCCAAATGGGTGGCTGGGAATGAATCGAGCGCTTCGGTGATCGGAGCAAGCGCTCCGCTCGGCAAGGATTTACCTGCAAATAGCGTAACGCTGCGGCTGCCAACTGCATGTCTGCGGACGTATTCGTTCTCGGAGTTTATTCGCCTCTCCCTTGTCAAAGGAGAGGGTAGGGCGACGGTTTCTTCCTTTTCGCTGTCACGCGTGTCCGATCCCCTCACCTTTATCCTCTCCCCTTCGCCAAGGGGAGAGGTGGACCCTACAGCACCTCCAAAATGGTCCTCGGGCCAGCGATCCAGTAGAAGACCGACAGTCTTTGCGGCTGCAACGACGCTGTGCGCGCCCACCCTTTGCACGAGTTCGGCAATCGTTGGAACTGAAATGTATTTCCCGCCCGAGAGCTCATCGCCTTTTTCCACGATGGCCGCCAATTCGACGTCGATTGCTTCGTGAGGATTGATGTCTGGCCGGTACGCATGATTGGCAATGATGCCGTTTTTGCCGGGATAGACACCAGTCACCATGGACGTCCCGTTTACCATGGTCGCACTGGGATAAACCGCATGGTGATTCCGGAAAGTGACGCCATCGCGCGCAAGCTTCCAAAGTGTCGGAGTATTTTGTTCGCTCACAAAATCCGGGCGCATGCCGTCCCAGACAACGACCACTACGTGCCGCTCGGCCTTGGTGGGTACCCCCGCCACCGCAGACCCGCAGAAGATCCAAAGCAGCACCAAAATCACTCGCCACATCGAGGAATCATAGAACAGAGAGCAGCGGTCTCCAATTCCCCCGGGGCTCGGCAATATTGCCTGTCGTTGTAGGACCTCTGTGTCAGACGCCACGCTTATGAGGAGTTGGCGTTTCGCAGAAACGCCCTACAAAAACCGGATTATTTTTTCGGTCTAAGCAAGGGGAACAGTATGACGTCGCGAATGGATTCGGCTCCGGTGAGCAGCATGGTGAGCCTGTCCATCCCGATCCCAATGCCGCCGGCCGGCGGCATTCCGTGCTCGAGCGCAAGTAGAAATTCCTCATCGATCTTTTGCCTTTCCTCGCCCGCCTGCTCCAGCAAACGCTGACGTTGCACAAGCGGATCGTTGAGCTCGCTGTAGCCCGGTGCAATCTCGGCGCCGTTGATGACGAGTTCGAATACGTCGACCAGCGAATTGTCCTCTTGGTTTTGTCTTGCCAGCGGTACCAGTTCCTTCGGGCAATGGGTCACAAACAGCGGATCGATCGTTTTCTCTTCAATGAGTTTTTCGAATACATGCTGAGTCACCTCGAAGTCGGCGAGCTGCGACAAAATATCGAGTTTGAATTCGTTGGTTGCCCGTTCGCGCCGCTGCTCTGGCGAGACCTCAAACCAATCGTTACCGGCGA
>Ga0210142_1000030_pt1 | contig 34033 bp, 34 predicted proteins | sample Goodyear_PhragC__FD_184869 | JGI IMG/M metagenome (GOLD analysis project Ga0210142, IMG submission 184869) | Wetland microbial communities from San Francisco Bay, California, USA, that impact long-term carbon sequestration - Goodyear_PhragC_D2... | ecosystem: Environmental > Aquatic > Marine >...
GAAATCCTCGATCGTCTCGATCGTCACATCATCCTCAGCGTCCCCGAAATCCATGAACGCGCCGGTGTAAACGCCGTGATCCGGAATAACTACTTCAACCGGAGCGTTCGGATCGGATCGGCTCGTGGCCGATGGCTTGCCGCATGCTGCGAGAAGCAGCGCAACACCAGCAGCGCCAAGAAAAAAAATCGCCTTCAACAGACGTTCACTCCATCGAGACCAAAATGCGGCGCTGCCTCCAGAAGGATATGGTCGTTGCTGTAGACTTGGGCAAATCGGTTCTCTGCCGCGCAGGCCAGATGCAGGGCATCGCTCGAGCGCAAAAACACATCCGCCGGAAGTTTTTCAAATACATCGCACGCGCGCCGCACCACGTTTTCCGTCAGCGCCAGCCAATGCCAAAGGCCTGAGAGCTCATCGCTCTCGAATCGTTTCCACACAGCCGATGCGTCCCGTGCAGACAGATGCTTCTCTCGAACGCGACGATGCACGGCCGAAAAGAGTTCAACGCGACCGTGTAATGCGCAGCTGCGCCCGGGACGCTCCTGTACCAATGCCAGAACTTTTCGGGAACCAGCTTCGTTGAGATAGCACTTCACGATGTAGCTGGCGTCGAGGTAGATCATCGACCCTCTCGATCCTCTGAGATATAAGCGGTCGAATCGCCGGGAACTTTCGGCATGTTACGAATGTCGCGTTTAGGAAAGGGCTTGCCGATGAGCTCGGCGGCCTGCGCACGTTTAAGTATTGCTACAGCATGGCCATGATCAGTGATAAGAATGTTTTCGTGTGCCGAAGCACGGACGAGTTTGCCCGTATTCATATGCAATTCGCGGATAGTAGCCGTCCTCATGTGTCCAATGTGTCACATCCGCTGCATGCTGCAAATCGCTTGCCGCCGGTCCCCGGGAATTCTGCTTGACCTGACAATTCCGAAATATCAAAAGAGAAAAGCAACTTCGTGAGCTCAACAATGAGCGCAAAACTCCTCACGTTCTCGATCCTGTCTTTCACCGCCGCCGTTTTCGCCGAAGACTTCACGACAATTAACGGCAAAGAATACAAGGACGCCACGGTCACTCGCACCGAGCCCGATGGCATTGTGGTCCAGACAAAATCCGGGATCACAAAGCTTTACTTCACCGAACTGCCAAAAGACGTTCGAGAACGCTTTCATTACGACCCGGAAAAGGCTGCCTCATATTCTGCCGGGCAAACGGCAAATTACGAAGCATACCAAAAGCAGCAGGAGGAGGTCCGACGTCAACGTGCTGAGGCGGACGCAAAGAACAACGCGGCCTTGGCGAAACAACAAGCGGCTGCAAATCGCACACAGACTCTGCAGGCCCGGTACGCTGACCTTCAGAGACAGGAGGACCGGTTGCTTCTTGAGATTGGCGAAGCGAAACAACCGGGACCATCGTATCGGGGTGGCAAAAATGGCCGAACTCTGCTTCATCAACCAAACCCGAAAAAATCTCAACTTCCGGTTCTTCAGAGTCATCTAAGCGACGTTCGTCACGAAAAAACCGAAGTTCGGAAGCAACTGGAGAAAGCACAGCGGTAGCACGCAACGCAGTACGCTGGTGCGAGGGCGGTCGGCGAAGGCCAAGGCGATCCTGGAAAGACGCAGGTGGATCGACTTCTCCGAAGCCGATGCCTGCCGTCTCCGCCGAAGGCGCAAGATGATACAGCGGCAGAGCCGCAGTGGATTACTCAACGCGTTGAGGACAACGCGTTCCACCTTTGCGCCAGGCTTTTCGCATCGCTTTCATTGTTAAGGATCCGCATTTACATAGGATGCGGTGAACAGTGCGTGGCGCACAAAAGGAAGCTGGCTGCTTGGGGCGGTAGTTTTTCTGGCCAGTTTCCGTTCGGTACCGGCCGCAGAAACGTCGAGCGCTTCGAAGCCCTTCCCCATTTCAGCCATCATCTCAACGAATCATCCAGTGAATCGTTGTGCGCCAACTGAGAGTTTGGGAGCGGGAGTCGATGGCCACGAGAAAGGTGAATGCGCTCTAATGTTCACAGACAAGAACATTACGGAAATGTTATCAGCCGGATTGGGGCCCCTCACCTATCGATTGCGTACCGAGCTCGGCGGCGAAGTCTGGCATTGGAACCCGCAGGGCACGTGGAGCGATCCGGATCATAAATGCGGATACTGGACGTCGGATGATTCGCCCGGCGAACCGATCAATGTCTCGTACGGGTACCGTTTGCCACGACGCGGAAACACGATCGACCAGGCAAACGATGATGGTTATTCCCGCATTGCAGACGGCGACAACAAATCGTTTTGGAAAAGTAATCCCTATCTCGATTCCCATTTCACTGGTAAATCGGACGACGCTCATCCGCAATGGGTGATCATAGATCTCGGCAAAAAAAAACTGGTAAACGCTGTTCGTGTTCGCTGGGCAGCTCCCTACGCGAAAAGGTACAAAGTGGAATACTGGCCGGGCGATGATCCGATGCACCTGCACCCGGATGACGATGACGACTGGAAGCCTTTCGCGCAGGGAACCATCGACAACGCTCAAGGCAGAGCTGAACTGATTCGACTCAGCGATCACTCGGCTTCTGTTCAGTTCGTGCGAATCGTAATGAGCAACAGCTCGCACACGAACGCACAAAGCTCGGGTGACATTCGCGACTCGTTAGGTTTCGCGATTGGCGAAATCGAGCTCGGCAACATCGATAAGCGCAATCATTTTCACGACCATGTGCGTCATGCACCCGATCGGCATCGGCAAACCATCGTTTACGCTTCGTCCACCGATCCATGGCATCGCGCGGAAGACATCGACTACAGCACCGAACAGCCCGGCGTGGATTTCATTCTGCGCAGCAAACTCACAAACAACCTTCCTGTGCTCGTGCCGGTAGGCGTGCTGTACGACACGCCAGACAATGCCGCCGCAGAAATTAATTATTTGATCCGACGAAAATATGCTTTGGAAGGAATCGAGCTGGGCGAAGAGCCCGATGGACAATGGACATCTCCGGAAGATTACGCTGCGCTATACACTGCAGTCGCACGCCGCCTCGTCTCCTTCGATCCCCACTTAAAACTCGGAGGACCAAGCTTGCAAAGTTTTGAGGACCGCCTGCTCACGTGGGCGGATGCGGACGGAAATCGTTCCTGGATGAATCGCTTCCTTAAGTACATTCAAAGCGCAAACGTCCCGTTCGACTTCTTTTCATTCGAATTTTATCCGTTCGACAACATTTGCTCCGACGCGGCCCCCCAGTTGTTGGAAATACCAAAACGTCTTAAGGCGATGATGACGAGTTTGCATGCCGACGGCGTACCTTCCGACATTCCATGGTTGATGAGCGAATATGGGTATTCAGTTTTTGGAGGACGCCACGAAGTGGACATCGAAGGCGCAATTTTCAACGCTGACACAGTGGGTGCCTTTCTCACCCTTCGAGGCGCCAAGCCATACCTGTACGGCTATGAGCCGAACTACCTTCAGGACGAGCTGAAATGCTCCTGGGGTAATCTGATGATGCTTCAGCTGAACCCGAGAAATGATCAGGTGAATCGTTTGTCCGCGTACTACGCCTCGCAACTGATCACAAAGGAATGGATGCAACCGACAAATGAGCCGCATGAAATTTTTCCTGTAACTGTCAATAAAGACGGCTCGCACGGAGCGACGCGCCCTGCCAATCCACGATTGTTCCCTGCTGTCACTGTGTATGCCGTGCACCGGCCCGATAAACAGTGGTCGCTACTTGCGATTAACAAAAGTCCGACACGCGTTGTGCGGCTCAACGTGGAGTTCAACGTTCCTAAAGCAAAGCAACCGGTGAGCTTTGCCGGTCAGGTTGAACTCATTCAATTTTCGCGGCAACAGTACGCGTGGCATGCGGACGGCTCAAACGGTCATCCCACCCGCAGTCTCCCGCCCGCGCACTCCACGCGAGAAGCATCCTCATTCTACGAGCTCCCGCCGTACTCTATAACCGTGCTTCGGGGACGACTTCCGGATTTGTGAGGGTGCATCGTTATCGCACCTGGAGTGCAATCCGTTGCAAAGCGCGGCGATTATGGTGCAGGCGCTGCGCTCTTCAATCTTCGTCGCCGAAATTCCATTGCCCAGAGTGCAGCAATCGTGAGGAGGTCACTGATCACATGTGTAGCACGGACGCTTCCGTAAGTCGCGGGCGTGAGCGTCGGCTCGAGAAGGCCACGCGCTTGTTTCAAGGTGGCCTCGTTTGTTCCGGTTGAATCGAATTGTTTTATCGCCTCGATCGTGGCGAACCGTTGCCGCGTGGTGTCATACATTGCATCCAGATTCTCGTAGGCAAATAAGGCAAACAGAAGCGACACGATCAACGTCGTGATCGGGGCGGGTTGCTTGCGCAGCGATGAAAACGCGAGCAGTCCGCCAACAATTACCACATAAAGATTCCAATATTGCTGCATCGCGATGGAGCGCTCGAAATAAAGTTGAATGAGGTCGTTGTAGTTCATATGGCCAATTTGGGATTATTAGTGTCCGAACGATCCGGAAGCGAGGAAAAATCCGGTTCCCGGAAAACCCATAAACAGAACGCGGCCAGAGCAAAACCGCCGGCGATATCGATCACATGATGTTGATATGTGAGAACGGGCGAAAACGCGATCAGCACGAACCAAATCATGATCGCAACGCGAACTAAACCGCGGGTATGACAAACATAAACATCCAGCAAAATCAAAGTAAGGGCTGCATGAAGCGATGGAAGCAGATTGTGCGGCGCATCCATGCCACGAAACCAATCGAAAAGCGCACCGAGCAAGCCATCGGCATGCGGCCTGGGAAAGGCAAACCGCAGCGGAAAAACCAGGAAACAGATGCCAGCGATGATAATTGCTGTAACGACTCGTTTTGCGAAGATCGACAACTCCCGATCGGTCCGACAAAGAAATGGCGCTACAACGAAGAACAGATCGATCGACATGTAAGGCAAAATCAAAAATGGCAGGAACGGAATCTCACGTTCCCATTCGAAATAAATCGTGCCGACATTCGCGCGTCGCGAAGTAATCCAATTACAGCCGCCGTAAACGATCAGGAACAGGATCGACAGTGCGGCCGAGACGGCAAGCGCTTTGCTCCGCTTAACACGCACGTCGTGCAACTGAAACTGTGAACATTCCCCATTGATCCATTTCCATATCGACCTTCTCGAAGCCAGCTGTCCTTACGAGCTCGTCCATCTCGCCAGTCGTGCGGCGGCGCATGATCCAACGTTGGCCTTCGCGATTGCGCAAAACGTGCGCGATGAACTCGAGCTGCGGGTGCCACGGTTGATTGGTGTAAATCAAGTAACCGTCAGGCTCGATCGCTTCCGCGAGCCCACGCAACGAATTCAAAACCAAATCATTTGACGGAAACAACTCATAGAGACCTGAAACGATTCCGATCGTCGCACGCGGCTCAATCCTGGTCAGCGAATCGCGATCAAATGCGTCGCCCCGCCGCGCCACGACCGTGCCGTCGAGATTTAACGCAGAAGCCAGAGAGCGCGCGGCGTTTACGTTTTCCTCCTTGTAATCGCAAAGCATTGCGTCAATCGAAATTTCTGGAAGCGCACGGATCGTCTCAATCACATACCGGCCAGCTCCGGCGGCGATATCAAGAATTTGCACCGGGCGATTTTCGCGGTGCAATTGTAGAATCGAATCGCGCAGGGCGTTCTGCAGGTTTGCCTTGCGTTGACGAATTCCGCGCCACCCGATGCTATTCAGATACGATTTATCGATTAGACGACCAAACGCGCTCCAGCCGTGCGGTTCATTCCTGTAAACATAATCGAGCGAAAGGCCGGAATCGAATCCGTTGCGCCAGCCAATCTCGATGCCGTCGCTAAGTTGGCTAGCCACCTTCAAACTCGCGCGTGCGATCGCAAATTTCACGCTGCCGTTCTTTTTCAAGCGCTCGTATTCGCCGGCCGTGTAACCATCTTTATCGGCACCCAGCAACGAGGGCAGGTTTACAGCTTTGGTGAAGCAATTTCCTACGAACTTGCGAATAAGCTTGAAAATATCATAACGATTCGTTTCGTGAAAAATCGCGTGATACGCCTCAGGGAAAATTTCGAAATACTTTTCAGAAGAGGAAAGCCTTTCGAAAAACTTTTTCTGCGCGTTTAAACTCACGATCCAATCCTTTCCGGCGCCGATCATCAGAGTCGGCGTTCGAATCGCACCGGCGTCAGCGAGCAATCGTTTGGCCGTGTCGTGCAGATCCAGAAGCACGTTCACCGCGATTTGCCGGAAGATGAGCGGATCAGAATCATAAATCGCTGCTTGCTCGCGGTCGTGTGTGAGCATTTTCGATTTCACATAGCTCTTCACAAATGCTGGGCGAAAGACTCGCAGCGCGGGAATCGCGAATGGAATGTAGAGCTTCACATGAAATGCGGCTGTCGCGAGAATCATCGCGCGGATGGGCGGCGCATAATCGTGGACCCAGGCCGCGACTGTGATGGCGCCAAGGCTGTGGGCGAGCACAATCATGTTTTCCAAGGGAACGGAATGTTCTTTCGAAATGTGGCGCGCGAAGCAATCTACATCCTTAATCACATCGAGGAGACTCTTTGCCGCGCCGCGATCACCGGGTGAACGGCCGTGACCGCGTGCATCCCAGGCAAAAATCGCTACGCCGTCCAATCCCAACGAGTCGACCATTTCCTGCCAGCGGCCGGAATGCTCGTGGCCGCGATGGAAAAAAAGCAGTGCCTTGTCGGTCGGTTTATCGGGCATCCACTCTCGATAAAACAACTCGGCGCCATCCCAACTGATGAAGGTTTGCTCAGTTGCTTCCATTTCTTTGGCGTAGTTCGTTTACCGCGTCCCGCAACTCGGCAGCAATCGCACAGATGTCGACCTTGTCTCTGCCGCGCTGCCTATAATTCCGAGGGGTACCGACAATCAAGCGTACTTTTCGCGGCCGCGGCAAGCGCTGGCCCTTTGGCCATGCACGAACAGATCCATCGATCAGGCAAGGAACAACGGCCACGTCACGCCCGGCGACAAGTGAACCAATTCCGGATTTAAATTCTCTAAGCTCGCCCGTTGTCGATCTGGTTCCTTCCGGAAAAATAATCAAAATCGTCCCAGGGGTTGCCAGTAGTTGTTCGCAAAGCGACAAACTTTGGCGGACCCGCACTTGGCGACTGAATGGCAGCGCGTTGACAATCACAGCGGCGATCCAAAGACGCGGCACGCTTTGAAAAAAATAATCCGACGCGGCTGCCGGAAATGCACGATGCAATTTTCGAAGTGGCAACGCCGCGAGCAAGCAAAGAGTGTCGAGATGACTGCAATGGTTTGCGACGATCACAAGCGAGCGATTGGTGCGCAGATTTTCGTGTCCAACGATTTCGAACCGGTTGTAGATGCGCAGAAGTCCTCGAATGATCAGCGCCACGATTGACCGCAACCCCAACACCAGCATGTCCGGCTTGCGCGGGAATTGGCGGAGCCGGTCGAGCGGTGCACGTTGAAGATCGCCTGGGGAATGGTAGCGCCACTTCTTCATCGCAGCGGATAATAATACGCAGCCATGAGCATGAACAGCGGCGCTGCGTAAATTAGACTGTCGATCCGATCCAGAACTCCACCGTGACCGGGAATGCTTGTGGCCATGTCCTTTGTGCCGATATCGCGCTTGATCACGCTGATGGAAAGATCGCCCAGTTGTCCGCCAATCCCAACAATCAAGCCGGTCAAAATCAATTGCCAAACGCCAAAGAATGGAAACGAGAATCGAAGGAGCCACGGCAGGATCATAGCGACCCCGAACGCGCCGAGTGCGCCTTCCCAGGTCTTGTTCGGGCTGATCCCGCTCCGCAAAGGATGGCGACCAAAGATCTTCCCGAAAGCGAAAGCGGCGACGTCGCTCAGCGCCGTGGCAAAAATAATGTAACAAATAAAACCGTAAGCGTTGGTTGCGTTGGCGAGTAATCCGAGGTGTCCGAACGTCCAGCCAATGCAAAAAAAGCCGATAATCGCGAGCGACATTTGCTGCAATTCGCCTCGAGCGCGATTCCGCAAAATTGGAATTAACAGGATCAACGCAATCTCGAATGCCGGCACGGCGACAAAAAGACCATACCAAGCGACGCCCGGTTCTTCACCACGCGGCTGCGAAACCAGCGACGCAATCCCGACGGCAACGATTCCGGCGTAAACAGCGCCGGTCATCCAGCGGTCGCGACATAATTTCGAGGCGCGCGAAAATTCCTTGAAAGCGTAGATCGCGAGCAGTGTAACACCAAGGATCGTTGCGATTCGTCCAGCAAAAACGAAGGCCAGGCCCAATCCCGCGATAACCAGCCATGACCAATAGGTCCTGAACATGGAAGCGGTGTCCTTTTTCAAAACAACCCGCAGAAATCCGAGCGTTGCGCCACCGACAACAAGAGAAATCAAAACGATCCAAACGTAGGCGTGAAAGACTGGATCGTGCAGCGCAATCTCCGGCGACATCACCGCCCATTGTGCAGCGCGGCGGTGATTCGTTTCAAGCGCACAACAATGGTTTGCACACAGCCGCCCATCACGACAAAACAAGTCCAGTCGAGAATAGTAAAATTCGCCAATGAACGTCCACCGTAGAAAAACGTGAGCCACGCGCCGATATGCACCGCAACCATCCGCCACGGTTTCGACATGATGCCACTGAACTCACGCTGAACACCGAGAGCCTGGCCAAACAATCCAACATAAGCAGTGAGCAGCGCGAAGATCGCCGCCCAATATCCAATGAGCGGATTCATCCAGCCGCTGTGCGCAACACCGATAAAAATGATGATGTCCGAAACGCGATCGGGCAGATCATTCAGAATTTCCCCCCGCCGGGATGCCTTTCCCGCGGCTACCGCCACCATGCCGTCGAGCATGTTCAACCACAGCCGCACATAACAAAGCAATGGTCCGACGATGAGAAGCCATCGGGTTTGCCCGGATTTCCAAAAACAAATTGCCGCCGCGAGCGCCGCCACGACCGACAGATAAGAAATTGTGTCCGGATGAATTCCCCACCGCAAACAGAATCGCGTCGCCGCGTCAGCGGTCCGGCGAAAGATCGACGCGATCGGCCTTCGAAAAGTTGGTTCGTAATTGGGCACGTTGGCATTTCTTAGGACAAAAGGTGCTTCTTAGCACGTCATACCTTTAACCAACGTGGCGCCCACACTTTTTGGGAAGCCATTATTTGCTGGCCAATCGGGATCTCCTGCGGCAAAAGCAGTGGGCATGAAATACTATTTATCTCTCTTTGCGGTCACACTTGCACTGCTCGCCGCTTCAACGGTGCTCGCCGAGGAAAAAGCGAACTTCCAACCGAATGCGACCATCCTCAGTGTCCTGCAGGGAAACACCGGGAAAACGGTCGAACTTCGCATGAATTCCGGGGAAAAGATTGGAGGCAAAGTCGAGCAGGTTAACGACAGCCTCATCTTTCTGTCCCATCTGACCGGCGCGGAGTATTTCGACGGATTCGTTAGCGTCAAAGATATTTCAGCAGTGGTGATTCGAAGCGCAGCCAAATAATAGAAATAACAGTAATATGATTACCAAAAATATCGGAATGCTTTTGCTCGCGATCTATCTAATCGCAGTTGGGATCGTTACTCTCACCGGACTCGGCATCGGCATCATCACCGGCGTGCTGGCGTTGCTCGCAGGCATTTTTATTCTGATTGGTCGTTAGGCGGCTCCTTTCATCACGCCAGTGATTTCATCATTTGCTCCGGGAGTTCGCAAGGAATCTTGGGCAGAGAAGACCGACGTGACCGGTTGCGATATCGTTCTGTCTTCCTGGTCTCCAAAATCATTAGCATCTCTCAAACCACTGGCCGACTCTAATCCCGGGTAAATGACGAAACCGAAACCTCAGATTCGTTTCAAAGCAAAACTCCTCGAGCCGGCCGAAAGCAACGACTCCTGGAGCTTTCTGGTCCTGCCAAAGACCGCCAGCGCGAGGCTCCCTTCGCGCGGTATGACATCAGTTGACGGCACCCTCAACAAAGTTTCGTTCCAAACAATCCTGAACCCCGACGGGCAAAAAAGCCATTGGCTAAAAGTGGATCGAAAACTGCGCCAAGCCGCCGGGGCAAACATTGGCGACGTTGTCACCATGGAGATCACTCCTTCGGCGGAGGAACTGGAATCAGAAATACCGGCAGACCTGCGCAACGCTCTGGCAACGGCCGCTCCAAAAGCGCGTGCCTTATGGGAAGACATCACGCCCATCGCCCGCCGGGATTGGATCCTCTGGATCACGTCTGCCAGGCAGCAAGAGACCCGTGTACGCCGGATCAAAAACGCGTGCTCCATGCTTGCTTCAGGAAAGCGACGCGTTTGCTGTTTTGACCGCTCCGGCTTTTACAGCAAAAGTTTGAGTGCTCCTAAAGCCGCGGGTTGAGTCGTTCCGGCAGCCCTACGATCCCAGCAGTTCCGCCATTTGCGCCGCCTGTTTTGGGCCGATCCCGCTTTCTTCGTGCTTGAAGTAAACGAAGGCGTCCGTCCAATGGGCTTGTTGTTCGCGGACGAAATTAGCCCAGCGCTCGACATCATGCTTCGCGTAATCCTCGCGTCGTAACCGGAGATAGCCATAGTCGGCTGTGATCCTGCTCGGTGTGGCGATTGTATCGGTGTCCGCGATGCAAAGCGCCATGTTGCGCGACTTGAGCAGGTTGAAAATCTCGTCGTCAAACCATGATTCGTGGCGGAATTCAAACGCTCCGCGCATATCCGGAAGTTCCCGTAGGAATGAATTCAGTACTTCCGAGTCCTTCTTAAAAGTCGGGGGCAATTGAAAAAGGACCGGCCCCAGCCGTTCACCCAGGCCGGCTCCCACTTTCAGGAAATGTTCGAGCGTGTCCGAACACTCCCGCAGCTTCGACCAATGGGTGATTTTCTGGGGTGCTTTTAGAGCGAAGCGAAATTTCTCCGGCGTCTGAGCCTTCCAATTTTCGATTGTTTTCGGAGCAGGAATTCGATGAAAGGTGTAATTGACCTCCGTGGTGGGAAATCTCTCTGAATAAAACGACAGCATTTTCGCCGCAGGCAGATCTTCCGGATAAAATTTCCCCTTCCACTCGGCGTATTGGAAGCCAGACGTGCCAATCCACGGATTCATATCAAATCTTAATCTAAAGCGTTCGGCGGGCGATGATAGACTTCAAGCAAGATAAGAGGCGTAGAAACAAAACCGGTCGCAGTCTGATAAACGAATTAATTATGTTATGAGTTTACAAATGAAGGGAACCTGGAACGAAGTTAAGGGAAAACTTAAACAGAAATACGGTCAACTAACCGACGACGATCTGACGTTCGCCGAAGGTAAGGATGACGAACTTTTGGGTCGCCTCCAGAAGAAATTGGGAAAAACAAAAGACGAGCTTCGGAACGAGATCGAGGAGATGTGACTCTACTCAGTGGATGAAGCCGCTGAGACGCACGGCAGATTCCGGCTCGATTTCCTCCTTTCCCAGCACGCGCGCCATTTGCGCGGCGATCTCCAGAACGGAATAGTTGCGCCCGCTGCCGATGTTGAACACCTCTTCGGCGACTTGAGGGACTTCCAGCGCCAGGCGGCACGCTTGTGCAACGTCACTAACGTGAACAAAATCGCGACGCTGTTTGCCGTCTTCGTTTACGAGCGGGAAAGTATTGTTCAGAAAACGCGATCCGAAAATTGCCAGTACGCCGGTGTACGGATTTGAGAGCGCCTGCCGAGTGCCGAAAATGTTGAAAAAACGCAATGCGACAGTGTCGATACCGTATGCGCGGCCGATGGTGAGGCAAAGACGCTCCTGGTGATACTTCGAGATCGCGTAAACCGACGGCAGCGCCGGGCACTTTGTTTCTGGAGTCGGCACGGGAATCAGGACTTCACCATTGGCATTGCGGATTTCCCAGTCATGGGCGCGCAGTTGCTCCAGCGTACGTTCGCGACCTTCCACTAACGAGCCCTGACAAGTGCGATAGAGTCCCTCGCCGTAAATACTCATGCTTGACGCGACGATCAGCCGCTCAACGGGTCGTCCAGAAAGAGCTTCCAGCAAAACGGCGGTCCCTTGAGAGTTGTTGTCGGTGTAGTTGGCAATTTCGTACATGCTTTGGCCGACACCCACAACCGCGGCGAGGTGAAAAACGGCGTCGATGTCTTCCAGGGCACCACCGATGGCCTCGGGGTCGCGAACATCGCCACGAATAAATTCCACCTCGTGCGCCAGGTACGATGGCCGACGCGCACGCGTGCCATGCACTTGCGGGGCAAGATTGTCCAGCACGCGCACCGTGTATCCGGCCTCGAGTAACTCGTCTGCCAAATGCGATCCGACGAATCCTGCTCCGCCTGTGATGAGCACGTTCTTTTTCACCATAGATTTGTGAAGAATTGATCGCATCACACCTCCCGGAGGGATGCTCAGGAAATGCCTCAGAAAGGGATCGGGTTTGTACCCATAACCCATTCGTTAGGCGAAAGCTTCAGTTCGTCGCGTGTTTCAGAATTACTCCTCAAACAAAATGCCACTCAGGAACTTCTGGATTGGAGAAGTTGAAGCGTCAGGAAGAGCAACCGCGGTCGCATGCTCTCTGCGGCTCGATGCGGCGACTTGATGATCTTTTATCGCGACGCCTCTCTTCTCAAAAACAGTGACTGGCAGCAGGCCTGCTGACTTATCGCCGGTTTGCGCCGTCGACGTCTTCGCCGAGATGCGACCGAATCGCGCTGAGATACGAATCAACTCCAGCGAGCACGGAGGAAAAAACCTGTATCAAATTAACACTTGCCGAGCCCGCAGCTCCTTGCAAAGTCGCTGAGCGTTGCTGCTGCTCCTGAATAAGAAATTGCGGCGCAGCGGGCGCTCGGAACCGAAATCTTAAAACAACAATTATCTATGCGTTTCATCCTACTTTTAATACTGCTCCTGCTGGTCATCGGTGCGTTGCCGACATGGCCGTATAGCGCCGGCTGGGGATATTATCCCAGCGGACTGGGCCTGATTATACTGATTGTGTTGCTTATCGTCCTGCTTCGGTAGCGAAGCACCGCGAGCGAAGAGCCAAGTGCCAGTCAGTCAGCAAGCGTGCGACTGGAATTCACACCTTATGACGCAGTGGTTTGAGTGAGTGCGTCAATTTTTGCAGCCCGAGTTCGAGCCGCGTCTTAACCGTCCCCAGCGGTGCCTGTGTAACACTGGCAATTTCCCTGTGGCTGAGCCCGTTAAAAAAAGCGAGTTCCACAGCTTCACGTTGTAAACGCGGCAAGGCTCTGATGCTCTTCTTTAGAAACTTGCGAAGATCGTTAAGTACTAATGCACGGGCTGTATCCCGTCGGGGGGTTTGTGATTCCTGAACCACACGTTGTTCGTAGCGATCTCGCGCTCGAGAATATGCCTGACGCCGTCGCAATCGGTCGATAGCACGGCGGCGCGCGATCGTAACCATCCATCCGAGTGGTTTTCCAGCTTTGGGTGAATAGCGCCCGGCTTCTTCCCAGACCTGAATAAAGATTTCCTGCAAAACATCATCGGCCTCCGCCTCTTCATGCACCACGCCATCGATCGTGGCCCGCAGCCGTTTGCTATGCCGGCCGTACAACTCAGCGAGCGCCTCATGGCGCCGACGTGAAATATGTTTCATCAGCACCTCATCAGGCGCCGATGCTACTCCAGGCTCATCAAGAGTAGCCCCGATCATACGCGACAAACCTGCATTCGCAGCGTTGATCCGGGCCGGCGACGATGGCCTTTCTTCGACCGATCGTGCGACCAATGCCTTTCGACCGAATCGGCGGAAAGCGACGTCGTTGCGTAGCGCCACCGATCTGGCGTCGATGGGCAACCCAATGTGGGACAATGCAGCTTGAATTTACCTCCCGACACACGGCGAATGTCCACTTGCCGTCCTTTGAATTTTCTTCCGCAAAGTGCGCAGACTCGCTGGTCGTCGAGCGAATGCCAACTCCTAAAGGAATCGGTTACACGCAAAATCGAGAGCCGATCATCGAGATTGAAGTGAGCGATCATTTGCAATGATCACTCTGCCCATTGCATCAAGACACACAATCGGAGCGCTGGATGATTGAGTGGTCGGAGAAAACCCTATAAGGTGCTGTGACAGCGTGAGCTACAAACGCAGACTAAATCCAGAAACCCGCTGGAATAACCGCGTTTTTTGGAATCACCACGATGCCGTCACGGATGAAATAATTTTCTGCGTCTACGTTTGGCAATTTACCTTCTGGCGTAATCACCACGCCATCGGCGATGCGGGCATTCTTGTCGATGATTGCGCGATCGATTACGCAGTTCTTTCCAATACCCATGGGTGGCTTCGAGGAATCAGTTTGATCTAGTTCAAAGTAATCGGCGCCCATCACAATGCTGTTGCGAATCGTGGCGCCACTTTGAATAACGCTGCGTATCCCGATGACGCTCCGCTCCAGATGCGCGTCCGAGATGATGCAACCGTCGGAAATAATCGCCTGACGCAGCGTTGCACCGTTGATTTTACTGCCCGGCAAGAAACGCGGGTGCGTGTAGATCGGAGAATCGGGCTCAAAGAAACTGTATTCCGGCACCACATCGGTGAGATCCAGGTTTGCCTCGTAAAATGCGCGGATCGTTCCGATGTCCTCCCAATAACCTTTGAAGATAAACGCGCTGACGTGCCGATCCTTGATCGATGCCGGAATGATGTGTTTACCGAAATCAACCAGCTCGTTTTCCAGCAATTCAATGAGCACCTCGCGATTGAAAACATAGATTCCCATCGACGCCTGAAATAATTCGTCGCCTTCATCGGACCTGATGGAACGGAGCAACTCCCCACTCATCTTCATGTCTTGCAGACCTGATTCATCCGAAGGTTTTTCAACAAAACCTGTGATCCGGCGATCGACGCCGCTCTGCATAATGCCGAATTCAGAGACCTGGTGACGCGCCACCGGTTTCGTCGCCAAAGTGATGTCTGCGCCGAAGCGGATGTGCTGATGCAGAATTTCCCGAAAATCCATCCGGTAAAGCTGGTCGCCGCTCAAGATCAGGTAGTAATCGTACGGTCGCTCGAGGAAGTAACGCATGTTTTGCCTCACTGCGTCGGCAGTTCCCTGGTACCATTGCGAACCTTGAAGCGTTTGTTGCGCAGCGAGAATGTCCACGAAGCTGCGCGAAAAATTATCGAATTTGTAACTGGCCTGAATGTGCCGATGCAGCGACATGCTGTTGAACTGCGTAAGCACGTAGATCGATCGCAAACCGGAGTTGAGGCAATTGCTGATAGGAACATCGACGATCCGATATTTACCGCCGAGTGGCACGGCGGGCTTCGCGCGGTCCTTCGTTAATGGAAACAATCGTGAGCCGGCGCCGCCGCCCATGATGATCGCCAGCGTTCGCTGCACTGTGCCTGGAGGCAGCGCCCCGCTTGTTTTCTCGGCCAAAGGCAGCTGAACGGACTCGCTCCGGGGCTGGGATTTCATTGCGTCCAATCAAGCCCGAACCCTCCCGGGGTCAATGACCTTGCAACATGTCCACCGAATGTTGCAGCTACAAAGAGGCGCAATTACAGTCGACAATCATGTGTGGAATTGTCGGCTATGTAGGTCGCGCGCAGGCGACGCCAATTTTACTCGACGGACTTCGGCGTCTCGAATATCGCGGCTATGACTCGGCGGGCCTCGCTCTGGTAGATGGAGGGAAGCTCGACACCCGCAAATGTGCGGGACGCATTGCGGCACTCGCAAAGTTGGTCCGTAAAAAGCCTGTGTCAGGATCGCTCGGCATCAGTCACACGCGCTGGGCCACACACGGCAAGGTAAACGACGAAAACGCACACCCGCATTTTGATGCCAGCGGCAAACTGGCACTGGTTCACAATGGCGTGATCGAAAATTATCAGGCGCTGAAGGATGAGCTCATCCGCGGCGGCGATACCGATTTTCGCTCCGATACCGATACCGAAGTGCTCGCGCATCTCATCGGCAAACTTTATTACGATTCTTGCGCCAGCACGGTGGACGCTGCCGGAAAAAAGGCCCGGCTATTCGAGGCAGTTCGTACAGCGCTCCGGCAAGTGATCGGCACATACGGCATCGCTGTGGTTCACGCTGATCTGCCGGATTTCATGATCGGGGCGCGTCGAGGAAGTCCACTCGTCCTTGGAGTAGGCAACGGCGAGAATTTTCTAGCCAGTGATGTGAGCGCCATCGTCGCGTACACGCGCGACGCGGTTTACTTGAACGATTTCGATGTCGTCGCCGTCGGGCCGGACAAATTCGAGATCACTTCGCTCGCTGGCGATATCACAGAGCATCCGGTCAGCAAAGTCGAGTTCACAGCCGAGGATATCGGTAAGGGGGATTATCCCCACTACATGCTAAAGGAAATCTTTGAGCAGCCGAACACAGTGCGCGACGCGATGCGCGGCCGGCTCAACCCGGAGGAATGCACCGCAAAGCTGGGGGGTCTAAACATGGCGGCCCCGCAGTTGCGCGACGTAGGGCGAATCGTTCTTACCGGATGCGGCACTGCGCTGCACGCGGCAAGAGTCGGCGAGTATTTAATCGAGCAAATGGCAAACATCCCGACCGAAGTCGATTACGCCAGTGAATTTCGGCATCGCAACACACCGATGACGCCTGAAACTCTGGTGTTTGCCATCAGTCAGAGCGGTGAAACTGCAGACACGCTCGGCGCGTTGCGCGAAAGCCGGCGCAAGGGGTTTCGCACGCTGGGAATTTGCAACAACGTCGCTAGCACCATTGCCCGTGAGAGCGACGGCGGCGTTTATATGCATGCCGGACCCGAGATTGGGGTGGCAGCCACCAAATCGTTTACCTCGCAACTTGTTATTCTTGCGCTTCTCGGATTGCTCTTTGGTCGGATGCGGAATCTTTCCACTGCCGAAGGGACGCGCGTAATAGAGGCACTCCAGGCATTACCGGAACAGATCGATGCTGTCCTGGAGTTAAACGATCACGTCAAGGAAATCGCTGGACGCTATGCCAATGCCAACGGTTTTTTATTTTTCGGGCGGCAGTTCAATTTCCCGATCGCACTGGAAGGGGCTCTCAAAATGAAGGAGATCACCTACCTGTTTGCGGAAGGCCATCCCAGTGCGGAGCTGAAACATGGCGTCATTGCGTTAATCCGTGCCGATTTGCCATCGGTCTTCGTCGCGCCGGATGATTCGGTCTTCTCAAAAAACCTGAATAACATCGAGCAGGTGAAAGCTCGCAAAGGTCCGATTATCGCCCTAACGAGTGGCAATTGCGCGAAGCATTTGAAAGGAATTGCCAACGAGATCATCGTGCTGCCCCAGGCGCCCGAGTATGTAATGCCGATTCTCGCCGTCATCCCGCTTCAATTACTGGCGTATCATCTGGCCGTCGAGCTCGGCCGCGACGTCGATAAACCGCGTAATCTCGCGAAAAGCGTGACGGTGGAATAAAAAGGAAAAGTTTCTTATAAGATAGCCAGCGAGGAAACCTACAGCTCGCGGGCGTTTGGAAACTGCGCAATAAAGGGGTCGTGGCGCGCGGGTTGGAGCCAGCCGACCGCGAATTTGAAAAGTGGATTGATCCAGGGTGACAGGTGCCGCGCGTAGAGGTCGAGCGGCGCTAGCTCCATTCGGAAGTGGAGTTTGGGATGGTAATTGAGCGGACCGACGTGATACCAGCGCACACCATTCTCCACGGCCCATTGAAGGATGTCCCGGCGCGTGACGAAATAGAGGTGCAAATCCAACGCTACGGCGTAATCCAAGCCAATGTTCAAGTCGTAAAGCGCGTCGCCGTCTATCATGCACAGCGCGAACGCAACCAGCCTGCCATCGATGCGCCAGAGAAAAAAGCGCGTGTGATCAGGCATTTCGCGACCAGCCGCGCAGAGAAAGTCGCGCGTCAACTTTTCGAACCGAAAGTGTGAGCGCTCGAACGTTTGAATATAAAGCGCGTAAACCGCATCGACAAAAGGCGTGATATCCGAAACGATTTCCATCTCGATCGGCGGACATGCCGCGAGTTTCTTGAATTTTCGCCGGAGATTTTGGCGAAAGACGCGGCCGATTTTCTTTTGCAGGAACTCATCAAAGCTTGCGAAATCGAGCTCCAGCCGACACGCCGGCATGCTCGGGACACGCCGATAACCATCGCTGGCGAACGGGGTCAGTGCATCACGGTAACTCGCCGGGAAATCTTTCAGCAAAACGAGCGCCACTCCGGAGGCGCGCCCATAAATTTCGAGAGCTTCTCGAAGTGCGGCGACCGCCCACGGCTGCGTCGAGTCGAGAGCTCCTTCTCCAGTAGAGCAGCCCGCCACGAGCATGCGCAGGCGAAGCCAGCGCGGAAAAATGCGACGCGGCCAGTCGAGCAGAGCCCGCACAGTCGGCGGCAAGCCCTCAGTCAGGTCCTGGTCTACAAAAAAGATTGGCTGCACTGCCGACTGTCCCGTGCGGGCATCGCGGAGCACGAGGTACCGGTGCTCGAACTGACCCCGGAGCCCCTGCGCCGAGACTTCGTAGTAGCGCAGATCCTTCCACTGCCCGGCGAATGCATCGCGGCGCAGCGTCGAATCAATGTCCTGCGCGGAGGCCACCACGCTCGCGCGTCCGAATGGCGTTTCAAAATCCACGGTACCTGACGGCGTGGTAACAGCGGTTTTGTAATCGACCATTCCAAATAACGACTTTGCAGCCCGACTCGCGCGCTCCCTGGAAATCAAGTTGTCACGGAAAGACCCTGCGCGCGATAACTAGATTTTGGGCGTGAACTGCGCGAGATCGTAAATCCCGAAGCGCTTTTCGATTCCCGCGACCTTGTCTACAACCTTTTCAAATCCGTCCTCACCGAAAAGCTCATTTTCTTTTTTCTCGAAATCTTCCCCCAGAGAATCGAATTCGTGCGGCGAAACGATCTTGCGAAATGCCGGGAAAAGGACCGTATCCTCGCGTGCTTCGTGCGGATTGTACATGCGGATGAATTGCTGCATCGAATCGATGAGTTGTGTTCGCTCGGACTCGTTCGTTAATGACCCAACGTTGGCGAATCGCAAGGTAACATCTGTAACGCGCCGCCCGGCCTGGTGCTGCGTTCGGAGCACTTTTACCAGATCAGTCAGCAGATTGGCTTTTTCGAAGCGTGGGAAAAGAAAGTTTTCCTCCAGCTTTTCATGATAATCTTCGACAAAGCTCCGAATGATCTTCGCCGCATCCGCTAATGCATCGGGCGGAAGATCCTCTTTCTTATCGAGCCGGCGCAACGCTTCTCCGTAAATCAGTAGCACCCGTTTCAAAACGCCATGCTCACGCATCAAGTCTTCCGGGGGAGCGACCGGGATTTCTGCTTCCTCCTTTTCCGCGCCACGCACCAATATCGCTCCTGCAAATGTTGCTCCGGTGAGAATGATTCCGCTCCTAAGAAACACTCTGCGATTAAGAATACGCTGGTCTTGATGCTGATATTTCATGTTTGGTCCGCTCCCACACAAACAGACGAATCGCCTGCCAACCCGTAGACGAGCTTTTCATGGCAGAACAAAATCTGTTGCAATTCATCTTCGCATGATGTGAATGGCCAGAATCCGGCTCTGGTGACGTGCCAGCAGGTAATCCACAAAATCCCCAATTATTGAGTTCTGCTTGTTCCCAAGCTTTGTTACGACGCGACAAATCAGGGTCCTGCTGCGCGCGTGCCACTCCAAATTAATCGCGCCATGAACATCTCTGGCGCTGTGTATTTTGGCCCAGCCATGCGGCCGTCCCGTTTGTTTATGCCAGACTTTTATGAAACCGAATTTTTTCTCCAATTGTGGATCGCTCATGATTTTGTTGCGCAACGATCCGGTTCCGGTCGCAATTACTTGAATTACGGTCTGCATTCCACTGCTCAGGTTTCAGCAGAAAAACAGTTCTTTTGCAACGTTTCTTTAGTTGGTACGGCGCGTCGGACGGGATCCTTCGGCCAGCTAATCTTCAAGCAACGAGCGATACATTACGTACACGTCCATATATCCATTTTCAGGATGGCAAAAGGCGTCGGGTAACGTGCCAACGATCCTGAAGCCAAGCTCCTGCCAAAGACGGATCGCCGGCGCGTTGGTGGACACCACGAAGTTAAATTGCATTGCGCGAAAACCGAGCCGTCGCGCTTCGCTCAAGCAATGTTCGGCCATTGCACGACCGATTCCCTGCCCGCGCGCGCTGTCCTGGACCATGAATCCTGCATTCGCCACGTGCGATCCCGCACCGCCCTGGTTAGGCCGCAAAATATAGGTGCCATCAATCTGGTTGCTTGTTTGCTCTGCGACATACGTATGCGTACCAGGCGCAAACCAGTAAGCCAGTGCTTCCTCGCGAGGCATCTTGGGATCCAACGCGTACGTGTCCCCCGCTGCCAGAACCCCGTGAAAAATCTTCCAGATGGCATCGCGATCCGCATCAGTAGCAAGGCGAATTTCCATGGCTGCCAGTCAATCCGGTTGACGTCTGACAGGTGCATTGGAAGCGCAAATCTCATCAAGAGTGCAAAGGCCGCACAACCGGATGTTCCTCGAAATCCGGAAGCGGCATTTTGCCGCTTCAATCATCTTGTTTGAAACGTCACAGGGACTGTCGCTTGCCATCCCCCGCTGGGAGAAGATTTCCATTGGCGAAGCGTTTTCACCGCCGCCTGGTCGAAGTACGGGTTTCCCGTGGATTTGACGATCTGGACGTTCGTGACGTTTCCGCGCACATCAAATGTTAAAACGAAGCGACCGGTCCCCGATTGCCCAGACAGAGACTGTCCGGGCGGAAAGGATGGTGCAGGGGCATAGGTTAAGCGGGGCTTCGGCGTCGCGTGCGGCGTGGGGCTCGCCTCGACCAGTTTCGGCCAATGCGGTTGAGTGTCGGCGGCAACTGCCGACAACACCGATTCGAGCGAGGCTATTGGACGGGCAGTGGTTTTCTCTCCCTCGGATATGATCACACCAACCACTTCGCCATTCTCATTCACAACCGGCGCTCCAGCTAAGCTCGCGGGAGTTGCAGCTGACATTTCTAATCGATTCGGTGATTCCACAGTAATGCTCATTGTGCGCGCACTGCCTTCATTCCCGGCAAGCGCGCTGCCAATTACCGTCACGCTTGCGCCCGCTGAGAGATCGCCCGTTTTATTCAGGTCAAGAAACCTCAATAACTTTCGGGGTTTTACATCGGCCTGTAGAACTGCGAGACCCAATGCCTTCGAAGCCGCAAGAATTCCGCTTACGTTGTAAATGTCGCCGTCGCCGATCTTCGCGACAGCATTGACCGCGCCTTCGACGGCGTGCTCTGTGGTAACAAATCTGCCGTCTGCCGAAATAAGAAAACCACTCTCCGTCCGCAATACATCCCCTTTTGAATCGAAAGTTGTCACCCAAATCACGGCAGGTTGGACTTTCGCTTCGAGGTTAGCTGATTCGGGCGGCGCCTTTTGACCGGCCGCCACTTGGGATGGAGTAGAGGGTGATGGCTCGACGACCGGAGTTCTAGTTGCAGTCCCGATAGGCGGGCTTGATTGCGATTGCTGCGCCAACAGAGATTCGCCAGCGACTCTACCGGGCAGATGCTCCGCAAGGACAAAAAGGGCCATCCAAAATACGCACTGAGGAGCGAGCAGGATCTTTCTCATTGCAGGCGAGGATTATAGCCTAAAACACGGTAGTCAGATCAAGACACCAATATTGCCTGCATTCGCCGGTAGCACGGTAAAGCTTAGGAGCACCGCCCCTTTCCAAACTTTGGTGCGAGTTTGGTTACCTCATGCGTCTTGGCGCGTACACGAAAAAAAGCAAGAGTAGCGCTGCCAGAATCGTGAGATTCGTCGCCAAATGCGCCGGGAAACTCCAGTGTTGGGTAGCATGACCAAAGCAGCCGCAGGTGATATCCAGTCCACGAACTTTTGCAGCAATCGTGGCGAGCGTGAAGACCACGATCAGCGCGATCAGGATCGATAGCGCACCGCGATACAAAAAGCGGAACACAAGTCCGAGCGCGCAGAAAATTTCCAGCCAGGGAAGATAAAACGCCAGCGCCACACTAACCGGCCACGGCAGAATTTTGTAGTTATCGATATCGCTGGCGAATTGAACTGGATCGAAAGCCTTGAGCGCTCCGGCATAAATGAAAACGCCAGCCAGTCCGAAATCGAGAATACGCCAAACAAAACGTCCAACGCCCATTTTTGAAGGTTCCGACCCTTCGGCGTTCGGTGTTAGGCGTTGAAGGTTCGACGTTTCGTTCATCTGTTTTTCTTCAGCCAGGCTTCCCACCCCCCTTCAAGTACGAATACATCCGGGAGCTGCGCTTCCTTACGCAGGCGGCGGGCAACTTCCCGGCTGGCGTTGCAACTCAGGCTACTGCAATAGACGACAATTTTTTTTCCAGGCGACCACACTGCCAGAAACTGCGGAAGCAATTCGTTCCAGTGATCTTCATTCAAGGAGATCGCACCGGGAACATGATCGCGGGAAAATTCATCGTCCGGGCGAGCATCAATCCACATGGCATTGTCCCCCCATGCGCGCGCCTGATCGACAGTCACCATTTCCGACGGCGCAATGGCGGAGCGCCATGAAATCTTATGGCGAAAATAGATCGCCTCGCCGGCAGCCGGAAGAAGCGCCAGCACAGCCACTATGGCAGCCTGGCGAATCAGTAAGAATTTCAATTCGTTTTACCAGTCGGAGCAGTCGGATGAGCCGGCGCAGGGGGACCTGCTGGAACCACTGGAGCCATCGGAGCGTTCGTAATCCGCGCGGTGGCGTAGAACACTTTCTGTGAATCCTCCGGCTGAATAGTAAGCATTGAGGCAACCAGCTTTTTCGTGTCCTGAGGTTTGACGTCGATCTTGAACTGGCCCTTTCCGGCATCCTCCACCTTGGTCTCAAAATCCGGAGTGGATGACGTGACTTTGATGTGTTTCACGGTGAAATCCTTGCCCACTTTTACGTTAATCGTCTTCGTCTCCGGTTTGTCGCCTTGTTTCCAAAACACAAAGTTCGGTGTGATCTCAAGTTGCTGAGGGATGTCTGCTTTAAGAGTGAGCACCGTTTTTTGGTTCGCCGCCTCATCTGTTTCTACAGTAACGGTTTTGACCTGAGTACCGGTGCGGTCGCCAATGTTAAACGTGGCGGTAATCTCGCCTTTATCACCCGGCGCCACTACTTCCTTCTGGCTTTGCGCGGTAGTGCAACCGCAAGAAGCGTGCACTGACTTGAAGTGGACCGGCGTCTTGCCGCTATTCTGATATTTAAAATGGCCGATCGCCTGTTTATCGTTCGGGGCCGGATGCAGCTCGATCGTGGTCTGGTCCCATTTTAGCTCGGCGCGAGCGGTCAGGGAGGCGACAATCGACAGGGTGAGAGCGAAGATTAGTGTTTTCATTTTTTGGAATAGAAACGCGTAATATAATCACTAACCGCTTCTCGCCAAGCCCGAGGTGGTGCGCCCGTAAGCTCAGCATATTTCACCGTTGAAAGGACCGAAAAAACCGGGCGGCGCGCGATCCAGTTTTTCATGTCACTGAGCTTGAGACCTCCGACTTCTGTCGCTTTCAATGAAACGCCTGCGCGCTCACAACAATCCAGCGCCCATTGCGCATACTCCTGCCAGCTGCATTGGCCCGCATTGGCGAAATGCAGAACGCCGCCGCAATCGCCTGCGCTGTAGCCGGGGGCGTCGGGATTTTTCCCGGGGTCACCGCCCCCGGATACAGACCCGACATTGAAAAAACGCGGGAGCATTTCAGCAATATCCTGCGTATATGTGGGCGCAGAAAATTTGTCGGCTATCGCGTCGATCTTTTCAGTTTCTTGCGCCCGTTTTATCATCGCATCGATAAAACTTGGGCGGTCCGGCCCAAACACCCACGAGACGCGCACAACCAGATGCCGATGGTCAGCCGCAAGCACGTTGTTTTCTCCGGCCAGCTTGGATTCCCCGTAAATGCTAATCGGATTCGCCTCATTTTCTTCCGTGTACGGCCACCGTTGGTTTCCATCGAACACATAATCCGTGCTGAAGTGAATCAGCTTCGCCTCTTTATCAGCACAAATTTTTGCAAGAACGCCCGGCGCTTCGGCATTAATAAGGAAAGCGCGATCTCGCTCGGTCTCGCAAAGGTCGACATTTGTGAAGGCCGCTGCGTTGATCAGCACATCAAAACTCGTCTCGCGCAGTTTCATGCGAAGTTTATCCAAATCCGACAAATCGAGCTGTGCGCGATTGAAGCCCGTGACATCAAATTCATCTCCAAGTTCGCTCACGAGCGCAGCGCCGAGTCGTCCACCGGCGCCGAGAATTACGATCTTCATCAGTTAGTCAGTATTCCGTCGTTTGCAGTCAAACCTCCGACTTCCTGCGTGGTCGCCAGACAACAGCAACCTTGAGCCTCTAGAATAGCGGTCGTTTGTCCGCCTGGCGATGATGCCCTCTTCGGCCATCGAGCGCTTTGCGAATCAACCTCAATGATGGGTTTTAGCTTCATGAATGGCGGCCCGGATCATCGGCACACACTCAGCTAATTTAGTTGGTTGTGTCAATCGTACGGGATGCACGGTGCTGCCTTTTCACGGTCGTCGGAATTCCACGGCGCATTTGCTACAATTTGCCGGCCGTTTCCTTAATAATCTCCCACCCTTTGCGGAGGTGGCCTTCCGTGGTCAGAACGTTTCCTAGGCCGATTCGCATCACAGTTTGGCCTCTTAACTTTGTCTGCGTGAGATAAGCGCGGCCGCTCGCGTTAACCCGTTCCACGACGTCGCCGTTCAATTTGTCGAGCTGCTTCGCTGTAGCCGGGATCGAGGACCCAGACCCGGCATCACCCATGCCGGCTACAAATCGAAAACAGACTACGCCCATGCTCACCGGCGCTGACAACTCGAAGCGGTCGTCTTCTTTGATCCAGTCGCCCAGCAGGTTTGCCAGCCGAATTTGTTCGCGCAAGCGCGTAACAACTCCGCTTCGGCCTAACGAACGCCAGATCACCCATGCTTTGAGCGCGCGGAATCTTCGACCGAGTTGAATCCCGTAATCCATGTAATTTTCCTCCGCGTCGACCGTGTCGCCTCGCAAGTATTCCGGCACCAGAGTAAAAACGCGCCGTAACCGCTCGAGGCCGCGCACGTAAAGCACGCTGAAATCCAACGGCACAAACACCGTCTTGTGGGGATTGATCACGATGGAGTCCGCCATCTCCCAACCTTCTTTTATCCATCCGTATTCCGGCACCATCGCAAACCCGCCGCCGTAAGCGGCGTCAATGTGCAGCCAGATTTTTTCGTCCCGACAAAGGCGAGCGATGTCCCGGACGGGGTCCACACTCGCTGTGGATGTCGTGCCTACGGTTGCAATGACAGCCATCGGCTGAAATCCCTTCTGCCGATCCTGCGCGATCCCTTGGCCTAACGAGTTCACGTCCATCCGGAATTGCTCGTCACTTGGAATGCGAATGACGTTTTCTTCACCGATCCCAAGCGCAATGGCCGCTTTCTCCGCGGAGCTGTGCGCTTGATCGGAAGTGTAAATGCGAAACGGTGGCAGATCGTCCGGAGGCCGCCGGATCAGTCCAAACTTTCTGGTCGCCGGCGCGGCTTCTTCGCGCGCGACGGCAATCGCGTGCATGATCCCAACGGACGCTGTGTCGTACACCACGCCGCCGAATTCATCAGGTAATCCCACCCATTGCCTCAGCCAGTTAATCACGACTGTTTCAAGCTCCGTCGCGGCAGGACAGGTGCGCCAGGTCATCGCATTTACGTTGAGTGGAACGGTGAGGATCTCCCCGAGGATTCCCGGCGCCGTGGCTGTCCACCCGAAATAGCCGAGGAACATGGGATGGCTCCAGTGCACCATGCCCGGAACGATGATGTCATTCACATCGCCCAGAATCTCTTCGAATACCTGGCCTTCCTCAGGAGCGCGCTGAGGCAGCTGCGCACGGATCGCGCCGGGTCCCGCGACTGCGGGATTAGGCGCCACCGGCAGTCGCCCGATCTGTTCGCGGAAATCGGCAATCCAATCCGCCAACTGGTGCAATTGCTTCCGAAATTCCTCCGGTGGCGTGTCGCCCAGTTGCGCTAACCTTCCGTGCAATTCTTGCTGCCGGTCTTGCATGATAATTCTCTCAGTAACACCGTGCTTCAGCGGGGTGCTAGTCGCCAACAGAATTTACGCAGCCGCTTTAGCGGTTTCCCTGCGCGATTGAAACATGGCACCTCGCTAAAGCGAGGCGTTAATGAAATGGATCAAAACGCAAAACCAAAGCTGAAATGGAACGCCCCGAAGTCTTCATATTTGTGCGGATCAGGGTTTACTCCGTAATCGAGGCGAAGCGGGCCGACCGGCAATTTGTAACGCAAACCCGCGCCGACGGCGTAGCGCATATCGTTCAAGCCGACGTCTTCCGAGTTAGGCAATAGATTGCCCGCGTCAGTAAAAATTGCACCCTGCAGCTCGCCAAAAATGGGAAAGGTGTATTCGACATTGAAGACGGTATAAAATTCTCCGCCAACCGGGTGACCATGGTTGTCGTGCGGCCCAAGGTCGCGCTCGGCGAAACTGCGCACTGTAGTGGCGCCACCAATAAAAAAGCGTTCGTCAATCGGGATGGCCGTCGCTTCGCTGGCGCCACTGCTGTTGAACGAGTTGATCATGCCGGCGCGGGCACCAAACGCAATGGAGGACTGCCGGAACCAGCGCTGCAACGGTGAACCGGAGCGCTCGACTCCCACGACACCCGGTGTGAGAGGCTTGGGCCCAAACGGAAAATAGTAACCGACCCGCATGGTGCCCCGGACAAATTCGATGTCGCTACCGAATGCGCTCGAAGCCACATCCGCTGTATTATTGATCAGAAAACCACGCGGCGTCACGTTTGGACTCTCGCGCATGTCCAGCGTGTTCGTTAGGCCAATCGTGTTTACGAGGTAGTCCGTGGTGGGGCCGAGTAGGAATGCCGGCCGGATCTCAGAGTCCGTGATTTTCACGTGCCGAACCGCGACGGCCAGGCCGACTTCATCGTTTTTGGTGATCTTGCGGGTCCAGTCAAAGTGTCCGCCCAATTCGAATTTTGTGTATCCGTCGTAATCAAACGTGAACGCGCTCGCCCGCGCTCGAAAGGAAATATCTGTATCCAGAAAGAACGGATCCTCGTACAAAAGTTCGCCCCGGTAGCTGCGTTGCGAGACCTCGATCGATGCCGATCCGGCGCGACCGGTGCCAAACAAGTTGCGATCACCCACCTGCACTCCGCCGAGCACGCCTTCGTAAGTGTCGAATCCGCCCCAAAAGCCAAACTCCTTGCTCTTGGCTTCCTCGGCTGAAATTTCGAGTCGCAACAAATTTCCACCAACCGGCACCGGTTTTATTTGGAGTACGTTGAACAAGCCCGTCTTCATGAGCGTGCGAAACCGCTCGTCGAGAACATCCGGGCTATAAGTTTTTCCACTCAACCGCCTAAATCGTTTCGTCACAAAACCGGGATGCAGCCGGCGCAGGCCATTCACGGTCACACCATCGAAATGGTAAACAGGCCCTGGCGAGATCGAGACTTCCACCGGCACGCGACCGTCCACCGCCTCATCGGGCGCTCCATTGGCTGTCACCTGCACGTCGTAATAGCCGCGTCGTTTGAAGTAGGTCTGAAGACGCCGCGGGATATCGTCCACGCGCGCATCCGTATAGGGCTGCGCCAGGAGGTCGGCTAGCTGCCCCTGGAGTGTCTCCGCTTCGTAAATAGTGTGTCCGCCAAAAGAAATTTTGCCGAAGAAATATTGTCGCCCCTCATGGATAGGAACGATTACGTCAACCAGGTTACTCTGCCCCTGAAAATCGAAACGAGGCTTATCAACGACTGCGTTCAGAAAACCTTCCGCCAGATAAAAGCGCTCAACGAGATGGGCGCCATCCTCCATATCGGAGGTCACGAAAGGGTATTGCTTCTGGAGAGCCGAATATCGCTCGCGCGTCGGCCCGATCATGTAATCGAACAGTTTGTCCGCAGGCTCGTGCACGTTGCCGTTGAAAATCACAGTTCGGACAAAAAATTGCGGGCCCTCGGTGATGTCCAAACGCAGGCGGTCCGACGATTCGATCACGTAACGGACGTCCGCTTTGGCGTAGCCATGTTTCCGATAGAAAATTTCAAGGAAAAAAGCGAGATCGTCCGCGCGCGCTGGACTTAGCCCGAAATCTTCAATCGTCGTGATTTCCTCTTTGAGAGCGGTCCGCAATTCCTTCTCGGTGAACGACTGATTCCCACGAAATTCGATCAGGCTTGTCTGCTTCGCGCGCTTCGCCTTTTCCTTTGAGATTGCGCGTTCCGTTTTCTGCCGCTCCTCCGGCCGCACGACATCAACCGCGCTCTGCGCCGCAACGTCAAATGCGAGCGCTACCGTTCCAACCCAGAAAACGAGCGCGCGTCGCATATCAACGAAACCGAATCAGATATTTCAATCTCCCCCGAAAATCGCCTCGAACGCCAACGTCCCCGATGAGCACCAGGTGATCGTCGATTTTGAATCGCGCCGTGGCCTGCTGCTCGCCAGTTCGTGGATCGACTGTTCCCAATTGTAAATCCAATCGGTTAAAAACTGTGTTGCTCTGGGTCGGCTGACCTTTCTTGACTATTTTGCGGTAAAGCTCCTGCAATAGCAGCATGGCGGCTCGCCCGGCAAGAACGTTTGTTCCCGAGAGTTCCTGTCGGGTGGCACCAGTTGCGATCAAAGAGATGATCTCCTCCTGTGGCAGTGGCGGTTCACTGGAGAAAATCGCCTGCGGCGATTCCACGGTTCCGTACACATAGACGCGCACCGTATAATCTCGAATAACCGATCGGCCTTGGAGACTGATCTTGGGATTCATTGAATCGCTTGGCTCGAAAGTGAGCAAGCCTTGCGAAACTTCGAGCCGGCTGAAAGGCAACGTTGCCTCAACGTTTTTCATCTGCACCACTCCCTGCAGTCCGGGATGCAACCCGGTGCCGGTCAGTTTCAGATCGACGGTTGCTCCGCCACTGGCCAGATTGCCGCGAATCTCCACCGGAGTTTTGGTTTTGATTGAGACATTAAACTTCCAGTCACGAATGGGCGGGCTGGTCACAGACAATTCTGGAGTCGACGACGGGGGCTGCGGCGGAGGCCTTCCCGGCAAGCCGATGGGAATGAGATCGATATTCTTGAGAATGTGACTGTCCGTCAGCGCCACGTTCCCTGTAACCGTGGCGGAAAGAAGTGGACCCGATACTCCAATATCGGCGTCTGCCCGTATCGTGAGCGTGTCGTTGCGGGCAACCAGTGCGCTATTGGCACGTAGTCGCAGATCGAGAGTCGGCTGCGTCAGTTTTGGAAAGGTAATCCGGCCCCCTGCCGAAAACGATCCGCCGGCCAGGTCGCCGCCAAACCGGCGCAGCGAAAGCGTGTTCTGCGCGAAAACGAGCTCGGCGTTAAAATTTCCCAGCGCCGGAATCGTAGAATCGGTGAACCGAACCATGTTCACCTTCATATCGGCTGCGCCATTGAAAACTGGATTGCCAATCGTTCCATTTACATCGACGTCCAGCGCAACCGAGCCGTCCAGCTGAGCGACTGCCGGCACAAATTGGCGAACAAAGTTTACGGAGCTGCGCGGGAGTCGCGCTTTCGCAGTTATCGGCGTGTCGTCAGGTAATCCTCGAGCGCGAACGATCTTGGGCACATCCAGCGGCATGTTCGCGCTTATTTCCAGCGGCTGAATCCGCGGTTGCTGCAGTTTGCCTAAGGCAGTGAGCCGACCCTGCGCAATCTGCGCGTTCAATTCGAAATTTGCCGGCTCCATTTTCGGCCATTCTGTATTTCGTAAATCCCGCGCCTGCACTACCAACCGCGCATTCAAATCTGAAATTGTTCCACCAGCCTCAAGGCTCGCACTGACAACACCGGAAACAGTGGACTTGATTCCGAAATTCTCGGCCAATTTCTTCAGATCCAGATTCTCAACCTGGACCGTAGCCGAAACTTTGCCTGACGAAGGAATGACTGGAGCGTCGGTCCCGAGATTACGCCATACGAACGGAATAGAGATGTAGCCGGATGCGAACTTCGCCTGACCCTGGTTCAGTTGAATTTTGTCGATTTCAAGCCGGTCGTCCTTTGTTTTCGCAACTGCTTGGAAATCCATGTTATCGGTGGTAAACGAGATAGTGGGCACCTCAAGGCCCTGTGGCGAATAGGAAGCGTTGATGTTCGATTGCAACCCTTTCAAATCTCCGTAGCGCCCGTTCTCAAGCGAAAGTTTCAGATGACCGGAATTCTTTCGAAGATTGGAGCTGACCAGGGTCGGGACCGATTGCGGAGTTGCCGTCTGCGAAGGTGCTTGCGTGACTGGCGTTGGAGAAACAGACAGCGCGTTCCCTGACTGTGTAACCGATTGCACGCCTGGCAATGGGGAAGTTGATCGCGGAGTTGCCGACTGAGAAATGGATCCTGACGCCGATTGCAAAACCGATTCGTTGCCTGGCGACGGCGAGGATGCTTGCGCGCTTGCCGGTTGTGCGCCTGGCGATGGGGAAGCATTTGCCGATGCCACTGCTTTCAATAAAGCTGCCGCTTGTCCATTGCCCTCCCAATCCAATTTTAGCGAACCTGCCAATTGCTTTTCATTGCCGAACGCACGCAGCAGCGGCTCCAAGGTGGACAAATTCGCGATCTGCGCAGACATCTTGCCGCTGTAATCATGGGGCGCCTGCAGATCAAATGTTCCTGTTGCCTTTGCAAAGTCGGTGTTGTTCAGGTTTGCGCTGAATTCATTGAGATGGATTACATTGTTGGCAATCGATGCCCGTGCATTTAATTGTTGCACAACCAAATCTCGCATCTTGAGATCCGACCCGGAGACCGATACCTGCCCATTGATTCGCCCTTCTTTCCGATCGATATGTGCTGTCGTTTGCAACGATCCGGTGATTTTGTTCGGAGAATCGTTCGCCCAAAACTCCCCTGTGTGCGGAGAATTGAAGGCGACATCCAGTTGCAGTGGCTGTGACAGCGCATTGCCAGGAGTTTCAGGGAGCTGATAATGGCCGCGAATCGTGAGTTCATCCTGGTTGCGCCGCACACTTAATCGGTCGATTCCGAGAACGTCATCGGTTCCATTGAGCGATCCTTCGATCGAATCGACGATGTAATTTTGATAACGTATGCCAGTCAAAGTGAAGTCCATTGACGTGCGAAGATCCGCAAACCACGGTTTATCAGTATCGCTGCGGGCGAGGTTCTTAGACGTGCGCACTGTAGCGTTCAGCTTATCAATGACTCCGTTCGAAAAGCCGATCGTATCTCCCGTCACGCCGAGGTTCGCCTGAAGCTTTGAATCGGCAATCTCCAGTTTGCCGTTGAACTGGATTGAGCCAGTCAAGCCCATCGCGCTCCCCGCGCTTAGTTTTTCCAAATCCGGCAGTTTGCCCGATATCTGCAGATTCGTTGGCGTCCGGCCGAGATCTTCAATTTTTGCCGGCAAGTCGATCGTTCCCTGAAGATGAAGGTCGTTCTGATTTTGAACAAGGTCGGCTGATTGCAGCGTCGCTTTACCCTGTCCTGCGGAAACTTCGGCGGCGATTTTATCAAAATTAACCCGCGGCAGATGAACGTCAGTAACCTGCACCGAGATCGTGCCGCTCCAGGTTCGCGGTGCGTCGAGCACGCCGGCGCCGACCAGAGTGAGCCGGTCGATCTCACCAGAAACGTAATTTTCGGGTAGAAAAAAGAATTCATTCAGCGACGACGCCGCAATCTTCTCGGCATCCGCATTGATCTTCATTTTGAGGGAAGACTTCGTTTGGCTTAAGTCGATTGAAGCCGACAACTGGCCGCCGCCCAGGAGGGATTCGAGTTTTATCCCCAGAGCTTTGGAATCGACGCGAGATGCGTCGATCTGCAAGAGCCGGATCCGAACCTGGTCGCTGAGGGGCAGACCCTGCAGGATGAGGTTCTTGTCAGTGTAAGAAGCTTTGGCGGAAAGTTTCGACCAACTGTCCCCCGACGGGAGTTGCAGCTTTGCGATCCGCAACTCCCCCGCAGCACGCGGATTTAAATCAAGATCTGCATGTTCAATCACGAAATCGTTCGGGGTTTCTCTGACAATGAGGGTTGCGTCTGTTAATTTGATCCGCTCGGGAAAAATTGTCGGCAGCTTGAGCTTTTTCTTCGAACTCGGTTTGGGCGGTGGCGCTTTCGCGGGATTCAACACCACCTGCGCGTCGCGTGCCTCGACATCCTGCAAAAGATGCGAGTACCCATGCAGCAGCAACCCAAACAAGCTGTAATCGACATACAACGAATCGATATCAGCTGATTCGATGGCAGTTGGCCCGGTCGCAACCGCGTGAAAATTCCGGATCGTGAGATCGCTCAGCGGGTCGCCTTCGAGACGAAAATCAACCTTCAGGTTCTGCTTGCTGGCGTAGTGAATCACGTACTTTCGGATGATCAGGCGCAAAATTGGCCCATGAAAAATGATCAGAAGGCCCACGCATATCGCAAGCCCTAACAAGACACGGCGCCAGATGTGTCGATGGCGTCGCCCTTCTGCCTGATCGTCCGCAGCCACGGAATGACTGTATTGCCCGCCCTATGGCAGGGCAAAGGGCAAATGGCGCGAGGTCAGCGGGAGTCGATAGTCGGGCGTTGCATACTCGAAGCTCTCGCATGAACCTTTCGCGAATATTGTAGGCCGTCTGGGCCAGCCCCGAATGCTTTCGGGGTTCACAGAAGCGCCCTACAACTTACAAGCAATGAATCCTGACAAGCTTTTTGACTATCTCGACGGCCGCCTGTCGTCGAACGAGCGTGATGCTTTGGAAGAGCGATTAATGTCGGACAAGCAGTTGCAACGCGAACTGGCCGTAGCCCGTCAGATCCACGACAGAATGCGCGGGGATTCGCACGAGGTCATATTGCCACCGAACGATGACATGTCGGAACAGGGCCGCAAAATGTCGATCCGCGTCGGCGTCGCATTTATGGTTCTGGTGGCTGTGAACGTGGGCATCGGTCTTTGGTTCATCGTGCGACACGAAAGTAGCAATCCAAATCGGCCGCTCCTGGAAAAACAGATGCGGGAGCAGATCGCAAAATCTATCGAGCGCGCGGCGACACTCACACCCGCGCCTGATAGTTTGGATATAAGCGAAATCACAATTCCTGTGGCGAAAGGCAAACTGGATTCTGTCGCGGATGAAGTGGTCGCAATCGTCTCTCGATTGGGTGGCTCCGCGACCAAGGGCCTTCAAGACGGTAATCGCCTCAGTATTCTTGGCGACGTGCCGTCAAATCGGGAATCGGATTTTCGTAGTGCCCTTGCGTCAATCAGCGGAGCGGAGCCGGAGTCGAGTCCGGCCACAGCGCAGGGGTCGGGGTCAGCGCCCCCGGCTACAGTCACGCCTTCGGCTACAGAAAAGAAGAGCTTTGTCGTGCAGATTGTTGAGCGATCAGCAAAGTAGCGCATGCGTCCTCGCTTGCGATCTTTTCCCACGCAAGCCGGAGGCTCGCGCTACATTGGCCGCCGCCATCCATGATTGCAATCACGTTTGCTTTGCCGGCCGAAAGCTCGGAATTCTTGCGCCAGCTGAACAACAGATCGCACACTGATCGGAATGGAATCCCGACAATTCGGGGCACCATCGGCGATCGCGAGATTGAAGTGCTTCATACCGGCGTCGGAGAGAAAGTTTGCCGGCACCGATTGGCAGAATTTCTCAAAGACGAACGGTTCGATTATTTGATCAGCACGGGATTCGCAGGAGCGCTCAATGATGAACTGCAAGTCGGCGATCTATTCCTGGCGAAGAATTTCTCGACCATTGATCTCAGCGAGGCGGGCTCATCTATTTCGAGCTTACGAATTCGGGCAGCTGATCTGTTAAGCGTACCTGCGATGATTCATTCCAGTGATGAGCGCAGCGAAATTGCGCGCAGATCGGGCGCGGCTGCTGTGGACATGGAAACAGAATTCATTGCACGC
>Ga0210142_1000031_pt1 | contig 33609 bp, 36 predicted proteins | sample Goodyear_PhragC__FD_184869 | JGI IMG/M metagenome (GOLD analysis project Ga0210142, IMG submission 184869) | Wetland microbial communities from San Francisco Bay, California, USA, that impact long-term carbon sequestration - Goodyear_PhragC_D2... | ecosystem: Environmental > Aquatic > Marine >...
AGCCGGGCTCGGCGTGGACGGACCGCGTGATGGGCCTCAGGGCGAACGCGTCGCGCCTCAGCCACGCGGAGCTGGACGAGGCAGAGGAGCTCGACATCGGCAACCCCGAGGAGCTCGCGTACGAGTACGTCGCGCTCCGCGAGCGCCTGCCTCGGCTCACGGTGCTCGGCGGCTGCTGCGGAACCGACCACCGCCACATCGAGGCGCTGTGCCGCGCGTGGCTCGCGCCGTAGGCGTCCGACCGAGGGTCGGCCACGTGTACCGCGCGGTGTCCGACTTCGGTCGGACAACCCGGCAACTGCCGCATGCAGCTGCTTGCCGTCGCGCGGCGCGGGGCGCTCGATGCGTTCGTCGTCGGCGGTTACTCGGTCAACGGCCCGCAGGGCAACACGTTCCATGCGCTCCGGCCGACTCCGACGATTGGCTTGCTCCGCACGCTGACGCGAGTCGGGCCGCAGCGCCTAGTCTCTCGGGCGATGGAGATCCGTCACGCCCAGCCCGCGGACTACGGCCGGGTCATCGGCCGGCTCAACGCCTGGTGGGGCGGACGCGAGATGGCGCCGATGCTGCCGCGCCTGTTCTTCGTCCACTTCGAGGGCACGAGCTACGTCGTGGACGACGACGAAGGCCAGCTCGCCGCATTCCTGATCGGCTTCCACTCGCAGACGGACCCCGACGAGACGTACGTCCATTTCGTCGGAGTCGCGCCGCAACGGCGGGGAGAGGGTCTCGGGCGGCGGCTCTACGAGCGGTTCTTCGAGGACGCGCTCTCGGCGGGCAGGAACGTCGTCCGGTGCGTCACGTCGCCCGCGAACGAGGGCTCGGTCGCGTTCCATCGCGCGCTCGGCTTCGAGGTGGAGCGAGTGGCGAAGGACTACGACGGGCCCGGCGAGGACCGCGTGCTCCTCGTCAAGCGGCTCGTCTGACGTCGGCTACCGTCACCGCCTGATGTCCGGCCCGTTCTTCTCGGTCGCGAGCCGGCCGCGACGACGACGCCGTCGGGCGCTGATCGCCACGAGCGCGGTGCTCGTGCTGCTCGCCTTCCTCGCAGCGGCGTTCGGCGCCCTCGGGCTGACCGGACGCGACACGATCGCTCCCGGCACGACGGTCGGAGGGGTCGACGTCGGCGGCCTCGGGGAGGCCCAGGCCCGCCGCGCGCTCCAGCACGCGACCGAGAGGCTCGTGGGCCGGCCGATCCGGCTCGTCCTGCCGGCGGGCGTGATCACGACGACCGGGCGGGCGCTCGGCGCCCGGCCCCGAATCTCCGTCGCGCTGGCCCAGGCGCTCGACGCGGGCTCCGTCGATCGCGTCCTCGCCCGCCTGGGCGTCCGCGCCGGTCCGCACATCGAGCTGACGTATCGGCTCGGGCCCGTGCGTGTCGCGCGGCTCGCGAACAGGATCGACGAGCGCGCCGGCGATCCACCGCGCGACGCGGCGGTGACGGTGACGGACAACGCGATCGAGATCTCCGCCGCGCGGGCCGGCACCGCCGTCGACCGCGGTGCCCTCCGAACGGCGCTCCGCACGCTTCCCTCGCGGGTGACACCGACGATTCGCCCCGCCGCGCCGGTGGTCTCCACGCGCGAAGTTCGGGCGGCTGCCAGGCGCATCGAGCGGCTCCTGGACGCGCCGCGGCACGTCAGGTTCGGCATCGCCGAGGCGACGCTGAGCCCGCGGCGTCTACGGTCGCTCGTCCGCACCGAGCGGGCCGGCGGATCGCTCCGTGTCGCGCTCGACCCCCAGGGGCTCGGAGCATCGTTGCGGGTACGTCTCGGCGGGTACGAGGTCGACGCGCGAGACGCGACGTTCGCCGTCGACGGGCGACGCGCGCGCGTGGTCGCGTCGAGGCCCGGTCGCGTGCTCGACCTCGAGCGGATCTCGCGCTCGCTCACTGCGAACCTGAGCTCGACGATCCACAGAGCCCGTTTCGTCGCACGGCAGCCTTCCTTCACGACGGAGGATGCGAAGCATCTGGACGTGCGCGAGCTCGTCTCCGAGTTCACGACGTACTACCCGTGCTGCGCCCCCCGCGTGACCAACATCCAGCGCGGAGCGCGGATCATGGACGGCACGATCGTCCGGCCGGGGCAGCGGTTCTCGCTCAACGAGGTGCTGGGCCGCCGCACGACCGAGCGCGGCTTCGTCGCCGCCCCGCAGATCTACGACGGGCGGCTCGAGGACGCGGTCGGGGGCGGTGTCAGCCAGATCGCCACCACGACCTACAACGCTGCGTTCTTCGCCGGCGTCGAGCTCGTCGCCCACCAGCCGCACGAGTTCTACATCTCGCGCTACCCGATGGGGCGCGAGGCGACCGTGTCATGGGGCGGGCCGGAGCTGATCTGGCGGAACGACTGGCCCGCGGCGATCCTCGTCAAGGCCCGTGCGGACTCCGGCTCGATCACGGTGCAGCTCTACTCGTCGAAGCTCGGCCGGCGCGTCGAGACGGAGACCGGCGAGCCGTCGCAGTACACCCCGCCGACGACGATCAGGGTCTCGAACCCCTCGCTCCCGCCGGGCGCCACCAGCGTCGTCCAGGGCGCGGGCCCGTCCGGGTTCCTGATCGGGTATACGCGCAAGGTCTACCGCGGGCCGACCCTCCGTCGTGACGAGCACTACACGTGGCGCTACAAGCCGGAGAACGCGATCGTGGAGGTCGGGCCGCCGAAGCCGCGCGCGAAGGCCGCGCCGGCACCGAAGAGCAAGCCGACCGACACCGTGCCTGTGCCCGCCCCGGAGTCGGAACCGGGCTGACCGGCCTCGGTGCGGCCGCTCAACGCCGGCGGGCGGCGCTCGATCCCTGCAGCTCGATCAACGCGTCGGCCGCGTCGTGGTCGACCTGAAGCGTCGTGTGGGCGATGCCGAACCGTGCGTGGAGCACGCCCTCGATCTCGCGGCGACGCGCATGGCAGTCTTCGCCGCGCCCGACGAGCACGTGCGCGGCGAGCGCGTCGAACCCGGAGGTGATCCGCCACACGTGGAGGTCGTGGACGCTGGTGACGCCGTCGACGCCGACGATCGCGTCCGCCACGCCGCGCGCGTCGATCTCGGACGGCGTCGACTCCATCAGGATCGAGGTCGAGTCGCGCAGCACGCCCCACGCGCTCGCCACGATCAGCACCGCGATGACGATCGAGACGAGCGGGTCGATCAGCGTCCAGCCGGTCGTCACGATCACCACGGCCGCGACGAGGACGGCGGCGGAGCCGAGCAGGTCGGCGAACACGTGACGGAGCGCGGCCTCGACGTTCAGGCTCTCCCTGCCGGAGCGGATCAGGATCCACGCCGCCGCGCCGTTCACGGCGAGGCCGGCGAGCGCGACCACGAGCATCCACCCCCCGAGGATCTCGGGGGTGTCGCCGAGGCGCTGGATCGCCTCCCAGACGATCCACGCGCTGACGAGCACGAGGACGAGGCCGTTCACGAACGCCGCCAGGATCTCGGCGCGCTGGAGGCCGAAGCTCCGGCGCGGGGTCGTCGGACGACCCGCCAGCACGACGGCGACGAGGGCCAGGCCGAGCGCGAGGTTGTCCGAGAGCATGTGGCCGGCGTCCGCGAGCAGCGCGAGGCTGTCCGTCCAGATGCCGCCCGCCACCTCGATTCCCGTGAACGCAAGGGTGAGCAGCAGCACCGAGCGGAGCGCGCGCCGCGACCCGCTGCGGTGGTCGTGGCCCACGTGGGCGTGCGTCGCGTGGGACGTGGTCACTCCTCAGAGGATAGGGAAACGCGCCGACCCGACCGGCGAGTGTGGTTGCCAGGACTGACGACATGCCGTCCGACCGACCGTCTACGCTTGCTGCATGGCGAAGGTCGTGGTGCAGTTCACGTGCGGCGAGTGCGGAGCCACCATCGGCCGGTGGCTCGGGCGCTGTCCGGGCTGTGGCGCCTTTGGGACCCTCGTCGAGGAGCTGCACGGCGCGGACGCCCGCAAGTCCTCCGGCTCCCCCCGTGTGCCGGAGCGCCTCGGTGACGTCCAGGTCGGGGAGGCAACTCGGATCGAGACCGGCGTGCCCGAGCTCGATCGCGTGCTCGGAGGCGGGCTCGTCCCGGCCTCGCTCGTCCTGGTGGGCGGCGAGCCTGGAGTGGGGAAGTCGACGCTGCTGCTGTCGGCGCTGGGCTCGATCGCGCGCTCGGGCCGGCGCGCGCTCCTCGTCACCGGCGAGGAGTCGGTCGCCCAGGTACGGCTGCGCGCCGACCGGCTCGGCGGCGCCGACGACGTCTCGATCCTCGCCGAGACCGAGCTCGAAGCCGTCTGCGCGACACTCGAGCGCGACCGTCCCGCCGTCTGCGTGATCGACTCGGTGCAGACCCTCTACGCAGGCGAGCTCGGATCTGCTCCGGGGTCGGTGGCACAGGTGCGCGAAGCAGCCTCCCGGCTCCTCCGCGTCGCGAAGCAGAGCGGCGTCGCGACCGTGTTGGTCGGCCACGTGACGAAGGACGGAGCCGTTGCGGGGCCGCGCGTGCTCGAGCACCTCGTCGACTGCGTCCTCCAGTTCGAGGGCGACCGCTACCACGCGCACCGGATCCTGCGCGCGGTGAAGAACCGCTTCGGCTCCACGAACGAGCTCGGGGTGTTCGAGATGACGGCGGCGGGCCTCGTGGGCGTCCCCGATCCGTCGGCTCTGTTCGGCTCGACGCGGCCGGGAGAGGTCGGTGCGGCGGTCGCCGTCACCCTGGAGGGCACGCGGCCGATCCTGCTCGAGGTCCAGGCGCTCGTGTCCCGCACCGACCTCGCCATGCCGCGGCGGGTGGGGACCGGCGTCGATCCGAAGCGGCTCGCGATGATCGTCGCCGTGCTCGCGCGACATGCGGGCGTGGCGCTGGGCAGCGCCGACGTCTTCGTCAACGTGGCGGGAGGCGTGCGGATCGACGAGCCGGGCGCGGATCTCGCGGTCGCCCTCGCGATCGCCTCCGCCGCGCGCGGCGTCCCGCTGAGGGAGGGCGTCGCCTCGTTCGGGGAGCTCGGCCTCACGGGACGGCTGCGACCGGCGGCGCAGGCGGAGCGCCGGCTGGCGGAGTGCGCCAAGCTCGGCATCGTGAGCGCGCTGGCACCGGAGGGAACGGTGGGACACCGCAGCGGCCCGAGAGTCGTCGCCGTCGAGACCCTCCGCCACGCGCTGCGCGTGGGTCTCGAGTCGGCGCCGCGGAAGGAGGAGGCCGGCGCGGACGAGTCCGAGCTCGCCGCGTGACGGGCCGCCGCACGGTGGAGCGCGGGCGGCGATTCGTGCCCAAGCGCAGGGATTTCTTTCGGCTACAATGGAGCCACACGCCGGCACATCGAAGCCGGCGCTTTTCGTGAGTCAGGCGCACACAAGACCGGACGACGGGAGGGCTCCAGGCGTGTTCGATGTCGGCGACAAGGTCGTGTACCCCCACCACGGCGCGGGGACGGTCGTTTCCAAGGACGTAAAGCTCGTCCTCGGCGAGGAGCGGGAGTACCTGACGATCAAGATCCTCCACAACGAGATGACGGTCAACGTCCCGGTTGACAACGCCGAGAAGGTGGGCCTCCGCTGGGTGATCGATCAGGAGATGGTCGAGGTCGTCGTGAAGGTGCTGCTCGGTGGGTCGACCGAGATGCCGAAGAACTGGAACCGTCGCTTCAAGCACAACCGCGACAAGATGAAGACCGGCGACATCCTCGAGCTGGCGGAGGTCGTCCGCAATCTCGCGCTGCGCGACCACGAGAAGGGCCTCTCGACGGGCGAGAAGCAGATGTACGTCAAGGCGAAGAAGATCCTCGCCTCCGAGCTCATGTACGCGAAGGACCTCACCGAGGACGACGCGCACGCCTGGCTCGAAGAGGTGCTCGCGAACCCCGCCAAGGGGAAGCGCGCCAAGGCCAAGCCGAAGACGGCGGCCGCGGCGACCGCCTGAGCCCGAGAGCTGTCGCGACTTTCAGCCGGCCGGCTAGCCGAGCAACCGCCGGTGGAGTTCCTGGGTGCCAGCGCTCGGCGCGGCCCCGAGCTCCTCTCTGAGCCGCTGCCGGAGCTCCTCGTAGACGCGGAGCGCCTCGGCGACGTTGTCCTGCCGTGCGAGCGTCTCCATCAGGAGCCGGTATCCGCTCTCGCGGTACGGCGCCTCCCTGACGAGCGAGCGGGCGCTGCGCTGCGCCGTGGCGAGCTCCGCTCCGCCGATCGCGAGCCCGGCCTCGGCGGTCGCCTCGAGCGAGCGGGCGTACACGTCGGACAGCTGACGGCGCATGTCGGCCGTCCAGGGCAGCTCGCTGCCGGGGAGGAACGGGCGACGAGCGATGTGCAGCGTCACACGCGCCGCAGACCACGCGGCCGGCCAGTCCTCGCTGTGGAGCGCGGATTCTGCACGATGGATCGCCTCCATGGCAGCCTCGAGATCCACCCACGATCGCTCCGGAAGCCGGAGCTGCAGGCTGCTCCGACCGTCGAGCACGTTGGGCCCGAGGGCGCGACGGAGCTTCGAGAGGAGCGCGCTGAGACTCGAGTCCGCCCCCTCGGGGATGAGATCGGGCCAGAGCGTCTCGACGAGCTCGTCTCTCCCGATCTGCCGGGTCCTGTTCGCGACGAGATACGCGAACACCACCTCGCCCTGCCGCCCGGGCATGCCGCCCTCGACCCGCACACCGTCGAGCTCGACCGCGAAACGGCCGCAGAGCTGGATCCTGCTCGGCGCTCGGGCGTCGCCCACGGGACGCTCGACCCGAGAGAGAGACGGTCGCTCGGAATCCTGCGCGTCGCTCATCGCACCCGCGCGAAGGATGCCCGAGGGCCAATGTTTCGCCAAGGTGGCTCGTGCACGATGACCGCGAGGCAACTCGAGGAAAGGGGAACGCGGTGCCCAAGGTGATCAACTGCGAGTGCGGGCAGGTCGTCCGGGCCGACAGCGACGACGAGCTCGTCGCGAAGGTCGAGGAGCACGTCCGAGCGGCCCACCCGCAGCTCGTCGGGAAGATGTCGCGCGAGGACATCCTCGCGATGGCCGAAGCGACATAGCCGCGGGCGAAGCCCGACGGCTCGTCGGGCGACCGGGCGGGCGTTTGGCGGCGGGCGCGACTCGGCTCCGAAGTCGCTGCCGCGCTGCATGCAGCGTTCGTCCCGATACCGGCGGACGATCGCGGGCGGGCGCACCCGCCGCCGAACGGGACACAAGGGGCTGGCCGTGCGCGATACGGTCACGCCGATGGCGGGATCGGCTTCAACGGGCGAGCGCGACGGGGTCGACGGCATGCAGTCCACGTGGGCCGTCCTGGTTGCCGCCGGCTCCGGGGAGCGACTCGGGAGCGACCGCCCGAAGGCGTTCGCCGCGCTGGGAGGGCGTCCCCTCCTCGCCGAGAGCATCGAGCGGCTGGATGCGTCCGAGTGGGTCGACGCGATCGTCGTCGCGGCCCCGGCCGGCTGGGAGGAGCCCGCGATCCTGCTCTCCGAGGAGCTGGTCGCGTCGAAGGTCTCGACGGTCGTGACGGGTGGCGCCACGCGGGCCGAATCGGTGCGGAACGCGCTGGGCGAGGTGCCCGAGGACGCCCTCGTGGTCCTCGTCCACGACGCGGCGCGCCCGCTCCTGGACGACGCCGTGATCGAGCGCGTCGTCGGTCGACTCGACGGCACCGTCGACGGAGTCGTTCCTGGCCTCCCGCTGCGGGACACGGTGAAGCGGGTCGAGCACGGCCTCGTCGCCGAGACCGTCGACCGCGACGTCCTGATGATCGTCCAGACGCCGCAGGCGTTCGTCGCCGAGCGGCTGCGCGCCGCGTACGTGGACGAGCTCGACGGCGCGACGGACTGCGCGGCGCTCGTCGAGCGCCGGGGGGGAAGGGTCGCCGTGGTCGCGGGCGATCCACGGCTCGCGAAGGTGACCACCGCCGAGGATCTCGAGCACGTCTCGCGCCTGCTCGAGGCCGAGCGCACGTGACGATCCGCGCGGTGTTCTTCGACGTCGGCGAGACCCTCGTCGACGAGGAGCGTCTCTGGGGTGAGGTCGCGAGAGCGGCGGGTCTCCGGCCGCACGTCGTCTGGGCCGCGCTCGGGGCGACGATCGCCCGAGGCGAGGAGCACGGGACGCTCTGGGAGCGCCTCGGCGTCGAACGACCGGTCGGCGTCTGGGAACGGATACCGTTCGGCGAGGCCGATCTCTATCCGGACGCGATCCCGTGCCTCGAGGAGCTCCGGGCCGACGGGTTCCTCGTCGGCGTCGCCGGCAACCAGAGCGTGACGATGGAGGCCTGGGCGCGCGCAACGCTGCCCGCCGACGTCGTCGCGACCTCGGGCGGTCTCGGGGTGGCGAAGCCGGACCCTGCCTTTTTCCACCGCGTGGTCGAGCTGGCGGGAGCGGAGGCGGCCGAGGTGGCGTACGTGGGCGATCGCGTCGACAACGACGTCGTCGCGGCACAGGCAGCGGGCCTGACGGCCATCCACCTCCGTCGCGGCCCGTGGGGCTTGCTGCAGCCCAGACCGGACGGCGTCCCCTCGATCGGCTCGCTCGGCGAGTTGCGGGCCACGCTCGCCCCGCTGCGATGACGCCGCGTGAGATGCTCGCACCGGTGAGACCACAGTCGACGGGCGCAGGCCCGGTCCGGTTGGCGGAGGCACAGGCGTGAACGAGCTTCGAATCGGCCTCGGCGTCGACGCACATGCGTTTGGCGACGGCGTGCCGCTCGTTCTCGGCGGCGTCGCGATCGACCATCCGCGTGGTCTCGTCGGCCACTCGGACGGCGACGTCGTGGCGCACGCCCTGACGGACGCGCTGCTGGGCGCCGCCGGCCTCGCCGACATCGGAGCGCTCTTTCCCTCGGACGACGAGCGCTACCGGGACGCCGACTCGCTCGTCCTGCTCGCCGACGCCTACCGGCAGGTGACCGACGCCGGCTGGGCGCTCGCGAGTGCCGACTGCATGCTGATCGGGCAGGAGCCACGCATCGGCCCCCACCGCGAGGCCATGCGCGACAGGCTCGCCGGAGCGCTCGGCGTCGGTCGCGAGCGGGTGAACGTGCGGGCGACCACGACCGACGGCCTCGGCTTCACCGGCCGGCGCGAGGGGCTCGCCGCGCAGGCCGTGGCGCTTCTTCGCCCGCGCTGACCGCCGCGACGGGGATCGCAGCGAGCCACGTGTCGACCTCGCGTCGCGAACGGAGACGGACGACGTCGTACCGCGCGAGCTCGAGCGGATAGCTCGTGCGGCGCACGCGGTAGCTGCGCAGCGCGAACGGGAGCAGGGCGTCCCGTCCGACGAAGGCGCCGCGGAACGTCTCGCGGTTTCCGGCCCAGAGCTCCTCGCGCCGGACGATGCGCACGATGGTGCGGCGAAGGAGCCTCGGCAGCCATTCTCGGCGTGGGAGGTCGAGCCAGACGACGGTGTCCGCCGATCCGAGCACGAGGTCGCCGAGCTTGCTGCGGTAGCCGCCGTCGATCACCCACCCGTCGGTCGCGACGATCGGCTCGACCCGCGCCCTCAGCTCATCGGCCGTGGCCTCCGTCCAGCCGGGGCCGTGGTTGAGCTCGTCGAGCTCGACGAAGGGGACGCCGAGCCGTCGCGCAAGCTCGCGCCCTACGGTCGTCTTCCCGGAGCCGCTCGCGGAGGCGATCACGGCGACCCTCCTCATCCCGCCTCGGCGGCGCTCACAGGAGGCGAACGTCGAGCGGTTGCTCACCCTCCGCGTCGACGCGGTAGACGCCTGCGCCACGCTCGCGCGCGAGCGCGCCGGAAAGGCTCGTGCCCTCGAAGAGGACGGCCGCGCCGTCGTCGCACGCGAGCCCGGGCGGGAAGCCGTCGCGGACCAGCTGCGTGTACACGGGCCGACGACGCTCCTCGCCGTCGTAGTGTGGACAGGCGCTACCCGGGAGGAGGCCGAGGCCGTCTCGCATCCCCGCGAGACCGGGGCCGAACGAATCCGTCACGCCGGCCTCGAACCAGCAGATCATGCCGGCGCTCCAGCCGCAGAGCAGCGCTCCCCGCTCCCACGCCTCGCGCACGAACGTGTCGAATCCGTGGACACGCCACACCGCCAGGGCGTTCGCCGTGTTCCCGCCCGAGACGTAGATCACGTCGTGGGCGAGAACGACCTCCCGGAGATCCTCGGGCGGCCACGGGTCGAAGAGGAGGTGGCTCGGCTCGGCACGGCGGGCGAACGACGCGTAGAACGAGACGATCGCCTTCTCCGGCGAGCCGGCAGGCGTCGGCACGAAGAGGATGCGCCGACCCGCAGCGAGGTCGAGCACCACGTCGTCGAATGCGGTCCCGAGCGAGAACCCGCCGATCGCGAGGATCCGTCCCGCCACACCGCGAGTATCCCACGGCCGCTCCGTCGAGGAATGCTCCGCGACCCGCCGCGGACGCGCTATGGTCGTGGTGAGCCCTCCGTACGAGCGAAGGGAGTCGAGATGGAGTTGAGTCCACCGGACTAGTCGAGAGCGCACGCCCCGCCCACGCGGACGCGTGCGCCGGCCGCGACGCCCGTCGGCGGCCACGATCCTGCCGGGAGCAGCCTCCGGCGACGCGGCGCACGGCGCGCGTCGCAGCCGCTCCTCCCAGCCCCGGGCGCCGACGGGCATCGATGCGGCCGGGGCTGTTCCCCCCTTTGCCCGAGGCGGTCATGCGGATCGAGCGCGAGCAGCACTTCGACGTCCCGCTCGGGGACGCCTTCGAGTTCATCACGCAGCTCGCGAACTGGCCCGCATACTGGCCCGGCCTCGTCCGGATCGATGCGGGCTCCCGCTGGAGCGAGCCCGGAGACGAGGCGCGCATCGTCATCGAGCTGCTCGGCCGGGAGGTCACGCTGACGATGACGCTGCGCCGGTTGGAGCGCAACCGGCTCGTCGAGTACGAGAGCAGGCAACAGGGCCTACCCGACGCGCGTCACGAGCGTCGATTCGACGCGGAGGGCGACGGCTTCCGCTACCGGCTCGCGGTCGAGTACGAGCCGCGAGCCGGCCTGCGGGGTCTGTACGACCGGTTCGTCGTGCGGCGTGGCGTCGACCGGGCTCTGCGGCGGACGTTGGCCAACCTCGACCGGGAGCTGCCGCGCCGGCCGGACCGGCCGCTATGAGGCGGCCGGCAGGGTGAAGGAGACGCGCGCGCCGCCCTCGGGGCGCTCCTCGGCCCAGATCCGCCCGCCGTGAGCCTCGACGAGGCCGCGCGCGATCGCGAGCCCGAGCCCCGCGCCCCGCGCAGAGCGCGCGGGATCGCCGCGCCAGAACCGGTCGAACATCCGCGCCCGCGCCTCCTCGCCGAGCCCTGCCCCCGTGTCCTCGACGCTCACCTGCACCTCCGAGTCCGTCTGCTCGACGCGCACGGCCACGGAGCCGTCCGTGGGGGTGTGCCTGAGGGCGTTCGTGAGCAGGTTGAACAGGACGCGCTCGACCTTCTCCGGCGCGCACAGCGCCGTGACGGCCCCCGGCACCGTCGCCTCGAGACCGATGCCCCTGAGCCGCGCGTCTGCCTCCACCCCGCGGAGGCAGCACTCGACGACCGGCTCGAGCGGCGCCGTGTGCAGCTCGAGGGTGAGCGCGCCCGCGTCGATCCGGGCCAGCTCGAACAGGTCGTCGACGAGCGCGGACAGGACCGAAACCTGCTCCCGCAGCACGGGCAGCGTCCTCTCGGGCGTGACGAGCTGGTCCTCGAGCGCCTCGAGCATCGCCTGCATGTTGGCGAGCGGCGTCCTCAGGTCGTGGCTCGCCCATGCCACCAGCTCTCGGCGCGCGTCGAAGAGCCTCTCGAGCCCCGCCGCCATCTCGTTGAACGAGATCGCCAGGTCGGCCACCTCGGCAGGCCCCGACTCGGGCGCACGGACGGAGAGGTCGCCGGCGGCGAGCTTCGACGAGGCGTCGCGGACACGCTCGACGGAGCGGACGATGGAGCGCGCGAGCAGCAGCGCGGCGACGACGGCGACGGTGGCCGACGCGGCGGACACCGCGAGGATCTTCACGTCGTCGCCCATGTGGAACGCCACCCAGCCGGAGAGCAGCACCGACGTGAGCGGCAGGCACACGGCGAGTGCGGCCAGGCCGGCCAGCTGGAGACGGAGGCTCGGCAGCAGCCGCAGCAGCGCGACCGCCGTGAGCCCGACGGCGAGCGTCAGCCCTCCGACGGCGAGCGCGGTGCCGATCATCCCGACCGGCATCACGGCACCACCCTGTAGCCGACGCCCCACACCGTCTGGAGATGCTGGGGGCGCGACGGGTCGTCCTCGATCTTCTCCCGGAGGCGGCGGACGTGGACCGTGACCGTGCCCGTGTCGAGGGCGGCCTCGTAGCCCCACACCCGGCTCATGAGCTGATCCCGACCGAAGACGCGGCGTGGATGGCTCGCCAGGAACCAGAGGAGGTCGAACTCCTTCGCGGTCAGCCGGACGTCGATGCCCGCCTTGCGCACCTCCCGGGTCTGCGCGTCGAGCTCCACGTCACCGAACGCGAGGCGCTCGGACGAGAGAGCGCTTCCGCGAGCGCGACGGAGCACCGTCCGCACGCGTGCGGCGAGCTCGCGGGGCGAGAACGGCTTCGTCACGTAGTCGTCGGCGCCGAGCTCCAGCCCGACGATCCGGTCGGCTTCCTCGCCGCGGGCGGTGAGCATGATCACCGGGAGCTCGGAGCGGGAGCGGATCCAGCGGCACAGCTCGAGCCCGTCGGTCCCCGGGAGCATCACGTCGAGGACGACGAGGTCGGGCGCGCCGCGCTCGAGATGCTGGCGAGCGCCGTTGCCGTCGCCCGCCTCCAGCGTCGCGTAGCCCTCCCGCTCGAGGTAGCGGACCACCACCTCGCGCACGATGGGCTCGTCGTCGACGACGAGAACGGTTGCCATGGGCTCGATGGTGCCTGCCTCCTCCTTACGTGCGAGTGAACTTCGTTCGCGAAGTGTTCATCACCGTGTCACGGGAGCGAAAGAGATGGTGCCTAGCCTCGAACGGAGGACATCACCGAAGAGGAGGCCCACGATGAGAAGGATCGCACTTCTGCTCGCGATCACCGCCGCGTTGCTCGCGGTGGCGCCCGCCCTCGCTGCCGACGGTCCCGTCAAGCAGTTCCCGCAGAGCGTCACCCTCGGCTTCTACCGAGGTCAGGTGATCTCGTACTTCGACCTCGGTCCCGTGAAGCTCGCGAAGGGCAACACGGTCGCTCCGATCTGGGTCGTCACGAACGGCGTCGACGCCCAGCGGAACATCGTCGACACCGTGCCGGGACGCCGGGACTACACCCCGCTCTGGGCCGTTCGCATGGTCACGTGGAAGGCGGGCGCGACACCGCGCGTGCTGCGCTCGAAGAGCGCCGTCCTGGCGGCCGTCCGAGCCGGTCAGGCGACCGTGAAGCCCGCGCCGATCGTGGTCAATTGCCCCGTGCTCTGACCCGCGCGAGGGGGTGAGCGTGCGGCGGTGAGCCTGTCGTGCGCGCACCCCCTCGCGTACCCTGGGAGCGATGTCCGGGCCGATCACGGGCGGCTGCGGCTGCGGGGCGGTGCGGTTCGAGGTGAGCCGGCCGTTCGTGTCCGCCTCGTACTGCCACTGCACGCGCTGCCAGCGGCGGACGGGGACGGCTGCTGCTGCCACCGCCCGCGCCGAGCCCGGCTCCGTGCGCATCCTCCAGGGAGAGGAGGTTCTGGAGGCCTGGACGCCGGAGGGGGGCCGCGAGAAGGTGTTCTGCGCCCGCTGCGGCTCGGGCCTGTTCAGTCGCGATCCCGGCAGCCGGGACCACACGGGCGTCCGACTGGGGGCGGTCGACGGCGATCCGGGCGTCCGCCCCGCGTCGCGCCAGTTCGTCGACTCCGCGGCCTGCTGGGAGGACATCCCGGACGACGGGCTCCCGCGCTTCCCTGGCGCCCGGCCGGGGTACGCGGACGGCCGCTGAGCGGGACGGCGCTCGGCGCTACCCAGGGAGGCAGACCAGACCGTCTGCGACGACCACGAGGCCGTCGCGGGCGAGAGAGCGCACCGCGTCGGCGTCCAGCTCGCGCTCGGCCCGCGGCGCCGACGCGACGAGCCGCAACGCCGCCGCGCGCCGCTGTCGGAAAGATCCCTCGAAGCGCGACTGACGACGGAGCGGCTCGTCGCGCGTGCCCCGCGAGGGGCACCCCGTCGCGAGCGGGCACCCGGCGCACCGGGGGATGCGCGCGAGGCAGACGGTCGCGCCGAGGTCCATCAGGGCCTGCGCGGCACTGCCCGTGAAGGAGTGCCCGGTACGCCGTTCGACACGCTCGACGTTCACGTCGCGCGGCAGCACGTCCTCGTGGAAGGCGAAGCTGCGCAGAGCGGCGGCCGTGTAGGTCCCGACGCCGGGAAGGAGCGTGAGATCGTCGGGCCAGCCGTGCTCGGAGACGTGGCGTGCGGCGCGGTGGAGCATCACCGCGCGGCGGTTGTAGCCGAGTCCCTGCCACTCGACGATCACGTCTGCGGGCGACGCGGCCGCGAGCGACGCCGCGCTCGGCCAGCGCCGGAGCCACCGCTCGTAGCGGGGCACGACGCGCTCGACCTGCGTCTGCTGCAGCATGACCTCGCTCACGAGGATCGCGTACGGATCCGCCGTCCGGCGCCACGGGAGGTCCCGCCCCGAGACGCGGAACCACGCGAGGAGCAGGTCTTCCATGCGCGCGATCCTATGTCTGCCCGCGACTGCCCGGCTTGTCCGGTCGGCCCGGGCGTCGTACGCTGCTTCGGGGGCGACCAGGAGGACTGCGGTGACGGAAGCCGAGATCGGCATCATCGGAACGACTGCGGAAACGTGTCCGTTCGACGACGGGGAGGACGTCGTCGTGGACACGCCGTACGGCTTTCCCTCCGGGCCCGTGTCGATCGGCGAGGTCGGCGGCAAGCGCGTCGCGTTCCTGGCCCGCCGTGGCGAGGACGGGCAGATCTCCCCTCCCCGCATACCGAGCCGGGCGAATGTCTGGGCGCTCAGGGAGCTCGGCGTGCGGCGCATCGTCGCTCCCGTGGTCTCAGGGGCGCTCTCCTTCGACTTCGACGTGGGCGACATGGTCGTCTGCGACCAGTACGTCGACCGCACCTGGGGGCGCGACGACACGTACTACGACGGTCCCGGCGCGGTGCTCGTGGCGACCGCGAGGCCGTTCTGTGACGATCTCGGCGAGACCGTGCTGCGAGTCGGGGGCGAGTTGGGCCTGCCGGTGCTCGGCGGCGGGACCGCAGTCGTCACCCAGGGGCCGCGCTACTCGACGACGGCGGAGTCGGTCTCGTTCCGCGCGATGGGGTGGGATCTCGTGAACATGGTCTCGTACCCCGAGTCGCATCTCGCCCGCGAGCTCGAGCTGTGCTACGCCAACATCTCGCTCGTCACCGACCACGACGTGGGCATCGCCGGCGTCGGGGCCGTCACCACCAGGAACGTCGCGCGGTCGCTCGCGGAGAGCACCGGTCTTCTCAAGCAACTGCTCCTCGGGGTCGTCCCGGAGATCGGGCCACAGCCCGACGACGAGTGCTCGAACGCGCTCGGCCGCGCACGCCTGTAGAGGCCACCTGCCGCGGGGGCCCGTCTGCGAGGATCAGGGGCCATGCTCCTCTACAACTCGCCCGTCTCCGGCAACTGCTACAAGGTGCGGCTGCTCCTGGCGCACCTCGGCCTGCGCTACGAGCGACGTGACCTCGACGTCGTCGACCGCTCGGACCGCGCGGAGGTCCTCGGCGGGCTGAACCCGGCCCTGCGAGTTCCGACCCTCGTCCTGGACGACGGTCGGCCTCTGGCGGAGTCGGGCGCCATCCTCTGGTACTTCGCGGAGGGAACGCGGTTCGTTCCCTCCGACGCATACGAGCGCGCTCAGGTCCTCCAGTGGATGTTCTTCGAGCAGTACAGCCACGAGCCTGCGATCGCCGTCGTCCGCTTCCTCGTCGCGTACTCCGGGCAGGCCGAGCGCCATGCCGCCGCCATCGAGGCGAAGACGGCACAGGGCTATCGCGCGCTCGACGCGCTGGAGGGGCATCTGGGCGACTCCCGCGGGTACCTCGTCGGGGACGCGTTGACGGTCGCGGACATCGCGCTCTACGCGTACACCCACGTCGCGCACGAGGGGGGCTTCTCGCTCGACGGGTACCCGGCGATCCGCGCGTGGATCGAACGCGTCGCCGGCGAGCCCGGTCACGTTGCAATCACGTCGTGAGTCGGCGCCCGGCGTACTGCCCGCGCGAGGCGCGGGTGCGGGCATGAGCGTCCGGGTGCGGTTCGCGCCCAGCCCGACCGGCTCGCTCCACGTCGGGAACGCGCTCACGGCCGCCGCGAACCGCCGGTTCGCCGACGAGCACGACGGAGTGCTCGTCCTGCGGATCGACGACACCGACCCGGCGCGCACGGTCGGGGGCGGGGAGGAGGCAATTCTCGGCGACCTCGGGTGGCTCGGAATCGGCTGGGACGAGGGGCCGGTGCGCCAGAGCGAGCGTGCGGCGCTCTACGCCGACATGGCCTCGCGCGCGCTCGAGCACGGCGCGCTCACCGACGCGGACGGCTCGGTCCGGCTGGAGGGAGTGACGCTCGTCCGCCAGGACGGGACCGCCACCTACCAGCTCGCGAGCGTCGCCGACGACCTCGCGCTCGGCATCACGCACGTCGTCCGGGGCTCCGACCACCGCCCCAACGAGGAGTCGCAGCAGCGGATCGCGCGAGCGCTCGGGGGTGAGCTGCCGACCGTGATCCACCACGGCCTGCTCGTCGGCGACGATGGCAAGAAGCTCTCGAAGCGTCACGGCGGCGTGTCCGTCGCGGAGCTCCGAGCGGAGGGCGTCCCCGCGGAGGCCCTCCGCGCGTACCTCGACGAGCTCGGGCTTCCGACCCACGACGTCCGCTACGACCGTGCGCGGATCGGGCGCCTTGCGATCGAGGCGATCGCCGCGATGACCGACGAGCAGCTCGCGGCCGCCGCGGAGACGCCGGTGGCCTACGCGCGGGCGCTCCGCGGAGCGCGGACGCTGGTCGAGGCGCGGGAGCTCGGCAACCAGATCGTGCGCCCCGAGCCGGTCTCGCTGCCCGACACAGCGCGGCCGACGCTGGAGCGCTTCGTCGAGCTCCGTGGGACGGAGGACGGGCTCGACGAGGCGGTGGCCCGCGCGATCGTGCGCGAGCTGAAGGCGGTCGGCGGCGATCTCCGCGCACTCCGGCTTGCGCTGACGGGCTCCGACCGCGGCCCGGAGCTGTGGACCGTCGTCGCGGCGCTGCCGGCCGCGGAGGCGTCCGACCGGATCGGGCGCGCGCTCGGCCGCGGCTGAGGACGTTGCCGGCCGGCGGCCCGACCGTGGCCGGGTCGCGTGCCGTCTACGATCGCAGAATGCGTCTGCAGGACACGCTGACGGGCGGCTTCGTGGAGCTGCCGCCGCCTCCCGCGCAGATCGGGATGTACGTCTGCGGTCCGACGGTGTACCAGCGCGCCCACATCGGCAACGCGCGACCCTTCGTGGTGTTCGCCTGGCTGGCCCGGTGGCTGCGCGCACGCGGGTACGACGTCCGCTTCGTCCACAACATCACGGACGTCAACGACAAGATCTACGAGGCTGCGCCCGGCCACAGCGCCGAGCTCGCGCTCGAGGCGACGGCGTGGTACCTGGAGGACACGGCGGCGTTCGGGCTCGGCTTGCCGGACGCACAGCCGCTGGCGACCGAGACGATCCCCGAGATCGTCGCGATGATCGCGGAGCTGATCGCGTCGGGGCACGCCTACGTGGTCGACGGGGACGTCTACTTCCGCGTGGCGCGCTCGGAGACCTACGGCGCCCTCTCCGGCCAGCGGCCCGGCCAGGTCGAGGAGCAGGAGCCGAACCCGTCCAAGGAGGACCCGCGCGACTTCGCGCTCTGGAAGGCGACGAAGGAGGGCGAGGACACCTCCTGGGAGGCGCCCTGGGGGACCGGCCGTCCCGGCTGGCACATCGAGTGCTCCGCCATGGCGGCGAAGGAGCTCGGGCCCGAGTTCTGGATCCACGGCGGCGGCCTCGACCTCGTCTTCCCGCACCACGAGAACGAGCGGGCGCAGTCGCTCGCGGTCGGGCACCCGTTCGCACGCGTCTGGATGCACAACGGGATGCTGCGCTTCACCGGCGAGAAGATGTCGAAGTCGCTCGGAAACGTGGCCACAGTCCGGGAGGTGCTCGACACCTGGGGGCCGGAGACCGCGCTCCTCTTCTTCCTGACGGCGCACTGGCGCAAGCCGATCGACTTCTCGGAGGCGACGATGGCGGCGGCGGCCGCCCAATGGCGTGGCTTGTCCGAGGTTGTCGTCTCCGACGGAACCCCTGTGCAAGCGGCGCCCTCGTGGGACGACTTCGTTGCATGCCTGGAGGACGACTTCAATACACCCGAGGCGCTCTCGGTCATCCATCGCTGGCACGCGGCGGGAGAGGCAGACCTGCTCACACGAGGGCTTGCCGTCTTCGGTCTTCCCCGACCGGTCCGGATCCACAAGGCTCAGGCCTCTCTCGACTCGAAGTTCAACGCATCGGTTTCTGCCGAGGTGAGCAGCAAGGTCCCGCCGCACGTGGTCGAGCTCTTCGAACGGCGGCTGGAGGCCCGTCGCAATCACGACTACGCGACCTCGGACGAGCTGCGTGCCAGTCTTCGCAAGGAAGGCTTCGAGGTCGAGGACACGCAAGACGGCAGCCGCCTAGTCATTCGCGTCAGCGAATGACTCGCGAGCTCGTCTACGGTCGCAATCCCGTCCGCGAGGCGCTGCGCGGCCGCCGCGACGTGCTCGAGCTCTGGGCGAGCGAGCGAGCGGTCGCGACGCTCGACTGGCTCGGCGAGGGCCCGCGCCCCCGCGTGAAGCGGGAGCGCGAGCTGACCGAGGCGGCGAGCTCGGCCGACCACCAGGGTGTCGTGGCCTGGTGCGAGCCGTACCCATACGCCGACGCATGGGAGCTCGCGGGCGGCGACCGGCCGCTCCTGTGCTGTCTCGACCAGGTCACCGACCCGCGCAACCTCGGCGCCGTCGTCCGCAGCGCCGCAGGCGCGGGCGCGACAGGTGTCGTCGTCCCCGCCCACGGGGCCGCGGCGGTCACGCCGGCCGTGTGCAGGGCTTCGGCGGGGGCGGTCGAGCACCTGCCGGTGGCGGTCGTCCCGAACCTCGCCCGGTACCTCGCCGACGTCAAGAGCGAGCGCCTCTGGGCGTACGCTGCCTCGGCCGACGGAGAGACGTCGCTCTGGGAGCTCGATCTCACCGACGGGCTCGCGCTGGTGTTCGGTGCCGAGGGAACCGGTGTCCGTCCGCTCGTCCGTCGAACCTGCGACGGCACCGTCACGATCCCGCTCGCGGGCGGGGTCGAGTCGCTCAACGTCAGCGTCGCGGCGGCCGTTGCCCTCTACGAGGCGCGCCGTCAACGGACTATCTCGACCTCTACCGGAGGTTGAGGTTGGATCCGACTCTCTTCCTGTTCGACGGCTCGAACCTCTTCCACGCGGGGGCCTTCCGGGACCGCGACGAGCTCGTCGACGTGCTCGCGAGCTTCGTCGCGCTGCGCGGTGCGCGCGGAGTCGTCGTCTTCGACGGGTCCGGCGCCGAGCGTCGGCTCGGGCCGCTCACGGTCAGCTACGCGCCCGACGCCGACTCGGTGCTGGAGCGACTCGCCGCCGAGCATCGCGACCGAGAGGCCGTGCTCCTCGTGACGAGCGACTCCGCCGTGCGGGGTACGAGCGGCCAGGAGGTGCGGCACCGTGCGTCACGCTCCTTCCTCGACGAGCTCTCACGCGTCACGCACACGGAGACCTCGTCGAGCCGGCTCGGTGATCGGCTTGACGACGAGACCCGTGCCCGCCTCGAGCGCCTCCGTCGCGGCCTGTCCTCGTAAGCGTCCCGGAGTGGCTCCGCGCTTCGCTCACGAACACACGTTCCTATTACAATGGAATTTGCGCAAAGGGGTTGTAACGCGCACGCAATCCTGCTAGCTTCTCCCTCGACTTCAGGGTGAGAGTTCACCTCGACGGTCACTCGAGACCACCACGGAGACCAGGGAGAGACCATGGCGGCCCGGACAGGCGCAGCACCCAAGACCCCGCAGAAGCTGCAACGGGAGCTCGAGGATCTCCAGCTCGTGCTCAAGGTGAGGAACGGCAGCAAGACGGCCCAGGACGAGCTCATGCGCCGCTACCACGGCTTCGTCCGGCTCAAGGCGAGCTCGTACTTCCTCGCCGGCGGCGACGCGGACGACCTCGTCCAGGAGGGCATGATCGGGCTGTTCAAGGCCGCTCGCGACTTCCGGGCGGACAAGGAGACGTCGTTCCGCTCGTTCGCCGAGCTGTGCGTCACGCGGCAGATCATCACCGCGATCAAGTCGGCCACACGCTACAAGCACGCGCCGCTCAACACATACGTCTCGTTCAGCCACACGCCCGCCGGGCAGGACGTCGAGGGCGAGTGCACCCTCGGGGACGCGCTCCCGGGCCCCATGATCGACGATCCGTCGGTTCGCGTGATCTCGACCGAGGAGCTGCAGGCGCTCGTCGGCTGCCTCGGCACCACCCTCTCCGGCCTCGAGTCCGAGGCGCTGCGCCTCTACCTCGACGGCAACTCGTACGAGCAGATGGCCGAGCGGCTCGAGTGCGACTGCAAGACGATCGACAACGCCCTGCAGCGCGTCAAGCGCAAGATCCTCGCGCACCAGGCCGAGCGCGCCGTGCCCGCCTGATCCCGGAGCGGACCGCCGGTCAGGCGCCCGCGAGCGCCACGAGCGCGACGCCGCCCGCGACGAGCGTCGCGCCTGCGAGGCGCGTCGGCCGCAACGGCTGGCGGGCGGCGAGCGCGGCGAGCACGGTCGCGATCACGACGCTCGTCTCCCGGACGGCTGAGACGCTCGCCGCGGGCGCCTCTCGCAGGGCGAGCAGGACGAGGAGGTAGGTGACGAAGAGGAGCAGTGCCACCGCTGCGAGTCGCGGGGTCGCCTCGCCCACCAAGGCCTCGCGTCCCCTCCGCCTCAGGACCGCGGCGCCGTACACGAGCGCAGGGCCCACGAGCACGAGCTCGAGGTACGGGATCGCCGCGGCGTGGCGCAGACCCTCCTTGTCGACGAGCGTGTAGCCCGCGATGAACACGCCGGTCGCGAGCGCGAGGAGCACACCGCGGCGGTCGGCAGAGGCATCGTCGACGCCGACCCCGCGCACGAGGAGTATCCCGGCGCCGACCGCCGCGACCCCGGCGACCTGGCCGACCGAGGTCGAGCGCCCCATGATCAGGACCGCTCCCGCGAGCGCGAGCACGGGCGCGCTGCCCCGTGCGATCGGGTAGACGAGCCCGACGTCCGCCGCCCGGTACGCGGCTGCGAGGAACGCGAAGTACGCGAGCTCGAGGAATGCAGATGCGACGATGTACGGCACCGCCTGCGCGTCGACGCGCCACGTGAGCGCGGTGACGGGAGCGAACGCGACGACGCCGACGAGCAGCATCAGCGCGACGGCGGCCTCGGGCTCGCGGCGCCGGCCGAGGAAGACGTTCCCTCCCGCATGGAGCCACGCAGCCGTGAACGCGAGCAGGAACGCGGTTCCGGACACCGGACAACCCTACGCGCGACCCCGCGGGCTATCCGCGCCGGCGACCCGCGGCGGCGGACGGTGCTGCGGCTGCCGTCTCGCCGGCGAGCTCGTCCTCGACCGCGGCGATCCAGTCGAGGTGGAGCTGGAGAAGTCCGCGCAGGAAGTCGATCACGAGCACGAGGTACTTCTCCCGGTGCGGGAGGAGCGCCGCGCGTGCCTCGCTGTCGTCGAGCTGGGCGGAGAGCTCCGCGATCTCGGCGCGGAGGGCCGCCACGGCGTCCCGCGTCGGCTCCTCGCCCACGAGGTCGGCGAGCAGCAGCCGCAGGAGCAGGTCGCTCTTGAACGGCGTGAAGGCGACCGGGGTGTCGGCGTACTCCCGGAGTGCCTCGAGCCCCTTCTCGGTGAGTGTGTAGACCGTCCGCTCGCGCGTCTTGCCCGGCTCCTTGCGTGCGGCGAGGTAGCCGAGCCGAGCGAGGCGCTTCGGCTCGGCGTAGTACTGGCTCTCGCCCGCCCAGTCGAGCATCCGGCCGCCGCGCGCCATGCGCAGGAGGTCGTGCGCACCCGCGCCGCGCCGGCCGACGAGCCCGAGGATCTCGTACGAGAAGAGGCCGAGGTCGGACTTGACAGAGCTACGTTTCATAGTTTAAACCTATAGAACATAGCTTAGTCGAGGAGGGTGGACGATGTCCGTGACGACCGATGCCGCAGGAAGCGCCGAGCGGTGGGGGTCGCGCTGGGGTGCACGTGCGACCGACTGGGCCTCGACGGAGGAGCAGCAGCTGCCGACGTACGAGGAGGCCATCCGCCGACTGGGGCTGCGTGCCGGCGAGAGGGTGCTCGAGGTCGGCTGCGGCTCCGGCGTGTTCCTCCGCGCCGCCGCCGATCGGGGGGCGCATGTGACCGGTGTCGACGCCTCGGAGGCACTGCTCGATCTCGCGCGCATGCGCGTGCCCGAGGCGGATCTGCTGGTCGGCGACCTCCAGTTTCTCCCCTTCGCCAACGACGAGCTCGACGTGGTCGCCGGCTTCAACTCGTTCTTCTTCGCTGCGGACATGGTCGCGGCCCTACGCGAGGCGAGACGGGTGGCGAGGCAAGGCGGCCGCGTCCTGATTCAAGTCTGGGGCAGGCGCGAGCGGTGCAGCCTCGACGCGATCAAGCCGATCGTGCGGCCGTTCTTCCCCGACGCCGACCCGAAGGCGCCGCCCCCGCCGAGCCTCGCCGAGCCGGGGATGCTCGAGGGGCTCGCGTCCGCCGCGGGCCTCGTCCCCGAGTCCGCGTTCGACGTCTCGTGGCCCTACGTGTACCCGGACGAGGAGGCGCTCGTGCGCAGTCTCCTGTCGGCCGCGGGCGTCGGCGACGCGGCCGGTGAGCACGAGGCGGAGGTGCGCGAGGCGCTGATCGACATCCTCGCCCCGTACCGGACGCCCGACGGCGGCTACCGGCTCGAGAACGAGTGGCACGTCCTGATTGCGGCCGCTTGAGGTGTCGCCTGCGTGGCCAGGTGAGAGAGCCGGAGAAGGGATTCGAACCCTTGACCCCGCGCTTACAAGGCGCGTGCTCTGACCAGCTGAGCTACTCCGGCGGTCCGACCGATGGTAATCGGCGGGCCTACTGGACGCAGGGCGCGCGGCGCTCCTCGCGGCGAGGCCGTCGCTCCGCGGCGCCGTGCCGCGCGGGCTCGTCGACGAGCAGGAGCGCGACGAGCCACCCGGCGACCACGACGATCCCGCCGAGGGCGGCGTCGAAGAGGAAGTGGTTCCCGGTCGCGACGATCACGATCAGCATCGCGAACGGGTACACCACGCCTGCGATCCGGACGATCCGACTCGAGGCCAGGGTCACGAGCGTTGCGCCGACGATCAGCGCGTAGCCGAAGTGGAGGCTCGGCACGGCCGCGAACGGGTTGTACAGCGCGCCGAGCAGGTCCGAGCTGAGGTTCAGCCCGGCCGAGGTGGTCACCGTGTCCTGGAAGCCGAGATCGGCGAGCCGGGGCGGCGCCGCGGGGTAGAGGACGTAGCCGACCAGTGCGAGCGCGGTCGCCGCGACGACGGTGGTCCGGATGAGAGGGAACCGGTCCGGATGGCGGCGGTGCACCCAGACGAGCGCCGCGGCCGTGCCCGCGAAATGCAGGGAGAGGTAGGCGAGCCCGAGGAGCATCGGGACACCGGGAACCGCCTCGAGCGCTTCCTGCACGCCGTGCTCGACGTAGATGCCGGCGCTCTGCTCGAGCGAGACGATCTCGGCGGTGTGCCGCATCGCCTTCCCCACGTTCTCGCCGGGCGCGCCTCTGACGACCTCGTAGAGGCCGTAGAGCACGACCAGGGCGGCGAGCTCGTGGAGCCCCGAGTGCGATCGTGAGAACCAGGTCCGCAACACGGTGCAATCATGCCGCGCCGGACCGGGTGGAAGCGTGTGGCGACCCGGTGAGGTCGGGTGCGGGAAACCGCACCTTCCGGACGCGCCCTCGGGGTGATGGCCCGGCCGTGCGCACACGCCGCCCCGATGTGGCGGCTTATGCGCGCAGGTAGGCCAGCACCGCGAGGACCCGGCGGTGGTCGTCGGTCGAGGCGGGGAGCCCGAGCTTCGTGAAGATGCTCGTCACGTGCTTCTCGACGGCCCGCAGCGTGACGAACAGCCGCTCCGCGATCGCCTGGTTGGACCGTCCCTCCGCCATCAGCTCGAGCACCTCCCGCTCGCGCGGTGTGAGCTGCTCGAGCGGGTCGTCACGCCGCTTGCGGCCGACCAGCTCGCTGACGACGGCGGGGTCGAGCGCCGAGCCGCCGTCGGCGACGCGGCGCACCGCCGTGCCGAACTGCTCGAGGTCGGCCACGCGGTCCTTGAGCAGGTAGCCGACGCCCTCCGCGCTCGACTCGAGCAGCGCCATCGCGTAGCCCGGCTCGACGTACTGCGACAGGAGCAGCACGCCAACGCCGGGATGGCTCTCGCGGATCTCCTGGGCCGCGCGCAATCCCTCGTCGGTGTGCGTCGGCGGCATCCGGATGTCGATCACCGCGACGTCGGGCTTGTGCATCGCGACATGGCGCAGGAGGTCCTCCGCCGTGCCGGACTGTGCGACGACGTCGAAGCCCGCCTCCTCCAGCAGCCGGGCGACGCCCTCGCGCAGGAGCACCGAGTCGTCCGCGAGCACGACGCGGCGCGCGTCGCCGAGCTGGGAGACGGTGCCGCGGAGCGGCGGGAAGTCACGGGGCAGGCCGTCGGCGAGCACCTGGTGGATCGACTCGGGATCCGGCAGGCCCTGCAGCCTGTGCGTGCCCAGATCACGCGTCTCGACCTCGGTGACGAACGGCGCCGCGGTCGACGACAGCAGCACCTGCCCACCGTGCCCGGCCGAGGAGATGCGCGACGCCCGGATCACGTCGAGGCCCGTGTACCCCTCCTCGCCGAGGTGGGGCACGCCCGTATGCAGCCCCATCCGCACCTTGACGACGATCCCGTCGGGCCACGCGTGGTCACGGATCTGCTCCTGCCCGGCGAGGGCGGCCCGGAGCGCAGGCTGGACCTCCTGGAAGACGGCCGAGATCTCGTCACCCGTGGCGTCGACCTCGTGGCCGCCGCAATCCGCGATCTCGCTGCGGAGCAGGCGCCGGACGTCGGCGATCACCGAGGCGTACGCGCCACCTGCGGTGCGCACGAGCTGGGTGGACCCCTCCACGTCCGCGAAGAGGAAGGTCACCGTTCCGGTGGGCAGGGCGTTCATCGGCGGCAGTCTAGGAGCGTTCCAGAGCAGACTCGAGGGCGGGGGCGTGTGGGGGGCTAGAACGGGAGGACCCGGCGGGACAGGGGGATTCTGGCACGGATTCGCGTGCCGCCTCCGAGCGGACTGTCGATCTCGAGCGCGCCGTCCAGTGCCTCGACCCGATCCTCGAGGCCTCTCAGGCCCGAGCCGCGGGCCGGATCCGCGCCTCCGATCCCGTCGTCGGCGACCTCGATCACGATCTCGTCACGGTTGTCGTCCTCGACGATCCGGACGCAGGCCGAGTCGGCGTGCGCGTACTTCGCGACGTTCGCAAGTGCCTCGGCCGCGACGTAGTACGCCGCGGCCTCGACGGCGGGCGCGAGACGCTCTCCGTGCACATCGATCTCCACCGGGAACGGCGAGCGCAGGACGAGCGACTCGAGCGCAGGGCCGAGGCCGCGATCCGTGAGCACGTTCGGATGGAGGCCGCGCGCGAGCTCGCGCAGCTCGTCCAGGGCCCGCGCGAGCTCGTCGCGTGCGGCCTTGAGCAGCTCGGCTGCCTGCTCGACCTCGGTCGGCAGCCGGGACTCCGCGAGGCGGAGCGAGAGGGACAGTGCGGCCAGCCGCTGCTGCGCCCCGTCGTGGAGGTTCCGTTCGAGCCGGCGCCGCGCCGCGTCCGTCGCCGCGACGATCCTGCTCCGTGAGGCCCGGAGCTCTTCCTCCTGACGCGTGCGCTCGCTCACGTCCATCCCCGAGACGAGCACGCGGGCGGCGCCGCGCTGGTCGAGGATCGGCGTCGCCGTCCACGCCACCGTCAGCTCGTGGCCGTCGCGCGCGAGCCAGCGGTTCTCCCGCTCGGGCTGCGGGTGCCCGTTCGCCGCGCCTGCGATCGCCGTCCGCGCGGAGGACACGTCGTCCGACGCGACGAGGTCGAGGATCGAGGTCCCAGCGAGCTCGTCCGTGGTCCGCCCGAAAGCATCGCAGAACGCCCGGTTGGCGCCGTTCGGCAGGACGACCCCCTCGCGGTCCGTGAGCACGATGTAGCTCGGGATCGTGTCCGCCACCGTGGCCGCGAAGTCGCGCTGGCGCCGGAGATCGATCTCGCGCCGTTTGCGGTCGGTGATGTCGATCCCGCCCGCGACGATGCGGACCACGTTCCCGCTCTCGTCGAAGAGCGGCGCGGTGCGCCAGGTGATCACGCGCTCCTGCCCCTGCCCGTCGGTGAAGGTGTTCTCGTACTCGGCAGCCGGGAAGTCGGGGGCGGCGGCGTGAAAGCGCTCGATCATCGCCTCCCTCTCCTCCCGGGAGATGAACACGTCCCAGAAGTAGGCCCCCTCGATCAGGCTCCGATCGTCGAAGCCGCTCGCGATCTCCACCGCACGATTGAAGTTGCGGAACCGGCCCTCGGTGTCGACCACCGACAACAGGCTCGGCACGGTGTTGATGATCGTCTCGAGGAACCGGTACTGGGCACGGACCTCCGCCTGCAGCCGCTCCTTCTCGAACGCGAGGGCGACGGTCGCCGCCACGCCGTCGACGAGCTCCCGCTGCTCGGTGAGGGTGCGGTCGTGGATCAGCGCGGCGACCCGCTTGCCGCCCTGCTCGACGAACGTCGCGGCATGGGCACCCTTCGCGATCGGGTCGGTCAGGACGACGCCGTCCTCGTCGACCCAGCTCTCACGCTCGGCCGACCAGTACGCGAGCTCGAGCGACGGGTCGCCGAGCGCCTCGGCCAGCGCGTCGCGGAGCGGCGTGCCGTTCCCGAGCGCGATCGCGAGGTCTGCGATGCCTGCGCGCGCCAGCCTGAGCCTGAGCACCCCGGCGACGAACGCGACGGGCATCAGGGCGAGCGAGGCGAGCGCCGCGAGCTCGACGACGAAGCCGGCGGACGCGCTCACCGTCGCGACGATGCTGCTGGCCACGAGGGCGACGAGCGAGACGAGCGTGAACAGGTAGACGGGCCCGATCACGCGACGCAGCGGCGGCGTCGCCTCGTGGTAGCGGCGCAGGAGCTTCACGATGAACGCGGCTCCGATCGCAGCCGCCCCGAGCGCGAGGGCGATCCCGGCGGCGCGGGCGAGGCGCGGGCTGTCGACGACGAGGAACGCGCTGTCGGGACACTGGTCGCAGGTCGGGATGGGAGTCGGGTCGACGAGCGTGACGAGGAGCGGGCCCGCGGTGACGAGCACCAGGACCGCCCAGACGACCCACCGGTCGCCGGGCCGGAGCTGGCCGGTCGGGTACGAGAGGATGAGATGGCCGAACGCGACGAACGCGAGGCTGCTGAAGACGTAGCCGAGCGTGAACGGCAGGGACGAGTTCGTGGCCTGGAGCGCGCCGAGCGACCAGAGCAGCCCGACCGCCAGCATCTGGACGCCGGTCCGGTTCTCGGGGCGTGTGGCGGCGGCGAAGGCGCCGGCGATCGTGAAGCTGATCCCCGCGAGCACGGCGATCACGATCCCGAGCCGCGGGCTGTCGAGGTCGCCCGTCGCGAGCAGCACGATCGCGCCCGCGTAGAGGAGCGCGCCGAGGCCGGCGGCCGCGACGAGCCGCTCGCGGCTCACCGCAGCAAAGAGCGGATGGCGGCGCCCGACAGCTCCGCCTTCGAGATGAACCCGCGCGCCCCACTGCCGCGGATCATCCCGTCGTAATCGCACGCGTCGCGGCTCGAGATGAGCACGACGGGCGGCGCGCCCGTGCCGAGCCGCGCGAGGACCGCAAAACCGTCCATGTCGGGGAGCTGGACGTCGAGCAGGACGACGTCCGGCGTGAGCGAGTCGATCGCCTGGAGCGCGCCCCGTCCGTCTTCCGCCTCGCCGATCACCGCGAACCCGTCGGCCTCGAGGATCGCGCGCGCGCAGGCGCGAAAGCTCGGATGGTCGTCGACGATCAGGACCCTGGTCTGTGTCTCCACGTGGTAAATCGTCGCAGACGTGCGAGGGCCGCGCGGTGTGGCAAACCGCACCCGACCCCCAACCCCGGATGCTGCGCATTGCGAGGCAAACAGGCCTCCCCAGCGCGCGTTTGCTCCGTCATACTCGCGCGCATGGCTTCGATCGAGCAACACACCACGGCCGAGATCATGGCCCGCCGGGCGCAGTACGTCTCGGGCGGAGTCTCGACGCCGAGGCTCGTCGTGACCGCCGCCGAGGGCGCGCGCGTGACCGATCCCGAGGGCCGGGTGTTCGTCGACTTCGCGGGCGGCATCGCCTGCCAGAACACCGGCCACCGCTTCGGCCCGGTCGTCGACGCGGTGCACCGGCAGGCCGACCTGTACCTCCATCAGTGCTTCATGGTCGGCGTGTACGAGCCGTACGTCGAGACCTGCCGGCTGCTGGCGGAGCTGTCGCCGTGCGCCGGTGCCGAGCAGAAGTCGATCCTCGTCAACTCCGGTGCCGAGGCGAACGAGAACGCCGTCAAGATCGCGCGCGCCGCCACCGGCAGGCCCGCGGTGATCGTCTTCGACAACGCGTTCCACGGACGGACGCTGCTGACGATGACGATGACCAGCAAGGTGCACCCGTACAAGGCGGGCTTCGGCCCGTTCGCGCCCGAGGTGTACCGCGCCCCCGCGCCGTACCCCTACCACGGGGTCACGACCGAGGACGCGCTCGACGGCCTCGCGCGCCTGTTCAAGGCGGAGGTCGACCCGGAGGCGGTCGCGTGCGTCCTGCTCGAGCCGGTGCAGGGCGAGGGCGGGTTCATCCCGATGAGCCCCGACTTCCCCGCGAGGCTCGCCGAGGTGTGCCGCGAGCACGGGATCCTGTACGTCGACGACGAGGTGCAGTCGGGCGCCGGCCGCACCGGGAAGGTCTGGGCGATCGAGCACTACGCCGGCGTCGAGCCCGACCTGCTCGTGTCGGGGAAGTCGATCGGGGGCGGGCTTCCGCTCGCCGCGGTCACGGGTCGGGCAGAGCTGATGGACGCCGTGCCCCCGGGCGGGCTCGGCGGGACGTTCGGCGGCAACCCTCTGTCGTGCGCAGCGGCGGTCGCGGCGCTCGAGGCGATTCGAGAGCCCGAGTTCCTCCGGCGGGCCGCACGACTCGGCGAGGTACTCAGGCGTCGCTTGGAGGAGCTCGCGGCTCGTCATCCCGGGATCGGCGAGGTGCGCGGCCTCGGGCCGATGCTCGCGCTCGAGCTCGAGGAGCGGACGCCACAGCGGGCGAAGGCGGTCGTCGACGCGGGCTTCGACCGGGGCCTCCTGCTGCTCTCGTGCGGCCTCTACGGGAACGTGATCCGACTCCTGCCGCCGCTCACCATCGGCGACGAGGATCTCGACGAAGGGCTCGGCCTGCTCGACGAGGCGCTCGCCGCGGGTCTCGCCGGGTGATGTCGAATCCGGGCGATCCAGGGTCGGCGTCGAGCGTTGGGGAAGCCGGGCTCCGCCCGGCCGGAGCCGACGCCGGCCCGGCGCGTCCGGACATCCGGCTGCGGAGCCTGCGCAAGCAGTACGGAGACGTCGCCGCGGTCGACGGGATCGACCTCGACGTCGAGCGCGGAGAGTTCTTCACGCTGCTGGGCCCCTCGGGGTCGGGGAAGACCACGACGCTGCGCATGATCGCCGGGTTCGAGCGCCCGGACGCGGGGGCGATCGAGCTCGGAGGGCGGGACGTCTCGCGGCTGCCGCCGTTCGAGCGGAACGTGAACACCGTGTTCCAGGACTACGCGCTGTTCCCGCACATGACCGTGCAGCAGAACGTCGAGTACGGGTTGCGCGTGAAGCGAGTGGCGCGCGCCGAGCGCGCCGCCAGAGCCGCCGAGGCGCTGGCGATGGTGCGTCTCGAGGGCTTCGGGGCACGCAAGCCGGGGCAGCTCTCGGGCGGGCAGCGACAGCGGGTCGCGCTCGCCCGGGCGATCGTCAACCGGCCGCAGGCGCTGCTGCTCGACGAGCCGCTCGGGGCACTCGACCTCAAGCTGCGCCAGGAGCTCCAGCTCGAGCTGAAGGGCATCCAGCAGCAGCTCGGGATGACGTTCGTCTACGTCACCCACGACCAGGAAGAGGCGCTCACCATGAGCGACCGGATCGCGGTGTTCAACCGCGGCCGGATCGAGCAGGTCGGGACGCCGGCGACGATGTACGAGCATCCCGCGACCGCCTTCGTCGCGGGCTTCATCGGCACCTCGAACATCATCGACCGCGACGGGCGGACGTTCACGGTCCGTCCGGAGAAGATTCGCGTCCTCCCCGAGGACGCGCAGGAGGGCGAGCCCGGCACGATCCGGGCCGCCGTGTACCTCGGGCCGTTCACGAAGCTCGTCGTCGCGCTCGATCGCGGCGGCGAGCTGACGGTCGTCGAGCAGAACCTCGAGACGTCGTCGAGTGACGTTCACGAGATGGAGGGTCGGCGCGTCCGGCTCCGCTGGAGCCCGGACGTGGAATTCGTCGTCGAGGAGGAGATGTGAAGCGATTCCGTCTTGTGCACCTGCTGGTGGTCGCAGGTGTTGCGGCGCTCGCCGTGCCGGCGGCGGGCGTCACGAAGTCTGACGCCCTGCCGACTGCGGTCGGGAAGGGCGAGGGGAAGCTGACGCTCGTCGCGTGGGAGGGCTACACGGACAAGAAGTGGGTCGGTCCCTTCGAGAAGCAGACCGGGTGCAAGGTCCAGTCCAAGTACGCCGGGAGCTCGAACGACATGTTCAACCTCATGACCTCGGGCGGGGGCGGTCAGTACGACATGGTCTCCGCGTCGGGCGACGCGAGCCTCCGCCTGATCTACGCGGGTGCGGTGCAGGAGGTGAACGTCAAGCTGATCCCGTCCTACAAGGACTTCTTCAGGGCGTTCCAGTCGCCGCCGAACAACACCGTCGACGGGAAGCACTACGGCGTCTCGCTGCAGTTCGGCCCGAACGTGCTGCTCTACAGCACGAAGGCGTTCAAGCGGAAGCCGACGAGCTGGGGCGCGCTCTACTCGCCCAAGAACAAGGGCAAGATCACGGTTCCCGACAACCCGATCCAGATCGCCGACGCGGCGCTCTACCTGTCGAGGACCAAGCCCTCGCTCGGCATCAAGGATCCCTACGAGCTCACGAAGGCACAGCTCGACGCGGCGGTACAGCTCCTGCAGAAGCAGCGGCCGCTCGTGAAGAAGTACTGGGCGCTGGCGTCCGACCAGATCGATCTGTTCAAGAACGGCGGCTCGACGATCGGAGCGTCCTGGCCCTACCAGTACTCGCAGCTCCTCGGTGCCAAGGCTCCGGTGGCCACCGTGATCCCGAAGGAAGGTGCGACCGGCTGGCTCGACACGTGGATGCTGTCGTCGAAGGCGAAGCACCCGAACTGCGCCTACAAGTGGATGCAGTACATCTCGCGGCCCGACGTCCAGGCGCTCCAGGGCGTGACCTGGGGCGAGACCCCGGTCAACAAGAAGGCCTGCAAGCTGATGGACAAGCTCGCCAAGGGCTCGTGCAAGCAGTACTACGCGAACGAGACCGAGAAGTTCTACCGGTCGCTCCGGTTCTGGAAGACACCCGTTGCCGACTGCGGGAACGGCCAGAAGAACTGCATGGACCTCCGGGCGTGGACGAACGCCTGGACGAAGATCAAGGGCTAGATGGCAGATCGGCAATTCGCGCGAACCGGATGGCGCCCCGGACGCGGCGCCGGACCGCCCGGTCCGGGCACGACCCGTAGGACCCGCTACGAGGCGAGCCCGGCCGGTGCGTCCGGCTTGGTCTGGGGCACCCCCGGACGTCACGCCGATTGCCGCTCGACCATCTGATGGAGGAAGCGACGACGCGTGCGGAGGCGCCCGCGGCGGCGGGCGCTCTCCGCGCCGTCTCGCGCTTCACGTGGCGCCGACCGCGGCTCCTGACCCTCGGCCAGATCTCGGTTCCGGTCGCCGCGTTCCTGCTCGTCTACGTCGCCGCGCTCGCCGCTCTGCTCATCCAGAGCTTCTGGACGACCGACCCGTTCACGGGCAAGGTCATCCACTCCTGGAACCTCGACAACTTCCGCCAGATCGCCGACGACCCCTACCCGACGATCATCCGGCGCACCATCGGCATCGCGTCGGCGGTCACGGTCACGTGCATGCTGCTCGCGTTCCCGTACGCGTACTTCCTCGTGCGGATCGCATCTCGGCGGGTGCGGATCGCGCTGCTGGTCGCGACCGTCCTGCCGCTCTGGGTCAGCTACCTCGTGCGCGTCTATTCGTGGCGGCTGATCCTCAACCCGGAGGGCGCGCTCAACTGGTGGCTGAACGCGCTCGGCCTGCCCGACCAGAACATCGCCTACACGAACTGGGCGATGTGGCTCGTGTTCACGTACATCTGGTTCCCGTTCATGGTGCTGCCCGTCTACGCCTCGCTCGAGCGGATCCCCTACTCGTTCCTCGAGGCATCGGCCGACCTCGGTGCGCACGGGCTGACGACGCTGCGGCGGGTGATCCTGCCGCTCGCGGTGCCCGGTCTCGCGGCCGGCTCGATCTTCACGTTCTCGCTCACCCTCGGTGACTACATCGCGCCGTCGCTCGTCGGCGGCCCCGGCTCGTCCCTGATCGGGACCGTCGTCTTCGAGAACCTCGGCCTCGCGAACAACCTGCCGTTCGCCGCCGCGTTCGCGACGATCCCGCTCGCGATCATGGCCGTCTACCTCGCCCTGATGAAGCGACTCGGGGCGTTCGAGAGCCTCTAGTGGCCAGTCCGCCGACACCCTGGCGAGCCTCCGCCGGCGGCGCGAGGCGGAGCGCGCGCTTTCTGCTCGCCCCGACCTCTGGCCGTGCGAAGACTCGCCGGGGCACGCCACGCGCGTCGCAGCGGCACCGCGCCGCCGGGAGGGGAGGCGACGGCTGATGGAGACGCGTGCGACACGGATCGGCCTCTGGGCATGGGCGTCCCTCGTGGTCGCGTTCCTCTGGCTCCCGCTCGCGATCATGGCGCTCTACGCCTTCAACTCGTCGAACATCCAGAGCTGGCCGATCCCGGGGTTCACGACCAAATGGTTCTCCCAGGCCTGGCACGACCAGGAGGTGCGCGACGCGCTCTGGCTCTCGTTCCGCGCGGGGCTCTTCGCGACGGTGGTCGCGCTCGTGCTCGGGTCGCTCGCCGCATTCGGCCTCTCCCGGTCTCGCTTCTTCGGTCGCGACGCGATCTCGTTCGTGTTCGTGCTGCCGATCGCGCTGCCCGGGATCATCACCGGGCTCGCGCTGAACTCGTTCTTCGTGCTCTGGGGCGTGAGCTTCTCGTTGTGGACGATCGTGATCGGCCACGCGACGTTCTGCGTCGTGGTGGTCTACAACAACGTCCTCGCGAGGCTGCGCCGGGCGTCCGGGTCGTTCTTCGAGGCCTCGGCCGACCTCGGCGCGACGGGGTTCCAGACCTTCCGCTACGTCACGTTCCCGGTGGTGCGGACCGCGATCGTCGCGGGGGCGCTGCTCGCGTTCGCGCTCTCGTGGGACGAGATCGTGGTCACGTACTTCACGGCCGGCGCCCAGAACACACTGCCGTTGCTCCTGTTCGGCTTCATCCGGCAGGGCCAGAACCTGCCGATCGTGAACGCGATCGCGCTCGTCG
>Ga0210142_1000033_pt1 | contig 33369 bp, 32 predicted proteins | sample Goodyear_PhragC__FD_184869 | JGI IMG/M metagenome (GOLD analysis project Ga0210142, IMG submission 184869) | Wetland microbial communities from San Francisco Bay, California, USA, that impact long-term carbon sequestration - Goodyear_PhragC_D2... | ecosystem: Environmental > Aquatic > Marine >...
CCGCTCGATGACGTTGCGCAGCTCGCGGACGTTGCCCGGCCAGGCATGGGCCAGCAGGCGGGTGGCCGCCTGCTCGGTGAGCCCCTTGACCCCCTTGTGAAAGCGTTGGGCGAATTCGTCGACGAAAACCTGGGCCAGCAGCAGGATGTCGTTCCCCCGGGCCCGCAGCGGCGGCAGGTCGAGGGGGAGAACGTTGAGCCGGTAGAAGAGGTCTTCGCGAAAAGTCCCGGCGGCGATCGCCTCCTCGAGGTTGCGGTGGGTGGCGGCGACGATGCGCACGTCGCAGTCGATCTCGCGGTTGCCGCCGACGGGTCGGACCCGCCGTTCCTCGAGCACGCGCAGCAGTTTCGGCTGTAGCGCCAATGGCAGCTCGCCGACCTCGTCGAGCAGCAGGGTGCCGCCGGAGGCCTCGAGAAAGAGGCCGCGGCGGCTGTTGCGGGCATCGGTGAAGGCACCCCGCTCGTGGCCGAAGAGTTCGCTTTCCAGCAGCGTCTCCGGCAGCGCCGCGCAGTTGACGGCGGTGAAGGGGCCGGCGCTGCGTGCGCTCTGCTCATGGAGGGCCCGCGCCACCAGTTCCTTGCCGGTGCCGCTTTCACCGGTGATCAGCACCGAACTTTCGAGACCGGCCAGGCGTGCCACCAGATCGCGGATTTCGGCGATGGCGGCGCTCTCGCCGAGCAGGGCGCCGGGGCCGCGGCTGCGGCGCACCTCGTCCTGCAGCCGGTGCAGGGTCTGCTCCAGCTGGCGGTGGCGGACCGCCCGCCGCACGGTGTGGGTGAGCAGATCGAGGTCGACGGGCTTGGTGACGAAGTCGTAGGCGCCGGCGCGCAGCGCGGCAATGGCGGTGTCGAGACTGCCGAAGGCGGTCAGGATGACCACCGGCAGTTCCGGGCATTCATTCTGCAGGCGGGCGCAGAGGTCGAGGCCGCTGGTCCCAGGCATGTTCAGGTCGGTGAGCACCGCATCGACTTCGTTGGTCTGCAGCAGGGCCAGCGCCTGGCCGCTGTCGGCCGCCGTCAGTACCGTGTGCCCCTGCCGGGAGAGGTCTTCGCTCAGCAGGCTGCGCATTTCCCGGTCGTCATCGACCACCAGCACCCGGCCCTTGATCGCCTCAGCCATCCTTCTGCTCCTCCTGCTCTGGCGCGGTCAGGGGAAGGTAGACGTTGAAGCAGCTCCCTTCCCCGGGCCGGCTGTCGACACCGATCCAGCCGCCATGCTCCTGGACGATTCCATAGGCGATGGAGAGGCCAAGTCCTGTCCCCTGGCCGATATCCTTGGTCGTGAAGAAAGGGTCGAAGAGATGCGGCAGGTGTTCGGCGGCGATACCGCTGCCGTCATCCTGGATGGTGACGACCGCCCAGGGCCCATCGCCCTCCCTCCCGGCCTCGGCGGGGAGCGAGGCCGCCGTCGCGAAGCGCAGCTGCACGTGGCCACCCGGCGCCAGAGCCTGCAGGGCATTCATCACCAGGTTGGTCAGCACCTGCTGCAGCTGGCCGGGATCGGCGGCGACCGCCAGCGGTTCGGCAGCAGGGACCAGCATTAGGCTGGCCTGTTGCTTGGCGGCCACCGGGCGCAGCATTTCGATCACCTTGGCCGCCAGACCTTCGAGGTCTACCCGGCTGGTGCGGGGGCTGCCGCGGCGGGCGAAGTCGAGGAGCTGGCGCATGATGGCGGTCATCCGTTCCGCCTGCTCGCCGATGATCCGCGCCGAGCGGGCAACGTCTTCGGGAGGGAGCCCCTCGCCGGCGATCAGCTTGGCCCGGCCGGCAATGACATTGAGCGGGGTGCCGAGTTCGTGGGCCATGCCGGCGGAGAGACGGCCGATGGTCGCCAGGCGCTCGGTGTGGCGCAGCTTTTCCAGGGCCTCGAGGCGCGCCCGGTCCGAGTCGCGGGCATGGGCCAGCTGGCCGCGCATGCGGTCGAGGGCTGCTGCCAGAATGGCGATTTCGTCATGGCCGCGAACCTCCACCGGGGCCGAGAAGTCTCCCGCGGCCATTCGCTCGGCCTGGGCGGCCAGCCGCTGCACGGGGCGGGTGACCAAAAAGCTGCCGACCACTCCGATCAGCAACAGGCTGAAAACGACCATCGCCGCCAGCAGCAGCGCCGAGCGGTTCATGCTTTCGCGGACGTAGCCGTGCAGGCCGGCCAGCGATTCGCCGATCTCGATGGCGCCACGCTGGCCACCGGGCCCCTGCAGCGGGAGGTAGGTAAAAAGAAAATCGCGGCCGTCGCTGGTTTCGGCAATCACCGTGACCACTTCGCCGCGGCGGGCTGCGGCCAGTTGATCCCCCTTGACCCGCGGCCGGAAGCGGGGATCGGGCTGATCTTCAAGGGAGACCCAGCGCAGCTGCTGGTCGCTGACCACGCTGTCCACCTGCTGCAAGAAGGCCTGGACGGCTGCTTCCCCCTTGCGCTGCCAGATCTCGATCACCAGGGGGCGCAGGACCTGGCCGACCAGGCGCGCCTCCCGGCTGAGGTTGGCCTTGAGCACCGCGGTCTCGCGGCGCACCGTCTGGTAGCTGTGAATCGACAGCAAAAGAGCGATGCCGAGCAGGATGAGAAGGGCGATCTTCAGGGTGAGGCGCATGACTGAGCTCCCGGCCGCCGGCGTGGCGGGGCTTCATGATGCCGCCGCCGCGGTGTCTTGTCAACCGACGGACCGCTCACCTCCCCAGGAACCGGCCGATCCCTTCCGCAAAGGCGACGGGCCGGAGTGAGAAGGTCGCGGCCCAGGGAGCCGGATCGCAGACGTTCCCCTCAATGAGCATGGTCAGCTGGCTGGTGGTGATGGGGAAGCTCGGGAGACCTTCGAGCAGGGCAATGACCGGCTTCATCAGCAGCAGCGGCTGATGCAGCTTGCGAACGTGGTCTCTGCCCAAGGCTTTCCCTATCAGGTCGAGGATTTCGTCGTAGCTGTAGTCTGCCGGGCCGCAGCTGTAGTAGGCCTGCCCCGCCGTCTCCGGCCGCTCCAGGGCGCCGACGAAGCCGGCCGCCACGTCTTCGACCGCCACCGGCGACAGCCGGTATCGGCCGTCGCCGAGGACCGGCACCACCGGCAGTTTGCGGACCAGGCCGGCGAGCATGCTGACGAAGGCGTCGCCACGACCGTAGATCAGCGAGGGGCGGAAGATTGTCCAGTCGAGGGTCGAGGTCCGGACCGCCTGTTCCGCGTCCCACTTGCTGCGATGATAGGGGGAGGCGGCGTCCTTGCGGGTGCCGTTGGCGCTCATCTGCAGGTAGCGTTTGACGCCGCCGGCGGTGGCGGCAGCCACCATATTGGCGGTGGCGAGGTGATGGAGCCGTTCGAAGGTGATTCCCCGGGCGGGGAACTCGCGGATGATGCCGACCAGGTGGATTACCGCCTGGCAGCCGGCCACGCCCTTTTCCAGCGACGCGGGGTCGAGGACGTCCCCGAAATGGATTTCCACCCCCTCGCGGATCGGCAGCTTGCCTTCCGACCCCTCCCGAACCAGGCAGCGGGCCGTATGGCCGGCCGCCAGAAGCTGCCTGACCACCTCGCTGCCGACGAACCCGGTACCGCCGGTAATGAAAACTCGCATGGTAACCTCCGCTTACAGGCTCGCGGCGCAAGGCGCGGGGCTAAAGGCCCTGGCCGCCTGGATTCAAGCTTATGCCGGGAGCCGCGTGCCTCCCGTCGGCCTTTATCCCTTTACGACCGCCAGCGGTCGCAGCCGGGCGACGATCCGGCCGATCCCGGCCCGCGCGACGATGTCGACCACCTCGGCGACGTCCTTGTAGGCCTCCGGAATCTCCTCGGCCACCGTGGCGCGCCCCGCCGCCCGCACCAGGATCCCTGTCGCCTGCAGCTCGGCCTCGATGTTGCGGCCACGGGCGAGGCGCTTCGCCGCGTGCCGGGAGAGGACCCGGCCGGCGCCGTGACAGGTGGAGCCGAAGGTCTCGGCCATCGCACCCGGGGTGCCGACGAGAACGAAGGAGTAACGCCCCATGTCGCCGGGGATCAGCACCGGCTGGCCGACCGTGCGGTAGGCTGCCGGGGTCAGCGGATGGCCGGGGGGAAAGGCCCGGGTCGCTCCCTTGCGATGGACGCATAGCCGCCGCTGCCGCCCGGCGACGGTGTGTTCCTCCCACTTGGCAATGTTGTGGCAGACGTCGTATACCACCGAGAGGCGCAGCTCTCCCTCCCCTTTGCCCAAGACCTGTTCGAAGGACTGGCGGACCCAGGCGGTGATCAGCTGGCGGTTGGCAAAGGCGAAGTTGGCGGCCGCCGCCATCGCGGCCAGGTAGTCTTTTCCCTCTGGACTGGTCAGCGGCGCGCAGCAGAGCTGTTTGTCGGGAAGTTCGATACCGTAGTTGCGACTGGCGCGGAGCATGGTACGCAGCCAGTCGTCGCAGACCTGGTAGCCGAGGCCGCGGCTGCCGGTGTGGATGGAGACGGTGAGCTGGCCGACAAAGAGGCCGAGGGCAGCGGCGGCCGTCTCGTCGAAGATCTTCTCGACGCGCTGGATTTCAAGAAAGTGGTTGCCGCTGCCCAGGGTGCCGAGCTGGGCCCGGCCGCGCTCCAGGGCCCGGTCCGAGACCAGCTCCGGGTCGGCTCCGGCAATCGTTCCGCCTTCCTCGATGTGGTCGAGGTCGGCGGCGCTGCCGTAGCCATGGGTGACCGCCCAGCGCGCCCCCTGCTCCAGGACCCGGCGTTCCTCCGCCACCATCAGCTTGAAATCCTTGCGGTGCGAGCCGACCCCCGAGGGGACATTGCGGAACAAGGCGTCGGCCAGTCGGGCCAGGTGGGGGGCTATTTCTTTGGCGTCGAGGGCACTGCGCAGCAGGCGCACCCCGCAGTTGATGTCGTAACCGACGCCGCCCGGAGAGACCACGCCGTCTTCGGGATCGAAGGCGGCCACACCGCCGATGGGAAAACCGTAGCCCCAGTGGATGTCGGGCATCGCCAGGGAGGGGCCGACGATCCCCGGCAGGGTGGCGACGTTGCGCACCTGGTCCAGGGCCTGTTCCTGCTGCAGCGCATGGATCATCGTCTCACTGGCGAAGACCAGGCCGTCGGTGCGCATCGCGCCTTCGCGGGGGATGCGCCAACGGCAGTCGTCGATGCGCTGGAGCTTGACGCTCATCGGTTTGCTCCGCGGTTCTTCAAAGGTCCAGATAGAGGCGCGCCCGCCACCGGCCGCCCTGTTGGACAACCTCCAGTTGGTGCCAGGTGGCCGCTTTCACCTCCCGATCGGGAGGCGGGATGGTGCCGTCCAGCAGTACCCCGCCGATCCGGCCGGTCAGGTGGGTCGGGGAGATGGCCTCGATCCGGAACTGCTCCGGGAAGAGGCCGTCGACCTCGAGCCGGTAGAGGATGATATTCAGCCAGTTGATCAGCAGCTCTTCGAAGTCCTCGCCGGCGACGGCGACCTCCCGCCAGTCGGAGCAGGGGCGGGGCGGAAGGTCGCTAAGCACCGCCCGCAACCCTTCCGCGGCGGCGGTAAAGAGTTGGGCCGGACTCTCTCCCGTCGCCTCGATTCCCATATCGGTGGTATGTTCGAGCAATCGAAAAGTGCCCACGCCCGCTCCGGCCGGAAAAAAGACAACCGGCGAACGCTGGTGCCGTTCCCGGTTGAGTGTGCAGCCGTTTGCCTCCGCCTATTCGACCCGTTCCCAGGTCACGCGGCAGATCGCATGATCGTCGGCCCAGGCGACCTGCAAGTCGCCCTGGTGGGCCTTGTGCAGGGCTCGCCCGAGATGCTCGGCGAGCTTCTCCTCGGTGGTTTCGATGATGAGATCGGCCCCCTCACGCTCCATGCGCATGATGCGCTGCAGAGGGTTCTTGGCCATCGCTTTGGTTTCCTCGTTGCGCAGGATGTTGCGAATCTCTTCCTCGTGATCCCAGAGGTAGCCGCCGCGCAGCGTCACCACCCCTTCGGGGTAATGCTCGGCGATCTTCTGGCAGGCGGGACAGGTGACCTCGTGCAACCCTCCCTCGCTCCGCAGCCGGGAGACCAACTGCGGGTCAAGATACCAACGCTTGTTGCGGTAGAGGGCCTGGCAGGAGCGGCAGACCGCCGGTTCCCTGGGTCCTTCTTCGGGGAGGTAAGGGTCGGCGCTGGTTTTGACCCGCCCTCGCTTGTCGCTGATGCCGAACTTGCGCACATCGCGTGTCATGACAAATCCCCTTTCCCTAGGTGTTTCCCATAAATCCAGTATAGCAGCAAACCCTTTTCTGTATAGGTGGTATGCGGAACGGGGCGGCGGGCTTGCCAGCCGGTAAACGGAGGTTAAACTGCTTCAAAACAACCCGCCGAGTTGTTCCTTTGGAACGTATACATCAGCCGCCTCGACATATGGTATGGCGTATACATTATCTGGTTAAATCGTCCTTGACAGGGTCCGGCAAAGCCGATATTAACGTTGTTATATTTTGCTCATTTGACGATTTATAAACTGTCTTCAGGGCACTGCCTAAAGCAGAAAATGACGTTTTGTTGGTGGCGTTCCGTCTAACTGCAAAGGAGGTCTGATCGATGAACAGCGAGCAACATCCGGAGCCGGTTTCCATACCGGAAGAGATTCTGCAGCGGATGGAGGCCCGGGGCATCAGCCGCCGTGACTTCATCAAGTTCTGTACCGCAACCACTGCGGCCCTGGCCCTGCCGCTGAGCCTGATGCCCAAGGTGGCCGCGGCCGTCGAGGACAAGCGTGTCCCGGTGATCTGGCTCGAATTTCAGGACTGCGCCGGCGATTCGGAAGCCTTCCTGCGCGCCAACCAGCCGACCGCCGCCGCGATCATCCTCGATCTGATTTCCCTGGAATACCACGAGACGCTGATGGCTGCGGCCGGCCACCAGGCCGAAGCCGCCAAGCAGGCGGCGATGGAGAAGTACAAGGGTGAGTACATCTGCATCGTCGAGGGCGCAATCCCCCGCGGTGACGGCGGCGTCTATTGTACCGTCAGCGGCGAGAGCGCAGTCGACACCCTGAAGAAGGTGGTGGGCAACGCCAAGGCAACCATCGCCGTCGGCAGCTGCGCCGCCTTCGGCAACATCCCGGCCGCCGCCCCCAATCCCACCGGGGCGGTGGGGGTCAGGGACGTGGTTCCCGGCGCGGCGGTGGTCAATCTGCCGGGCTGTCCGTTGAACGCCGAGAATCTCACCGCCACCCTGGTCCACGTGCTGACCTTCGGCAAGCTTCCGGCCGTCGACAACCTCGGCCGGCCGCTCTTCGCCTACGGCAAACGCATCCACGACAACTGCGAGCGCCGCGCCCATTTCGATGCCGGCCAGTACGTGGAATCCTTCGGGGACGCCGGAGCCCGGCAGGGGTGGTGCCTGTACAAGATGGGGTGCAAGGGGCCGGAGACCTTCCACAACTGCCCGACGGTCCGCTACAACGAAGGGACCAGCTGGCCGGTCATGGCCGGCCACGGCTGCATCGGCTGCAGCGAACCGCAGTTCTGGGACACGATGACCCCCTTCTACCGGCGCCTGCCGCAGGTGCCGGGATTCGGTATCGAGGCGACCGCCGACAAGATCGGTCTCGGGCTGGCGGCGGCCACCGCCCTGGCCTTCGGTGCCCACGGGGTGGCGAGCGCCTTCCGCAAGGGGGATGCCATGGAATCGGACAAGGTGAAGAAGGAGGACTAGGCAATGGCGAAGAAGATAGCAGTCGACCCGGTGACCCGCATCGAGGGACACTTGCGGATAGAGGCCCAGATCGAGGGGGGGAAGATCACCGATGCCTGGAGCTCTTCCACGATGTTCCGCGGTATCGAGACAATCCTCAAGGGGCGCGACCCGCGCGATGCCCATCATTTCACCCAGCGCTTCTGCGGCGTCTGCACCACCGTGCACTCGATCGCCAGCATCCGCTGCGTCGAGGATGCCCTGAAGATCCAGATTCCGGACAACGCCCGCCTGATCCGCAACCTGATCATCGGCATCCAGTCCGTGCAGGACCACGTCATCCACTTCTACCACCTGCACGCCCTCGACTGGGTCGACATCACCGGGGCGCTGAAGGCCGACCCGGCGGCCACAGCCAAGCTCGCCCAGTCGATCTCCGACTGGCCGCAGTCGAGCGTCACCTATTTCAAAGGGGTACAGGAGCGCATCGCCGCCTTCGTCAGCACCGGCCGCCTCGGGCCTTTCCAGAACGCCTACTGGGGGCACAGCGCCTACCGCCTGCCGCCGGAAGCCAACCTGATGGCCGTCGCCCACTACCTGGAGGCGCTGGAGTGGCAGAAGGACATTATCAAGGTTCATGCCATTCTCGGCTCCAAGAATCCCCATCCGCAGACTTTCCTGGTCGGCGGCATGGCGATCCCGGTCGACCCCAACAGCCAGAACGCCATCAACGCCGACAAGGTCGCCTACATAGGCAAGCTGCTGAAGAAGGCGCGGATCTTCGTCGAGCAGGTTTACATCCCGGACCTGCTGGCGGTCGCCTCCTTTTACAAGGAGTGGGCAGGGGTCGGCGGCGGGGTCGGCAACTTTCTCAGCTACGGCGACTTACCCTTGGACAACAGCGGTGGCACGGACAACCTCTATCTGCCCCGCGGCGTGATCATGGGCAAGGACCTGGCCAATGTCATGGCCATGGACGAGCAGAAAATCACCGAGTACGTCACCCACTGTTGGTACAGCTACTCCAAGGGGGACGACAAGGGACTCCACCCCTACGATGGCGAGACCAGCCAGAACTACACCGGACCCAAGCCGCCTTACGACTTCCTCGACACCGAGGGCAAGTATTCCTGGGTCAAGGCGCCCCGGTATCTCGACCAACCGATGGAGGTCGGTCCGCTGGCACGCATGGTGATCGCCTATGCCAAGGGGCACAAGGATGTCAAGCAGACCGTCGACTTCGTGCTGAACAAGCTCGGGGTCGGCCCCGCAGCCCTCTTCTCGACCCTCGGCCGCACCGCCGCCCGCGGCATCGAGACCCTGCTGCTGGCGCAGAAGAACGAACTCTGGCTGCAGCAGCTGACCGACAACATGGGGCGCGGCAACCTCGAAGTCCACAACGGCGAGAAATGGGACCCGGCGACCTGGCCGAAGGAGGCGCGGGGCTTCGGTTACCACGAGGCGCCGCGGGGTGCCCTCGGGCACTGGATCCGCATCGATAACGGCGCCATCGCCAACTACCAGGCGGTCGTCCCCTCGACCTGGAACGCCGGCCCCCGTGATGCCATGGGGCAGATGGGTCCCTACGAGTCGGCCCTGATGGGGACGCCGATCGCCGACCCGGAAAAACCCCTGGAGATCCTCCGCACCATCCACAGCTTCGATCCCTGCCTGGCCTGTGCCGTCCACGTGCTCGACGGCACGGGGACGGAAATCATCCGGGTCAAGGCCCTGTAAAGGAGGTCCGCCATGCTCGAAATACGCTACGTATGGGAATGGCCGGTCCGGATCACCCACTGGGCCAACGTCCTTTCCATTACGGTGCTGTCGGTGACCGGGTTCTACATCGGCGCCCCCTTCGTCCAGGTTTCCAGTACCTCCCAGTTCGTCATGGGCTGGGTACGGTTCATTCATTTCAGTTTTGCTTATCTCTTCGCCATCTCCGTCCTGACGAGGCTGATCTGGGCCTTTTTCGCCAACCACCACGCTTCCTGGCGGGCGTTCTTCCCACTGTTCTTCAAGGAGGGGCGCAGCAACGCCTGGAAGATGTTCCGCTACTACACCTTCACCGGGCGGCAGATCGCCTACGAGGTCGGCCACAACGCGCTGGCGGCGACGGCCTACTCGGGGGTCATGGTCCTCTTTCTGCTGCAGATTGCCACCGGTTTCGCTCTTTACAGCCAGTTCGCACCAGGCTCGATGGTGGCGGGAATTTTCGGCCCCGTCAATGCCCTGATCGGCGTGCAGTGGCTGCGACTGACCCATCACCTGATCATGTGGCTGCTGATCGGCTTCGCCATCCATCACGTCTACAGCGCCTGGCTGATGGACGTGAAGGAACGGAACGGCACCATGGCCAGCATCTTCGGCGGTTACAAGTTCATCGAGCCGAGGGATTTGAAGTGAGCATCCTGGTGCTGGGGCTGGGCAATGCGCTGATGGCCGACGACGCCTTCGGCGGGCAGGTGATCGCGGAATTGCAGGCGCGCTATACCTTTCCCGCCGAAGTAACCCTCCTGGACGGCGGCACCTTGGGCCTCGATCTTTTGCCGCATCTGGAGGGGGTGGGAAAACTGCTGGTGGTCGATGCCCTGGAGATGGCGGCGGCGCCGGGAGCGGTTTTCCGCCTCGGCGGCGCGGAGGTGCCCAGGGCCTTTGCCGGCAAGCTGTCGGTCCACCAGATGGGGGTTCAGGACCTGCTCGCGGTGGCCGAACTGCAGGGGCACCTTCCCGGTGAGCTGGTCGTCTGGGGGGTGCAGCCCGGGTCGATCGAGATGGCGCTGGAGCTGACACCGCCGGTGGCGGCGGCACTCGACGAGGTCGTCGCCGGCATCGTCGGCGAACTGCAGCGCTGGACGGCCGAACCGCAACGGGTGGCCTGAAATTGGGAATGTCTTGCCAGAAAGGGCGCCGCCGGCGCCCTTTCTGCTTGCCCCTGTCGGAGGTCGAAGATGCCCCGTCGTCTGGCCCTTTTTGCGCTGTTTCTGGTTCTTGTCGGGTGCAGCGAATCGTCCCCCTCCTATCCCGAGCGGGAGCCGCCCCAGGGGTTTCTTCAGCAGCCGGCCAACATCGTCGCCGGCGCGGAAATCTTCGCCTCCCACTGTGCCCGCTGTCACGGCACGCCGGGGGAGGGGCGCAGCCCCCGCGCCAACTTTTTCCAGCCGCCGGCGCCCGATTTCACCGATCCCAGGTATCGGCGGAAGGATCCGGCCTATCTCTTCTGGCGGATCACCAAGGGCAAAACCATCGAACCCTATCTTTCCCGCGGCTCGGTGATGCCCGCTTGGGGCCCCTATTTCAGCGATTCCGAGATCTGGCAGCTGGTTGCCTACCTGCGCTCCCGGTCTACCGAGTGATTCCGCTCACTTGAAATGCTCGAAAGCGGGGGCCTTGCGGTAAAACCTTTTTTTAGTCAGAATTTTCTTTTTTATTTTTGGTAAATTTGCTAGAGTCCCTTCCCGATAAATTCCGGGCACTTCCATCCCATTTTTGAGTGTTAATAAACGATGTGTACCAGGTCTTGGTGACAAAGTTCATCGTTGGCGCGGGCCGCAGGCGGGACACGGAACTTTGGTGAGGACCTGCCGGGGCCGGTTTTTCCCATTCAACTTGGGGCGTCCAAGGGGCACCCGATTTTTCGGAAAAGGAAGAGCGGATCATGATCGAGGCAAAGGATTTGGCGCTGAAAAGCATCGGCAAGGTGTACCACAATCTCGGCTACGACGAACTTTTCGAGCACGAGAGCCGCAACGACGAAGGTCGGGTTGCCGCCAACGGGACGATGATGGTCGATACCGGCAAGTTCACCGGCCGTTCCCCGAAGGACAAGTATTTCGTCCACCAGCTCCCCTCTTTTGCCAACATCGCCTGGGGCAAGGTCAATGTGGCCATGGCCCCCGAGGTCTTCGACGAGTTGCATGCCGAAGTCCTCGACTACCTCTCCGGCAAAGACATCTACGTGACCGACGGCTTTTCCGGCGCCAACGCCAAGACCCGCAAGTCGGTCCGTTTCATCACCGAGTTCGCCTGGCAGGCGCACTTCGTCAAGAACATGTTCATCCGCCCGGGGGAGCAAGAGATGGCCGACTTCGCTCCCAACTTTACCGTCTATAACGCCAGCAATCTGGTCAATAAGGACTGGGAGCGCCACGGTCTCAATTCGGAAGTCTTCGTCGCCTTCAACATCGAGAAGAATGTGGCGATCATCGGCGGCACCTGGTACGGCGGGGAGATGAAAAAGGGCATCTTCACCATGATGAACTACTGGCTGCCGCTGCAGGGGATCCTCTCCATGCACTGCAGTGCCAATGTCGGCAAGGCCGGCGACGTCGCCCTCTTCTTCGGCCTCTCCGGCACCGGCAAGACCACCCTCTCCACCGACGCCGCCCGCAAGCTGATCGGCGATGACGAACACGGCTGGGACGACGACGGCATCTTCAACTTCGAGGGCGGGTGCTACGCCAAGTGCATCAACCTCTCCGAGGAGAGCGAACCGGAGATCTACGGCGCCATTCGCCGCAATGCCCTTTTGGAGAACGTGGTCGCCAACGAGGACGGCATCATCGACTTCGACGACCGTTCCAAGACCGAGAACACCCGGGTCTCCTACCCCATCGAGCACATCGAAAACCACGAGCCGACCCTCAAGGCCGGCCACCCCAAGAACATCATCTTTCTCACCTGCGACGCCTTCGGGGTGCTGCCGCCGGTCTCCAAGCTGACCAAGGAACAGGCGATGTACTACTTCCTCTCCGGCTACACCGCCAAGGTCGCCGGCACCGAGCGCGGCGTCACCGAGCCCCAGGCGACCTTCTCGGCCTGCTTCGGCGAGGCGTTCCTGCCCCTGCACCCGACTGCCTACGCCAAGCTCCTCGGCGAGAAGATGGAGAAGTACGGGGTCAATGCTTACCTGGTCAACACCGGCTGGGCCGGCGGCGGCTACGGCGTCGGCAAACGCATGAGCATCAAGGCGACCCGCGCCTGCGTTAACGCCATCCTCGACGGCTCCATCGAAACGGCCGAGTTCGACGAGACCCGCTGGTTCCGCCTGCGGATCCCCAAGGCGCTCCCCGGGGTCGACGGCAACCTGCTCAATCCCCGCAACGCCTGGGCCGACAAGGAGAAGTTCGACACCACCGCCAACAAGCTGGCCGGGATGTTCGTCCAGAACTTCAAGAAGTACATGAAGGACGGCGACGACTTCGACTTCACCCAGGCCGGGCCGCAGGCCTGAGACTTCCCGCAAACGGATGAAAAGCAGCAGGGGCGGCTCATATGAGCCGCCCCTGCTGCTTTTCATGATCATCCGCCGTGATCCTCGATTCCGACGACGGTTCCCAGCATGAAATCTCCCCGGCCCTTTCCCCCGGCCGGGCGGAATGCCGGTGCGGCATTCCCGCAGCTCCTGGCGGCTGCAGTTGCCATAAGTACGGGCCCCGGAAAACCGTTCCATGCCGGCCCAGGGTTTTGCTAAACTGGCGGCAACCGCGGTGTCCGGCACGGGATCCGCGGCAGCCAACCACGGGGCCGTTCCCCCGATCCCAAACCTGTTTACCGAGAGCCCTGAACCATGTGCCTGATCCTTTTCGCCTGGGAAGTCCACCCCGATTATCGGCTGATTCTCGCCGCCAACCGCGACGAATTCCATGCCCGGCCGACGGCGCCGGCCGGCTGGTGGCGCACGCCGCCGGGGGTGCTGGCGGGGAGCGATCTCGCCGGTGGCGGCACCTGGTTCGGCGTCGACCGGAGGGGGCGCTGGGCGGCGGTGACCAACTTTCGCGATCCCGTCCAGGTTCATCCGGGGGCTCGGTCACGGGGGCTGCTGGTCCGGGATTACCTGGCCACCGGTACCGCACCGTCCGCCTGGCTGGCGGAAGTGGCCGGCCAGGCGGAGGCGTATCGGGCCTTCAACCTGCTCGCCGGCGACGGCAACGAGGTCGCCTGGTTCGGCAGCCGCGACGGACCGGTCCGGATCCTGGCGCCGGGCATTTACGGCCTCAGCAACGCCCTGCTCGACACCCCCTGGCCGAAGGTGACCGGCGGCAAGGCGGCCCTTGCCGCGCTGCTGGGCAAGAACGCGGTGAGCGCCGAATCCCTCCTGGCCCTCCTCGCCGACCGAACCCCAGCCCCTGCTGCGGAGCTGCCTGCGACCGGGGTCGGTCGGGAACGGGAGCGGCTGCTCTCCTCTCGCTTCATCCGCAGTGCGGACTACGGTACCCGCTGTTCTACCGTGCTGCTGGTCGGGGTGGACGGCCGGGCCGAGTTTTATGAACGGCGCTTCGCCGCGGACGGCAGCTGCCAAGGCGAGGTCCGGGAATCCTTCCAGCTTCTCCGGTGACCCTGGGAAAACGCCCCAAGTCCCCGACACCAGAAGATAATTGCGGCTGGACATCGGCCGGTGCATCCGGTATCTTGTCCCCACCCCGCTCCGTCAGTAGCCGTGCGCCCCGCCTTGACAGGGCCGGAAGCGCGCCTAACCTTAAGCAGATGCCCCCATCCCGGCCCCGGCCGGCAGAAAGGTTACCCGTTTGGCAACCAGCCCGGAAAAGAAAGAGATCCAGGTCCCCGACGAACTTCCCCTGCTCCCGGTCCGGGACGTCGTGATCTTCCCCTACATGATCCTGCCCCTTTTTGTCGGCCGGGAAAAATCGATTGCCGCCGTCGATACCGCCCTGGCCGGAGACCGGCTGATCTTTCTCGCCACCCAGAAGGATCTCGGCGAGGAGGAGCCGGCCCCGGAGGATATCTATGCCACCGGCACGGTGGCGATGATCATGCGCATGCTCAAGCTTCCCGACGGGCGGATCAAGATCCTGACCCAGGGGCTGGCCAAGGGGCGGATCGAGCATTTTACTGCCACCGAGCCGCACTTCTCGGTCCGGATCGAACGCATCATCGAGCCGTCCCAGGCCGAGCTGCCGATCGAAACCGAGGCGCTGATGCGAACCGTCCGCGACCAGCTCGGCCAGCTCGTCAACCTCGGCAAGAGCATCCCTCCGGAAGTGATCCTGGTCGTGGAGAACATCGAGGAACCGGGAAGCCTTGCCGATCTGGTGGCGAGCAACGTCGGTCTCAAGGTGGCCGAGGCCCAGGACCTGATCGAGATCTTCGATCCGCTGGAGCGGCTGCAGCGCATCAAGACCCTGCTCTCCAAGGAGCTGGAGCTGTTGACGGTGCAGAACCGCATTCAGAGCCAGGCCAAGGAGGAGATGGGCAAGAGCCAGCGGGAATACTTCCTGCGCGAGCAGCTGCGGGCGATCCAGGCTGAACTCGGCGAGGCCGACCCGCGTGCCGAGGACGTCGCCGAACTGCGCGGCAAGCTGGAACTGGCCGCGCTGCCGCAGGAGGCGCTGGCCGAGGCCGAGAAGCAGTTGCGGCGGCTGGAGACGATGCATCCCGAGGCGGCCGAGTATGCCCTGATCCGCACCTATCTCGACTGGCTGGTGGAGCTCCCCTGGAGCCATGCCACCCGCGACAACCTCGATTTGAAGAAGGCGCGCCGGGTTCTCGACGAGGACCACTACGACCTGGAGAAGGTCAAGGAGCGGATCCTCGAATTTCTCGCCGTGCGCAAGCTGAAGAAGGATCTTAAGGGCCCGGTGCTCTGCTTCGTCGGTCCCCCGGGAGTCGGCAAGACCAGCCTCGGCAAGTCGATCGCCCGCGCCCTGGGCCGAGAATTCGTGCGCGTCTCCCTGGGCGGGGTGCGCGACGAGGCGGAGATCCGCGGTCACCGCCGCACCTACGTCGGGGCCATGCCCGGCAGGGTGCTGCAGGGGATGAAGCAGGCCGGCACCAACAACCCGGTCTTCATGCTCGACGAGCTCGACAAGATCGGTGCCGACTTCCGCGGCGATCCCTCGGCGGCGCTTTTGGAGCTGCTCGACCCGGAGCAGAACCACGCGTTCTCCGACCACTACATCAACCTTCCCTTCGACCTTTCCCGGGTTCTGTTCGTGGCCACCGCCAATGTCATGGACCCGATCCCCTCGGCCCTCAAGGACCGCCTCGAGGTCATTCGCCTGGCCGGCTACACGGCCGAGGAAAAGATCTCCATCGCTAACCGCTACCTGATCCCCCGCCAGCTTGAGGCCAACGGCCTGAAGAAAGGGGCCGTCCATTTCTCCCGCAACGCCCTGCTCGGGCTGATCACCGGCTATACCGCCGAAGCCGGCCTGCGCAACCTGGAACGGGAGATCGGCAGCATCTGCCGCAAGGTGGCGCGGCGCTTCGCCGAGGGGAAGAAGCAGCCGGTACGGATCAGCGAGAGCGGCCTCGCCCGCTTCCTCGGCCAGCCCCGCTACCTGCCCGAAGAGGAGCGCCGCGAGGACGAGGCGGGAATCGCCACCGGCCTGGCCTGGACCGAGGTCGGCGGTGAGATCCTCTACGTCGAGGTCAACACCATGAAGGGGAAGGGGACCCTGACCCTGACCGGGCACCTCGGCGAGGTGATGAAGGAGAGCGCCCAGGCGGCCCTCTCCTACGCCCGGGCGCACGCCGATGAGCTGGGCATCGACCCGGCGATGTTCGAGGCCCACGACATCCATGTCCACGTCCCGGCCGGAGCCATCCCCAAGGACGGTCCGAGCGCCGGGGTGACCATGGCCACCGCCCTGATCTCGGCCCTCTCCGGGCGGCGGGTGAGCAAGGACGTGGCGATGACCGGGGAAATCACCCTGCGCGGCAAGGTGCTGCCAATCGGCGGCCTCAAGGAGAAGGTGCTGGCGGCGGTGCAGGCCCACATCAGCACCATCATCATTCCCCGGCGCAATCTCAAGGACCTCGAGGATATCCCCCGCCACCTGCGCGGCAAGGTCCGGTTCGTTCCCGCGCAGAGCATGGCGGAGGTGCTCGCCGCGGCGCTGGTCGACCCGGCATGAAGCTGGCCGAGCTGGGCGAGTTCGGTTTCATCGCCCGCATTCGTCAGCAGGCAACGGACGGTGCCGGGGTGGTGCAGGGGATCGGCGACGACTGCGCGGCGCTGGAACTGCCGGCCGGGGAGCTGTTGCTGACCACCAGCGACCTGCTCATCGAGGGCGTGCACTTCCGCCGCGACTGGACCGGCATGGACGATCTCGGCTACAAGAGCGCGGCGGTCAATGTCAGCGATATCGCCGCCATGGGTGGCACCCCGCGCTTTCTCTACCTGGCCCTCGGGATTCCGGCCGAGCTGCCGCTGGCCGAACTGGAGGCGCTGGTCGGCGGCTTCCTCGCCGCCTGCAGCGAGTACGGAACCACCCTCGCCGGCGGTGATACCTGCCGCTCTCCGGGACCGCTTTTCATCTCCGTCACCGCCGAGGGGAGCATCCCCCCGGGCGAGCTGGTGCGCCGCAGCGGGGCGCGCCCCGGGGACGCCATCTACGTGACCGGCAGTCTCGGCGACAGCGCGCTGGCGCTTTACGACCTGGAGCGGGGCCGAACGCCTGACGCCGCGCTGCTGGCGCGGCACCATCGGCCGACGGCCCGCAGCACTGCCGGCCGCCGGCTCGCCGCCGCCGGCCTGGCCACGGCGATGATCGACATCTCCGACGGGCTGCTCGCCGATCTCGGCCACATCCTGGAGAGTGGGGCAGCGGGCGCCGTGGTGGATGCCGCCGCGCTGCCGCTGTCGCCGGCCGCACTTGCTCGGCTGCAGGGGGCACCGGAACTCTTCGAACGGGTCTTGAGCGGGGGCGAGGACTACGAGCTGCTGTTCACCGTCGCCCCTGCCGACGAAGCGCGGCTGGCGGCGCTGGTGAGCGCCTGGCCGCTGCCGGTGACGCGCATCGGCCAGGTGACGCCGCCGGCCGAGGGACTGCGGGTCAGGGATCGGGAGGGCCGGACGCGGGCGCTGGAGCCGGGAGGCTTCAACCACTTTTCCGGAGGCGGCCGTTAGCGTTGCCCGCCTCCGCTTCCGCCGGACTGGCGCGTGTCAGCCAACACCTTGCTAATGGGGCCCTGTTGAGAGATCCCTCGTCCCGGTCGATACCGTTTGTCGGCAGCGAGTTTCCCGCGGCGGAATTCGAGCGTCTGCGGGATCTACTGCTGGCGCGGCGCGGTTTCGACCTGCGCATGTACAAGGACCGCTGCGTCAAGCGCCGCATCGCCGCCCGTGTGCGTGCCTGTGGCTTCTCGACCGCGCTTCCCTACCTCGAGCGGCTGGGACAGGATGAGGCCGAGCTCGACGCTCTGCTGGCGGCGATCACCATCAACGTCTCTCAGTTCTTCCGCAATCCAGCGACCTTCCGCACCCTGGAGAGGGAGGTCCTCCCGGCCCTGGTGGACCGGGCGCGCGCGACGACGAAGCGGCGACTGCGTTTCTGGAGCGTCGGCTGCGCCAGCGGCGAGGAGCCTTACTCCCTGGCGCTGCTGGCGGCGGAACTGGGGGTTTCCGATGTGGAAATCGAAATCCGCGGCAGCGACCTGAGTGCCCCCGCTCTCGCCCAGGCGGCCGCCGGCTATTACGACCCGCAGCGCCTCAGCGAGGTCCCGGAGGCGGTCAGGGCGAAGTATTTCGTCCCCGAAGGGCAGGGTTTCCGGTTGCAGGAGGAGATTCGCCGCCGGGTCCGGTTCGAGCAGCAGGACATCCTGGGGGAGAGTGCCTATCCCCGCGCTTCCTTGATCCTCTGCCGCAACGTATTGATTTACTTCGCCCGGGCCGATCAGGATCGGATCCTGCGGCGTTTCGCCGTGGCCCTGGAACCGGGCGGGTACCTGGTTCTCGGGCAGGCGGAAACCCTGCTCGGTCCGATCCGGCAGCTGTTTGTCGCCGAGTACCCCCAGGAGAGGATCTTTCGCTACAGCGCCGGAGGCTGAGGCCTTGACCGGCGCCTGCCGGCCGTCAGGCCGGCCAGTGAAGCTGTTTTGCAAAGGAGCGGATCGATGCGTATCGACATCAGCTACAAATTCATCATGGGCTTTATCATCGTGGTGGGCTCCATCGTGGTACTCAACCTGGTGGTTCCCCAGCTCGGCATTCCCGAGGCCTGGCAGCAGCTGGTCAGCATCGGCTGCGCGATCCTGGTCGGCCTGCTGCTCGGCTGGGCGTTTTCCAAGGCGTTCACCGCCAATATCCGCCATCTCTCCGCGGCCGCCGAGCGGCTGAGCGAGGGGGATCTTTCCAAGGCCGTCCGCTTGCGCGGCAGCACCTTCCCCGACGAGACCGCGGACCTCGCCGGTTCCTTGAACCGGATGATGGAGAGCCTGCGGGACCTGGTCGGCACGATCCGCAATTCCGCCAACAAGGTCGCCGAGGCGGCCCAGGGCCTCTCCGCCACTTCCCAGGAGATGACCGCCTCCAGCCATGAGGTCTCCCATACCGTCGAACAGATCAGCCGGGGGGCCGAAACCCAGGCGGAGATGGTCGAGCGCTCCTCGCGCCTGATCCGGGAGATGGCGGTTTCCGTCGAACTGGTCGTCGCCGCGGCGAAGAAGGTCGTCCTCGCCGCCAACGACACGGCGCAGACCGCCCAGGGGGGCGGGGAGACCGCCCGGGTGACCACCGAAAAAATGAAAGGGATCCTGGTCGAGGTCGAAGGCAACGGCCGGCAGATCGTCTCCTTCGGCCTCCAGGTGCAGAAGATCGGCAAGATCGTCGAGGTGATCACCGGCATTGCCCAGAAAACCAACCTTCTGGCCCTGAACGCCACCATCGAAGCGGCCCGGGCCGGCGAATACGGACGTGGTTTCGCGGTGGTCGCCGAGGAGATTCGCAAGCTGGCCGATTCCACCAGCGAATCGGCCGGGGAGATCACGGGTCTGATCGAAACGATCCGCGAGCAGGGGCAGCAGGTTCAGGCCTCCATGAAGCAGACTATGGTCGAGATGGACGCCGGCCGCTCCGCCCTCGATTCGACGGTGACCGCCTTTGCCGAGATCATCCAGACCGCCACCAATACCCAGGCCAAGGCGACCAGTATCGCCGAGCTGTCGCAAAAGCAGGCGCAGGGGGCGGGCAAGGTGGTGGAGGCCATCGACGAGATTTCCAGGGTGGTTTCCGACAATGCCGCGGCGACTCAGGAAGTTTCGGCATCGACCCAGCAGCAGACCGCCTCGATGGAAGAGATGGCCCACTCCGCCCAGGGACTTTCCGCCCTTGCCGACCAGCTGCTGGAGGCGGTGCGGCGTTTCCAGCTCGGCAATGAGCGGAGCTGAAGAGACATGGATCTGGTTCTGACCTTTCGTCTCGGAGAGGAAGTCTACGGGCTCGAAATCGCCCAGGTCCAGGAGATCGTCGAAGCTACCGGCTTCGACTACATCCCCCTGGCACCGGCCGGATTTCTGGGGGCGATCAATTTCCACGGCGCGATCCTACCGGTCCTCGATCTGACGGGCTACCTCGGGCTGGCCGGGACCCAGCGGGACCAGCGGGTCATCGTGCTGCCGCCGTCCACCTGTGCTCTCGGCCTGGGGGTGACGCTGATCGGGCGCATTCTCCCCCTGGAACGGGACAGGCTGCTGCCGTTTCGCCAGGAACGGGAGACGGATGCCTTTATCCGGGAAGTGTTCAATCATAATGGCGACATGATCAACATGCTCGACCTGCCCCGGGTGCTGGCGAGCCTGGAAAAGCAATGAAAGAGGGACAGGAGGAGACGGATCGATGGGATTGAGGGTACTGATCGTCGACGATGCCTTGTTCATGCGCAACATGCTCAAGGATATCTTCATGCGTGCCGGCCACGAGGTGATCGGTGAGGCTGCCAATGGGGTCGAGGCGGTGGAGCGCTATCGCGAACTGCGACCCGACCTGGTGACCATGGATATCGTCATGCCCCTCAAGAGCGGCATCGAGGCGTTGCAGGAGATCACCGCCGAGGATCCCGCGGCCTGCGTCATCATGTGCAGTGCCCTGGGCCAGGACGCCCTGGTGATCGAGGCGGTCCAGTCCGGAGCCCGGGACTTCATCGTCAAGCCGTTCAAGGAAGAACGGGTGCTCGATGTCGTGCGGCACATCGCCGGCGGCGGATGAAGGGCCATTTTGAATGATGAATTTTGGATTTTGAATTTCAATCCAGAATTGATGCGGTCGCAAAATCCAAAAATGACCACAGAGCGCGCAGAGCTCACAGAGGTAAGGACTTAAAATCAATAAAATTTTTTCTGTGTTCTCGGTGTTCTGGTGGTGAAAAGGCCTTTTTTCGAGGTCATCAATTTTGGATTTTGAATTTCAATCCAGAATTCGCAATTCAAAATTCAAAATTGATTTCCAGGTTATCCCATGGACATGTCCAAATACCGCGGGATGTTCCTCAGTGAAACCGGGGAACATCTCAAGAGCATGAGTCGGCTGCTGCTCCAGCTCGAGAAGACGCCGGGGGACCGGGAGAGTATCGCCTCCCTGTTCCGCGAGGCCCATTCGATCAAGGGGATGGCGGCGTCCATGGGTTATAACACCACCGCCAGTCTGGCCCACCACCTCGAAGATCTGATGGATTCCTTCCGCAAGGGGGGGAGTGTCACCCCGGAAGCGGTCGACCGCATGCTCGCCGGCATCGATCTGCTCGAAGGGCTGGTGGCGGACATCACCGCCGAACGTCCCGAACGCAGCATCGCGGAGTTTCTTCACAAGGGGCCGGATGCCGCGGCGGAAATTGCTCCGCTCGAACTCCCGGCGGAGGTCGAGCCGGGCGCCGCTGCCACCGCCGACGGTGGTGACGGCGAGGTGCTGCACGTCGTGGTGACCCTGGATGCCGGCGCAGTGGCCCCGGCGGCCCGGGCAATGCTCCTGCTGCGGGAGCTGGCGCAGTGCGGTGCGGTGCGCTCGAGCACGCCGAGTCCCGCCGAGCTCCAACGGGGCGGGGCGATTCGCCAGCTCGCGGTCTGGCTCGTGCCGGATATGGCTGCCACCGAGATCGCGACCCGACTGCGGGCCATGCCCGACGTCGCCGAGGTCGAGTTCGGCGCCGATCGCCGCCAGGAGCCGTCTCACCATCGCGACGAGGGGCAACGCACGGTGCGGGTGCGCACCGAGCTGCTCGACCGCTTCATCAATCTCACCGGCGAGCTGATCACCAACCGCTACATGCTCCAGGGCGCCGCCCGCAGCGGGCAGTGGGAGGAGGTGAAGGGGGGGCTGAACCAGCTGACCCGCCTGCTCACCGATCTCCATCACCATGTCCTGCAGGTGCGGATGATGCCGGTGGAGAGTATCACCGGCCGGCTGCCGCGGGTGGTCCGTGACCTGGCCCGCAAGAGCGACAAGGAGGTCGAACTACACCTCGAAGGGGGCGAGGTGGAACTCGACCGGGCCATTCTCGAGGAGCTCGCCGACCCGCTGGTGCACATGGTGCGCAACGCCGTCGACCACGGCATCGAGCGCCGGGGCACGGTGACGGTGCAGGCCTGGCGCGAGAAGGACCTGGTGCTGATCGAGGTCGCCGACGACGGCCGGGGGATGGACCCCGCTCTGATCCGCCGCAAGCTCCTGGAAAAGGAGCTGCTCACCCCGGCTCAGGTCAAGTCCCTGCGCGACCGGGATGTCCTGCAGTGGGTCTGCCATCCGGGATTCTCCACCGCCGCGGTGGTGACCGAGACGTCCGGGCGGGGGGTCGGCATGGACGTCGTCAAGTCGGCGGTGGAGAACCTGGGCGGCATTCTCGACATCCAGTCCCGACCGGGTGCCGGGACCCGCTTCCTGCTCCAGCTCCCCCTCTCGGTGGCGATCATCCAGGTGCTGCTGGTCGAATGCGGGGGGAAGACCCTGGCCATTCCCATCACCCGGGTGGTGCGGACCATGGAAGTCGGGGTCGCGGAGATCCGCTCCTCGGGGCGTCAGCTGGTGATCCGCCTGGAGGAGGATGTGGTGCCGCTGCTGTCGTTGCGCAAGGCCCTCGGTTTTCCCTCTGTTCCGCAGGTTGCCGGCGTCCAGGTTGTACTCACCGAACTGCACGGACGGCGAGTCGGGCTGGTCGTCGATCGGCTGACCGGGCAGCGGGAGGTCTTTGTCAAGGCCCTCGAGTTCCCGCTCAACCAGATCGCCGGCCTCTCCGGGGCGGCCGTCCTCGGCGATGGCCACATCGTCTTTCTCATCGATCCCCAGACCCTGATAGAAACCCGTGCCGGTGCCGGTCCCCGCCAGCGCCAAGGAGAGGCCAGATGAGCTTTCCGTCACTGAGCGAAGACCAACTCGACGCCCTCAGGGAAATCAGCAACATCGGCATGGGCCATGCGGCGACGGCGCTTTCCCAGCTGATCGGCGAGACCATCTATCTGCGGGTGCCGCGGGTGACGGTGACCGATATCGCCCAGGTTCCCGAACTCCTCGGCGGCGCCGAGCGGGTCGTGGCCGGCATCACCCTGCAGGTGCTCGGCGACGCCCGCGGCAATATCCTGCTGATCTTCCCCCGTGACAGCGCCCAGCGTCTGCTGGCGCGGCTGCTCGGTAGCGAGGAGGAGGGGCTGCTGTTCAACGAGCTGGGGTCCTCGACGATGAAGGAAGTCGGCAATATTCTCGCCTCGGCCTATCTCAACGCCATGGGCAGCCTGCTGCACCTGACCCTGATCCCTTCGGTGCCGCTTTTGGCCTGCGACATGGCCGGGGCGGTGGTCGACTACGTGCTGATCGAACTTTCCGCCGCCGGCGACCTGGCGCTGATGGTGGAGACCGAGTTTCACGGTGTCGATCCCGGCGAGGAACTGATCAAGGGACATTTCTTTCTGCTTCCCGATGCGCGTTCCCTTGAGCTGATCCTCGACGTGGTCGGAGGACGGCGATGAGTGATCGGCTCAGCGTCGGCATTGCCGAAATCCGCATCGCCGAGCCGCCGGCACGGCTGGTGACCTACGGTCTCGGCTCCTGCGTGGCGATTACCCTGTTCGATGCCGAGCGCTGCCTCGGCGGCCTGGCCCACACCCTCCTCCCTTCGGCGCACCGCGCCGGTGACGTGCACCGCCCGGCCAAGTTCGTCGATGCCGCCATCGAAGCCATGGCGGCGGAACTGGTGGCCCGGGGCGCTGCCCGCCAGCGGCTGGCCGCGAAGATCTTCGGCGGCGCCAACATGTTCGAGCCGCTCCTCGGGGCCGCCGACAATGCCGTCGGCGCGCGCAACATCCGCAGCGCCCGCGAGACCCTGGTCGCCCTGGCGATCCCCCTGCTGGCGGAGGATGTCGGCGGCAATTTCGGCCGCACCGTCGAGTTCGACCTCGCCAGCGGCCGGGTGCGGGTTCGCGCCGTCCGCGGCCGCGAAGGGGAAATGCTCTTCTGACCCCCCACGCCCATCCAAGGAGATTCACCATGAAGCGTCCTGCCCTTGTTGCCCTGCTTTTGCTCGCCTGGCTGCTGCCGACGGGCACCGCGGCAGCGGCCGATCCGGGCGCCGTGGTCCGCACCCTGGAGAGCCCCTTCCGGGTCGGTGCGCCGCAGGCGAGCGCGATTCACGACTTCGAGGCCGACTTTTCCCAGGAGTCGAAGATCGCTTCCCTCGACCGCACCCAGCAGGGACGGGGCCGGATGGCCATCCGCTTCGTCCGCAGCGACTCGGGCCATCCGCCGCTGACCCAGTTCCGCTGGGACTACAGCGAGCCGAACCACCAGGTCATCGTCTCCGACGGCAGGACCATGTGGGTCTATCAGCCGGAGAATCGCCAGGTCATCGTCTCGGACATCACGACCGCCAACCGCAGCGAGGGCAGTAATCCGCTGACCTTTCTCACCGGCCTGGGCAACCTCGGGAGGGATTTCAACATCGCCCTGGCCGACCCGGAGCGCGACGCGCAAGGGAACTGGGTGCTGGAGCTGACGCCGCGCCACCCCTCGCCGCTCATCGCGCGGCTGCTGCTCGTCGTCGACCGGCGCGCCGTCGCCGCCTTCTCCCGCACCGGCAACACCGACGGCTATCTGCCGCTCCATGCCAGCCAGGTCTTCGATGGGGGCGGCAACAGCACGCTGATCGAATTCAGCAATATCCGTCTCAACCGGGGGCTCGGCGACCAGGATTTTCACTTCGCCATTCCTCCCGGCGTCGAGGTGGTCCGCCCCGGCGACCAGAAGCTGGACTTCTGAAACGCGGCGACCGCCGGAAAAACACCCGCGCTCCGGAGGGGCTTCCCTTCCGGGGCGCGTTCGTGCTATAAGTCATCGATTCGGCGGTGCTATCGGCCCGCCGGAAGTTTCCCGGAGAAGGAGGAGAACGATGCCGAGCTTTGACATCGTGTCCAAGGTGGACATGCAGGAAGTGGATAACGCGGTCAACCAGGCGCTCAAGGAGATCGCCCAGCGCTACGATTTCAAGGGGACCCACAACGAACTGAGCCTGGAGAAGGAGGCGATCCAGATCCTGGCGGCCGACGATTACAAGCTGCAGGCGATCGTCGACATCCTCAAGGGGAAGCTGGTGCGTCGCAACGTCTCCCCCAAGTGTCTCGACTTCGGCAAGAAAGAGCCCGCCTCCGGCGGCGCCGTCCGCCAGCGGATCGGCATCGTCCAGGGGATCGACAAGGAGAAGGCCAAGGAGATCATCCGGCGCATCAAGGAGACCAAGCTCAAGGTCCAGCCGCAGATCATGGACGATCAGGTGCGGGTCACCGCCAAGCAGATCGACGACCTGCAGGAGGTCATCCAGGTTCTCAAGGGGCAGGAGTTGGAGATCGAACTGCAGTTCGTCAATATGAGAAGCTAGAAAGGCAATTTTGAATTTTGAATTCTGAATGTTGAATTCAATTCAAAATTCGAAATTCAGAATTCATAATTCATAATTCATAATTTCCCCCTATTCAAGGCCACCATGAAACAAAAAGTAAGCCTGGTCAGCCTCGGCTGCCCGAAGAACCTGGTCGATGCCGAGGTGATGCTCGGCCACCTTCCCGCCGACCGCTACGAGATCGTCACCGACGAGGCCCAGGCCGACGTCATCGTCGTCAACACCTGTGCCTTCATCGGCGACGCCAAGGAGGAGTCGGTGGAGACGATCCTCGAGGTTGCCGACCACAAGAAGAACGGCCGCTGCAAGCTGCTGGTCGTCTCCGGCTGCCTGCCGCAGCGCTACCGCGACGAACTCGCCCTGGAGCTGCCCGAGGTCGACCTCTTCATCGGCACCGGCGACGCCCCGCGCATCGTCGAGCTGCTCGAGTCGACCCGCCCCGGCAGCGGACGCCGGGAGATCGGCCTGCCCGAGTACCTCTACGACCACACCACACCGCGGGTCAAATCCTCCCCCTTCTACTCGACCTACGTGAAGATCGCCGAGGGGTGCCACAACTTCTGCTCCTACTGCGTCATCCCCCAGCTGCGCGGCCCCCTGCGTTCGCGCAGCATCGCGTCGGTGGTCGCCGAGGTCGAACGGCTGGTCGCCGAGGGGGTGAAAGAGGTCAACCTCATCGCCCAGGACGTCACCGCCTACGGCCAGGACCGCCATGACGGCGCCCGCCTCGAAGAGCTGCTTCGGCAGCTGGTGAAGGTCGAGGGGTTGCAGTGGCTGCGCCTCCTCTACGCCTATCCCGACGGCATCAGCGACGAGCTTCTCGATCTGATGGCCGGCGAGACGAAGATCTGCAACTATCTCGATATTCCCCTGCAGCACGTCGACGATACGATCCTGGCGCTGATGAACCGCCGCGTCGACGAGGAGGGGATTCGCCGCCTGCTGCAGCGCATCCGCGAGCGGCTGCCCGACGCCACCCTGCGCACCTCCTTCATCGTCGGCTTCCCGGGCGAGAGCGAGGCGCAGTTCGCCCGCCTCCTGGCCTTCGTGGAAGAGGGGCATTTCGAGCGGGTCGGGGTTTTCCGCTACTCCCGCGAGGAGGGGACCGGCGCCGCCAAGCTTCCCGGCCAGGTCCTGGAACGGACCAAGAAGGCCCGCTACCAGAAGCTGATGAAGGCCCAGAGCCGGGTCTCCTTCCGCAAGAACCGGGCTCTGGTCGGCCGCATCGAGCCGGTGCTGGTCGAGGGCTTCAGCGAGGAGACCGAGCTGCTCCTGCGCGGCCGCAGCGTCCGCCAGGCCCCCGACGTCGACGGCCAGGTCTACATCACCGCCGGCCAGGCCGAGATCGGCGCCATCGTGCCGCTTCGGGTGACCGACTCCTCCGAGTACGACCTGATCGGCGAGATCGTCGGTGCCGAGAACTGACTCTCCTCCCCCGCACGAGCAATCTCCCGAGGTTCCCGTGATACGCTTCCCCCGCTTCCTCCATCTGCTGGCGCTGCTGCCCGTGCTCCTGATCCTCGGGGGCTGCCCGGGGCGCTCCGAGGCCCCGGCCGCGGTGCACCGCAGCCGGATCCTGATGGGAACGGTGATCGAAATCACCGCCTACGGTCCAGAGCAGAAACCGCTGGAGCGGGCGGTGGGCCAGGCCTTTGCGGAGATGGCCCGGATCGAAAACCTGATGACCCCGCACCAGCCGCAGAGCGACGTGGCGCACCTCTCCGCGGCGGACGGGCCGCTGCAGGTGAGTCCCGAAACCGCCGCGGTCATCGCCGCCGGGCTCAAGGTCGGCGCGGCCAGCGACGGGGCCTTCGACATGGGGCTGGGGCGGCTCAAGGACCTCTGGGACATCGAGGGGGAGCACCCGCGCATTCCCGGCGCCGAGGAGTTGCGTGCGGCGCTGGTGGGAACGGGGGCCGGGGACCTGCGGCTGGCGGGGCGGACGGTGACCAAGCGCGACCCGCGCCTGCTGGTCGACCTCGGCGGCATCGCCAAGGGCTACGCCGTCGACCGCGCCATCGCGGTTTTGCAGGCGGCCGGGGTGAAGCACGCCGCGGTCAACGCCGGCGGCGATATCCGCCTGCTCGGCGGCCGCGGCGACCGTCCCTGGAAAATCGGCATCCAGCACCCGCGCCGGAAGGATGCGATCCTCGCCACCCTGGAGCTGGCGAACACCGCGGTGGTCACCTCCGGCGACTACGAACGCTTCTTCGAGCGGGACGGGGTGCGCTATCACCACCTCTTCGATCCCAAAACCGGCCAGCCGGCCCGCCTCTGCCGGTCGGTGACCATCGTCGCTCCCGAGGCGATGCTCGCCGATGCCCTGGCGACCGCGGTCTTCGTCCTCGGCCCCGTGGCCGGGCCGGAGCTGCTGCAGCGCTTTCCCGGCTGCGAGGGGCTGATTGTCGCCGCCGACGGCAGCACCGTCACCACTCCGGGGCTGGCCGGCAAGGTGACATGGCGCTGAAGGGGGCGTGGCGCCGCACCCGCCCCCTCGACCGGCTGCTGGTGGCCCTGCTGCTGATTCTCTGCGGCGTCCTGCTGGTCTGGCTGCGCCCCGGCCCGCCGGGAAGCCGGGTGGTCGTCGAACGGGAGGGGACGGTGATCTTCACCGCCCCCCTGGACGTAGAGCGGACAGTGGAGCTGGCCGGGCGCCTCGGCCCGACCCGCCTGGCCATCCGCCAGGGCAGCGTCTGCATCCTCGATTCCCCGTGCCCGCGCAAGATCTGCATCGGCATGGGCAGCATCACGCGCACCGGCGAGCTGCTCGCCTGCGTCCCCAACGGCCTGCTGGTGCGCATCGACGGCGGTCCCGGCGTCCAACCTTCGGAACCTGCCTATGATCTCCTCAGCCGTTGATCCGCGCGAACTCGACCGCCAGCGCCGCCGGGTCTTCCTTGCCCTGTTCGCGGCCCTGGCGGTCGCCCTGCACACGGTCGAGGCCCTGCTCCCCTCGCCGGCCCCCTGGTTCCGCCTCGGCTTCGCCAACATCCTGACCCTGGTCACCCTTTTCCTTTTCGGTGGCCGCGCCGCCTGGGCAGTGGCCCTGACCCGCATCGGGGTCGGCTCGCTGCTCCTCGGCAACCTCTTCGCCCCGGGTTTCTTCCTCTCCCTCTCCGGCGGCGTGGCGGCCACCGCCCTGATGACCGGGGCCAAGGCGGTGGCCGGTCGCCACATCGGCCCGGTCGGGGTCAGCGCCCTGGGCGCCGCCGGTCACGCCAGCGGCCAGCTGCTGGTCGCCTGGCTGCTGCTGGTGCGCACCCCCGCCCTGTGGGGCCTCTACCCCTACTTCCTGCTCTTTTCCCTGGGCGCTGGCATCGCCAACGGCATTGCCGCCGACCTCCTGCTCGACGCCCTGCGCGATCACCCGGCCTTCGCCGGGCGGCTGGAGAGGGAAGGGCGCTGAGGGCAGGGACCCCGGCATAGTTCTGAAGGACAGGGGGGGAAGCGCAGGCGGAGCATGAGGCGGGGCAGGGTGCGTCGTCCCGGACGCTGGTCCGGGGGAGGGGCATCTGCTATACTCGGCGGCAGCCGGGAGGAGGGCGGTGGTTCAGGCGCCGGCCAGCTCCGCCACCTCCGCGGCGGCGAAGTGGTAGGGTTCCTTGCAGAATTCGCAGGTCACCGTGACCCCCTCTGCCTCGGCCGCCAGCTCCTGCAACTCGGCCCGGTCGAGGCTGCCGAGCATGGCCCGGACCTGGGCGCGCGTGCAGGTGCAGCGGTAGGCCAGCTCGGTGTGCGCCTGCACCTGGTAGGGGATGTCGGCGAAGAGTTCGGCGAGGATCTGTTCCGGGGCCTGGCCCCGGCCGAGCAGAGTGCTGACCGGCGGCAGGGCCAGGATCCGCTTCTCGAGGGTCGGCAGCAGGGCCTCGTCGCAGTCGGGCAGCGCCTGGATCAGAAAGCCACCCGCCGCCGCCACCTCGGCGCGGGAGCCGAGGACGACGCCGAGGGCGACCGACGAGGGAACCTGCTCGGAGTTGGTCAGGTACCAGGCGAGATCCTCGGCGACCTCGCTGGAAACCAGCTGCACCATGCCGCGGTACGGTTCGCGCAGGCCGAGGTCCTTGACCACCTGCAGGAAGCCGGCACGGCCGATGGCGCCGGCGACGTCGTAGCGGCCGGCCTTGGGCGGCAGCCCGGCCAGCGGCTGCTTGAGCGTGGCGCGCAGCCTGCCGTAGGCGTCGGTCTCGGCGGAGAGCTGGCGCAGTGGACCGTTCCCCTCGATGATCAGGGCGAGACGCTGCGCCCCCTTGAGCAGGCTGCCGAGCAGCGCCGCGGCAGTGACCACCCGGCCGATGGCCACGGTGGCGGTCGGGTCGGTCTGCTGGCGGTGACGGGTCTCCTCGGCGACGGCGGTGGTCAAAGCCGCGGTGGCCCGCAGTGAGCCGTCTTCGGTCAGAATGCGTACCAGGTGATCGTTCATCGGGGCTCCTTGCCGGAGGTTGCGGCCAATGGGGGGAGACTTCCGGCGCCAAGCTAGCCGAAAGGCGGTGCCCTTGGCAAGCCAAACTTTACCAGGAGGAAGCGATGAAAGTCATACTGCCCGTTGCCGGCAAAGGGACCCGGCTGCGTCCCCACACCCACACCAAGGCCAAATCCCTGGTGCAGGTCGCCGGCAAGACCGTCCTCGAGCACATTGTCGACCGTCTCAAACCGCTGCCGGTGGACGAATACATCTTCATCACCGATGAAAACGGCGGCCAGATCGAAGAGTTCATGCAGCGCACCTTCCCGGAGCTCTCCTGCAGCTACATCGTGCAGAAGGAGCGGCTCGGCCCGGCCCACGCCGTCGCCCTGGCGGCGCCGCGCATCGTTCCTGGGGAGGATGTCCTGGTGGTTTTCAACGATACCATCTTTGTCGCCGACCTGGGGCGGATTCCCGAGCTCTGTGCCGGCTGCGACGGGCTGATCTACTCCAAGGAGGTGGAGGACTACCAGCGCTTCGGCGTCAACGTCGTCGCGGACGGCTACATCGTCGACATGGTCGAGAAGCCCGACACCCCGGTTTCGAAACTGGCCCAAGTGGGACTCTACTACCTCAAGGACGGCGTCGGCTTCATGGCCTATCTGGAAGAGACCCTCCGCGCCGGCGAGACGGTCAAGGGGGAATACTACCTGCCGGCGGTCTTCATGCGCATGATCCGCGACGGCCGCAAATTCCGCGCCCCGGAGATCGACGCCTGGCTCGACTGCGGCAAGCCCGAGACGCTGCTGGAGACCAACCGCTACCTGCTCAAGGGGCGCCACCACAGCCACGGCGAGGTTGTCGACTCGGTCCTCATCGAGCCGGTCCATATCGGCGAGGGGGCGAAGGTGCGCAACAGCATCATCGGCCCCTACGTTTCGGTGGCGGCCGGCAGCGTGGTCGAAAACAGCATCATCCGCGATTCGATCATCAACGCCGGCAGCAAGGTCCGCTCCCTGGTCCTGGAGGGGAGCATCCTCGGCAACGCGGTGACCCTGATCGGCACGCCGGGGAAGATGAACATCGGCGACCACTCGCTGATCGAGATGGAGGGGTAAGGGCGGAAGCGAGGGGAACGTTTCAAGCTACCAGTGGGAAGTCAACCCGGCTATTCAGCCGACCCGGAAGCAGGTCCTGCCGTTTCAATTCCAACGGACGAGACCCCCTCCGGGCGAATGGCAGATCGATCCCGGGATGGAATCTTGAGAAGTAACAATAAGGCGGCCGTTTGGCCGCCTTTGCCGTTCGGGATGGTGTCGTGCGAGCCCCGTGAGGTGATGGCGGGACATTCCCGCTACATCGCGAGGCTCGCAAAGGCGTTGCGGATCTTGACCTTCGAGCCTTTCGAACCGGCCCCTTCCGTGGCGAAGTCCGCGATCTCGTCGGGGGAGAAGACGACCTTGACGGTGTGCTCTGCCGTCGTCACCTTCAGCCACCACTCGTCCCCGCCCAGCTTTTCCCATTCGACCCGGTCCGGGCGCAGCCCGTGCTGGGCGGCGTAGCGCAGGGCGACCTCCTGCAGCAGCGCCTGCCCCCTGCGGTGTTGTTCGTCCGTTTCGGTCATTGCCTGTCAATTCCTTTCGCCAAGAATCAAGCTGCCAACGGGCAGGGTTTCAATGTTGCATATCTGGGGTTGCTGCCAGGTGGATTTGTAATGCCCGCCAGGGGTAGGCCTCCAAGTTGCCACGTTAATAACCATCGGGCACCCGCTGATTTCCCGGGCCGCCCTCGGGATCAAAAAACGAGACTGCATCACCCGGGACCGGCCCGCTATGGTCGTTCAGCCCTCGAGAAAATCAGCGATTACCGCGCCAAGCTCCGGTTTGGTGACGGCACTCATGTGGTTGCCGGGCACCATGGCGTAGCGGCCATCCGGCAGGACGGCGGCTAACTCCTCGGCAGAGCCGTGATCGTCGTCCTCGGCGCCTATCACCACCAGCGTCGGCACCCTGATCCGCGCGAGGGCCTCGCGCGGCGTGTCAACGAAGGTGTCGAGAATAGGGAGCAGCGCCAGCGGGTCACCGCCGACGGTCTTTAAAAAGGCCGCCGCCAGCCATTCCGGCGAGCCGTGTTCGAAACTACCGGGGTTGGTAAGGACGCGGCGGAAAAAGGCTGTGCGGCCCCCGGTGCGGACGATCCCTTCCAATCCCATCCCGCCCACGATCGCCCGCCCCGGCGCCGCGCCGCGCACCAGCATGCGCACCGTCGTCAATCCCCCCAGCGAGTAGCCGCCGAGATCATACTCGGAAAGCCCGAGCTGCTCGATCAGCGCGAGGCCGTCGTCGACGAGGACGTCAGGCGGATAGGCGGCGGGGTCGTGCGGCCTGGCGCTGTCGCCGTGGCCGCGCAGATCGGGCAGGATGACGCGAAAGCCGCGCGCCGCGAGCTTCCCGGCATGGCCGTAGCGCACCCAGTTGAGCGTCGCGGTCGAGAAGTAGCCGTGGAGGAGCACCAGCGGCCGCCCGGTCCCCAGCTCGCGATAGGCGAGCCGAGCGCCGTCGCGGCCCTGGAAATGCCGGACCGGGAGGTTCGTCGGGGCGGCGGTCCGGCCAGCGCTGGCCGGGCTTTGCTGATCCTGGCGTGTCGGCAAGGTGGTTCTCCGGACGAAGGGAGGTCGGCTGCGACTCCGTCGCTGGTTGCACGGCGATATTCTAAGGCGCCGGCTCGCTAAATGGCAAGGCCTCCTGAGGAGCTTCCGGCACCGAAACCGGTGGATTTTCACCCGGAAACCCCGGACCTGTAATGAGAGCGTCAACAGCCACCAGGAATCGGTACCGGCGTTCGTTGCCAGCGAAAAGGGGATCCGTCATGACAAAGGTTCTGGACTGCGCCAAGGTAGACCCGGCGAGCGGCTGCCCGTTGGTCGCCCGGGGCGAGACGGTAGACGAACTCCTCCGGAAAGCGGGTGAGCACACCAAGGAACACGGCAGCCGCGAGGGTGCGCCGGAGATGATGGAACAGATCCGGGCGAATATCCACGAGGGATAGCGCTCACGCTGACTGGTCGGTTCGGCCTGCCGGCAACTGCGGATCCAAAGACCATTGGAAAAGCGGCGGTCTTATCTATATCATAAAGCGGTCGCCGGCCGCGTCCGGCTCCGCGTCCGAACTCCTTCCTGCCCAAGGGGGCCACTTGCCCACACGTTTTCCCAAGCCGCAGCGCGCCCACCTTTCCGCCGCCCTACTCGGCGCCCTGGTCTTTGTGGCGACCCTCGCCCTGACTGTGTTCTGGAGCCTCGGCGCCGCGGTCACCAGCCTGGAGCGTGCCAGCATCCACAAGCTCGACCTCTACCAGCAGATCCTCTCCAGCGAAGTCAAGCGCCACCAATTCCTCCCCTTCGCCCTGGCCCGCAACCAGCAGATCCTGGAACTGATCGGCCACCAGGACGACCCGCGGCGGGTGGCGGAGGTCAACCGCTACCTGGAGGAAGTTAGCCGCAAGACCGGGGCGGCGGCGGTCTATGTCATGAACGTCGCGGGGCTGACCCTGGCCTCCAGCAACTGGGACACCGCGCAGAGCTACATCGACCACAACTACGGCTTCCGCCCCTACTTCCGCGCCGCTGTTACAGGGCGGTCCGGTCACTACTTCGCCGTCGGCATCACCACCTCCCAGCCCGGCCTTTTTCTCTCCTACCCCATTGAGCGGGGTGGCCGGGTCATGGGCGTGGTGGCCCTCAAGCTCAGCCTCGACCCC
>Ga0210142_1000036_pt1 | contig 32580 bp, 31 predicted proteins | sample Goodyear_PhragC__FD_184869 | JGI IMG/M metagenome (GOLD analysis project Ga0210142, IMG submission 184869) | Wetland microbial communities from San Francisco Bay, California, USA, that impact long-term carbon sequestration - Goodyear_PhragC_D2... | ecosystem: Environmental > Aquatic > Marine >...
CGGGCACGCGCCCCGGGTTGAGGCGCTCGCAGAGCGCGACGAGCTCGTCCGGCGTCGCGTCGGGACCGACCTTCGCCCCCACCGGGTTCCCGACTCCGGCGAGGAACGCGACGTGCGCGCCGTCGGGTTGGCGCGTCCGCTCCCCCACCCAGAGGAAGTGGGCCGAGCACGCGTACCAGTCCCCCGTCGTCGAGTCACGCCGGACGAGTGGCTCCTCGTAGTCGAGCAGCAGCGCCTCGTGGCTCGTCCAGACGTCGACCTCGTGGATCGAGTGCTCGTCGCCGAGGTCGATCCCGATCGCCTGCATGAAGCGCAGCGCACGTCCGATCTCGTTCGCGATCACCTCGTAGCGCCGGCCCTCCAGCGAGCTCGAGACGAACTCCTGGTTCCACGTGTGCACCTGCGTCAGGTCGGCGAACCCACCCTTCGTGAACGCGCGCAGGAGGTTGAGCGTCGAGACGGCCTGGTAGTACGCCTGCACCATCCGCTCGGGGTCGGGGGTGCGCGCCGCGATGCTCGGCTCGTCGGAGTGGATCGCGTGGCCCCGGAACGACGGCAACTCGACCCCGTCGACGCGCTCCGTGGGCGTCGTGCGGGGCTTGGTGAACTGTCCCGCGAGCCGCCCGACCTTCACGACGGGGAGCGTCGCCCCGTATGTGAGGACGGCCGACATCTGCAGGATCACCTTGAGTCGCTCGCGGATCGCGACCGCCGAGACGTCGCGGAACGACTCGGCGCAGTCACCGGCCTGCAGGAGGAACGCGCGACCCTCGACCGCCTCGCCGAGGGCCCGCAGGAGCGCCCGCGCCTCGCCGGCGAAGACGAGCGGCGGGAGCTGCCCGAGCCGCTCACGAACGGCGGAGACCGCCGCAGGGTCGGGCCAGTCGGGCTGCTGGAGGGCAGGCAGCGAGCGCCACGACGACGGCGTCCAGGGCTCGATCACGGCCATCGGGCGAGTGTATCCAGCGGGTTTCTGGCGCATCGCGCCAGAAAACGCTAGAACCTGCAGCATGCCCGGTATCGATCGCCACACAGTCTTCTGGCGGGCGATGACGCCCCTGTCAACCGGCGGCCGCGAGGGCACCTAGCAGTCCTGTCGGTCGCCGAAGGCGAGCGAAAGGACTGCTGTGAGGATCTTCTCGGGCATCCAGCCCACCGGCGACAAGCATCTCGGCAACTACATCGGCGGCTTCCGGCAGTACGCGCGCACCCAGGAGCTCGGCGAGGCGTACTTCTGCATCGTCGACCTCCACTCGATCACGGTCGAGTACGACCCGACCGACCTCCACGACCGCACCCTCGACCTGTTCGCCATGCTCGTCGCGACGGGCCTCGACCCCGAGCGCTCGACGGTCTTCGCCCAGAGCCACGTCACCGCCCACGCGGAGGCGAGTTGGCTGCTGTCCGCGGTCACGAGCTACGGGCAGCTCGGGCGGATGACGCAGTTCAAGGACAAGGCGGATCAGCGCGAGTTCGTCTCCTCCGGGCTGTTCACCTACCCGGTGCTGATGGCCGGCGACATCCTCCTGTACCAGACCGACCGCGTGCCGATCGGCGACGACCAGCGGCAGCACCTGGAGCTCGCGCGTGACGTCGCGCAACGCTTCAACGCCCGCTTCGGCGAGACCTTCGTGGTCCCCGAGGGCATCTACCCGGAGGTCGGCGCGCGGATCATGGATCTGCAGGAGCCGACGAGGAAGATGTCCACGACAGGAGGCACCGAGCAGGGCACGGTAAAGCTCCTCGACGAGCCCGACGTGATCCGGAAGAAGTTCCGTTCGGCCGTGACGGATTCGGGCCGCGAGATCCGGCGGGGCGACGACAAGCCCGGCGTCACGAACCTCGTCGACATCCTCTCGGTCGCCACGGAGCGCGCACCGGAGGACGTCGAGCGCGCCTACGACGGCTCCGGGTACGGCGACCTGAAGCGTGACGTCGGCGACGCCGTCGTCGCGCTGCTCGGACCGGTCCGGGAGCGATACCTGGAGCTCCGGGGGGACGAGCCCGAGCTGCTGCGCCTCCTCGCGGCGGGAGCGGCGAAGGCGCGCGAGGCCGCGGCGCCGACGCTCGCGGCCATGTACGAGCGCATGGGCTTCGTGAGGATCCCGTGATCAGGGTCTACGCGGTCGCGGCAGGCGTCTTCGCCGTCGCGATCGCCGGGGGCGTCCTCCACTACGCGGGCGCCTCGCCGACCGTGACGTTCGTCGTCTGCGGGGCGGCCCTCGGGGGGGTCGCCTGGACGATCGGCATCGCGACCGAGTCCGTCGGCGCGAGGTTCGGCCCGGCCGTGACCGGCGCGCTCCAGTCGACGCTCGGCAACCTGCCCGAGCTGTTCATCGTGCTCTTCGCGCTGTCTGCCGGCGAGGTGGTCGTCGCACAGTTCTCGATCCTCGGCTCGCTGTTCGCGAACGCGCTGCTCGTCCTGGGGCTCGCGATCGCGGCCGGCTCGACCCGCAACCGGGACGGGACGATGTCGTTCGGCGCCCGCCTCCCGAACGACACGGCCACCCTGCTCCTGCTCGCGGTGTTCCTGATCGCGATCCTCGGCCTCTCCGACCAGGTCGGCGACCGTGCCAGCCGGCACCAGGTGGAGATCTCGGTGGTGGGGGCGGTCTGCCTGCTCGTCGTCTACGCGGCGTGGCTCGTCGGCTACCTCCGCTCCGAGCGGACGGCGGAGCCGGCACTCTCCGAGCCGACGCACGCCGTGCTGCCGTTCGGCGCCGCCCTGACCCTGCTTGCGCTGTCGGGCGTGGCGGCCGCGCTCGTCTCGGACTGGTTCGTCGCGGAGCTCGATCCCGCCGTCGAGGCGCTCGGCATCTCGAAGGCGTTCACCGGGCTGGTGATCGTCGCGATCGCGGGCAACGCGGTCGAGAACGTCGTCGCGGTGCAGCTCGCCTGGAAGCGGCAGAGCGACCTCGCGATCTCGGTCGTGAAGAACTCCGTGGCACAGATCGCGTGCTTCCTCTGGCCGGTGCTGGTCATCGCGTCGCTCGCATTCGCGCACCGGCTGACGTTCGTGATCCCCCCCGTCTACCTCGGAGCGCTCGCGCTCACCGCGATCGCCCTCTGGCAGATCACCGGCGACGGCCGGGCCGTCCTGTTCGAAGGGCTCGCGCTCGTGAGCCTCTACGTCGTGCTCGCGACGCTCGTCTGGTTCGAGTAGGGATCGGCGCTGTCGGGCCGCTGCCGCTAGAGACCGACGAGCCTGCGCAGCGCGGCGACTTCGGCGCTCTTCAGCTCGCGCCACTCGCCCGGCCGCAGCCTGCCGGTGCCGACGCCCGCGTAGCGGGAGCGGCGGAGCCGCACGACCGGGTGGCCGACGGCGTCGAGCATGCGCTTCACCTGGCGGTTGCGCCCCTCGTGCAGGCCGAGCTCGAGGCGCGACGGCCCGAGGCGGCGCACGTGGGCGGGCGCCGTCGGCCCGTCCTCCAGCTCGACCCCGCGGCCGAGAGCCCGGACGGCGTCGTCGTCCGGCTCGCCCTCCACGTCGGCGACGTAGACCTTCTCGACCCGGTATCGCGGATGCGCGAGGCGATGCGCGAGCTGCCCGTCGTTCGTGAGCAGGAGCGCCCCCGTCGTGTCGCGGTCGAGCCGCCCCACCGGGACGACGCGGACCTCTCCGCCGACGAGGTCGACGACCGTGGGGCGGCCCTGCGGGTCGCGCGCGGTCGTGATCGTGCCGCGAGGCTTGTTCAGGAGCACGTGGCGCAGACGCTGCACGCCGACCGGACGCCCGTCGACACGGACGTCGTCGGCCCGCTCGACGAACGTGTTCAGCTCGCCACGCATGCCGTTCACCGTCACGCGACCTGCCTTGATCAGCCCGTCCGCGCCGCGGCGGGAGGCCACCCCTGCACGGGCGAGGTAGGCGTTCAGGCGCATCGCCGGTCATTGTCGCGGCTACCCTCCCTGCCGTGAACGCCCACGCCGAGGTCACGCGCCGCCTCGCCGACCTGGTCGTCGGCTACGGCGCGAACGTGCAGCCCGGGCAGATCGTGGGGGTCACGACCTACACCGGCAAGGAGGCGCTCACGCGTGAGGTGGCCCGGGCGGCATACGAGCGCGGCGCGCGCTGGGTCGACGTCGTCACGTTCGACCCGTGGGTGAAGCGCGAGCGACTCGCACACGCGGACGAGTCGACGCTGGAGTACGTCCCGCCGTGGCTCGTCGATCGGCTCGAGTGGCTCTCGGACGAGCGGGCCGCCCGGGTCACGCTCAACGGCCCGTCGGCGCCGGACTCGCTCGACGGGATCGACCCCGCCCGTGCGGGTCGCGACGTCATGCCCTACCTCCCGAAGACGGGCGAGGTCGTGAACGCGCGCACGACGAACTGGTGCGTCGCCCCCGCTCCGACGCCGGGCTGGGCGGCGGTCGTGTACCCGGATCTGGAGCCGAACGCTGCCTACGACCGGCTCTGGGAGGAGGTCGCCTACGTCTGCCGGCTCGACGCCGACGATCCCGAGGACGCCTGGCGCGAGCGGGCACGCACGCTCGAGGCGGTCGCGACCCGGCTGAGCGAGCGCCGTTTCGACGCCATCCGTCTGCGGGGGCCGGGATCCGACCTCACCGTCGGCCTCTTCCCCTCTTCGCTCTGGCACGCGGCCGACTTCGAGACGGCCGACGGGCTGCGTCACTTCCCGAACATCCCCAGCGAGGAGATCTTCACGACGCCGGATCCCACGCGTGTCGACGGACACGTCGCGGCGACGCGACCGCTCGAGGTGTACGGGGCGGTGATCGACGGCATCCGGGTGGAGTTCGAGGGCGGGCGCGCGGTGCGCATCGACGCCGACCGCGGTGCGGACACGCTGCGGGCGATCGCCGGGAAGGACGAGGGGGCGGCACGCCTCGGCGAGCTGGCGCTCGTCGACGGCGAGGGCCGTATCGGGCCGCTCGGCACCGTGTTCTACGAGACGCTGCTCGACGAGAACGCCGCGAGCCACATCGCGCTCGGTCATGGCTACGCCCTCGGCGTGGAGGACGACGGCGACCTCGCGCGCGTGAACGACTCGGTCGTGCACGTGGACTTCATGATCGGCTCGCCGGAGCTCGACGTCGACGGCATCACCCGTGACGGCGACGTCGTGCCGCTGCTCCGTTCCGGCGCCTGGCAGATGTGACGCTGCGCTACGGGCGCCGCGCGACGGCGACCACGGCTGCGAGACGGTCGGCGATCGCCCGCCGGGCGCGTTCGAGCGGGTCATTCGAGCCCGACGCGACGAACTGCGCGTTCGCGAGCATGACGTACGCGTCGAGCTCGAACACGAGCTGGACCGGGTCGACGTCGCGAACGATGCGGCCCTCGTCCTGCGCCTCGCGGACCGCCGCTTCGAGCGCCTCCGTCCAGTCCGCAACCACCCCGAGCGCGAGCTCGCGCACGGGCCCAGAGCGGGTGTCGAGCTCCGCGGCGGCCGAGGCGAAGAAGCAGCCGCCCGGGAACACGCCCACCTCGACGTGACCGAGGAACCCCTCCAGCAGCGCCCGTAGGCGCTCGAGCCCGTCGGGAGCGCCCGCCGCCGGGCGGACGACGACCTCGTCGAAGATCTCGGTCGCCCGCTCCACGGTCGCGAGCTGGAGCTCCTCCTTCGAGCCGAAGTGGGCAAAGAGCCCGCTCTTGCTGATCCCGACGCGCTCGGCCAGCCGCGCCAGCGAGAGCCCGTCGAGACCCTCGACCGTCGCGAGGCTCGCCGCCTCGTCGAGGATCGCCCGACGAGTGCGGATGCCGTCACTGCGCGCCGACCGCCGGCGTGAGTGCGTGGTCTTCGAGCTCATGCTTGACAAATTAGCACGACCGGTCGTATAGTATGCACTCGGCACGAACGATCGTACTAACTAGGAGGACATGATGACTGCGATTGCCGAACCGACACCGGACCTCGAGGCAGTCAAGCGCCGCCAGCAGGCGACCTGGGCGAGCGGCGAATACGCCGAGATCGCGACCCTGATCGTCCCCGTCGCCGAGCGGCTCGCCGACGCGGCCGACCTCCGCTCCGGCTGGAAGGTGCTCGACGTCGCGACCGGGACGGGCAACGCGGCGATCGCCGCGGCGCGTCTCGGCTGCGACGTGATCGGCATCGACTACGTTCCCACGCTGCTCGAGCGAGGCCGGGCGCGCGCCGCGGCCGAGCGGCTCGACGTCGGCTTCGTAGACGGCGACGCGGAGGCGATTCCGTTCCCCGACGGGTCCTTCGACGCCGTGCTCTCGGTCTACGGCACGATGTTCGCGCCCGACCACCGGCGGGCCGCGGCCGAGCTCGTGCGGGTCTCTCGCCCGGGCGGCACGATCGGGCTGGCGAGCTGGACGCCCGAGGGCTTCCTCGGCGAGCTCTTCCGGACGGTTTCGGACCACGTCCCCCCGCCGCCCGGCCTCGCGCCCGCGATGCAGTGGGGCAGCGAGCAGCACCTCCTCGGCCTCTTCGGCGACGAGGTCTCGTGGCGGCATCGGCGCCGCACGTTCACGTTCCGGTTCGCGTCGGCGGACGCGTTCGTCGAGACGTTCGTCCGCTACTACGGACCGACCCTCAAGGCGGTCGAGGCGGCCGGCCCCGCGCTGGAGGAAGACCTCCGCGTGCTCGTGCATGGCTGGAACCGGCTGCCCGCCGGCGGGCCGGTCGCGGTCCCGGGCGCGTACCTCGAGTCGGTCGGGACGAGGGCGTGACCTGCGCCGGGAGGTCGACGCGCGCGCCGCCCGTGGACGGCCTCAGACGGGCGGCTCGGGGTCGTACTGGATGTAGCGTCGTACCTCGCGCGCGCGCTCGGTGGAGTGGAGCCGCGCGACGAGGTGCAGCGCCATGTCGATCCCGGCCGACACGCCGGCCGCGGTCACGATCTCCCCGCTGTCGACGAACCGGTCGTCGGGGCGCACCTCGACCGTGGGCTCGAGCTCCGCAAGGCGGTCGAGCCTCCCCCACCAGGTCGTCGCCGGCCGGTTCCGCAGCAGGCCGGCGGCGGCGAGCGCGAGCGCGCCGGTGCACACGCTCGTCACGAGCGTCCCCCGCGCCGACTCGTCGCGGAGCCGCTCGAGGAACGCTGCGTCCTCGAGCTTCGCGTTGACGCCGTACCCGCCGGGCACGAGCAGGACGTCGGCGGCGGGGGCCGTCGCCCAGGTGTGGTCGGGCGCGACCCTGAGGCCCTTCGCGCAGGTGACGAGCTCGGTGCCGTCCGCCACCGTGAACACCGAGGCCCCATCGTCCGGGAACTGCGTCGCCCAGGCCGCGAGCACCTCCCAGGGCCCGGCGAAGTCGAGCTCCTCGACGCCCTCGAAGAGGACGATCGCGATGCGCGTCATGCCGCGATGCTAGTGGGAGAACCGCATGCACGGTCCGCTGCGGCGTGCTCGTCTACGAGGCGCGGGCTCCCGCCACCTCGAGGAGCCGCTCGCGGATCGCGGCCGCGTCCTCGCCCAGGTCGTCCAGCCGGGGCAGCTCGGCGAGCGTGTCGAGCCCGAAGACGCGCTCGAAGAGCGGAGTCGCGCGGTAGCGAACCGCTCCACCGGAGCCTGCCTCGCGGCCGGCCTCGGCGATCAGCCCGCGCTCGACGAGCGAGGCGACCGTCGAGTCCGCGGCGACGCCGCGGATGCGCGCGATCTCGGGCCGCGATACCGGGCCCATGTAGGCGACGATCGCCAGCGTCTCGAGCGCAGCCTGGGAGAGGCCGCGCTCGACAGGTCGCTCGAAGAGCCGTCCGCAGGCGTCGGCCGCCTCGCGGGCCGCGCGGAACGCATAGCCGCCTGCCGCACGCTCGAGGACGATGCCGCTGCGCCCCTCGCGGTAGCGCTCGCCGAGCAGTCCGAGCGCGGTCTCGATGCGCTCGGCGTCGTCCTCGGTCGCCTCGGCGAGCTGCTCGACGGACAGCGGTTGAGAGGTGATCACGAGGAGCGCCTCGATCGTGCGCGCGAGCGCGTCGATCGGGCTCCCGGCGATCGTGTCGCGGGAGATCAGGCGGAGCGGACGGTCCACTGCGGGATCCTTTCCTTCACGGGACAGGAGACGCGGATCGGCGAGAACGGCCCCGCCTGCGCGAGCGCGACCTCGCCGCTCTTGCGCAGCTCGAGCAGCGCGAGGAACGCGACGGCCTGCTCGACCCGGGAGAGCCCGACGACCTCGCCGTCGAAGTCGAACACGCGGCGCCGGCGGAGGACGGCGCGGAAGCGCTCGAGGAACTGCGCGACGGGCGGGAAGCGGAGGGCCATGTGCGAGAGAGACACCTTCGGCGGGGGCGCCGCCAACCCTGCGAGCGCCGCGGCGAGCGAGGCTGGGTCCTGCGGCGCGAGGCGGCGCTCCACCCGGGGCGCGAGCGGCGCCGGGCCGAGCCGGAACCAGCGGTCTCGCTCGGCGGTCAGCCGCTCGCGCAGCCAGCCCGCCGCGTCCTTCATCCGGCGGTATTCCGCGAGCCGCCGGGCGAGCTCCTCGGCCGCCTCCTCCGGCTCGAGCTCGGACAGCTCGGCTCCCTCGTCCGGGAACAGTTGCCGCGCCTTGATCTCGAGCAGGGCGGCGACGAGGACGAGGAACTCGCCGCAGGCGTCGAGGTCGATCCGGTCTCGCGCAGCAAGCCCGTCGACGAACGCGACCACGATCCCCGCGACGTCGATCTCCGCCGGCTCGAGTTGCTCCTTGAGGACGAGCGTGAGCAGGAGGTCGAACGGCCCCTCGAACGCGTCGAGGTCCAGCTCGAGATCGCGAACCGCCGACGCCACCCGGCGAATCTAGCCGGGCGGTCGGACGCGTCTGGCGCCCGGAACGGCCATGCGCCGTTGTGGCTTCGCCGGCCGCCCGCGGGTCCCGCCCCGTGGCGGCGCCTCGCGGCCCCGGCGCTGGGAGAGGACGTACCAGGTGACTCCGACCACGATGCCGAGCAGGGACACCCACGCGTTGAGGCGCAGGCCGGCGATGTGGTGCGCCGGGTCGATCCGCAGCAGCTCCTCGCCGAACCGGCCGACGCAGTACAGGGCGATGTACGCCGCGAAGAGCCCCGGGGGCCGCGGCCGCAGCCGACGCTCGATCACGTAGACCAGGAACGCGGCTGCTGCGAAGTCCCAGAGCAGCTCGTAGAGGAATGTCGGGTGGAAGGTGGCCGAGTCGAGATGGTCGACCGGTCGGTTGATCGGGTCGATCTCGAGGCCCCAGGGCAGGTCGGTCGGTTTGCCGAACAGCTCCTGGTTCCACCAGTTGCCGAGACGACCGATCCCCTGCGCGAGCAGCAGGCCGGGCGCGAGGCAGTCTGCGAGCAGCCAGACGTCGGCCCCGGCCCGCTTCGCGACGATTCCGCCGACAAGACAGCCGAGCGCGATGCCGCCCCAGACGCCGAGACCGCCGCGCCAGATCGCGAAGGGGCCCCACCAGGCGTCCGGGACCTGGTCCCAGCTCGTCACGACGTGGTAGATCCGCGCGCCGACGATCCCCGCCGCGACGCCCCAGACCGCGCACCGGAAGATCAGGTCCCAGTCGCCGCCGCGGGCGACCCAGCGCCGGCCGGCGACGTACGTGCAGACGACGATCGCGACGAGCAGCGTCAGCCCGTACATGTGGACGGTCAGCGGCCCGAGCTCGACCGTCCCGGAGCTCGGCGAGGGAATCGACGCGAGGACGCTCACCGCCCGGGCATTCTGCCTACAGCCGTCTCACGACGGTCATCCAACCGCCCTCGCTCCAGGGCTCGCCCGCCCGAGTTGCGCCTACACGAGCCCCTTCGCGCGCAGCTCTTCCAGCGCAGCGGGGCTCTTGCGCAGCCCCGCGAGCCCCATACCGGCGAGCACCGTCTCGCTCTTCGTGAACTGGACGTCGCGGTAGTCGACGATCTGCAGGACGTTGCCCCACGGATCCCTGATGTCGAGCCCCGGAGCAGGAGAGACCTCGAGCCCCGCGGCCACCGCGTTCCTGCGGACGGCATCCTTGTCGGCGACGACGATGCCGACGTGGCGGGCGACGTCGGGCGACTGCGTGCGCGGCTCCGACAACGCGAGGAACTGGTCGCCCATGTCGACGAACGCCATCGAGCCGACGCGGCCCCGGAGCGTCAGCCCACCGAACAGCCGCTCCCAGAGCGCCAGCGCCTCGTCGACCGAGCCGACCTCGAGCGCGACGTGGTTGATCCCGACGAGCCCGGCCATCCGCCGAGGCTAGCGCGCGGGCGTGCCCCCCGCGAGCGGCCGCCGGGGCCGTCTCCCGCGAGCGGTTCGGACAAGCGGCGGGAAGCACCAAAGCGCCGACCGAGGATGCGGTTGCGACCGCGACAGCGGGCGCCTTCAAGGGATCTGCCCCCGCCGCAGGCGGGGGATCCAGCGGCGGGAATCCGCGCAAGCGGATTCCTTCTTCACGAACAAGCCCAGAAATGCAGTTGCGACCGCGACAGCGGGCGCCTTCAAGGGATCTGCCCCCCGAAGGCGCGGGATCAAGCGGCAGGAATCCGCTCCTGCGGAAGCCCGCTTCGCGAACAGAATGTAGTTGCGACCGCGACAGCGGGCGCCTTCCGGGATGTGCCCCCGCCGCAGGCGCGGGATCAAGCGGCAGGAATCCGCGCGAGCGGATTCCTGCTTCGCGAAGCAAAAAACTAGACCGCGTCCGCGTGCAGCCGCTCGCCGAGGCTCTGCATCACCTTCAGCGAGATGGAGGGCACCTGCTCGAGCAGACGGCTGAACGCACGGTCGGTCACGACGAGCAGCCGCACGGGCGAGACCGCTGTCACGGTGGCGGTGCGCGGCCGGTCTACGACGAGGGCGATCTCGCCGATGAAGTCTCCCGATCCGAGCTCGCGGATCGTCTTTCCCTCGCGGCTGACCCTCACCGTGCCGTCCGCGACGACGATGAACTCGCGTCCCCGCTCGCCCTCGCGGATGAGCGTCGCGCCCTCCGCGAGGTCGAGCTCGTCGGCGAGCTGCGCGATCTGCTGGAGCTCCGCCTTGGTGCAGCCCGCGAAGAGCGGCACGCGGCGCAGGAGCTCGATCTTCGCATCCTTCTGCAGCACCGTTCGATCCTACGAGGGCGACGCCCGAAACTGCAAGTCCGACGCCGTCCGGGACCGGCCGAGGTTTAACAGCAAGTTCACGTGGCAAATGCATTTCCCAGACCTCCGTGGCGTAGAACAGGACAACCGATTTGAAGCTCACGCCGAATACCGGTAGGGGCACCGTCGTTTCGAGAGGTAGAGGGATATGACAGCGGCACACCTGACAGAGCTGGACTTCGAGGTCGACAGGGTCGAGCAGTGGCGCATGGCGTCGCTCGAGCGGGCCGGGTACGACCTCGAGTCGGCCTCGGTGCTCGCCGCCTCTCCCGAGGTCGACCTGCATCGTGCGGTCACGCTCCTCGAGCAGGGCTGCCCGGTCGATCTAGCCCTGCGGATCCTCCTGTAGCGCGGGAGCGCTAGCCGAGAGGGGCGCCGCCGAGCAGCGAGCGGGCCTCGGCGAGGAAGTCCGCGTCGGCGCGGACGCGGTACGCCGGGCCGAGCGCGTAGGTCTTCGGTCCCTCCGACGTGTCGAGGGCGAGGTACACCGGCGATTCGCCGGGGAACTCGCGCACGAGCCGGGCGAGCTCCCGGATCACGCCCGCGGGAGCGTCGCGCGCGTCGAGCGAGAAGCGGACCTCGCTCCGCTCGGACACCGCCTCGAACGCCGACACCTCCAGCGCGACGAGCTTCGTCTCGCCCTGCTGCTTGTGGTCGATCCGGCCCTTGACGACGAGGACGCGGTCGGCGACGCACAGCTCCCGGGCGGCCTGGTACGCGGAGTTGAAGACGACCACCTCCGCCGAGCCGGTCGGATCGTCGAGCGTCAGGAAGACCATCGGGTCGCCGCGCTTCGTGGTGACCTGCTTCACGTCGGTCACGATCCCGCCGAGGGTGACCACCTCGCCGTCACGGCGCCGTTCGAGCTCCGAGAGCGTCGCGTCGGTCTTGCGGCGAAGCTGGTCGCGCACGGCCGACAGCGGATGCTCCGAGACGTAGAGGCCGAGCGTCTCCTTCTCGAGCCGCAGCAGCTCCTGCTTGGACAGCTCTCCCGGCGGGATCGGCGGATGATGCTTGGGCGCGGGACGGTCGTCGGCGTCGAACGCGCCGTCGAACAGCGACGACTGGCCGATCAGGCGATCCTGGGCGAGCTTCTGGCCGTGGGCCAGAGCCTGCTCGAGCACCGCCAGCATCCCCATCCGCGACGCGCCGGTCGAGTCCAGCGCGCCGCACTTGACGAGGGACTCGAGCGAGCGCTTGTTCACCACCTGGGGGTCGACGCGCTCGGTGAAGTCCCAGATCGAGGCGAACGGCCCGTCCTTCGCCCGGGCGGCCACGATGCGCTGCGCGGCGGTCTCGCCCACGTTCTTCACGGCGTTGAGCCCGAAGCGGATCCTCCCCTCCACGACCGCGAAGTCGACCGCCGAGGAGTTCACGTCCGGAGGCAACACGTCGATGCCCAGCTCGTCGCACGCGTTCACGTAGAACGGCACGCGGTCCTTCGTGTTCATCACGCTCGAGATCAACGCCGCCATGTACTCGCAGGGGTGGTTCGCCTTGAGCCACGCCGTCCGGTAGGCGATCAGCGCGTAGCAGGCCGCGTGCGCCTTGTTGAAGGAGTAGTCCTGCGACGACTCCATGTCCTTCCAGAGCTGGTCGGCAACGGACGGAGAGACGCCGTTCTGCGCACAGCCGTCGAGGAACTTGCCCTTGAGCGACGCCATCAGCTCGTGGATCTTCTTCCCGATCGCGCGGCGCAGCGTCTCGGCCTCGGCGGGCGAGAAGCCCGCGAGCTCCTTCGCGATCTGCATGTACTGCTCCTGGTAGATGCAGATCCCGTACGAGTCGCCGGTGATCGGCTCCAGCCGCGGGTCGATGTACGCGACCGCCTCGCGGCCGTTCTTGCGTGCGGCGTAGGTCGGGATGTACTGCATCGGTCCCGGCCGGTACAGCGCGACGAGCGCGATCAGGTCCTCGAACTCGGTGGGCTTCACGGCCCGCAGGGCGTCGCGCATGCCCGAGGACTCGAACTGGAAGACGCCGGTCGCGTCGGCGCGCGCGAGCATCTCGTACGTCGGGACGTCGTCGAGCGGGAGCGCGCCGATGTCGACCCCTCCGATCAGCTCGACCGCCTTGTCGATCACGTCGAGGTTCCGCAGCCCGAGGAAGTCGACCTTGAGCAGGCCGAGCGCCTCCACGTTCTTCATCGAGAGCTGGGTGACGACCTCCGCGTCCGGGCCCTTCTGCTGGAGCGGCACGACGTCGATCAGCGGCTCCGCGCCGATCACGACCCCCGCCGCATGGATCGAGTCCGCGCGGGTCAGGCCCTCGAGCGGTCGGGCGAGGTCGACGATCTCCTTCGCGACCGGGTCCTCGGCGACCGCCCGCGCGAGCTCGGCGCCCGGCTTGAGCGCCTCCTGGAGGGTCTGCCCGGGTCCTTCGGGCACGAGCTTCGCGATCCGGTCGACGACGCCGTACGGGACCTCGAGCACCCGCCCGGCGTCGCGCAGCGCCGCGCGGGCGGCCATCTTCGAGAACGTGATGATCTGCGCGACGCGGTCGCGCCCGTACTTCTCGGCGACGTAGTTGATCACGCGCTCCCGACCCTCGACTGCGAAGTCGATGTCCATGTCGGGCATGTCCTTGCGCGCCGGATTGAGGAAGCGCTCGAAGAGGAGGCCGTAGCGCAGCGGGTCGATGTCGGTGATCTCCAGGCAGTACGCGGCGAGCGAGCCCGCCGCCGACCCGCGCCCGGGCCCGACCGAGACGCCGTTGCGCTTCGCGAAGCCGATGAAGTCGGCGACGATCAGGAAGTAGTCGGCGAACCCCATCTCGTGGATGGTCTTCAGCTCGAAGCGGAGCCGGTCCTCGAGCTCGGGGGTCGACGTGCCGTACCGCCTGGCGAGCCCCCGCTCGCAGAGCTCGACGAGGTAGTCGAACGCGTCGCGTCCGTCCGGGACCGGGAACCGCGGCAGCCGGATCCGCCCTAGCTCGAGCTCGACGTTGCAGCGCTCGGCGACCTCGAGACTGCGCCGGAGCGCCTCCTCGTGGCCCGGGAAGTCGAGCGCCATCTCGGCGGGGGTCTTGAAGTAGAACTCGTCGGCCCCGAACCGCCAGCGATTCGGGTTCTTCAGCGAGTCGCCCGACTGGATGCACAGCAGCGCGTCGTGGCTCGACGCGTCCGACGCGTCGAGGTAGTGCACGTCGCCCGTCGCGACGAGCGGCAGCTTGCGGCGCTCCGCGAGGCCCGGGAGCCGGTGGAAGGCCGCCTGCTGTGCCTCGAGCCCGACGTTCTGGAGCTCGACGTACGTCGAGTCCCGGCCGAAGATCTGGGCGAGTCGGTCGAGCTCGGCCTCCGCGTCGTCCTCGCGATGCTCGCTGAGCGCGCGCGAGACGCGGCCGGAGAGGCAGCCCGAGAGCGCAATCAACCCCTGCGCGTACCGCTCGAGCAGCTCCCAGTCGACGCGGGGCTTGTAGTAGTACCCCTCGAGGTAGCCGAGCGAGCAGAGCCTGACGAGGTTCGCGTAGCCGGTGTTGTCGGCCGCGAGGAGGGTCAGGTGCGCATGCCCCTTCTTCTGCACCGTGCGGTCGTCGACGACGTAGACCTCGCAGCCGAAGATCGGCTTGATCCCCTGCTCGCGCGCAGCCTTGTAGAGGTCGACCGCGCCGGCCATGGAGCCGTGGTCGGTGAGCGAGACCGCGGGCATCTCCAGCCGGGCGGCCTTCTCGGCGAGCGCGGGGATCCGACACGCCCCGTCGAGGATGGAGTACTCCGAGTGGACGTGCAGGTGGACGAACGGAGCGCTCACGGGATGGCCATCGTAGTGCGCCGGTCCGCTGGACAAACTCGCCGAATCTGCCGATAACCGGTATATGCGGCGGATTCCGAACTCACTCAAGCTCGTCGCGGCGCTCAGCCTCTTCGCGGAGGCGACGGCGGCCGCACTCGTCTTCTGGCACACCGGCCCGCGGGCCCGCTGAGGCAACCGGCGGACGAGGTTTGACCGGGCCCGCACGGGCTACTACAACCTGCGGGATGATCCTTCTGACCGGTGGAACCGGGTTCGTCGGCGGACACGTCGTGCGCGCGCTGCGCGAGACGGAGCGGCCGGTGCGCTGCCTCGTGCGCGACCCGCGCCGTGCGAACCCGCTCGCGCGGCTCGGCTGCGAGCTCGTCGCGGGCGACATGACCGATGCGGAGAGCCTGCGGGCCGCCGTCGAGGGCGTCGAGAGCGTCGTGCACCTCGTCGCGATCCGGCAGGGCGGGCAGGAGCAGTTCGAGCGGATCATGACCCAGGGCACGCGCGACCTCCTCGCCGCGGCGCAGGAGGTCGGTGTCCGGCGCTTCGTGCACATGAGCGCTCTGGGCGTGAGCGAGGAGACGAAGGACCTGGTGCCCTACTACCGCGCCAAGTGGGAGATGGAGCAGGCGGTCCAGAGCTCCTCGCTCCCCGCCGTGATCTTCCGCCCGAGCTTCGTCTTCGGCGCGGACGGGGGCATCCTGCCGACGTTCCGCAAGCTCGCGAAGCTCGCGCCGGTGACGCCGATCACCGGATCCGGCGAGCAGCGCCTCCAGCCGATCTGGGTGGACGACGTCGCCTCGTACTTCGTCGCCGCCGTCGACGGTTCGGTGGAGGGCACGTACGAGCTCGGGGGGCCCGACGTCGTCAGCTGGAACGAGCTCTGGGCGCGCCTCAAGGAGGCTCTCGGAGTCCACAGGCCGAGCATCCACGTGCCGATGGCCGTCATGCGGGCGAACGCGCTCGTGACGGAGCGCCTGCCGGGGAACATCCCGCTCACCCGCGATCTCTTGAAGATGATGGAAGCCGGCGACAACGTCGTCGCGGACGACGCTGCGGCACGCGCCTTCCCCGTCTCCCTCGTCCCGCTCGACGACCAGCTGCGCCGCGCCGCGTAGCCCGGCGCTTCACCTGCGCCGGAGCGTCGGGCATACTGGACGGGTCCCCGACGAAGGAGGTTGGCGCGATGACCGAGACTGCTTCCTCCTGGCTGCGCCCCGCGCGGCCCGTCGGCCGATAGTCGCACCGCCGGAGACGGGCCTCTCGCAACGGGCGCGCCGCCCCGCGTCCTGTACGTAGCACCGAGAGGAGACCTCCACCGTGCACGATCTCACCGCCCTCGGCTGGGACGACGCCTTCGCCGAGGAATTCGAGCCGTTCGCCCGCGCCGGGTCGATCCCCGGCCGCGTCGCCGTGCAACATCGCGGCGCCTACGACGTCCTCACCGAGCACGGGGAGCTGCGCTGCGACGTCCCCGGCCGCCTCTACGACGAGGCCGCGTCACCCGCCGACCTCCCCGCGGTGGGCGACTGGGTCGCGGTCGCTCCCCGACCCGAGGAGCACGCCGGCACCGTGCAGGCCGTGCTGTCCCGCCGGACGAAGTTCTCGCGCAAGACGGCGTGGCAGGCCTCAGAGGAGCAGGTGCTCGCCGCCAACGTCGACGTCGTGCTGATCGTCAGCTCGCTCAACGAGGACCTCAACCTCCGCCGCCTCGAGCGCTACCTCACGCTCGCGTGGGAGAGCGGCGCCCGTCCGGTGCTCGTGCTCACGAAGGCCGACCTCGCGGGCGACGTCCCGGGCGGGGTCGCCGCCGTCGAGTCGGTTGCGTTCGGCGCGCCCGTGCACGCGATCTCGAGCGTCACAGGGGACGGCCTCGACGCGCTGCGGGCGCACCTCGCCCCGGGTGTCACCGCGGCCCTGCTCGGGTCCTCCGGCGTGGGCAAGTCGACGCTCGTCAACACCCTCGCCGGCGAGGAGCTGCTCGAGACGCGCGAGATCCGGGACGACGGGAAGGGTCGCCACACGACGACGCGTCGCGAGCTCGTCCAGCTGCCGGGCGGCGCCCTCGTGATCGACTCGCCGGGGATGCGCGAGCTGCAGCTCTGGACCGCCGACGATGGTCTCGAGGAGGCCTTCGAGGACGTGACCGAGCTGTTCGCGCACTGCCGTTTCTCGGACTGCGCACACGAGAGCGAGCCGGGCTGCGCGGTCAAGGAGGCGCTCGACGCGGGAACGCTCGCCCCCGAGCGCTGGGAGAGCTACCTCAAGCTCCAGCGCGAGCTCGCGCACCTCGAGCGGCGGCTCGACCGGCGCGCGGCCTCCGAGGAGCGCAAGCGCTGGAAGGCGCTGTCGGCCGCAGCGCGCGAGATCGGCCGGGCGAAGCGGCGCTGACCCCGTCCTGTCAGGGGGCGAGGTGGCCGATGCATGACTCGGCCTGAGCCGTCGTGCGGAAGCCGTCGGGGCATACGGTGTGGATGCCCCAGAAGACCGCGGGCCTCCCGTGAGAGCCGGTCACGGCGGATTCCTCAAAATGCACCCCACGCAGGTCGGCGCCGCCGAGCACCGTCCCGAGGAAGGTCGCGCCGCGGAAGTCCGCGTCGCGCAGGTCCGCGCCGGTGAACGTGGCCAAAGCGCGAGCGCCGCGAAAGTTGGCGCGGCGCAGATTCGCGAACTCGAAGCCCGTGTCTCGGAGTTTGGCACCCTCGAAACTCGCGTCCTCCGCGGACGCGTCGAAGAGATCCGCACCCGTGAGATCGGCATCCGACAAGCGCGCCTCGTCGAGACGAGCGCCTCCAAGGCGGGCTCGCAGCAGGCGCGCGTCGTCGAGATCGGCGCGGGACAGGTTCGCGTGCCGGAGATCGACGTACGAGAGATCTGCGCCCCGTAGATCTGCACACCGCAGGTCGCGACCATCGAGAGGCTGTCTCTGGAGGTTCTGGCCGCGCATGTCGGTGCCGCTTCCGATCGCGCACGACGCGGAGCCGCCTCCGCCGCAACTCGCCGTCACCCATATGATCGCCGCGCCACAGATGGCAACGGCCCACCGGAGGCGCCGGCCCCGCGCGACAGTCGGGCAGGGCCGATCCGCCGTAGCTACGGGCTGCACTTGGGCACGGCGCCCGTAACCCTCGACATGACGCAACTCGCCGCGTAGAGCACGGCCGAGCCGTCGTCTGCCGGTGTCTTGAACGAGTCGCTCTTGAACGTGCCCGTGCCTTCTGCGATCAAATGGATGCCTTCGCTCGCGGGGTCCGTGGAGGAGATCGCGGTCGATGTCACGCTGATGTCGCCGGCGCTGCCCGAACCGTCCGCGTTCTGCGTCGTGAGGAACACGGACAGGGGATAGTCGATCGACGTGTGATCGACGGTGATCGAGTCGCCCGCATGCTGGAGCTGAACGAGAAGACCAGCCGAGGCGGCACCAATGACCGCTGACCGGACGATCTCGAGGCTTGAGCTCGGTCCGGCCGCGTCGTCAGCAACGATCAGCTTGTCCGTCTTGAGCGACGCCCTCTCGATGTCGAGCGTTGCCCCGTTTCGGAGGTGGAGCGTGCACGGAACCGCGATGGTGACGGTCTCGCTCTCCGAAACGATCGTCTTGTCGATGGTCACGGATCCGAAGCCGCTGACGTCGGTCGATGCGGCACATCGCTGCGCAATGTCCGCGAGTGATGTAGGGGAGGTCGTGTCGGCGCTCTGCGCCGTCCCGTGCGTCAGCGTCAGCGCCAAGGCGCCAGCGAGTACACCAAGCATTCCGACGAAGACCACGGGTTTCGTCACCGCAGAACCTCCAAGATCGAATCGGCGATCACAGCACTGCCCTCGCTATTGGGGTGAGGATCGAATGCTTGCTTCACTTCGTTGAAGCCACCTCCCCCGATGAAGGGAACCCAGCTCGGGATGAAGCTTGCCGCCGCCTTCACGAGCGAGCAACTAGTGCCGTAGACATATGGGTCGCCGGTTCCGATCTCGTGCCCTGTGAAGGCCGGCCGCGGGTCGGCGAGTAGCAGCCTCGCCGTGTTGGTACGCGTCGTAAGCTCCTCGTTGATCACGCCTACGAGCGTCTGCGCGATGTTGTACGCATCGGGGCAGCTCTTGTCGAGGTTGCCTGGGATCCCCCCAGGTGGAGGGAGCGGGTTGTAGACGAGCACGATGACAGCGCGGGCACCGTTTGCTCTGGCGACCGCGATCGACTCAAACATCTGATCGAGGGCTCCGGCTTGCTGTGCGAGCAACTCGCGTGCGTGGTCCCGTACGCGCGATCCTCCGAAAGGTTGGAGCTGATCCTTCAAGTATCGCCCGACCCAGATCCCTGGGTCGCTGAACCGCAAGTCGTCGATTCCTAGCTCACCTGTAACAAGTTCCTGCGCCTGCTCGACGGCAGCGAACTGCGGCTTCCACGGACCCTCCTGATCGCTGCCAGCAAGATACGCTCGCTCGGCATCGGCGACCTTCTCGCCCCAGATCCCGACTCTGTCGAGATCGACCGAGGGAAAGCCGGGAGATGGGAAGAACTGCGAGTAGAACGACTGATCGTCGCTGTACGTATACCCAAGCGCTGCCGCCACCTGGTCGGGATACGGTGTGCCGGGCAACGGGCCAGAACAGCGCCACGGTGAGACCGCGAGATTCTCCTCGCAGGTCGCGACGGACTGCCCGGTCGTGATCGAGTCGCCGAAGGCGACGTATTTCGGCCCGGAGCTCGGGGCCGTCGTCCATTGCATGCCGGCGCTCGTTTGGGGCTCTCCAACATCGGCGAACCCGTTTCCGTTTTGGTCGTAAAACGTCTGAATCGTGTCCGAGCCCGCCGTTCCGTTGCTTGTGTACGTCCACGCGATCTCGCCGTTGCTTCCCGTGATACACGAGAGCGGGAGGCATGCACCCGTCACACCGAGATTTGGACCGTCCGTGACCCTGAAGCCGAGGCGCGCGTTCGGCAAAGGGGCGCGCGTGACGCCATCGAGAATCTGTGCCGTAACGGTGTGGGAACCGCCGATGGGCGCCGAATCGTCGAGCGGCGTAAGCGAAAGCGGGAAGGAACGAATGTTGCCGCCGGCAAGGATGTATGGCGGACCCTGTGTGCCATCGGACGCAGTAAACGACGAGTCGAAGTCCCTGGCGATCGCGAGCGGTACGAGACCCCCGGGCCAGCTTTGAAGCGCCTCATGGACAGAACACGACCAGTTCGAGATATCCGAGTCGGACAACCCTGCAAGCGCCGGGGACTCTGCGACGATGTGGGCGTCGTTGTAGCACCCAACGCCGGTGACCGTGAATCCGCCGCCCCCGATACCGTCGAGTAGTGGAACTGGCGTGTTCGGAGCCGTGTCGTGGTAGTAGCAGCTCAATGTGATGTACGCCCCGGTCTTTCCGACCTGGTCGATGGCGAAATCGATGCCACGGCGTGTCACCGTGTCTCCGCCCTGACCAGCGTGGTACACCGGGTCGGTACCAACGATCACGATGTTGCCGTTAATCACTGGACCCCACGTACGCGCGTTCGCAGCTGCAGCGTCGACGTCGGAAGTTGTCGGCGGGCCGAGACACGTCGGATCGCCGAGAATGATTGCGCGGTAGTTCGCAAACTGGCTCGGGGTCATCGTCGACCAAGCCGAGGCATCGACGACGTCGATCGCTAGCCCTTCGCGGCAGCCTCATTCGCCTCGATGCTGAAGGCGCCGTTCGTCACGGTGCCGGCCAGGATCAGGACGCGATCGCCAGAAGCGGCAACGGCGGCGCCGCCTGGCGCAAGGAACGCCACGGCTACGCAAGACGTTGCGACGACCACGCCTAGAACGCGTCGACGCAATTCCCTACGAATAGTCATGATCGGCGGGACGGGTCTAAGACGCAGCTTGACGCAAGTCAAGCCACTGCCTCCAGATCGTGACTTCCTCGCCCGGCGAAGGGGACAGCAGCGTCGGAGCCTCAGCCGAAGGCGGCGGCGCGCTCGGCGGGCTTCATGGCCGACGCCGTGTACGTCGACGTGCCGTCCGCGAGCAGCTCGCGCGCGCCGGCGAGGAGCGCGCCGTACGCGGCCGAGGCCAGCAGGCTGCCGGTCGAGACGCGGCGGACCCCGACCCGGGCGAGCTCCGGCACCGGCGGAGTGCTCGGCGTCGCGAGCACGTTGACCGGCGCCGCGACCGCGTCGACCACGGCGGCGATCTGCTCGATCGTCGAGAGCCAGGGCGCGTAGAGGCAGTCGGCCCCCGCGTCGCGGTAGGCGACGAGGCGGGCGATCGTGTCGTCGAGGTCGTCGACGCCGTGCAGGTGGTTCTCGCAGCGGCCGGTGAGGACGAGCGGCGGGTCGAAGGCACGTGCCGCCTCGGCCGCCTCGGCGACCCGCTCGGTCGCGCGCCCGACGTCCTCGATGCGCCCGTTCCCGGGGTTCCAGTCCTCGATCGAGCAGCCGGCCGCGCCGGCCTCGGCGAGCAGGCGTACCGTCATCGCCACGCCGCCCTCGTCGTCGGGGAAGCACCGCTCGCTGTCGACGTTGAGGGGCAGCGGCGTCGCGGCGGCGAGCTGGGCGACGTGCGCGACGAGCTCGTCGCGCGCGACCCGTCCGTCGAGTCGCCCGAGCGTCCACGCGTAGCCCGCGCTCGTCGTCGCGAGCGCCTCCGCGCCGCAGCCGGCGAGGAGCTTGGCCGAGCCGGCGTCCCACGGGTTCGGCATGACGAAGATCGCATCGCGGGCGTGGAGCTCGGCGAAACGGGCACGGTGTTCTCGAGACATGTGCTCCCTCAGGACGGCGGTCACGTCATCTTGACGACGCTGCGGGGTAGCGTGTCGCGTCCACGACGAAGGGGGGAGCGCGATGCACTGTTCGGTCTGGCGGTTCACCGGCGACCCCGACGAGCTCGAGCGGGGCTATCTCGCGCTGAGCGGGCGGATCCCGGCCGCACAGCACGTCCTCCACGCGGCGGCGAGGACACCCGACGGCTTGCTCATCTTCGACACGTGCCCGTCCGAGGAGGCATACCGGGCCTTCTTCGCGTCGCCCGAGGTGCGCGAGCTGTTCGCCGAGGTGGGCCTGGTCGGCGGGGTCGCGGAGGACTACCCGGTCGTCCGCGCCTGTGCGCGGCGCGAGGAGGTCACCAGCGCGTCCTGGGACGCCTAGCGGCCCTCAGCGCTTCCAGGGGGGCGGTTCGTCGGTCTCGATCCTGTAGCGCTCGATCGCGGAGGCGACGACGGAGGGCTCGAGCGCCCCCTCGTCGGCGAGCGCCTTCAGCGCGGCGACCGCGACGTGATGGCGGTCGACCTCGAAGAACTGCCGCAGCCTGACCCGGTAGTCGCTGCGGCCGAACCCGTCGGTGCCGAGCACCGTGTAGCGGCAGGGGACGAACGGCCGGATCTGGTCGGCGAAGGTGCGGATGTAGTCCGAGGCAGCGACGGCGGGGCCCTCGCGGCCGGAGAGGCACTCCTCGACGAACGCCCGGCGCTGCGGCTCGGTGGGATGGAGCCTGTTCCAGCGCTCGACCTCGAGGCCGTCGCGGCGGAGCTCCGTGAAGCTGGTCGCGCTCCACACGTCGGCGGCGACGCCGAAGTCGTCCGCGAGCAGACCGGCCGCCGCCTCGACCTCGCGCAGGATCGACCCGGAGCCCATCAGCTGCACGCGCGGGCCGTCTTCCTCCGGCGCCTCGTGAAGGAGGTACATGCCGCGCAGGATCCCCTCCTCGACGCCTTCTGACATCGGCGGATGGACGTAGTTCTCGTTCATCACGGTGAGGTAGTAGAAGACGTCCTCCTGCTCGGTGCACATGCGGCGGAGCCCCTCGCGGACGATCACGCCGAGCTCGTACGCGTATGTGGGGTCGTACGCGACGCAGTTGGGGATCACGGACGCGAGCACGTGCGAATGGCCGTCCTCGTGCTGGAGCCCCTCGCCGTTCAGGGTCGTCCGCCCCGCGGTGCCGCCGACGAGGAAGCCGCGCGCGCGACTGTCCCCGGCGGCCCACGCGAGGTCGCCGACCCGCTGGAAGCCGAACATCGAGTAGAAGACGTAGAAGGGAATCATCGTTACGCCGTGGTTCGCGTACGCGGTCGCGGCGGCGAGCCACGACGAGAACGCGCCCGGCTCGTTGATCCCCTCCTGCAGGATCTGGCCGTCGCGGTCCTCGTGGTAGTACATGAAGTCCCCGGCGTCCTCGGGCTGGTAGAGCTGCCCGACCTGCGAGTAGATGCCGAGCTGGCGGAACATCCCCTCCATCCCGAACGTGCGCGACTCGTCCGGCACGATCGGCACCACGCGCGGGCCGAGGGTCTTGTCGCGCACGAGCGTGTTGAGGACCCGGACGAAGGCCATCGTCGTCGAGTTCTCGCGGTCGCCGCTGCCCTCGAGGAGGGTCGTGAACGGCTCCGGGGTCGGCAGCGGCTCCGCCTCGGTGTGGCGCGCCGGGAGGCTCCCGCCGAGCGCCTGCCGCCGCTCGAGCAGGTAGCGCAGCTCGGGGCTGTCCTCCGGCGGCCGGTGGAAGAACGCGCCGGTCGCCTCCTCGTCCGTCAGCGGGATCCCGAGCCGGTCGCGGATCGCGAGCCGCGCCTCCTCGTTCATCGCCTTCTGCTGGTGCGTGATGTTGCGCCCCTCGCCCGCGACGCCCATCCCGTATCCCTTGATCGTCTTCGCGAGGATCACAGTCGGCTGGCCCGTGTGACGGACCGCGGCGTGATACGCCGCGTAGACCTTGGCGGGGTCGTGGCCGCCCCGACGGAGAGCCCAGATCTCGTCGTCGGTCCAGTCCTCGACCATCGCGGCCGTCTCGGGGTACTTGCCGAAGAAGTGCTCCCGCACGAATGCGCCGTCGTTCGCCTTGAACGTCTGGTACTCCCCGTCGACGCACTCCTCCATCAGCCGGCGCAGCCGGCCGTCCTCGTCCGCGGCCAGGAGGGGGTCCCAGCTCGACCCCCAGATCACCTTGATCACGTTCCAGCCGGCACCGCGGAAGTTCGTCTCGAGCTCCTGGATGATCTTCCCGTTGCCGCGCACCGGCCCGTCGAGCCGCTGGAGGTTGCAGTTGACGACGAAGATCAGGTTGTCGAGCCGCTCGCGTCCGGCGAGCGAGATGGCGCCCATCGACTCGGGCTCGTCCATCTCCCCGTCGCCCATGAACGCCCACACCTTGCGGTCGCCGGCGTCGACGATCCCCCGTGCATCGAGGTACTTCATGAAGCGCGCCTGGTAGATCGCCATCAGCGGGCCGAGGCCCATCGAGACCGTCGGGAACTGCCAGAAGCCGGGCATCAGCCACGGGTGCGGGTACGACGACAGCCCGCCGCCGCCGACCTCCTGCCGGAAGCGATGGAGCTCGTCCTCGCTCAGGCGGCCCTCGAGGAACGCCCGTGCGTAGAAGCCCGGCGACGAGTGGCCCTGGAGGTAGACGAGATCGCCGAGCTGGCCATCCGACCGGCCACGCCAGAAGTGGTTGAAGCCGACCTCGTACAGCGTCTCCGCCGACTGGTAGCTGGCGATGTGACCTCCGAGCTCCGTCGACTCGGCGTTCGCCTGGAGGACGATCGCGATCGCGTTCCAGCGGACGAGCGCCGTCGCCAGCCGCTCGAGCTCCGGGTCGCCGGGGAGCTCCGGCTCGTCCTCGGGGAGGATCGTGTTGACGTACGGGGTCGAGAGGCCCGCCTCGACCGAGACGCCGAGGTCCTGCGCATGGTCGACGACGGTGTCGAGCAGCTGGCCCATGCGCCGACGGCCGTCCGACTCGACGACCGCGTCGACGGAGTCCAGCCACTCTCGGGTCTCGACCGGGTCGGTGTCGTTCGTCTCCCTGAGCACGCCCTAAGTGTTCAGCATGCGGGGTGCGTCGCGCCGGGTGAACGTGTCAGGCGGCGGTCACGGGCTCGACCGCGGAGCGTCGGGCCGCCTCGGCCAGCAGCCAGCGCAGCTCGTCGAGCGTCCGCTCGTTCGCCTCGAGCTCGAAGCCCTCGGCGCCGCGCGCCACCAGCCGACGCCGCTCGGTGGTGAGCTGCTGGATCTCGGAGATCAGGCCGGCGACCTCCCGTCGGCCGTCTCGTCTCTGGGCGAACGTCCTCGTCATGGTGCTCCTCGTGCGTCTCTTCGTCGACACGCCCAGAGCATGGCGTGTCCTTCGTCCGATAGTTCGGGGGGTCGCGCCAGTCGGATGGTGCGGCTATCCACACCTTCGACTTTGCTCGCCAGGCGGGAATCCGCGGGAGCGGATCCCCGCCGCTTGATCACCGCCTGCGGCGGGGCACCCCCCTGAAAGCGGGCGCTCCCGCGGCCGTTGACCTGCGCCGGCTGACTTGCTGCCAAGCAGCCGCACGGCCGCTTCTCCAGCCGCCGCAGCGCGCTCCCGCCGCGCCACTGGACGGCGGGCGGCGCCCGTGCGAGCCGGCCATGGCGACTCATACCGGCCCCTCGTAGACGTCGCCCAGGTACGTCCGCCGTGCGGCGGCGTCGCGCTCGGAGGAGAGGTACGCCGACCAGGCGAGCCGCTCGTGCGCGACCACGCCGAGCTCCCAGACGCAGAACGTCGGCCGGTGCCCGCTCTCCACGACCCACGGGTGGAAGCCGGGGTCGGCGTCGTCGTGCTTCGCCCAGACCGTCTGCCAGAGCTCGTTGTCGTTCCGCCACGTCTGGACGAGCAGGAAGTGAAACCCTTCGCTCCCACAGCGGTGGAGGATCGCGAAGCCCAGCCCGTCGCCGAGCTGCAGCTCCCCGAGCTGGGAGGCGTCGTCGATCTCCCGCCGTGCGAGCGCACGCACCTCGTCGGGCACGAGGTCGTCCGGGCGCGCGACGTCGTACCACTTGAGCACGGCCTCGCCTATTCCGATGCTCGTGGCCGGCTGCGCGTGCTTCGCCACGTGGCGGTAGTCGGCGTCGACCCCGTGCGGCGCGTCCAGCGACGCGGACGTCACGACGCCTCCCCCACGCGTGTGAAGTCCGCGATCCAGTTCGTCTCCCAGGTCGTGCCGCCGTCCTCGGAGAACGCCTGCTCCCAGCGGGGAGTCGGGGTGTCGATGCGCGACCACGTGAACCGCACGCGGATCGGCCGGCCCTCGAACGTGTCGTCACCCTCGAAGATCCCCGTGTCGCCGTCGAACCCGCCGATCACCGGCGGATCGAGCAGGCCGGGGCGCCGGCTGTCGGCCCAGTAGATCGACCATTGCCTGGTCTCGGGGTCGAAGAACCGGATCGACATCCCCGCGAACCCGCCCTGGTAGTCGGTGTGGAAGTCGTCCTCGTTCCCGGTGCCGGCGAGGATCGGCCAGGCCCTGCTGGTGGAGTCGAACTCGTCCCACTCGTCCGAACCCGCCAACCGCTCGCACAGCCTTCTGTTCCGGGCGATCCAGCTTCCCATCCAGAAGTCGAAGTCCCTCGCGGTCGAGCCGGCGTGCGCTGTCTCGGTCATCTCGCCTCCCTCGGGTCGGTCGCTCGTTCGATCCGCCCGGAACGCTACCCCGTAATTAGGGCGACTTCCGCCCTCTATGTGTGCTTCACTCGGGTCCGTGCAGACCCCGACTGGACGCCTCCTCGAGCTGCTCGAGCTCCTCCAGGAGCGCCCTCTGACGACGGGGCGCGAGATCGCCGACCGCCTCGAGATCGACGCGCGCACCGTCCGCCGCTACGTCGATGCGCTCAAGGAGCTCGGGATCCCCGTCGAGGGGCAGCGGGGCGTCGGTGGCGGCTACCGGGTGAGGCCCGGGTTCCGGCTTCCCCCGCTGATGCTGTCGGGCGACGAGGCGGTCGTCGTCGTGCTCGGTCTGCTGGCCGCCCGCAGACAGGGTCTCGAGTCGAGCGAGGGCTCGGTCGACGGCGCGCTCGCGAAGCTCCATCGCGTGCTCCCCGATCCGCTGCGCCGCCGTGTCGAGGCGCTCGAGACCACGCTGGGGTTCACCGCCGCCGAGCGAGCCGGAGCACCTGTCGCGAGCGACGTCGCGCTCCTGCTCGCCGAGGCGATCAGGCGGCAGCTGCGCGTCTCGTTCGCGTACACCGCGTTCGCGGGCGAGGAGACGGCGCGCGACGTCAGCCCGCACGGCCTCGTCGTCCACTCGGGTCGGTGGTACCTCGCCGCCTTCGACCATGGCCGGGACGACCGGCGCACGTTCCGCGTCGACCGCATGACGCGCGTCGCGCTGGCCGAGGGGACATGGCGGTCGCCGCCGAAGGGATTCGACGCCGTCGCCTCCGTGAGCCGCTCGCTCGCCCGCGTTCCCTGGCGTTGGGAGGTCGTCGTGGTGCTCGACCTGCCGCTCGACGAGGCCGCCCGTCGCGTGCCCGCGACGATCGCCGAGCTCGTCGAGGCGGGCGAGGGCCGGACGCAGCTCCGCATGCGCGTCGGCTCGCTCGAGTGGATGGCAGGAGTCCTCGCGCGGCTCGGCTGCGGGTTCACCATTCACGAGCCCGAGGAGCTCCGGGAGCGCGTGCGCGAGCTCGCCATGCGGTTGAGCGACTCCGTCGCCGTCGCATGATTCGACCCGATGCCGGAGGGTGACGCGCTCCACCGGGCGGCCGCACGGCTGCAGGCCCTCGTCGGCGAGCGGATCGAAGCGGCGAGCCCGAACCCGCAGGGCGAAGCGACGGGCGTCGCCCGGGCGGTCGACGGACGGGTGCTCGAGCGGGTCGAGGCGGTCGGTAAGCACCTCCTCCTCCACTTCGAAGGCGGCGTCGTGCTCCGCAGCCACCTGCGGATGAACGGGCGGTGGCGGGTCGACCCGCGCACGGGCGCGGTGAGAGGCCGGCCGTGGCTCGTCCTCCGCGGCGGGCGCTGGGCGGCGACGCAGTGGAACGGGCCGGTGCTCACGCTCGAACGACGTCCGCTGCGGCGGCTCGGACCGGACCTCCTCGCCGACGAGACCGACGTCGCGGTCGTCGTCTCCCGTCTGCGCAGGGAGCCGCCGGCCCGCCTCGTCGGCGAGGCGCTCGTCGACCAACGCGTCGTCGCGGGGATCGGGAACATGTGGCTCGCCGAGGCGCTCTGGGAGGCGCGTGTCTCCCCTTGGGCGGACCTGGGCGCCGTTTCGGACGACGAGCTCGGGCACGCGCTCGGCTGGATGCGCGACGCGATGCGCGCGGCCGTCCGCGCACCGCGCCGGCGACGCGCCGTCTACCGCCGGGCGGGGATGGCCTGCCGCCGCTGCGGCACGGCCATCGCCTCGCGCGGGCTCGGCGACGCGAACCGCACGGCGTACTGGTGCCCCAGCTGCCAGCCCCGCGGCGGCGAGATCGGCGGACAACGCTTGTGTTGATTCAACACAAGCGTTGTCAAGGCGAGGCAGCTCAATCGATGAGCTTCTTCGTCATGGCGCGGATCGCGACGCGCCAGACGAGCAGACCGAACGCGACGAGGACCGCCACGCGGAAGAGGTCGTCCCAGCCGAGCAGCCCGAAGACCGCGGCGCGGATCAGCTGCACGCACTGGTAGAGCGGGTTGAACGCGGCGAGCACCTGGGCCCACTCCGGGAACCCGTCCAGCGGGAAGAACGAGCCCGCGAGGAGGAACAGCGGCGTCAGCACCGCGCTGATCACGTAGTTGAAGTTCTCGAACGACTTCGAGTAGCCCGCGATCGAGATCCCGAAGTTCGCCCACCCGAACCCGGCGATCCAGCCGATGAACGGCACGAGGAGCATCCCCCACGCCGGGTCGAGCCCGAAGGCGATCGCGACCAGCATCGGGACGCAGCCGTACACGCCCGCGCGCGTCGCGATCCACAGCGCCTCTGCGGTGACGAGCTCCTCGGTGTCGACCGGGGCGGCGAGGATCGCGTCGTACGTGCGCTGGAACTGGTACTTCACGAAGGTGCCGAACATCGCCGGGAACGCGCTCGAGAAGAGCACCGCGGTGGCGACGGTGCCCGTGCCGACGAAGTCGACGTAGTCGTAGCCCCCGATCGTGCTCACGAGCGAGCCGAACCCGAAGCCGAACGCGATCAGGTAGATCGTCGGCTCGACCGTCGACGAGAACGTCGTCGACTTCCAGTACGACGAGAAGTTCACCACCTCGCGCACGAGCACACCGGTCAGCGCCGATCGCTCCAGGCGGCCGATGCGCGGGGCGCGTGCCTCCGGTGTCGCCATCAGTGCCCCTTCCGGTGATGCGGCCACGTTCCTGGCCCGGAGGGCATTGCCGGAAGGGGCACTACGCGATCTCCTCGCCGGTCAGCAGCACGAACACGTCCTCGAGGTTCGCAGGGCGGCGCTCGCCCTCGAACGGGGTGCCGTTCCGCCGGTCGATCCCGAGCACCGAGACGCTCGTGCCCGTCCGGCGGGTGCGCAGCCCGGCGGAGACCGCCTCCGCCTCGACCTCGGCGAGCCGGGCGGGCGGGCCGTACACCTCGAGCGCCTCGCTGCCCGCGTGCTCGCGGACGAGCTCGGAGGGCGGGCCTGCGGCGACGGCGGTGCCGTGGGACATGATCAGGACGGTGTCCGCGAGGCGCTCCGCCTCCTCGATGTAGTGGGTCGACATCAGGAGCGTGGTGCCCTCGCTGCGCAGCGCGTCGATCAGCGCCCACAGCTCCTGCCGCACCTGTGGGTCGAGCCCGACGGTCGGCTCGTCGAGCAGGACGAGCTGCGGTCGGTGGACGAGCGCCCGGGCGATCAGCAGGCGTCGCCGCATCCCACCGGACAGCTTGTCCACGCGGTCGTCGCGGCGGTCGCCGAGCTTCGCGAGCTCGAGCGCGCGCTCGATCGCGTCGCGCCGTTCCGGGCGGGGGACGCGGTAGAGGTGGGTGAACACGAGCAGGTTCTGCGCGACGGTGAGGGTCGTGTCGAGGTTGTCGAGCTGAGGCACGACGCCGCACCGGGCCCGCGCCTGCTTCGACTCGGCGGGCAGCGTGAACCCGAGCACCTCGAGCTCGCCCTCGTCGGCGATCGACTGCGCGGTGAGGAGCCGCATCGTCGTCGACTTGCCGGCCCCGTTCGGCCCGAGCAGGCCGACGCAGGTACCCATCGGCACCTCGAGGTCGAGGCCGGCCACCGCGGTGATCGACCCGTAGCGCTTGACGACCCCGCGCATGCGGATCGCGAGCTCATGCTCCACCTGCGCAGGATGCCACCGCCGCGCCGGGGCGAGACCGCTCACGAGGGAATCGACCGCCTGCGCGGCCGGAGCTCGTCGGAGCCGTGTCAGGTGGTCTTCGCGAAACGCTGGACCGCTGCGAGGAGCTCGCGGCTCTTCTCGTTCGCGCGCGCCGCGTCGCCGGACGTGAGCGCGTCGCTGACGCAGTGCGTCACGTGGTCGGAAAGGATCTCGTAGCCGATGCTCTCGAGCGCGGTGCGAACGGCCGCGACCTGCGTGAGGATGTCGATGCAGTACCGGTCGTCCTCCACCATCCGCTCGATCCCGCGCACCTGGCCCTCCACCCGGTGCAGCCGGTTGCGGATGCGCTCCTTGTCGTACCCGTGCTTCGCCATGCGGTCAGGCCTCCCGCAGGCCGCGGAAGCGCCGCAGCCGCAGGGAGTTCGAGACCACGAACACGCTCGAGAACGCCATCGCGGCAGCGGCGACGATCGGGCTGAGCACCCCGGCCATCGCGAGCGGGATCGCGGCGACGTTGTATGCGAACGCCCAGAAGAGGTTGCCCTCGATCGTCCGCAGGGTGCGGCGAGAGAGCCGGATCGCGTCCGCCGCAGCGCGTAGGTCGCCGCTCACGAGCGTGAGGTCGGACGCCTCGATCGCCACCTCGGTGCCGGTGCCGATCGCGATACCGAGGTCTGCCTGTGCGAGCGCGGGCGCGTCGTTCACCCCGTCGCCGACCATGGCCACGACGTGCCCCTCCGCCTGGAGGCGGCCGACCTCGCCCACCTTGTCCTCCGGGTACACCTCGGCCAGCACGCGGTCGATGCCGACCGCCGCCGCGATCGGCTCCGCGGCCTCGCGCCGGTCGCCGGTCAGGAGCACCGGGGTGAGGCCGAGCTCGCGCAGCGCGGCGACCGCGGCACGGCTGGTCGGCTTGAGCGTGTCGCGCACCGTCAGCGTCGCGAGTGGCACGCCGTCGAGGCGCACCTCGGTGCCGTCCGGACCTCGCCCGACCTCGACCAGCCGACCGTCGACCCGGCCGGCGACGCCGATGCCCGGGCGGTTGCTGAAGTCCGTCACGTCGGGCAGCGCGCCCAGCTCCGCGCGGGCGGCGGCCGCGACCGCGACGCCGACGGGGTGCTCGCTCGCCGCCTCGACCGCGCCTGCGTAGCGCAGCACCTCCTGGCGCGGAGCGCCGTTCGCCGGCTGGACGGCGACGAGCTCGAGCGAGCCGCTGGTGACGGTGCCGGTCTTGTCGAGCAGCACGGTGTCGATCCCGCGCGTCTGCTCGAGGATCTCCGGGCCCTTGATCAGGATGCCGAGCTGCGCGCCGCGGCCCGTGCCCACCAGGAGCGCGGTCGGGGTCGCAAGGCCCAGCGCACACGGGCAGGCGATGATCAGCACGGCGACGGCGGCGGTGAACGCGGCGGTCACGTCGCCGTCGAGCAGCAGCCAGCCGACGAGCGTCGCGAGCGAGAGCACGAGCACGATCGGCACGAAGACCGCTGAGACGCGGTCGGCGAGCCGCTGCACCGGCGCCTTGCCGGCCTGCGCCTCCGCCACGAGCCTCGTGATCTGTGCGAGCGCGGTGTCGGCGCCCACCTTGTCCGCCCGCACGAGCAGGCGTCCGTAGCCGTTCAGGGTCGCGCCCGCGACCTCCGACCCCGGACCGACGTCGACCGGGATCGACTCGCCCGTCAGCATCGACTGGTCGACGGAGGACGCTCCGTCGACGACGACGCCGTCGGCCGGGATCTTCTCTCCCGGCCGCACGACGAGCAGGTCGCCGACCTCGACCGCCTCCGCGGGGACGAGCACCTCCTCGCCGTCGCGCAGCACGCGCGCCTCCTTCGCGCCGAGCTCGACGAGCGCCCGGATCGCCTCGCCCGACCGGCGGCGCGCGCGTGCCTCGAGGAACCGGCCGAGCAGGATCAACGTCGTGATCACCGCCCCCACCTCGAAGTAGCTCGACCGGTCGAGCCCGGCGACGATCACGACCGCCGACCACGTCAGCGCGGCGAGCGTGGCGATGGAGATCAGCGTGTCCATGGTCGCGACGCCGTGACGCGCGTTCGCGATTGCCGCGCGGTGGAACGGCAGGCCGCCCCAGAGGACGACCGGCACGGCGAGCGCGAGCGCGAGCCATTCCCACCCGGCGAACTGGACCGGCTCGACCATCGCGAGCACCGCCAGCGGCGCGGTCAGCGCGGCGGACACGATGAGCCGCAGGCGGACGCGCGACGCCTCCTCGGCCGCGTCGTCCTCACCGACCTCGCCGGGGAGCAGGGCGCCGTAGCCGCTCGACTCGACGGCGTGGATCAGGTCGTCCACCCGGACGACGTCGGCGTCGAAGCGCACCGCCGCGTTGCCGGTCGCGTAGTTGACGCTCGCCTCGACCCCGTCGAGGGCGTTCAACCCGCGCTCGACCCGCGTCGCACACGATGCGCAGCTCATCCCGGAGATCTCGAGGTCGATGCGCTCACCGGTGTCGCGCGCCTGGTCGGACGGGGAGACGACCGTCTCGCTCATGCCTCCATCATATACCCATGCAGGGTATATGTCCACGCAAGCGAAGGGCGGATTTCCGGACGAGCCGCATGACCCGGCGGAGCGGGTTTGGTAGTCTAGGTCTTTGACATAGTGCATATGTCATGCATAGGAATTACTCTCGAAATGGAGCTTCCTCACGTGAACCCTCGGCGGAACAAACGTCCTTCCTCGCGGCACACAAACCGGACTTTCCAGGTGAATGGCAGCCGATCGCTGGTCGCTAGCGGACGAGCGGCCGACGCTTTGCCCGACAGCGGTCTTGCATCCGCTCGCCTACTGATTGCCTCGCTCTTCCTCGGTGGAGAAAT
>Ga0210142_1000039_pt1 | contig 30384 bp, 24 predicted proteins | sample Goodyear_PhragC__FD_184869 | JGI IMG/M metagenome (GOLD analysis project Ga0210142, IMG submission 184869) | Wetland microbial communities from San Francisco Bay, California, USA, that impact long-term carbon sequestration - Goodyear_PhragC_D2... | ecosystem: Environmental > Aquatic > Marine >...
TTTGAGAAAGGGAGAGGCAAGTTCCCGCGCGTTTTTTCGGCTGATGCGCTAAACGTGAGGGGCTTCGTTCGTGTGCGGTTCCACCTTGTGGGGCGATCCAGATCCGCCTCTCCCCGACTTTGGGGAGAAGAATAAGGTGAGGGGTTTCCATCGCACCCTTCATCTCGGCGGTGGTTCCTGTTGGCCGATGGCTTTCAGATACGCGATCAGTTGCATGATTTCTTCTTCACTAAGATGCCCGGCGAAACTCGGCATGATGTTGTCGTAACCGGCGGTGATCTGCCTTGCAGGCTGCAAGATTGAATCGCGCAAGTACTGGTCGTTAGCCGTGACCATCGTCCCATCTGCCAGCGGGACGGGATTGCGATACAGGCCTTGCAACAGCGGCGCGTGAAATTTCGAAATGGGCGAGTGACAACCGCTGCAACCGCGATCATGAAAAAGCCGCTCGCCGGACAGCACAATCGATTCTGTTTGCTCGCCTGTTTTGAGCCAGTTTTCGTACGCGCTCGGCTCCATCACCACGACGCGCCCGATCATGCCTGAATGTTGTGTCCCGCAATATTCAGCACAGAACAAATGATACTCCCCGGTCTTGGTGGCCTTGAACCATTCGCTGGTGTACTTTCCCGGTATCACATCCTGTTTCACCCGAAACGCCGGAATGAAAAAACTGTGGATCACGTCCTGCGACGTCATCGTCAATACCACTGTTTGATTCACGGGCACATGCAGTTCATCGATTTCGCGTTTGCCTTCAGCGTGTTGCAACTTCCACATCCATTGTTTGCCGACCACCTGCACCTCAATTGCGTTGGCCGGGCGTCGCTCGAGCCGGAAATAAGTCAGCGCGCCCCATGAAAACAGGCCCAGGCCCAGAACAATCGCCCCCATCGTCCAGCCACCTTCCAGCCACAACGAACCCGAGCTGGGATTGGAACGGTCGGCTTTCGATCCGCGCCGATATTTTACTGCGAAAAAGATGATCGGCAGAAAAATGGTCGCCAGGAAAAAAAGCGATACCGCGATAAGCGCGAAAAAAAGCGCATCGACTTCGTGCGACATCGTCGAAGCTTGCGGAGGAAAAAGGCGGAACTGGTCCATGGCCGACTCAAACGGGACGCGTCCTTCGCGCGAAGTACACGATTGATAATGCAATTCCCAGCACGGTTGCGATTCCGGCGATACGCACGATCGACATGATCAATGCGCCGTATTTTCCGGTGATTGGATTGTAGTGAAAGCAGAGCAGGAAAAGTTTCGAGAACGTGGAGGTCGATTCCCCTTTTCTTGCCGCGACCAAGGCGTCGCGCAGTTGGCTCGCCTCGAACGTCGCCCCAAAGATATAACGCGAAATTTTGCCCTCGGGCGTGAGCACAATTATTCCGCTTGGGTGCGCGTACTGCTTTGTTTCGCGATCGTATGCGTAGCGGTAACCCAATTCATCGGCAAGTTGCGCAACTGATCGCTGGTCGCCTACAAGAAAATGCCAGCCCGCCGCTGCGCCATGCCGGCCATAGCGCCGCACATACTCCACCTTCTTTCGGGCCGCGTCTGCCGGCGTATCTTCCGGATCGATACTAAAATTAACAACCTGAAAATCGCGTCCAACACTCGGTCGCAGATCTTGCAGTGCCTGGATCAAACCGTCGTTGATCAGTGGGCAGAGCATTGGGCATCGGTAGTAGCCGGGCACAAGAACAGTAGGCTGGCCTTCGGCCTGATCGCCGAAGCGGAATGGCCGCCCATTTTCATCGCGAAAAACGAGGTGGCGCGAGAGTTGTTGGCCCGGGTGCTGTTCCAGCGTGATCCGGCTCAGATCGCCAGAGGTAAGAGCGCGCGCTGGTGTAAAAAACGCGACGATGATGCCAAAGGAGAGAATGACCGTTTTCATCGCTCGTTAGGCATTTTGAGGCGCGGCGGGCTCGCGGTTTCCGCTGGACGCGCCTGCATTAAGCTCAGCGGCGTCTGGCCCGTGCCGACATCGGGCAGACCGCGTTGCAGGAGCAATTGAATCGCGCGATCGATCGGTACGCGCACAATTCCCGCCTTCCGATCAACCCAGCCGTAGGAGTTGAGAGCGGAGTTTTCCGCAGCTCGCAGTTCCGCAAGTGTAGCCCCAGGTCTCACCTCCAGTCTCGGTTGTGGAAACTGCCGCGCGCGCGTTGCAGGAATATTGGTCTGACCGGCAGTTACGCGCGGCTCGTGGACCTTGAAGTAATGCATCATCACCTTGACCACGATGAAAATCGCAATGCTCGAGAACAACAAAAGAAGCGCGATGGTAAACAACGCCGGAACGTCTACGTCCTTTGCCTCATAATCTTTACCTTCGGTGCTCGTGTTCATGCCGGCACAGCAACAGCGAACCGCGGATCATTCAGCGGCACGACTGGTTTCGCCCCCAGGTTTCTTAAAAATGCGGCCAACCAAATTCCGCCGATGCCAACGAAAGTGACGACGGCCCACCAGGTGAAATAAAAGTGCTGCGGGTGCAGGCTGGGTGCGATCGTCCACCACACATCGGCGATATGCGCGATCAGGATGCATCCGGCAACGCTGGCCAAAACTGACACCCGTCTTTTGACCGGACGCATCAGCAGCAAAAAAAATGGGATGAAGAAGTTAAACAGAAACAGGAACACGCACACCCAGCGCCAGCCGTCGGCAACGCGGTGGAGGTACCACGAGATTTCGTGAGGCAAATTTCCAGACCAGACAATGAGCAGTTGCCCGAATTCGAGATAGGCCCACAGCATGGTGAAAGCGAGAAGCAGGTTCCCGATTTTGTGAAGGGTCTCCTCTGTCGAAATAATCGGGCCCAGTTGCCGGGAACGCACAGCGGCGGAAAGGAGCAAGATCACGAATGCCAATGCGCTCAGCATCTGCCCGATGCAGATCATGACGGCGAACATGGTTGAGTACCAATCCTTCTCGAGAGACATCAGCCAATCGACGGCAGCAAAGGTCATTGTTACCGGATAGATCACCAATCCCGGCCCGCTGAGGGAGCGCATCTTACGTGTCGGTTCCACAGATGTCGTCGCGTCCTGCTCTGCCGACCATTTCAAAAGTAAACGCGCCATGACGATCCAGATGACGAACATCACGACGCTGCGGATAACATATCCCGTGGTGTTAAGGTAAATTTGCTTGTGACGCAGAATTTCGTCGCTCGCGACGACGGAAGGATTTTTCCACGGGTAAAGATACGTTAGTCCAAAGAAAATCGGCACCAATAAAAGCGCCAATAACGGCAAATTGCCTATCGCCGCTTCCAGGAACCGTCGGACGCTGTAGCCCCAATATCCGCCAGTAAGATGATGGATCATCAGAAACCCAAGTGAGCCGAGTGAAAGCCCGAGGAAAAAAAAGTGACCGAAGAGATAAGCGACAAAAAAGTCTGCGGGCGCAAGGATCCAACCGGCAACGCACCCCGCCAGCCCGAGCACGCCGACGCCTAGCGAAATAATTTTTATCCGATCCACTGAGCCGTTGGCGATGAGGATCATTGCTCCTTCTCCAGTTTCTGTTGCTCAGCCGGAGTGAGCTCAGACGCGTTGACGTTGTGACTGAGTTGCAGCGCACGGATGTATGCAGCGATAGCCCAGCGGTCCTCCGGCTCCACGCGCGTCGCGTAGGAATACATCACGCCGTACCCATTGGTGATTACATCGAAGAAATGTCCTATCGGCGCGTTTCGCAGGCGCGGAACATAGTAGGACGGAGGTTGCGGAAATCCGCGCAATACCACCATCCCGTTTCCGCTGCCTGTACGATCGTGGCATTCGGAGCACATTGCGTCGAATCGTTCACGGCCGCGGGCCAGCAATTCCGGCGTCAGCTTGACCGGTAGCTGCGTTATATATGTCCCGTTCGTTAGGCCAGTGTAAAACGCAGCATTCGCACGAGCGCCGCCCCGCTCGACCGTATGCGGCGGAATCGGCCTTGCATTCGCGTGATTGGAGAAGAAATCGCTTTCAGAAAGCGGCTTCGCCTTCGGCTGGTTCTCCATATCAGGGCGGCAAGCAGCCAGCGCCAGGGCGCAGAGCGTGATGAACAGTGGCAGGGCGCGACCGCCCCGCGCGCCGGCGGCTGGTGTGCAGCGCGGACCAAAACGATCAGGCTTGGCAGATCGTGCCCCACGGTCTCTGATTAACACCGCGGCTTCAGGCCGGTGAAGGACGTGCTCAACAGCGAAAACCGTTTTAACGGTTTCCACACCAGGTGAAAGCCGTTGAAACGGCTCTACGCAATCGTCATTGGAGATGCACCGGGCTGAAGCCCCGGTGTTAATCAGACTCATTGCGGAACCTCCTTGATTGAAACCGGATTGAGCTTTTGCAAAAACGCCCGCGTGTCTCGGGAATGAAATTTCGGGTCTGCCGTTTCGATGCATAAAAAAAACCGATCCTGCGACGCGCGATCGAATTCCGGAATGTGAAAGAGCGGGTGATACGGGCGAGGCAAACCATTGAGAGCAAACGATCCAAAGAACGCAGTCAGTCCGGCACAGAGCACGGTTAATTCGAACGTGATCGGGATGAAAGCGGGCCAGCTGTGAATCGGACGGCCGCCGATATTGAGTGGATAGCTGATCGCGTTGGCATACCACTCCATGAAATATGCCCCTACACCTCCGACAATACCGCCAATTAAAACCAATAGCGGCAGACGGTTTTTTTTGCCGAGCGCTTCACCCAGGCCCTCCACAGGAAAAGGCGAATAGCCGTCCATCTTGCGAAAGCCCGCGGCATAAGCTTCCTCCGCAGCATGCATGAGCTTTTCAGGCGTAGAAAATTCAGCCAGCAATCCGTAGCTCTTGCTCATAGGGTGTTGGCCTTCTGTGGCTCCGCGACCAGTTCTCGCGTTTCCGAAATCGAGATCATGGGCACGAATCGCATGAACAGAAATTGCAGCGTCAGAAACAGCCCGACGCTCCCGAATAGGATCATCCAATCCCATTTGGTGGGATAAAACATCGCCCACATCGAGGGCGGAAAATCGCGGTGCAAGCTGGTGATCACGATCACGAACCGCTCGATCCACATGCCGGCATTAATGAAGAGCGCCACAAAGAAAAGCAGCACCGGGCTTCGTCGAATCCGTGCCGACCAGAGCGACTGCGGCACCAGAACATTGCAAAGCATCAGCACCCAGAAGACCCAGCCGTAAGGACCAAACGCGCGGTTGGTCATCATATAGATCTCAAAGATGTCGCCGCTATACCAGGACATCAGCGCCTCGATGAAGTAGCCATAGGCAACGATCATGCCGGTGACCAACATGATGTTAGCCATGTTGTTGAGGTAACGATCGGTAATCACATTTTCGAGGTGATAGATCTTCCGCACTGGAATGACGATGTTCAGGGCCATGGCGAAACCGGAATAGATTGCGCCAGCCACGAAGTACGGCGGAAAAATGGTCGAGTGCCAGCCGGGTACAATCGCCACCGCGAAATCAAAACTGACTACGCTGTGCACTGAGAGGACCAGTGGCGTCGCAAGCCCTGCCAGTAAGAGGTACGCGATCTGGTGCCGCTGCCAGTGCGCCGCAGAATTGCGCCAACCCAGAGCAAAAAAGCCGTACAGTTTTTTCTGCCAAAGCTTCTTCGCGCGATCGCGTACGGTGGCCAGATCAGGAACCAGGCCGAGATACCAAAACAATAATGAGATGATGAAATACGTGCCCACCGCAAACACATCCCAGACCAGCGGACTGCGAAATTGCGGCCACAGCCGCATCGTGTCGGGATACGGAAAAAGCCAGTAAAAAACCCAGGGACGCCCGAGGTGAAACAGTGGCATCAGACCCGCGCAACAGACCGCAAAGAGGGTCATCGCTTCGGTGAAACGGTTGATCGCGGTGCGCCACGGCTGGAAAAGCAAAAGCAAAATCGCGGAGATAAATGTTCCGGCATGCGCAATTCCTACCCACCAGACGAAATTCACGATCGCAAATCCCCAGGCAACCGGGATGTTGATTCCCCAGATGCCCACGCCTTTCCAGAAAAGCCACGTGACGGCGACCAAAAACATCATCAGCAACAGAAACGAGATGATAAAGCCCACCCACCAGGGCCCCGGCGCACGCTTCAGCGGAATGTCGGCGATTGTTCGGTTAACGCTGGCGTAGGTTTGGTCTGGCGCGAGGAGGTTCGTCGGATAACCGAGGGGGGAAGTGGAAGGGGTTAAGTTTGAAGTAGTAGATGATTGGTTAGGCGGCTCCATCGCTCGTCGTTTCTCCCCTAATCACTTCTCGCGAGCGCAGCATTCTCGTTGCGGAGCTTTGCCAGGTAGCTCGTACGCGGCTGCGTGTTCAGTTCACCCAGCATCCAGTAGTTCAGTGGCGAGCGTTTGGAACGCATGAGCCGGCTCTGCGAATCGTTCATGTCCCCGAAAGTAATCGCTTCTGCCGGGCAAACCTGTGCGCATGCCGGGACAATTTCGCCGTCACGGATTTTGCGCTGTTCGAGTTCAGCCGTGATTCTCGCCGCGTTAATTCTCTGGAGGCAATAGGTGCATTTCTCCATCACCCCGCGCGAACGCACAGTGACGTCCGGGTTTTTTACCAGCTTCACGCTCGGACTCAGTCCACTGTTGTATTCAAGAAAATTGAAACGCCGGACTTTGTACGGACAGTTGTTCGAGCAGTAACGGGTCCCAACACAGCGGTTGTAAACTTGCAAATTCAATCCTTCCTTGTCGTGCACGGTGGCGCCGACCGGGCAGACCAGCTCGCATGGAGCGTTCTCACAATGCATGCATGGAACTGGCTGATGCGTAATTCTGGGATTTTCCTCTCCGCCGGCGTAGAACGTGCTCACGCGGATCCAGTGCATCTCGCGGTGGATGCCGACCTGTTGTTTTCCCACAACGGGAATGTTGTTCTCCGCCTGACAGGCGATCGTGCATGCATGGCAGCCGATGCAGACGTTGAGATCGACCACCATGCCCCACTTGTAACTTTTGTACGGATATTCATCCGGGTGATAGAGCGTGTAATCGAGCGGCGGAAGCTGTTCCGGCTTTTGTGCGTAATGAGGATCGGCAAGAAATCCGGCGAGCGTCCCATCGTGCAAAATGCCACGGCCCTTCACCTCGTGATGATGTTGCGTAGTGACCAGCCATTGTCGATCGCCTGTTTTACGAATCGTTAGGCCGTCGCCGAACCACGATGCATCCGACGTACGGAGCGCGTATGCATTAAAGCCAACGTGCTGCCCCACTCTGCCTATCACGCTTTGTCCATATCCCAGCGGCAGCGTCACCGAATTTTTCGCCTGTCCCGGCTGAATCCACACCGGTGCCCGGATCTTGCGTCCGCGAAAAGTTAGCTCGATCACATCGCCATTTTCCAAACCCGAGCTCTTGGCCAATTGCGGACTGATGAGCGCAGCGTTGTCCCAAGTCAGCGCCGAAAATCGGCGGGGTAATTCCTGCAGCCATGCGTTATTCGCATAACGACCGTCGAGCACGCTCACGTCGGGGCGGAAAAGAACCTCCAGTTGGCCACCTCTCACCCCGGTCCTCTCCTCTCCTTCAAGTGAAGAGGCAACAGGAGGAGACGAAATGGATTCCGCAGCGCCAGGTAGCAATGGCGACTGAAGTTCCGAAACAACGCCATCGCTCAACGCGCGGCGCCATTTTGAGTCAAAGTCAGGCGCAGGCTGCTGACCGCTCCAATGGCTACGCACAATTTCGTACGCGGGTCGAGGAGAACGTTCTGTAACCGCTTCAAGAATTTCGTGCGCTGAAACTCCGGCATACATCGGCTCGATCAGTGGCTGCACGATCGAAGTTGTTCCGTCGAATGCCTGTGTGTCGCTCCACGATTCCAGAAAGTGTGCCGCCGGCACGTGCCAGTGTGAGTGACGTGATGTTTCGTTGAAATAAACGCTGTGATGCACACGCAGCTGCACTTTGTTGAATGCATCTGCAAAATTGAAATCCACCGGCGCGTCGTATCGCGGATTTCCGCCGAAAACGATGAGCAGCCTGACCTGGCCGCGATGCATTTCATCTACTAAATCCCGAAAGGCCATCCGGCTTCCGGGCAACGAGAGGACCGGCACCGGCGACACCGTTTGACCGACGTTTCCGAGCGCGGCATTCATTTGCGCCACCAGCGCGTGCAATTCCGGCGGCTGCGTCTCGCCTGCAATCAAAACGCTCGCCCCGCGGCTGGCCTTCAAATCACCAACCACAGCATCAATCCATGGTTGCATATCTGCTCTCGGCCCGGAGAAACTTGACGGCTTAAAGCCGTCGAGTTTTGGAAGAGCCAGAGCGTCGGCAATCGCTTGCGCTAACGGTAAAATATCCCGGGCAGCGATTGCAATCCGGTGATCAGCATTAGAGCCGGTAATGGTGGGAGTCGGTTCCGCGGCGTAAAAGCGGCTCATGCGGGCGCCGTCCGGTTCAATCACGCGCCGGCCCTTTGCGAAATCGCGCGCGTAACGCAGCGCATAGGGATGCGCGTAAAGAAAATCGGAATCAAAGGCGACAATCATCTTCGCTTTCGAAAAATCGCAGATCACTTCGGCATCACGAATGTGGTCGCGATTGAGCGGATCCCAAATACACCAGCGCGCGGCCGGAAAGGTCTGCAAGACGCGACCCAACTGCGCCAGTAACGTCGGCGAGCTTGTTGGCCCGGTGAGAATACGAAACGCAGCACCACCGTTGGATCTCAGCGGTTCGATCGCAACGTTCAGCGCGTTCCAAAATTCGCCGACTGTTTTGATCGCGCCGCCGGTGGTGACGGTTTGCGCGCGGTCCGGATCGTAAAGATCGAGGACATCCGCCTGTGCCCAAACCGTGGTCGCCCCCAGACTGGCGGGGTGCGTCGGGTTCCCTTCAATTTTCGTTGGGCGCCCTTCGTACCCGGTTACAAGTAATCCCTGTCCGAATCCGCCGTATTGCGTCGCCGTGGCAAAACGCAGCGGCTTGCCCGGAATGACAATCTCCGGCTGCTCGACATAGGGAACAATTCTTTCCAAGGGCTGTTTTGTGCAGGAACTCAATCCCGCGAATGCCAGCGTTGCGCCGGCCAATCGGAGAAATTCACGGCGGCTCAAGCCTTCCGGCCATTCGCTGGCGCCGTTAAGAAATTCGTCGGTCTCACGTTGCTGGTAGGGACGACTCGCCGAGCCGTCTGGTGCGCCCCGTGCTCGCGCCCTGCCATTATTGCCTGTATTACTCATCGGTGACAGGTGCTGCAATTCGTTAGGCGACCGCTTGTATCCACGTGATACTCGCGTATCAGCTTTCGTCCTTGCTGCAGTTGGTCTGGCGGCGGCTGCCACGCCATATCGAAGACCTTGTCGCGCGGTCGAATGAATTTTTGGGGGTTCTCATGGCAATGCAGGCACCACCGCATGTAGAGAGTCTCCGCCTTGCGCGTGAGCGGCATTTGATCCACCCGTCCGTGGCACTCTTCACAGCCAATTCCCTTTGCCACATGAGCGCTGTGATTGAAATAGACGTATCCTGGCAAATCGTTTACCCGGACCCATTTTAACGGTTTGCCGGTGGCGAGACTTTCACGAAGTGAAGCGAGCACAGGCGCGTCCGTCCACAGTTGCGAATGACAGGTCATGCACGTCTGAGTCGAGGGGACGCCCGCAAAAGACGATTTCTCTACTGAAGTATGGCAATAACGGCAATCGATTCCGTCGTCGGTAACATGATGTTTATGACTAAAGGGAATGGGTTGTTGGAGCGGGACATTGACCTCTGTGGTGTAGGGAGACCAATAGATCGTCGAAGTAGCCCAACCCGCCCCACAAACCAGGACAACAAACCCGAAAATTGTGACGCGTGCGCGAACATTCGCACTTTTCGAAAAAACCTGGGCCATGGCATGCGCTAAGTCGCTTCTCCGCAAAGAAATCGCGCAAGCAGGCAGACTGGGACGCCTAAGATTTGGCGGCGAGATCCGCAGCCGTGCTGTTTTGATTCGTCGAGTCGTGGCGCAAAGCGCGCCTCACGCGTGAATTTGGAGCCCGCTAACGGCGGCGCGCCGATTTCTCCGAACTACCCCTTAAACGAGTCTGGCCGGGCCGAAATCCGGAAAAAGTAAAACCAAAAGAGCCACATTGAGCGAAATGGAAATGAGACGCGCGCTTCACCGTGCCGACCTTGCCAGCCGCGCCGCCAGAAAAGATGAACGTCGCCTCACGCCGGTCGAAAAGCAGAACGCCGCCTCTTAAATTTGCGAGCCTTTTTGCGATGGTCTTGCTCGCGTTCGCCTGTCGCATGACGGCCCTGGCGCAATCGTCCTCCGCACCAGCGACACCTCAGTCGGCTACACCTGCCACTCCAGATCTCTCCCTCGCTCCAGCCAAGGTCGATGTTAACCCGGTCGCTCGGGACGAAGAAATTCGCCAGCGGCTGCAGCGCGTTCTGGAGGCGACTAAGTGGTTCGCTGCTCCTACGGTGCAAGTCAAGGAAGGGGTTGTCTTCCTAAATGGAAAGGCAAAAACGGCTGAGCTAAAGAAATGGGCAGGCGATCTGGCGCGCAATACTCAGGACGTTGTGGCCGTCGTCAATCGAATGGATGTAGCGGTGCCCTCAATGTGGGATTTCAGTGGGGCTTGGAGCGGGCTGATGGCGTTGTGGCGTGACTTCATCCATTCGCTTCCTTTCCTTGGATTCGCTCTCATCATCCTCGCACTGTCGGTAGGCGCCGGTCTGCTCGCTAGCCGGGGCGCGCGCTCGTTCCTGCGCCCGCGGATTCACGCGAAACTGCTCCGAAATGTGATCGCAATCGCCGTCGGCCTGATGGTCTTTCTTTTCGGCACCTATATTGTTCTCAGAGTTTCGGGTCTCACCCAACTGGCGTTGACAGTCGTGGGTGGCACAGGCTTGATCGGTCTGGCTGTCGGCATCGCTTTTCGCGACATCACGGAGAACTTCCTGGCCAGCATTTTCTTAAGTATGCAGAGGCCGTTTGAGACTGGAGATCTGGTCGAAATTTCTGGAGTGACTGGATACGTGCAGCAACTAAATGTGCGCACCACGATTCTAATGACTCTCGATGGCAATCTCGTGCAGATTCCGAATGCCACCGTTTACAAAAATAACCTGCGCAACTTCACGACCAACTCCAACCGGCGCGAGGATTTTGTCGTCGGCATCGGCTATGATGATTCCATCGACGAAGCGCAGGAAATCGCGCTGGCCGTACTGATGGAACATCCTGCAGTGCTGGATGATCCCGCACCATCGGTTCTGGCGGACAGCCTGGGAAAAGCAACGGTCAACCTTCGCATTTATTTTTGGATTAACGGCCGGGAACACAGTTGGCTGAAAGTGCGCTCTTCGCTCATCCGCCTCGTAAAACGCGCCTTTCAAACACACGGAATCTCGATGCCGGATGAAGCGCGTGAAGTGGTTTTTCCGCAGGGCGTTCCTGTTTCCAGAATCGACGCGCAAGCGACGCAGATACAATCGTCCCGAAAGCGGGCACCGGAGGAAGAACCCGACACGCCTTCTACCAAAGCTGAAGCAGGTTTATCCAGCGAAGCTGACGTGATCGAGGAACAGGCGCGTCAAGCGAAGCCGTTGCAAGAGGAAGAGAATCTCCTGGACGCACCGGCGACCAAAAAACCCGAGTAATCACTACGACGTCGGACGATCTTTCTGTTTCTGATCGCGCGTAATTGCGCGTAAACCAAGACCTTCACGTCTTCCAATGCCATCAGGAGCGATTCAGGGGCATGAATGCTCTAATATGGCTCGCGATCGTTCTGTTCATTATCTGGATTCTGATAAAGTTCGTCTTCGTCCTCACTGGCGTCTTTTTCCATATCCTCTGGATCGCAGCGATAGTGCTACTGATCATCTGGCTCGTGCAAAAGTTTACTTAAGGTTTGCTCGCGGCCGGCTAAGCGATTTTTTTCACCGCGTTCGAAGCACTCGAGAATGCGCCGGGATGGCTGGCAATTCGTCAAATGCCTGCCGTCTGGTTCGCCTCACGCGCGAACTTGAAGCCCGCCAGCGGTGGCGTGCTGGAATCAATTTTCTTTTCGAGCACTAAAACCTGAAAAGCTCGACCGAGCATTTCCGGATGCAGCAGCGTTTGCAGCGCACGTTTGATTTTACGATCGGCTGCACGGTCTTGAACTTTTCCACCGAACACACTCGAGTTTGGCGATCGGTCCTCGATGAGGTTCGGCCAAGTTGAGATGATTCCGGTAAGAAAGTGATGTTGATCGGTGAACCCAGCGACCCGCAATCCGCTTGTTTGCGCACAATCGACGATACTTCGCCAATCGACCGGCATCGTGATGTCCGCCTCGCCAATTTTTTCGAAGGGCGAATCAAGGTTTCGATGTCGCGCGCGCACCTGAATACTTCCTCGAAACTCGTTCTCGAAATGTCCGTAATCGATGGCAACGACGTACCCGCGTTCCAAGTTCGCCGCGACCTCGTCGACCCAAGTGAGCACAGCACCATTGAACGTTTGGTCGCCGCTCTCACGCTCGACAAAAACAAAACGGTCGCCATCAAGTCCAACAAGACTTTCTTTGTTGTTAGCGATCAGGCGCACCGGCATGGCGTCGAGCAGTTCGTTGGAAAAGTGGACACCCGTAAACGGTTTCAGCGAATCGCACCATTCAACTTTGTCGCGAAATGATCGCAGCCTCCCCGCTTGCTGTTTTTGTAGAAACGGAAACGGCTCGAGTATTCGATAGCGTAAAGCTGCGAAAAATTCCGGCGCCCGTTTTTGCGCCCAGTGGAGAACATCGTGGGCAAATCGCCCGTCATGCGCGCCCTGCTCCACAATCACGAAGGTTCCAACGCCGCCGCCCCGACCAGGTTTGCCGAGTCGCTCCCATATCTCGACGAACTGGGTGGCGAGCAGTTGACCAAAAAGCGGCCCAACGCTCACGCTGGTAAAATAATCGCCCCTCCGTCCAATCGCACAGCGTCCGGAGGAATAATATCCATGGTCGATATGATAAAGCGCCTGTTGCATGAACCAGGCGAATGATTGCGGCCCTCGCTTTTCAATCTCCGCGCGCATCAATTCGATGAGATCGCGATTACCGGTGGCCATTCGTCAAACTCCTCCGCTCACGTTAAATCTGATTTGTCATGCTGAGCGAAGCGAAACATCTCTGGCGGTGAAAAACAACGAACCAGAGATTCTTCGCTCCGCTCAGAATGACAGGAATCACCGGGATGCAAAATCCGGGTTAAATCGTTGAATCGTCAAGCGAACGACCTAAGTTGCGCGACCGAACGGTTCGTTTCGCTGTGAGATCGCCGACCAGCACATACCTAAGACCGCCGCCGGGCTACCGCTTTCGGCAGCCATGGTATCTCCGGCCATGGTTTTATATTCCCGTCGCCCTTGTGGCAGTTGTGGGGCTTTTCATGACCGTTTTCATTTCGAGCGTTCTTTTAGATCTGAAAGCACAGGCCAAGACGTTCGACCTGAACCAGCTAGAGCAAATGGAATCAGCCAGCGTGATTCTGGATCGCAACGGCAAGATCTTTGGGCAAATTTATGTCGAAAACCGCGAGACAGTACCCTACGAGAAGCTGCCGCCCGATCTTATAAACGCTGTCATTGCGGTCGAGGACGCAAAATTCTACGAGCACCACGGCTACGATTTGCTCGGAATCGTTCGCGCGGCCCTCAAAAATCTAACGGCAGGTCATGTCCGCCAGGGGGCCAGCACTGTCACACAACAACTGGCTCGTAACAGTTTTTCGCTCAAGGAGAGGACATATCGCCGGAAGCTGCTTGAGATATTTCTGGCCAGCCGCATCGAAGATCGTTTCAGCAAGCAAAAGATCATGGAGCTTTACCTGAACCGGATCTATTTCGGCGGCGGGTTATACGGCGCCGAAGCAGCTGCGCGCGGATATTTCGGAAAGCCTGCGCGTGAAATGACTCTTGCAGAATGCGCCACACTGGCCGGCCTGATTAAGAGTCCAAATCGGTTATCGCCGTGGAACGACCGCGACAATTCTCGCGAGGTGCGCGATTTCGCGCTCGACCGTATGCGCGACCTGGGCTTTATCAGCCGTGAACAATGCGCCGCTGCCAGGGCGCAAAAGATCGTAGTCGGGAGCCGGCAAAACGCTCAAGGCCAGACCTACGCTGTCGATTACATTCGGCAACAGGTGATCGCCGCGGTGGGGTGGGATCGCGCAATCAACGAAGGCTATCGCATACACACCACCATTGACGTGAATCTCCAAAGGGCCGCGGAGGAGTCTTTAAAGGCGCATTTGGATCAGGTCGAGCAGCACCCGGGTTACAATCATCAGACCTACGCCGAATACGCTGCGTCGTTTCGCAAAGCCAAGGCGAACGGTAAAATGGCTGAACAGCCCGCACCCGAGTATTTGCAAGGGGCGGTCATAGGGTTGGACAACTCGTCCGGTGACATTCTTGCGCTGGTGGGCGGACGCGATTTCGAGCACAACCAATTTGATCGCGCTCTGCAAGCGCGTCGCCCTGCGGGCACAGCGATGTTGCCTTTCGTTTATGCGGCTGCATTCGAGAAAGGGATGTATCCCGGCTCGGTAGTAGAAGATTCGCCGCTGGATAACCGCGCCGTGATGATCGGCGGCACGACCGGAATTCTTGGTGAATGGGGGCCCGAAAGCGCTGAAAATCGTTATGAGGGTCGAATGACCGCAAGGCAGGCTCTGGTGAAATCGAAAAATGGCGCAACCGTCCGGATCGGTATGGATGCCGGCGTCGAATCGGTATTGCAGCTTTGCTCTGCCGCGGGCATTCGTTCGCCGCTTCGTCCGTATCCCGCGACGTTTCTCGGTAGCAGCGAGGTAACTCTGGCCGAACTCGCGCTCGGGTACACAATTTTCCCGAATGGCGGATGGCGAGCGAGCGGACCGCATATTCTGGAGCGCATCGAGGAAAAAGACGGAACGGTCGTATGGGATGGGAAGAAGCAGAGCATCCGTAAAATCGTGCTCAAATCTGAGAGCGCGTACCAAGTGCATTCCTGTCTTGTGGATGCGCTTCGATCCGGAACAGGAAAGACCGCATACACACAATTTGGACTGAAAAAATTTCCGGCCGCTGGCAAGACCGGCACAGCCTACGATTTTACCGATGCGCTCTTTGCGGGATACGATTCCAATTTCACCTGCGCCGTCTGGACCGGCTTCGATAAACCACAGAAAATCTACCGCGGCGCCTTCGGGCGCGAACTGGCGCTGCCGATCTGGGTCGACGTCATGAATGCGGCCGCCCAGAGTTATCCGCCGCGAGAAATTAAAAAGCCATCCAATCTGAAGCGGATCGAGATTTGTTCGCGGTCCGGCCTGTTAGCCACAGACCAATGCTATGACGCAGTGCAATCCAACGGCGACACCGTCCAGCATCGCACGACTTACATGGAAATTGCCACTCCATCGCAGGCCCCGACCGAGCCATGCAACATTCACGGCGAACCGCGTGCACGCCTCGCTCGCGAATTTGGCTCCAGCGACCTACCTCGAGCAGAACTCGCTGTGAATTTGAATGAAGTCACGCCGGTCGTGATAAAGAGTCCCACCCTGGTAGCTAATAACGACCCCTATGATTCGCTTAAGCCCACACTGAACCCGGAGCCATCGCCGCAACCCGATTCGGTAACAGCCGAAAATCAAAGCGCCAATGGCGCAGCCGCCCCGAATGGTTTGAATCCGGCCAGTAACACGGCAAACGAAAATCAGTTGAGTTCGCAAGCGAGTCAGTCCGCCCCGGAAATTCGAAAGGCGATCCCGGTCGCGCCGATTCCGAAAGCCATTCCGGTTCAACCACAAGACAGCAACCCGGAGGAGATCCGTCGCGCGATTCCAGTGAAGCCGCTCGATCAAGAAGAAGGGCAAACGCTTCTGAGATCTACAGGGCAACAACCGACGCTTGAACAAATGCGAGAGTCAGGAGCGCGCGCCGCCGAAGGCGGAAACAAGCAACCTCTTTCAAAATCAACCACGACCGGTATCCCGAGCGATCTGGATGAATAAGCACGATTTATTCGTCATTCGAACTTCCTCATTACTGTACCTCGCCGGTTTTTATGACAGATCGTAGATCGTGACGCCTCGCGTGGATGGTTTTCGTCTGACTGTGCTAAACCCGGGCGGAGGCGATCCGGAACAGCAGTTTCGGAGCGTGCCTGCTCCCGGCGAAGGCGCGCATCCACCGATCAATTTTCATGCTTTTGCTGCGTGCACATTGGGCGCGTTCCATCGCGATGCGCGTCTCGCTATCGCCGAGCAGACGCCGGTCCTTCTTCTTTTACGCAGTGATTTTCGTGAATCACAGCGCGCATTAACCGATCTGAAAAAGGAAGGCCGGACGGTCGCTGTTTCATTGAAAGAAACAGGTCTGCACCAAATCGCGCAACAGCTAACCAACCCCGCAAGATTAGCGCGCTTTATGAATATTGTAGCGGATGCCGATGGCTGCATCGCGACAACTCCGGAGGCCGCGGAAATCTATCGGCGCATCCGCTCGAAACACGACCCCGCGACGCTAGCATTTATCCCGACCCCGTACCCGATTGAGGATCAACGCTGGGATTTCTCCTCGCCGCCGGAGGAGCGCTCGGGAATTTTCGTCGGCACTCGCGAATGGGACGTGCCATCGCGCAATCATTTCGCGGCGCTTTTGGTTGCGTGCCAACTCTGCGAAGCCACGGGCGAATCGGTCACAGCGGTCAATCTGGATGGATCCAGGGGGCGGCGATTGTTAAGCGAACTCAATTTTCCCAAGGGAAAGCTTCGGCTAATCGAGAAATCCAAAGCGTATCAGGATTATCTGCGCGGTGTAGCGCGTCATAAGATGGTTCTGCAATTCGACCGCAGTCGTGTGCCGGGCCAGGTCGCGGGCGACGCGCTTCTCTGCCGGATTCCGTCCATAGGCGGCGATGGTGCAATCGAACGAATTGCTTTTCCCAAAACTTGCGGCGAGGGCCGGACGATCGGCGAAATCAATTCAATAGGGCTCAGTTTGCTGAAAGATCCTGCTTTAAGCGATGCGGTCGCAGAGGAATCTCAGCAGCACGCTCGAGAGAAACTCTCATTTGAATCAGCACGTTCGGCGCTGATAAAGTTCTTCGAACAACTGTCTTAAGTTAGACTTCAATCTGATCGATTTCGCGAGCTAACCTCCCAGTAGCAGAGCGGACCGGTATTTCCGGTCGCGCATCTCAATGTCGGTTATGTGACGAAAGAGGGGAGCGCATCGCAGATCTCGTTAGCGCTTGACCATAATTCCATGAATTGCATCGTCACGACGCCAGCGATTGCTGCCCAGGATGAAGCAGAGTTTTCCGGAGATTGTGAGCCGGCAGAGGAAGTTTCGAGCGCCACTACCGCGGCAGCGGTGCGATTTTCGACATTGAGCTTGCCAAAAATGTGTTCGACGTGCTTGCAGATCGTACCGGTCTTTGCGCCGAGGATTATGCCGATATCGCGATTGCTTTTGCCCTGTGAAATCCAGAAGAGGACTTCAGCTTCGCGCGGCGTCAAGTTTAATGGAGCGAATGCCTCGACACTGCGCCGATCATACTCGGCCACAGAATGCATCGTCCATTTTGTTTACGGAAAACTTCGGCCAGCGCAACAGCATTCGTACGCAATTTTGCGTATTTCCAGAAATCCAAAGCGCTCGAATTTAGACGTACTATGAAAATGATAATCCTTAAAACACTCCTCTCTTCAAACGCGAACGTCAGAAATTTCATCCGTCATGCGATTTTGCGGCGCGGTTCGTTTTTAATCCCGTTTATTCTGGTGTGCTTTACGTTTTTATCTGCAGCGCAAGCGGCTCCGGGAGAACCCCCAGCGGCTCCACGGGCTCCGCAAGAAGCGCCAATGGGCCCAGAGCTTCCGGAACCGGCGCCAGCGGCTCCCCTGGTTGCCTTACCCGGGTTCAACACAGCCGATGGAGAGCAGGCGCTTTTTAGCCTCACCACCGGCAGCGGGAACTCAGCATTCGGTTGGCGCGCGCTCTTTTCGAACACTACTGGCAACTTCAATACCGGTCTGGGCGGTGGAGCGCTGGTGCTCAACAACGGGGATTCCAATACGGCGGTGGGCGCGGCAGCGTTGTTGCTCAACACCACTGGCACAAACAACACAGCCGTTGGAACCGACGCCCTCGTCTTCAACGACACAGGCGGCAACAATACGGCTGTCGGCGCCTTCGCGCTCTTCGACCACGTAACCGGTAGTGAAAACACGGCCCTCGGTGGATCGGCTCTCTCCAATAACACTGGCACCGTCGATAACACAGCGGTCGGTTTTTTTGCTTTGTTGAATAATCTGGGCGGCAGCAGCAACACCGCAGTCGGCGCCGCTGCACTCCGGGACAACGTATCTGGGATCAATAACCAGGCCTTTGGCCGGGGAGCACTCAGAAACAGCACGGGTAGCAACAACATCGCCATTGGCCGCGAAGCCGGTGATGCTATTACGACGACCAATGATCACATTGTTATCGGCTTACCAGGTGAAAACGGGCCAAGCGGCAGGTGCTATATCGGCCGCATTCGCGGCGTTACAGTAGCGAACGCCGATGGCATAAATGTCATCATAGACTCCGACGGCCAGCTCGGCACGAGCAACTCGTCGCGCCGCTTCAAAAAAGACATTAAACCGATGGATCAAGCTAGCGAAGCGATCTTGAGGCTCAAGCCGGTCATGTTTCATTTTAAGAACATGGACACTAAAGAGGCCGAAAACAGACCCCAATTTGGGTTAATTGCGGAAGACGTGGCCGAGGTAAATCCCGCCCTAGTGGTGCACGACAAGGATGGCCAGCCTTTGTCTGTGCGCTACGATGCAGTGAACGCGATGTTGCTCAACGAGTTTCTCAAGGAACACAAGAAAGACGAGGAGCAACAGGCCGACATCACGCGACTAAACTCCGACATGGCAAACCAGGCGGCGATCATCTCTCAGCAGCAAAAAGGAATAGAGGTTCTCACCGCGCAGCTTAAAGAGCAGGCGACGCAAATTCAAAAAGTGAACGCTCAGCTCGAGATGCGGAAGCCGGCAGCAAAAATGGTCATCAACAAACCTTAAAGCTGTTCGCACATCGACATCGTTAATGTTGGCCGGGGTCATTTTGACCCCGGCCAATTCGCTTTTCGCGCGGGCAGGCGAGCGGTAGCGGTTTAGCATCGCATTTTAAAGCCATCCGCACCGCCGTGCTGAAGCGTGACTACCCCTCCATTCGTACGCAATTTACGCAAATCCAAAAAGTGAGCGGGCAACTCGAGATGTGGAAGCCGGCGGCAAAAGTGGTCGTGAACAAACCTTAAAGCTGTTCGCACATCGACATCGTTAATGTTGGCCGGGTTCATTTTGACCCCGGCCAATTCGCTTTTCGCGCGGGCAGGCGAGCGGTAGCGGTTTAGCATCGCATTTTAAAGCCATCCGCACCGCCGTGCTGAAGCGTGACTACCCCTCCATTCGTACGCAATTTTGCGTATTCCCAAAAATCGCGCGGCCCGCGAAAATTCCGCTCCATGAAAACCATAATCCTCAAAAATCAGAGATCAGACATCAGAAATCAGAGGTCAGTTCTTATTTTCTTTGCGCTTTGCGGCTTCGCGCTTTCCCCATTGGCGCAGGCAGCTCCGCAAGTTGTCCCAGCGCCGGACGGGTGCTATCCGAATTATACAACGGCAGAAGGATGCAATGCACTTAACTTCCTGACCACCGGCTCTGGAAACACGGGAATTGGCTGGTATTCACTCTTCTCGACCACTATCGGCAACTTCAACACCGGTGTCGGCGGGGGAGCGCTGGCCCTCAACAACGGGGATTCCAACACGGCAGTTGGCGCCGCAGCACTTTTGCTCAACACCACAGGCACAGAGAACACAGCTATTGGAACAAACGCCATGATCCATAACGATACAGGCAGCCAGAATACGGCACTTGGTACCGGGGCGCTCTTTTTCAACGTCGACAGTAATTCCAATACCGCGGTTGGTTACAGTGCGCTCATCGGTAACGACATGACCGGAAACGGCGTGGCCAACTTCAACACCGCAGTCGGCGCCCAGGCGCTTGAAAATAACAATGATGGCGAGTCGAACACGGCCGTCGGCAGTGGGGCGCTCAACGCCAACACGAACGGCAATTCCAACGTCGCCGCCGGTGGTGGCGCGCTTCGTAGTAACACCATAGGTGATAGCAACACGGCCGTTGGGTTGGCTGCGCTCCGCGACTCCACGACCGGTGTCTACAATACAGCCTTGGGCCGTGGAGCGGCTTCTAACAACACCGGAGGCAACAGCAACACGGCCCTCGGGGTGGGTACGCTCCAAGCGAACGAAACTGGCTCTGATAACACGGCGTTGGGCCGTTCAGCGGGTTTTGCCATCACCGGCAACGGCAATGTCTGTATCGGCGAGGGAGTATTGGGCGTGGCCGGCGAGAACGACACCACCCGAATCCGTAACATCTATGACACCGTTCAGCCCCAGGTTGGGACCAATCCAGATTTAGTCACGGTAAACAGCAGCGGTAGACTGGGACGCGCGAACGTCTCTTCACGCCGCTATAAGCACGACATCCAGGCGATGGATAAAGTCAGCGAAGCGATATATGCGCTTAAGCCGGTGAGCTTCCGTTATAAAAAAGAGTACGATCCAACGCAGACCATCGCTTTTGGCTTGATCGCTGAGGAGGTAGCCAAGGTCGACCCCGATCTGGTGGGCCGTAATCCAGAAGGACAACCTGAATCAGTTCGCTACGAACAAATCAACGCGATGTTGCTCAATGAATTCCTCAAAGAGCACTGCAGAGTGCAGGAATTGGAAAGTACAGTCGTGAATCTCACAGCGGTAATGAAAGAGCAGGCGTCACAAATACAAAGAGTGAACGCGCAACTGAAGCTGAGTAAGCTGGCGTCAGAAGTCGTCGTGAGCAAACCTTAAAACTGTTCGCGCATCGACATCGTTCATCTGGCCGGGGCCAGCTAACCCCGGCCATTAGCTTTTCTTAGCAGCGCTCGACTGGCACGGTTTAACATCGCAATTTCAAGACTCCGCAGGATTGAGGTGCCGAAGTGCGCCCCACCCCTTTGTACGCAATTCTGCGTATTTTCAAAAATCCGGAATCGGCGGAAAATCCGCACACTATGAATACGATGATCGTCAGAAATCAGAGATCAGAAGTCAGGAGTAAGAGATCACTTCTTATTCTCCTTGCGCTTTGCGGATTCGCGCTTTGGCAGGCCGCCCCGAACGCTTTCGGGGTCAATCCAGCCCCAGACGGGTGCTATCCCAATTACACGACAGCGGAAGGCTGTAATGCGCTTAATCTTCTTACCACCGGTGCCGGAAACACAGGAATTGGTTGGTATTCGCTCTTCTCGACCACTACCGGCAGCTTCAGCACTGGCGTTGGCGGGGGAGCGCTGGCCCTCAACAACGGGGACTCCAATACGGCATTGGGCGCAGGAGCGCTTTTGCTCAACACCACCGGCACAGAGAATACAGCCACCGGAACTGACGCGCTCGTTCATAATGATACCGGCAACCACAACGGTGCTGTCGGCTTTTTTGCGCTCTTTAACAACATCAATGCCGACGATAACACGGCTGTCGGTTGGGACGCGCTGCTCAACAATGACTCGAGCGGAAACGGTCTTGCCAACTTGAACACGGCAGTTGGCTCCGGGGCGCTTGGATCCAACATTGATGGCAGCAGAAACACTGCCGTGGGTGCAGGTGCGCTCATCGACAACCAGGCGTCTGGCCTCACCGCCGTTGGTTTGGATGCGCTATCCTCCAACACCACCGGCGGCGGAAACACGGCCGTTGGTGCGTCTGCGCTGGCTAGCAACACGATCGGCTTTAATAACACCGCACTCGGGAGTATCGCGCTTCACAACAATGACTCTACCGGAGCCGGTCTTGGGATCAACAACACGGCAGTTGGCGCTGCGGCGCTTTCCAATAACACCGATGGCTCCGCAAACAACGCCATCGGCAATGACGCGCTCGGTTCCAACACCACTGGCAGTGTCAACCAAGCGCTGGGTGTTAACGCGCTCCGTAACAACGATTCCGGCGATGGAAACATAGCGATCGGGACCGCTTCGCTGTTTAACAACGTTAGCGGCGATAGAAATACAGTCGTGGGTCAGGGCACCGGTAGTAACATAGTCGCAGGCAGCGATAACGTCTACATCGGCGCAGGCCTGGACGGTCCTGGTGATGAAAGCGATACAATACGAATCGGCGACGAGGCCACCGTAAGCGCCTGCTATGTCGCTGGCATTGTCGATAGTGTGGTTGCCGGTGCGAACGTGCACATCAATCCGGCGACTAGCCAGCTAAGCATAACCGTCTCGTCGGCGCGGTTCAAAGAGGACATCAAGCCGATGGCGAATGCCAGCGAATCGCTCTATGCGCTCAACCCGGTTACCTTCCGATACAAGAAGAAGTTCGACCCAACGGGAGTCCCGCAGTTTGGATTAGTCGCCGAAGAAGTTGCTAAAGTGAATCCCGACCTCGTGCTCCTGGACCGCGATGGCAAGCCATACACGGTGCGCTACGAAGAAGTAAACGCGATGCTGCTCAACGAGTTCCTCAAAGAGCACCGCAAAGTGCAGCAATTAGAAAGTGCGGTCGTAAATCTCACAGCAGTAGTGAAAGAGCAGGCAGCACAAATCCAAAGGGTGAACGGACGTCTGGAGCTGGGTCAAGCTGCGCATCTGACCGCGGTTAATCAGCAGTAGAACTTTGCGAATCTAAAGCTTGCTCGCCTTATCGCGCGCGCGCAGATCAGGCGGTTGACACAAACGCCTCTACAACAAATCAGAAAACAATCTCGAAGAGTTTAATGCCCTTCCATTTTCCAGGGTAATTGGGATCGAACGATGTGTTCTCCACCCAAATCCCGTAGCGAGCCGGCGCCCATGGATTGAGCATCTGAAGCGGGTTGCGACCGGGGCCAAGCGCCTTTGGAAGTACGCCTTCAACTTTTGGCCGTTCGGAGATCGGCGGCGGAGTCGCCATTGCGCGCACCGGCTTTTGCCGACCGATCGGTGCTCTGAATTCTTGCGCGGAGGCAGTCGTTACCAACGCGGCCAGGATTGCGATCATCAATGTCTTCATGTTTCCCTTTCGTTCGAAGCGTGCAATAGACTACAATTTCAAATCCCAAAACCCAAGTTCCAAATCCCAAAGAAGTCTCACGACCCAATACACGATCAGTCCTCGGAAAATGTCATTCTGAGCGAAGCGAAGAATCTCTGGCGATTGCAGGAATGGTCAGCCGCAGGCGGGAACAGAGATGTTTCGCTTCGCTCAACATGACAATGCCATAGGTTGGTATTTGGAAATTTCCTCTATTGCCCACATTATAACATTCGATGGACTCTCTTGAAAAGGCCGGACGCGTCCTGGACATAGAAATTTTAGAACTTCAGCGGCTCCGGTCGCGATTGGACGAAAATTTCTCGCGCGCGGTCGAATTAATCAAAGAAGTGGTCGATGCTCGCGGCAAAATTGTCGTGGTAGGGGTGGGCAAATCCGGGCACATCGGCGCGAAAATTGCGGCTACTCTCACCAGCACCGGTTCGCCGGCGGTAGTGATGGATTCTTCTAATGCGCTCCATGGGGATCTCGGCATGATCGCCGACGGCGACGTCGTACTTGCTTTGAGCGCAAGCGGCGAGACCGAAGAGTTGCTCCGTATTCTGCCGGCAATTTCGCGGTTTCAAGTCAGGATCATCACCATGTGCGGCGATCCGAAATCAACGCTGGCGCAAAACGCGCATCTCTGGCTGGACGTGAACATCGAACAGGAAGCATGTCCGCTGAACCTTGCACCGACCTCCAGCACCACAGTGATGCTGGCGCTCGGCGACGCACTGGCCATGGTGCTCCTGGAAGCGCGTGGATTTCAAAAGGAGGATTTCGCCAAATTTCATCCTGGTGGAATGATCGGCCGCAGCATGTTAATGCGCGTTCACCAAGTCATGCGGCCGCGTGAAGCGATGGCGATTGTCGCCACGGATACACCGGTCCGCGACGTGCTCAAGGCGATGACCAGCGTGCGCGCCGGCGCTGCCGTTGTGACTGGCGAAGACAACCAACTCGTCGGCATTTTCACCCATGGCGATTTCGTGCGCCATTTTCAATCCGATTCGAGAATTGGCGAGCGACTGGTGGCAGATCTCATGACGCTCAATCCCGTCACCGTACATAAGGAAAAGCTGGCGGTGGAAGTTTTGAATTTGCTGGAGCGCCATCGCATCGACGATCTGGTCGTCATTGACGACGACAATGTTCCGGTGGGCATCGTCGATTCGCAGGATCTGACGCGGCTAAAATTGCTTTGAATGCCGTCATTCCGAGCGAAGTCGAGGAACCCCGCTGCGCTGCGTTACGATTCCGCTGCGGGATCCTTCCACTCCGGTCGCTCCGGCGACCCTCGCTCAGGATGACGGTTGCCATGTTACTCAGTGCGTGTAAACTCGGCGCTCTCCCCGCTTCAACTCTTTAAGACTTCAACGATTTAACGTCCTTAATCCATGCCCGCAGCCAACGATCTACGAAGAGGAATGGCCATCAAATACAATGGCAATCCAGCCATTGTGCTGGAGGTACACCATCGCACACCGGGGAATTTGCGGGCGTTCGTGCAGGCCATTATCCGCTACATCAATACCGGCAAAAGCGCCGACGTCCGCTTCGGTTCCACCGACAAAGTCGAGCTGGTCGACATCGAGCGGAAACAGCTCGAGTTCTCCTACAAGGACCGCAACGGCTATTATTTCATGGATCCGGAAACGTACGACACTATCGCGTTGCCGGAAAATCTGATCGGCGGCACCAAAGATTATCTCGTTGAGAATCTTTCCGTGCAGGTGCTGTATGCCGAAGGCAAAGCTGTGGAGGTTGAGCTGCCAGCATCCGTAAGTCTTAAAGTGATTGAATCTCCGGAAGGCTTGCGCGGCGATACGGCGAGCAACGTCACCAAGCCGGCGACCTTGGAAACCGGCAAAACCATCAACGTTCCGCTTTTCATTAAGGAAGGCGAAATTATCAAAATTGACACGCGCACTGGTTCGTACATGGGCCGCGCGTGATGGAGGTCAGACTGCCGGTCTGACCCGGCGAGCGGGCTGCTAGCCTGCTCGAAAGCAATTCGCCAGGCTCGCAGCCTGGCGTCCGAGTCAGCCAAGCTGGCTGACTTCCGGTTCGCACAAATCGGCGGTTCTGCCTTGCTTTTGTTTCAATAAATCTGCGTAATCTGCTGCTGACTTTGGCTCGAACGAAGCGCAGATCGAAAAAGAATCGCGGCACGCGCAATTCGAAGCGCGGCGGGAAAGTTGTCCGAAGCGTTGCGCGTGCGCCAACCCGAAGGTTTGTCGCGGCGCCGGAGCCACTCACTGTTCCCACGCGGTGGGTGAAATTTGTCTTCGCGATTTTCCTGCTACCGATCTGCGGTGTGCTTACTCAGACATTCTTTACCGCGTTTGCGCGCGCGACCGTGACGCAACGCCTCTGGGCAGGCGAAGAGTTTTGGTTTTTTTCATTGGGCGCAATTCTCTGGCTGATCGCGTTCTTTGGGCTGCCGCGGCCAATTCTGATATACGTGTTCGGCCACGAGCTTACACATGCGCTCTGGGTTTGGTTAATGGGAGGCCGCGTGAGCCAGTTCCGTGTTGCTTCCGATGGTGGACACGTAGTGACGACAAAAGCCAATTTCTGGATCGCGCTGGCGCCCTATTTTTTCCCGATCTATAGCATTCTGGCGATCGCGATTTATGGCGGCCTCAGCCTGTTTTTGAACATGCAGCCGTACGGTCGACTGCTGTACGCGGTGATCGGGGCCACCTGGGCGTTCCATTTCACGTTTACCTGCTGGATGATCCCGAAAAATCAAACGGACCTAAGCGATCAAGGCACTTTTTTCTCGCTGGTGGTGATCTATCTCATGAATCTTCTGCTGCTGAGCGTGATGCTGATCCTCGCTTCACCTCGAATCACATTCCAAACTTTTGGCGCCGATTTGCTGATAAATCTCGGAAACTTCATGACGTGGATCATCGAGTTTTTCAAGCGCCTGCAAGAGTAGCGCGAGCCTCTGGCTTGCGCGTCTCAAGTAAAACGCAAGCGAGGATGCTCGCGCTACCTTAGAGATTCGTGACCACCGCGAAGGGCAGGATCGAGAATGTGTCGGACAATCTCACTTGTCGATCCTGCAGACGCACGGGTTGGCAGGTGAAAAGATCGTGCGCGTTCCTGAGCGAAAGCTTTCCTGGCAGCTCAATGGCCGTATCTTTCCACGATTCGCCAATCGGCGGGAAACCAACACGCGAGGAGAGCCGCGGCGCGATCACCAGAACCCATTGGTCCGCAGCGCGACGGAGAAAACTGACGCAGCATTCCGCGAACGTCCCGCTCGCCGATAGCGGCAGATATTCGCCGCGTTTTAAGAGATCCGGATAATCACACCGAAAGCGCAGGATGCGTTGCGTCAGAAACATTTTGATCCGGCCATCCGGCCAGGTATCCATCAGCTCTCCGGCCGGTGCGCTTGGCAATAATTTCAGCATTTGGCTTCGCATGTTGTAATCCACTGGACGTCGATTGTCGGGATCAACCAGACTGTAGTCCCAGATTTCGTTTCCCTGATAAATATCCGGGACACCCGGCGATGTGAGCTTGAGCAGGGTTTGCGTGAGCGAATTGATTGCTCCAAGGCGCGCGATCTCCTGCGCGACAGGGAGAAAACCTGGTAGAAACTTGTTTCGCGAAGAGCAATCCAAAATTTTCGCTACGAACTCGTGCACAGCCGCGTCCCGTTCTTCGTTCGGTTGGATCCAACTTGTGTTGATCTTCGCTTCGTGCAGGGCCTTGGCCATGTACGCTTGAATCCGAGCGATGTACTCCGGCGTTGCCGCTGGTTCCGGTTCGCCGTTTGCCCGGATGGGCCATGTGCCCAGTAAAGTCTGATAAAGCAAGTATTCTTCGTTCGCGTCGGGCGCCTCCAGGTCGCTGACTACCCGTTTCCAGCGATGGTTCGCCGTGTGCCAGCGTTGCAACGAACGTCTCCAAACTTCCGGGATTTCGGAAATGGCGACGATCCGTGCGCGCGCGTCTTCGCTGCGTTTGGTGTCGTGCGTCGAGGTCGCAAGCAAGGCCGCCGGCCAATTGCGCTGTCGGTCCAGATTCCGCTCATGAAAAGCATCAACGGTCAATCCGAACTGCTGCGGTTCACCGCCCACTTCGTTCAATGCCGTTAGCCGGTTGTAAATGTAAAAGACCGTATCCTCGGCACCTTTGGCCATGACCGGACCTGTGGTCTGCTGGAATTTCAAAACGAAATGCGTGTGTTCCGCGCGTCCGGCGGCATCGAGGTTAGGCGGGAACCGGAACAGCAATACGTCGCGCAGAAAATTGAAGATTGATTCTTCCATTGCCGGGTTCCGGCGCTTGGCTGCGGCAATTGCGCGCTCGATCACTTGTCGATCTTCTTCGCTCACCGGCTGATTGGGTTCGAGATAAGTTCTATAAACGGGAAAACAGGCGATGATCTCGCGCACGGCGCGCGAAAGCGCTTCCAATGTGAAATCGCGATACCACCGGTTTTGTTCGGACAAACGATCGAGCATGTTGCCCAAAACATCGACATCGTTGGCAAGCGCAAGCTTCATCACGAGAAGCTTTTTTGCATATAAGAGATGGCCGAAAGGCATCGAGTGACCGATGAAACGGTGAAACGTTTTTGTGATCGGTGTCTCAGCCGCGGGATCGACCAGTAGTTGCATGACCTGATTGGCGAAATCGTAACCAGTCGTTCCGTGAACCCGCCAGTCTGCACGCAAAGTTTCAGATCCTGTGAGAATTTTCTCCGCCAGCATGTAAACGGCGCGGCCATCCTTCGGCAATGCAATGCCGAGCGCTTTGGCACAACGCTGCTGAAGTTTTTCGAAATATTCGCGGGGCAAGTAGAGACCGTCCGGATGATCGATGCGCAGACCTGTCACAGCGCTTGCGCTCACCAGTTCGAGAATGAGGCGATGAACAGCGTCAAAAACCTTGGGCAACTCAACCCGGATTGCCGCCAGCTCGTTCACGTCAAAAAACCGGCGATAATTAATTTCCTCCGCGGCTACGCGCCAAAACGCCAGACGGTACGACTGCTCATTCAATAGTTGATCGAGCGCATCGAAACTGCGGGGGTCCTCCGGTTTCCCGTTGATTTGCACCAGCGCCTTTTCGATTGCCTGTTGCATCTGTGGCGCTTCCGCGCAACGCCGCTCCAGACGTCGCTTGATGATTTCCTTTTCTCTGGCGCGTTCCGCGATTCGTTTCGGATCGGTTTCGATGCGCTTAGGCAAATACTCAAGCGCAGTCAGAATGCTTTGTAGCTCTGCGTAAAGATCTTCGTCCTTGTATTCGGCGAGGTTTTGCAACGCAATTTTCAGAACGTAGCGATAAGTGCCCGGAGCGATCGGCAGCCTGCGTTTACCGTAGAGCAGATAAAATGTTCCCTCTTTAAACCGCACCTGCAGTTCACCGCGCTCCAGGACGCGCCCATATTGGTCTCCAAGAATTGGAAGCAAAACCTTGCAGTGCAAATCAGTCTTGAGCGGCTCCCAATCGATATCGAAATAGGGCGCATATTTCGAGCTGGGACCGTTTTCCAGCACGTCCATCCACCATGCATTACGGGACTCCGCGATGCCGACGTGGTTAGGAACAAAATCCAGCACCTGCCCCATGCCGTGGGCGTGCAGTTGCGCGATCCAAGCGTCATAGTCCGCGCGCGAGCCGATCGCCTTGTTCAACTTGTTATGATCGGTGATGTCGTAGCCGTGCAGGCTCTCGGGGCTGGCCTGAAAATAAGGCGACGCGTAAACATCGCTCACTCCAAGCGCGTTTAGGTACGCAACGATTTCACGCGCCTGCGCAAACGTGAACCACCGATTGAATTGCAATCGATACGTACAGGTGGGAATGCGTGGATGCTCTCTTTTCACTGCAGAAGGAAAACGTCGGCCGCTCAACGTCCGACGTCCAACGCCAATGAAAGAATCTACGGACACATTCGCTGTTCGAGGTTAGGGATCTGCCGCGCCGTAGCCTCGGGAAGCGGGTTCGGTGTTTTCTTTTCTTCTCTGCGCACCTGCAAAAAAATCGCGTCTCCTCATTTTCCCGAAAAAACTCTGAAACTTTCCCGCTCGAATCGGGAGAGAAGAGGTAAAGGCATAACTTTATATCGAAAAAACCATTCTACTTATGAACAAGAAATTCGTTCGCAACGCAGTTTTATTCATCATCACATTCGTGCTTAGCAGTCTGGCCTTCCTGCCCCACGTAAAGGCGCAGTCGAACACATTTTACGGTCAGGGAGCAGGGACTAATACTTCCGGCAACTTTAATTCAGGCTTTGGTTACTACGTGCTCGCGTCCGCCAACAGCGGCAACGAGAATACGGCGATCGGTGATTCGGCGCTCATTTTCAACACCACCGGCAGTTGGAACACGGCCAGCGGCAGTTTCGCGCTCTACAACAACATCGACGGTAACTACAACACGGCCAGTGGTTACCAGGCGCTCCAAGACAATACCACAGGCGACAGCAACACGGCCAGCGGTACCAATGCGCTCTACCACAACAGCACCGGCAACGCCAATACGGCCACCGGCACAAACGCAATGTTCAGCAACAGCACCGGCAGCACCAACATGGCCAGCGGTGCTAATGCGCTCTTTAGCAACACCACCGGCGACAACAACACAGCCAGCGGTTTTTATGCCCTCTTTTCCAATACGACTGGCAACTACAACATGGCCAACGGTTATGAGTCTCTCTATAGCAACACTATCGGCGCCTTCAACGCGGCCAACGGTGTTTTAGCGCTCTACTCCAACACCACGGGAAACTTCAATACGGCCACTGGCCCAGGAGCTCTCTTCTCCAACACCACTGGATCGAACAACGTTGCCGTAGGCACAACTGCCGGCTTTGCTCTCACCACCGGCAGTGGCAATGTCTGCATCGGCTCAGGCGTTAACGGTGTCGCCGGTGAAAGCAATACTACGCGCATCCGCAATGTTTACACCACGGTCGCCAACGGCCGCGCGGTTTACGTCAATGCCGACAACAAGATCGGCACACTTTCCTCTTCGCGCCGGTTCAAGAAAGATATCCAGCCGATGGACAAGAAAAGCGAAACGCTCTTTGCGCTCAAACCGGTCACCTTCCGTTACAAGAAAGACGTCGATCCTTCCCAGGCGCTCTCTTTTGGTTTAATCGCCGAGCAGGTGGCTCAAGTCAGCCCGGAGCTGATCACGCGCGACGAAGAGGGAAAACCACAAACCGTCCGCTACGAAGCGGTCAATGCCATGTTGCTCAATGA